>Ga0302307_10000794_pt1 | contig 20446 bp, 22 predicted proteins | sample III_Palsa_E3_2_FD_200530 | JGI IMG/M metagenome (GOLD analysis project Ga0302307, IMG submission 200530) | Peat permafrost microbial communities from Stordalen Mire near Abisko, Sweden - III_Palsa_E3_2 | ecosystem: Environmental > Terrestrial > Soil > Palsa > Peat permafrost | place: Sweden... | reverse complement strand
CGGCGGCCGCCGGGCGTCTCAGCCCGGCAGGCCGCCCAGCAGCCGCCGGGGAGCTGGGGCGGCCCGGGCAACGGCCGCTACGATGCAGACGGCAGCGCGGGGGATGTGGCGTGGCTGCGCACCAGCCGGCTGACCTCGGCCCGCAGCTTCACGAACTCGGGCATTTCCTTGGTCGCGGTCTGGTCCCGTGGCTGCGGCAGGTTCACCGGCAGATCGGCCAGGATGCGCCCCGGCCCCGGGGTGAGCACGATGACCCGGTCCCCGACGTAGACGCTCTTGTCGATGTCGTGCGTGACGACCAGGATCGTGATGCCGATCTCGGCCCGCACCCGCAGCGTCAGGTCCTCCAGATCCTCGCGCGTCTGGGCGTCGACCGGACCGAACGGCTCGTCCATCAGCAGCAGGATCGTCCGCGTCAGATCCGTTACCTCAAGCACGTCCGTCCCGTCTCGTTCGCATGTCGGCTTGGCCACCACGGTGCCATGCCGCCGTGGTTAATTCAAAGGATCGCAACCTTCACAACAACCCGCCGCGACCGTGGTAATTTTCCGGCACGAAACGGCCGCGCTGGGGTAGAGCAGGAGACATCCGAACGAGGTCGGCTGCCGCGCGCCACCGTGGTGCCGGGCAGGCCGGCCGGGAGCAGAGGGAGGGACATAGCGTGCGTGTCATCACGCTGGAGGAGCACTTCTGGACCGGTGCCCTCCGCGACGCCAACCGCACGGTACTGGCCGGCCGGCAAGGAGGAGAGCTGGCCGACAACCTCAGCGACCTCGGGCCGCGCCGCCTGGCCGACATGGACGCCGCCGGCATCGACGTCCAGGTGCTGTCGGTGCTGGCCCCGGCGGCCCAGGAGCTGGACCCGAAGCCATCGGTCGCGCTTTCCCGGGACGCTAACGACCGGCTGGCCGAGGCGGTCGCCGCCCATCCGGACCGGTTCGCCGGGTTCGCCACGCTGCCCACCCCGGACCCGGACGCCGCGGCCGAGGAGCTGGAGCGGTCCGTCACCGGCCTGGGCTTCAAGGGCGCGCTGATCAACGGCCACACCGGCGGGCGGTTCCTGGACGACCCGGTATTCTGGCCGATCTTCGAACGGGCCGAAGCGCTCGGCGTGCCCGTCTACCTGCACCCCACGTACCCCACGGCGCAGGTCATGGAGGCCTGCTACGCCGGCTTTGAGGCGCCCGTCAGCGCCACGCTGGCCACGGCGGGCTGGGGCTGGCACGCCGAGACCGGGCTGCACGCGCTGCGGCTCATCCTGGGCGGCGTGTTCGACCGGTTTCCGGACCTGCAGGTGATCATCGGGCACATGGGCGAGAACCTCCCGTTCTCGCTGGCCCGCGCCGACGAGCGGCTGACCCCGGTGGCGACCAGCCTCAAGCACCGGGTGGCGGACTACTTCCACGCCAACTTCTACATCACCACCAGCGGCTACTTCACCGACCCGCCGCTGCTCTGCGCGTTGGCCGTGGTGGGCGCCGACCGCATCATGTTCTCGGTGGACTACCCGTTCTCCCGCAACACCGACGGCCGCGCCTTTCTGGACGGGGCCCCGCTCAGCGAGGAGGACCGGGCTAAGATCGCGCACGGTAACGCCGAACGGCTGCTCGGCCTCTGAGCAGCCCGCTGACCGGCCCACCGCCCGCTGGATGGCGTGCACGGGGCCGTCTACCCGGCCTCGCGTGCGCCGCCGCGGTGCCAGGACAGCGCCACCCGCTGCACGCCGTTCAGGATCGCGTTGAGCAGGTAGCCGAGGATGCCCAGTAGCACGATCGTGCACCACAGCGCCGTGAGGTCGAAGGAGTCCTGCGCGCTCAGCATCTCGTAGCCGATGCCGTTGCTGCTGCCGACCAGCTCGGAGAAGACCATCAGGATCAGGGCCAGTGACAGTGAAAGCCGGAAGCCGGGCATGGCGCGTCATTAGTATTACTAAGTCTCGGCGGCGGCTGTTGACGCGGGTACGGAACGTTAGGCAAACGGTTCGCGATTTCCCCGATAACCTCGCCTTGAGCAATTTTTAACAACAGATAGTAGATAAGGCTGGCTGTGACGTACTCGGGGGCCGCGCGTGCATGGGTCTATACCCATTCGGCGACCGGCCACTTAACGTTCGCGCCGACGGCTCTTCTACCCGGCCCGGCGGCATAATTGCTTGTGGCGCGGCCTTTTAATCTGGAAGTAACCTGACCGCCGAATGTGCGTCTACGGCGGCCGGAAAGCCCGCACGGTGCGGCCGGGGAAAACTTCTATGGGGCCGACGGGACGCGACGCGCAGGCCTCAGTGGAACACCAGCCTCAGTGGAACAGCAGCGGTGCGACGGAGAAATTGGGACCGACGAGGCCATCAGTTTGCATCAGGCTCACGACCCGGTTGAGGTGCGTCTCGTTCAGTGACGTCGGGAACTGGCCGAGGTTCACGACCGCGGACTGATCCGGGTTCAGGCTCTTGATGTAGGTGGGCAGGATCTGCTCCACATCCGCCCGGCTGGCGTCCGCCAGGGCCTGTCCCTTCGCCATCGCCGCCTGGAACGCGTGGGCCGTGTTGGGGTGCTTCTGTGTCCACGACTGGAGGGCGAAGTACCCGGAGATCGGGAAGTTGGAGGTCGGCCCGGTGCAGATGGACATGACGGGCTGGGCGCCGTTGGACAGCTCGGCCGAGGTGATGAACGGCTCGACCGCGCTGATCGCGTCCACCCTGTGCTCGGCTAGTGCCGTGGCCATATCGGGGAACGGCACCGGCACGTACGTCACGGTCTTGGGGTCGACCCCAGCCGTCTGCAGCGCCGTGTTGGTCAGCATGGTCTGGATGTTGTTCTTGGTATCGACCGCGATGGTCTTGCCGGCCAGGCCGGCCGCGCTCGTGATGTGCGAGCTCGGGAGGGCGAGGATCTCGAAGGTGTCGGTGCTGCAGGAGGTTCCGTCCACCAGCACCTTGAACGGGCCCTTGCCCGCCGCCTGAGCCTGGAAGAACGACACGTAGTTCGCCCCGGCTACGATGTCCACCTGGCCGTGCACAATTTCCGGGATCGCGTCCGGGCTGGCCGCGATGGGGGAGATGGTGACGTTCAGGCCCTCCTGCTTGAAGTACCCCTGCTGTTGGGCCAGGTACAGGCCCGCCGTGTCCACCACCGGCAGGGCACCGACGACGATATTGGTCGTCTCCTGGTGGGCGGCGGCCGTGGCCGGTGTCGTGCTGCCACCGGACGAGCAGGCTGCCGCGGCCAGTGCCACGGCGATGCTGCCGACGGCGGCCAGGGATACCCGCCCGGCGCGGGGGAACCTCATGGTGCTCCTACAGGTGAGGGGAGAGCCGAACCGGAGGCTGGAGCGCAAACAGGACATCTTTGTGCGCGCAGGTCCTTACCGTATCAGTGCGGTGCGAGACGGGTGGGGGATTCCGGGACAAGGCAGCCTTTACCGTCGGCGCAGGTCAGCGCCCGGCATGGGGCTTCGCCGGCCAGCCGCCCCGGTCGTGGAGCCGGGCGGACCGGCTGATTTGGGTCATCGGCCGGCTCCTGACCGCATCCGGCTGGGCTTGCCGGTCCTGCCGGGCTCTGGTGTTGCGCCCTGTGCGTCCCGGCCGGTATTGACGGGCGCTTCCAGCCGCGGCCGCGGCGGTCCGGGGACCCGGGCGGCGGCCGCTGTCCCGGCGCAGGGCCGGGACGGTGTGCGCGGAGGACAGTGGCCGGAACCCGCTGGGCTGGCCGCGTGGTCGGCATCCGGCTCGCTGAGTTACGGCTAGCGGAGAGGTCGCCGGCGGTGCATGAATTTGCGCCCGGGCCCATGCTGCCGACGTAAATTACGGTCGCTGGTGCGCCATTTGCGGACACTGCTGGCGGCAGCCTTCGGCGCCGCGCCGCCGGGCGGCCCCGGCCAGTGCGCGGGGGCCTGGCCGTGCCATCTCTGGCGCTGGCAGGTGCCTTACGCTGCGCGGCCCGCTTCGGCAACTTATTTACGGCAGGTGCCAGTGGTCGTACGTAACGTCACTTTGCCGATAATGACCGGTCTAGTCAGGGTCTCTTTCCGGCAACCGGCCTCATGATATGGCTGCCTGTCCCGAACTCGATGCGTAGAGTAATTCTCACCTAACGTGACCATCTCGTGGTTTATGGCAGGCTGTGTGTCACCGCAGCCAGGGCGGCCGGCCGCGAAATACGGTGCCGATGCGGACCGCTCTCCGCTCGGACGATCATCGCTCCAGGTCGGCTGGGCCGCCCGGGGAACCGCCGGAGAGCCGGTCAGAGCGTGCCGGCGAACTGCGGTCCATCTACCGCAACCGTGGACAAAATAACTGGCAAAGACGCGATAAGTGGCTGCGGGAAGATGATTATATGTCCTTACCCGTTTTGCGACCCCGACGCTCGAGTTGCCTCGGTCGTCCGGAAGTCGCCAGCTCTGCGGTGAAAGTCGTGTGGGAAAAGAGGGGTGCGATGTTGTGCGGCTTCTGTCCTGGAGGCCCGAAGGCTGTCCTCGAAACCCCTGTTCGTGTGAGGTGCGAAAGCAGTGCGTAGGCGTCCGGCGACAGGCCAGCGCGATGGGGGCGAGGGACCGGGCGTAGCCGCCGGAGCCCCCGCCAGCAACGGCGCTGACACCGCGGGGGACGGTAACGGAGGTACGGCCACATTGACCGCGGCTCCCGGTTCCCCCGGTTCGCCTGGCACCGGCGGCAGGCCCGGCGAGCCCGACGAGGTGCCCCGGGCCCCGGCCCGCCGGGGCAGTTCGCGCCTGGCCCTCAGCAACTGGCGGGTGCGCTGGCGGCTGCTCGCCCTCATCGTCGTGCCCACCATCGCCGCGGTGGTGCTCGGCGGCCTGCGGATCGCCGACGCCGCGAGCAGTGCGGTCGCCCTCAAGCGGACCACGCAGCTGGCCGTGCTCAACGGCGACATCATCCGGCTCGCCCAGAGCATGGAGGACGAGCGCGACCTGACCGCCGGGTGGATCGCGGATGGGCGGCCAACCGGCACCGCGGCTATCTATACGGCGCTGCTGCACCAGCAAGACACCACCGATGAGGCGGTCCAGCAGATCAGCGGGGACGCGAACAACATCGGCCCCACGTATTCGTCGGCGATCCGGTCGGCGTTCAGCGACGTCCAGGCGCGGATCAGTGACCTCGATCACCTGCGCAGCGCCACGACGCCGCCCGGCGACATCCCGGTTCTGCCGCTCATCCAGGACTACACCAACTCCATCGACACGCTGCTGACGTTCACCAGCTTGTCCGGGTCCGGGACCAACGACACCCAGCTGTCCAACGACGTCATCACCCTGACCGCGCTGGCCCGGGCCGAGGACCAGGCGTCCGAGCAGCGCGGCATCTTGTATTCGACGCTGATCGCCCGCCAGTTCCCGCCCCAGGGCCTGACCTCCCTGGAGAGCGCGGAGGCTCAGGAATCCGCCGCCGAGGCGGACTTCCAGAGCTCGGCCTCGCTGGCCGAGCAGCAGCTCTTCCAGAACAAGGTCAGCGGCACTGCGGTCGACCAGGCGGCGTTCGAGGAGCAGCTGGCCGCCTCGACCAGTAACAACGGAAGCGTGAGCATCGGCGTGCCCGCCGCGAGCGCCCCGGGTGTCTGGTACGGCAACATGACCACCACGGTGCAGGACATGCGCGGGGTGGAAAGCACGCTGCTCAGCAACATCCTGGCCCGGAGCCAGTCGCTCGAGTCGTCCGCGACCCGGGACGCGGTCATCATCAGCATTATCGTGCTAGTCCTGCTGATCAGCGTGCTGCTGATCACGACGTTGGTCGCCCGGTCGATGATCCGCCCGCTGCGCCGGCTGCGTGAGGACGCGCTCGACATCGCCGGTACGCGGCTGCCGGACATGGTGCGCAGGCTGAGCGAGACCGAGGGCTCGGACGAGAGCGTCGAGATCGAGCCGATCGCCGTCTCCTCCACCGACGAGATCGGTGAGGTGGCGCGGGCCTTCGACCAGGTTCACCGCGAAGCCGTCCGGCTGGCCGCCGACGAGGCCATGCTCCGCGGCAACCTGAACGCGATGTTCGTCAACCTGTCCCGCCGCAGCCAGTCCCTGATTGAGCGGCAGATCTCGCTCATCGACTCCCTGGAGCAGGGCGAGCAGGACTCTGACCGGCTGAGCAGCCTGTTCCGGCTGGACCACCTGGCCACCCGGATGCGCCGCAACTCGGAGAACCTGCTGGTTCTCGCGGGTCACGAGGCGTCCCGGCGGTGGAGCCAGCCCGTCGCGCTGGTGGACGTGCTCCGGGCGGCCATCTCGGAGATCGAGCAGTACGAGCGGGTCGTGCTGAATGTCCAGCCGGGCATCACGATTGCCGGCCAGGCCGTCAACGACGTCGTGCACCTCGTCGCGGAGCTGGTCGAGAACGCGACCACATTCTCTCCCGAAGACACCCAGGTGTACGTGTCCGGCCAGCCGCTGACCAGCGGCGGTGTCCTCCTCGACATCACCGACGGCGGGGTCGGCATCTCCGATTCTGAGATGGGCCACGCCAACTGGCGGCTGGACAACCCGCCCGTGGTCGACGTCGGCGTATCCCGGCGGATGGGCCTGTTCGTGGTCGGCCGCCTCGCGGCGCGGCACGGGGTCCGGGTCCGGCTTCGGCATGCGTCCGCCGGCGGCCTGACCGCGCTGGTCTGGCTGCCGGATACGGTCGCCGCCCAGGAGGGCGCGCCGCTCGGCCGGCTCCGCCGCTTCGAGGCGGAGGACTACGGGCCCAGCCCGTCGCTGTCCGCGCCGCCGGCCGGCGGGAACGGCGGGGCCCTGCCTACCCGCCAGACCGGCAGCGCGGCCGCGCAGGCCGCCGCGGCCGCCCGGATGCCACGCTTCTCGCCGTCCAGCGGGACCCCCCTGCAGCCGCGGGTGGACACCGGCCCGCAGACGGGCTCCGGCCGCCCGGGGAACGGTGTCACCGGCGGGTTCACGCCTCCAGGCCAGTCCCCGGCGGCCAGCCCGCAGGGGCCGGGCACGGCCGACCCCGGGGCGGCGCCGGGAGGCGACGGCTTCAGCATGCCCTTCCGGCCGACGGCCGGGGGGATACCCACGGCCGGCCCTCCCAGCGGACCGGCGAGCCCAGGACCGGCGAGCCCAGGACCGGCGAGCCCAGGACCGGGGAGCCCAGCCGGGGCCCAGCCCGGGAACGGCAGCACGCTGGGGCCGCCCAACGGTGACAACGGCGTGCGCGTGCCGGCCCCGCCGGAGAACGGGCACCACCAGCGGCTGCCGATCTTCGACACGCTGGAGTCCGACTGGTTCCGGCGCAGCGGGACGTCGCACGTCACCAGCCCAGCGCCGGGCGGCGAGGCCAGTACGGCCAGTACGTCCAGCGTGCCGGATCGGGCCGCCTGGCACTCTCCCGCGGATGAGGGCTGGCGCGCGGCCGAGACGGTCGCTGCGCCGTCTACGGGGACTAGTACATCCGCAGGGCTTCCGCAGCGCGTGCCGCGGGCTAATCTCGTCCCCGGGTCGGTCGGCGAACCGGCGGCCGACCCGAGCGGCAGCGAGGGGCCCTCTCGCTCGGCAGAGGAAGTCCGTAACAGGCTGGCCAGTTTCCAGCGGGGCGTACGCGAGGCGCGTGCTTCCGCACCTAAGACCGAGGAGCCATAGGACGGATGAGAACCCCGCATGAACGGCATATCGTGCTAGTGAGCAAGCGACGGCAACGCAGAGCCCGGGAAACCGGGCGGCTAGGAGGACACGAGTGAGCACGCCGGGTCGTCCGACGCAGGACCTGGGCTGGCTGATCACCAACTTCGTGGAGCGGGTCCCCGATGTCGCTCACGCGGTCGTTGTCTCATCCGACGGGCTGCCCCTCGCGTTCTCGGCGGGATTCCCGCAGGAACGCGCGGACCAGCTCGCGGCCGTCACTTCCGGGCTGACCAGCCTGACCCAGGGTGCGTCCCGGGTCTTCGAGGGTGGGGCGGTCGTCCAGACCGTCGTGGAAATGCAGCGCGGTGTCCTGGTGATCATGGCGATCAGCAACGGATCCAGCCTCGCCGTTCTCGCGGCGTCGACCTGTGATCTTGGGCTCGTGGCCTATGAGATGACGCTGCTGGTGGAGCGGGCCGGCCGGGTCCTGACCCCGGCGACCAGAGGAATCATGCAGGCCTCCATCCAAGGGGATGGAAGACGGTGACCGGAGGATACGGTGGCGGGCCCGGGCCGCGGTGACGACCGCCCGCTTCCTCCCGGCCCGGCGTCGCGTTCGTGGGAGAACCGGCCTGGGCAGTGGGAAGAGCGGTCGGGCGCGTCGTGGAATCGTGGGCCCGGTTCGTCGTGGGATGGCCGCCCCGGCTCGTGGGACAGTGCTGCGTCCCGGCGTGGGATGCAGCGCTCCGGTGACGACGAAGCCGTCGGGCGGCTGGTCCGGCCGTACACCGTAACCGGTGGCCGGACCCAGCCGCGTTATCAGCTCCAGATTGAGGCGCTCGTCACGGCCACGGTCTACGAACCACGTGACCTGTCGGTGCTGGCTCCCGAATGCCAGGCCATCCTGCAGTTCTGCCGCGACTGGAGGTCGGTGGCGGAGATCTCCGCCGTCCTGCGGCTGCCTCTTGGTGTGGCGAGGATTCTCATCGCGGATATGGGCGCCGATGGGCTGGTCCGCATTCACCAGCGCGAGGACGCGGAAGGTCGTCCGGACCTCAATCTGCTCGAAAGGGTACTTAGTGGACTCCGTAAGATCTAGCGTCGCCCAGCCGCAGAGCGCTCCGGCGGCGATGACCTCCGTCAAGATCGTGGTCGCGGGCGGATTCGGTGTGGGCAAGACCACGTTCGTCGGCTCGGTGTCGGAGATCACGCCGCTCACCACCGAGGCCCAGATGACGGTGGCCAGCACCGACGTGGACGACCTGTCGCACGTGCCGGACAAGAGCACGACCACGGTGGCGATGGACTTCGGGCGGATCACGCTCGAAAAGGACCTGGTCCTGTACCTGTTCGGTACCCCCGGCCAGCACCGGTTCTGGTTCATGTGGGACGACCTGATCCAGGGCGCCATCGGGGCGGTGGTCCTCGTCGATACCCGGCGGCTCGCCGACTCGTTCCCCGCCGTGGACTACTTCGAGGCCAGTGGCCTGCCGTTCGTGATCGGCATCAACGGTTTCCACGGTCAGTTCCCGCACCGCTCCAAGGACGTGAGCGAAGCGCTGGCCATCTCCCCGGACGTGCCCGTCATCCCGTGCGATGCGCGGAACCGTGAGTCCACCAAGGCGACCCTGGTCACGCTGGTCGAACACGCGATGAGCGTGCAGGCCGCGGGCCGCTACTGACCCGGCGGACTGCCCCCCATGGGGGACCGTTACTACAGCACGAGCATGGCATTCCTGGAAGCGCTGGCCACCGCCCTGGCCCGGGCCCGCAAGCCCCTCGTGATCACCTCTTACCTCGGCAGCAACCCCGCGGCTTACCTCGGCAGCAACCCCGCGGCTTACCTCGGCAGCAACCCCGCGGCCGTCGGCGAGCTGGTCCAGCTGGCCGACGCGCTCGCCGTGCCGGTCATTGAGGCGTCCCCGAACCACGTCAACTTCCCCGACACCCATCCGACACCCATCCGACACCCATCCGATGCACCACGGCTATCACTGGCACACTGCGGCCCAGAACCCGCTGCTCGCCGAGGCCGACGTCATCCTGGTCGCCGACTCCGACGTGCCATGGATTCCGGCGGTGAACCGCCCCGACGACGACGCGGTGATCTACTGCATCGACTCGGATCCGGTGAAGGAGCAGCTGCCGTTGTGGCACGTCCCTGCGCGCAGGTTCGCGGCGGCTGATTCTCGTGTCGCGCTGGCTCAGATCAGCGCCTTCATCCGGGAGCACGGCCTGGCCGCCGAGGAACTGGTGGCCGCCCGGCACGCGGAGAACACGGCCATCCATGATGCCCAGCGGGCCGAGTGGGCCGCGCAAGAGCAGCCGCGGGACGACGTCATCACCCCCGAATAGCTCACCGCGTGCGTCCGGGACGCCCTGGCCGACGAGGACGCTCTCCTGCTGGTCGAGACCGTCACGAACCAGCGGGCGGTCAGCGAGCACATGCGGGCGGCCCGCCCGGCTCAATGATCGGCAGCGGCGCCAGCTCGCTGGGCTGGGCCGGCGGCGGGGCGATCGGCGCGAAGCTGGCCGCCCCGGACCGGGACGGTCGTCAACGTCAGCTTCGAGCCTGCCGCCGACCTGCCAGGCATCGCCCAGGCCGCCGGCGGTGCGTACGGCGTGAATGTCGCCGATCCCGCGGAGCTTCCCCAGGCCCTGAAGGACGCCCTGGCCGCCGTGCACGATGGCCGTTCCGCCGTGGTCGCCGCCCACCTTCCCGGCGTCTGCATGATGGCGAGCAAGTTATCGGTGTTCTGCAGCACGCTCACATCCTCCGCCGGCTCGCCGCGCACGACCAGCACGTCAGCGAAGTAGCCTGGGGTCAGCAGCCCGACCGGCAGGTCCATCACCTGGCCGCCGTACCGGGTGGTGGCGCTTAGGGCTTCGGCCGGCGAGTGGCCGAAGAGCCTGACGAACAGCTCTAGATCCCGGGCGTTGCGCCCATCGGGTTGTTCGGGAAGCCGTAGTCGCCGCCGGGCAGGACCCGCAGGCCGCGCTTGCGCAGCTCGGGGCATAGCTCGGCCATCGCCTTCAGCGCCTTCACCGATCCCATCTTCTCCGCCATCGCGGTGTCGATGCCGTACTCGGCGCCCTCGTACACGTTGGCCCGACGGTCGCGTGCTCGCTGGCTATGAGCAGGTTCTCGTCGACGGTGAGGTCGCCGAACAGCTCAACCGATTGGAATGTCCGGGCGATACCGAGACGCGCCCGCCGGTAGGGGCGGAGGCGGCTGATGTCGCGGCCGTGCGGCACCAGTTCGGCGATGACCTCTTCGTTTCCGAGCCCGTTCTGCACGCTGACGACGGCGGCGCTGGCCAGGGCGGCCTGTGCGCCCTGCACCGCCGCGCGCGTGTGCGGCGGCCTTGGTGGCGACCACGCCGAAGTCGCACGCGGGCAGCTGGCCGCCGTCGGTTCGCGCGTGGACCTGCGCCACGAAGTCTGCGAGTCCGGTGATCCGCAGACCCTGCGCCTCCATCGCGGCCACGTGCTTCGCCCAGGGGTCGACGGCGATGCGATGCTGGGCGCGATCGAGGGCTGGCACCCCGCCGCGCGAGCCCTGGTCGCGGGCGTCGACCTCGACTCGATCTTCGTGATCCCGTTCGGGTGGCCGCGCTGCGCGCCTACGACGAGCGCTGACGCCCGGGAGCGACCATGCCATCCGCGACCATCCCGGGCTTCACTGGCGCCGTGATCCGGCCGGGCGAGGCCGGCTAAGAGGCGGTCCGCGCGATCCGGCGCCCGAGCCAGGGAAGCGGCAGGCGAGCACACGGTCCGCGACGTCCTGCAGCGCGCCCTCGCGCAGTTCCAGGACCCGTGGACCGGGGCCGTCACCCTGGAAAATACGTTCCGGTGGGTAGCGGCGTGCCGGTGAATGTCCGCTGTGCTCAGCAGTTGCCGACGACCTTGGCTCGCGCCATCGCTGATGCCAGTCCGCTCCCCGAGGGGAGGTCATCCCCCGGGCTGCTGGTCGCCGGCCGTTATGCCGCCTTGACGGGGCGAGTAGTACGTACCCCGAGGACCGGCTGACCGCCTCGCACACCGCGGTATCGCGCCTCCCACGGCCATCGGCGAAGGTCGTCGGCGTGCACCAGTTGCAGCGCCTGTATCCGGGGCCCGTAGATCTCGACGGCGGTCACCAGGTGCGCCGCCGGCTCTTGGACCTCGACGATCTCAATCAGGGGCCCACCAATCAGTGGTACCTGCTCGCCAGGCCGGGGAGCGGCGGCGTGCAGCACGTGCGAAGCGACATCGTTCAGCAGCCGGGTGGCACGGCCCAGCGACATGCCCGTCACCACCAGCTCTGGCCTGCCGGCCGGAGTAAGTCCGACCGTGTACGCCCAGGCCGGATGTATCCCATCACGCTCGACCCCTTGCACGGCCCACCCGTGGCAGGCGATGAGATCACGCATATGGGCGAGATAGTCGAGCGGCGTACTGTCCGGGTGATCACATTCCCAGCACATGTGCTGCCTCCTTTGCATCAGTGGCTGTTACCGTCCACTATGCGGGGAGGTGCCGACAGTATGTTCGATCCGGTCGGCCGCGTGGGACACGTTCCTTAGCCGTGCCCGGCCTTCCGGAGCTCGGGGACGACCAGGGAACCGATGTGCCCGGTGGCACCGCTAACGAAGACACGCATTGATCGAAGACCCTCTCTGGCTGATGTGAGCGTCAGCTCACCCGGAATCGGCCGTTGGCATCGACATACTGGCCGGTGAGCCAGGCGGCATCCGGCGAGGCGAACAATGACACCACCCCGGTGATGTCGGCCGGTTCGGCCATCCGGCCGAGCACCGTGTCCTTTCCCACCTGCGCGACAAGCGCCGGATCCTTGCGCGCCTCGGCGTTGGCGTCGGTTACCGTCCAGCCGGGGGCGTTCGCGTTCACGGTGATGCCGCGTTCGCCGAGTTCAGCGGCGACCGTCTGCGTCATCGAGTTCACCGCTGCCTTGGCCATCGAGTAGACCGGCGCCAGCTTCGAAGGCCGCGTCGAATAGACGGAGGAAATGTTGATCATGCGCCCGCCGTCGCGAAGCCGGCTGGCCGCGGCCTGCGTCACGAAGAACGGGGCCCGCGTGTTGACCGCGATGATGCGGTCGAACGTCTCGGGTACCGAGCTGGCCAGCGTGTCCTGCCCGGCGGCGCCGGCGTTGTTCACCAGGATGTCGAACTCCGCGCTGCCGGTTCGTCTGGTCAGTTCCGCGTCGAGGGTGCTGAACAGCGCGCTGATCTCGGCCGGCTGCTCCAGCCGGGCGCGGATCGGGACCGCGGCGGCCCGCGAGCTGTTCGAGCGTCGTTCTGGCCCACGTCGCCAACGAGGAACGCATACTCGCCGCGCTGTCCGCCGACGAGCGCCAGCTGCTCTCCGGCCTGCTCCGCAAGCTGCTCGTGGAGTTCGAGGGGTCACAGCCGGCGGCCGGCAGCGGACGGCTCGGCCTCGTCCTGTCGTCCGCCCACGTGACCATCGGCATGCGCACCGCCGTCGGGCTCCCCGGGGTGGCCGGCCTGCTCGTGCGGTCGGTCCAGCCGGACTCGCCCGCCGCGCGAGCGGACCTCCAGCCCGGCGACGTGCTCATCAAGGCAGGGGGCCGCGACCTGCGTTCCAGCGCGTCGCTGTACACTGCCGTCCGCGCCGCCGGGACCAGCCCGGTCCAGCTCACCGTGCTGCGCGGCAACGACCAGTTCCAGACGAGCCTCCAGCTCAGCGGCCCCGTCGACGGCCGCTCAGCCGCGGCCCGCGGACCAGGCCGGGCCGGGCCGGGCCGCCGAGCACACCGTCTAGCGGGTTACACCGGCGGAACCGGGGACGCCTGCCTGGGCCATCTGGGTGCCGCGCCGCGTATCCCACCCCTCGCAGCCGGAGGCGTGCCCTGTTTACTGGTAATGTGCACCCGATCCGGGCCGCGCAGCCGTCCCGGAGCGGGGCGGTAGCTCAGCCGGTTAGAGCAGCGGACTCATAATCCGCCGGTCGTGGGTTCGAGCCCCACCCGCCCCACCTAGCTTGACCTGGCGATATTCGCCTATTACAGGCTGCCGCGACGACACACCGGACCGGCTTCCAGCACCCGACGGACGCAGAATGTACGCACGCGGTCATTGTGCCGTCTTCCCGGCCTCGCGAACCAGCGCCGCCGTCTGCTTGGCGGCGGCCAGGTGCGCCTCGATCAGCACGTGGGTGTACCGGTCGTTGATGTCCCTGCCGGCGTGACCGACCTCGCGCATGCGGACCTCCTGGTCCACCCCGGCATCGCGCATCAGCGAGTTGCCGGTGTGCCGTCCGCCCTCATGCAGCTTGATGACGGGCGCGAGCCGGGCATCGTGCCTGCCGGCGAGGTAAGAGTTCCCCTGCAGGTATGCGGTGGCTGTACCGGCAGGCTGCCTAACGCCCGGGTCGGCTCGTGCTGGCTGAAGCTGAGGTGCCGGTCTACGCCCAGCGCTGAGGAAGCGCCCCGGACGCTGCCCGCCCCTGCAGCCGGCCATGCCGGGCCATTCAGCGAACGGACCGGCCAGTTATCGGGCAGACTCGGGGCTCGCTACCGCAGTCGGCTAAGCGGAAACCGCCTACTCCGGCTGGCTGATCCATTCGATGCTCGGCGGCCTGCCGGGGCGTTGTCGGCGCTAGCCATTGTCGGGGTTGGCTGGCAGGCCCGTGATCTTGGCGCGGAGTTCCCTGTACTCACACTGCAGGCGGCTGACCTCTTGCGCGTGCTCGGGTTTCCCTGTGAGGTCGTCAAGGTATGTCTCAACAAGCGCTATGTCAGCTAGCAGCTTTTGGCGTCCCTCTTGGCGCTCGCCGTCCAGGTCCCCTATGCGCTCGAGGATTTCCTCGGCCTCGGTGCGATCCGGCTCGGGCATCTCGGCGATGCGGAGCGCGCCGTCCCTGGCGTAGAGATCAAGGAACTCGCGGAGGCGCCTGAAATCCTTCAGCCGCTTCGCCAACTGGTCCGTACGTGGGCTAGCCGGAGTTGTCACCGGTGTCTCCCTGTAGAGCCTGGCATGGGCGAAGGCTACTCGGCGGCCAGCGTCTTTGCGCGCCTTCCGCCGGGTGGAGCACCACCGTCATATGATCCGGGTATGAGCGACCGGAAGACGCGCCTGACCGTGACGATCGACCCGCACCTCGCCGCGTACGCCGAGCACCTGGTGGAAGCCGGCAAGGCCCCGTCCGTGTCCGCCGTGGTCAACGACGCGCTGGAAGCCGAGAGGCAGCGCGACCAGAAGGCCCGCAGACTGTGGCGGGAAGCCGCGGAACGGGCCGACCCGGACAAGGTCGCCCGCATGATCGCCCACGTCAGTGCCCAGGCCGCCGCGCTTCCGCCGTCGTACAGATACCGGTGAGTGAGGACAGCGGAGCCGTCCCGGCACCGTACGTCCTCGACGTGAGCGCGCTCACCGCGATCACGCGCGGAGACTACGGCATCATGACCTTCATCCAGCAGCTGGACGCCTCAGGGCAGCCGCTGGTGATCCCGGTTCTCGCCATGACCGGCGCGGCGCTCGACCTGCGATCGGACGACACGGAGGCTATCCTGCACGGCCTTGAGCGGCTCGGGAACGCGCTGGTCGCCCCCCTGCGGGACGCCGAGCAGGCTGCCCGGCTTGCCGCCGTCATCGTCAGGACCGGCCTCGATCCGTGGGAAGGTCACGTGGCCGCCGTCGCGGATGCGGCCATCTGCCCCATCCTCACCCTCGACGCCGGGAAGTGGCGGCAGCACTCCGCGGACCTGGATGACCCGCTGCACTTCATCGAGATCGCCGACCCGGATGAGCCACCGGGCTGACCCGGGAGGTCCCGGCCAGTCTGCCGCGCGCCGGCCTGATGTACCCGGCTGCCGGCCTGACGCACCCGGTCGGGTGCACGTCCGTGGTGCTGGGTGGACGTGCACCCTCGGGGTGAATCAGGCCCCGGCCTGCCCGGAACCGTTCATGGTGATGCCTGCCTGCCTGCCTGCTGGGCGTGCGCGGCGTGGGCGGCGCCCGGCTGACGGAGGACGTCCGGGACGCGGGCGAAGGCCTGGCGGTCAGCGTCCGCGGCGGTTTCGGCCCTGACGAGCTCGGCGAGGAGAAGTGCTCATCCGCCCGCCTCCCGGTCTGCCTGGGCTTCGGCCCGGGCCTGCACACCTTGACCGGGTCGCTTTGGGGGACCGGCGCTTACGCTCGGCTGTTCGGCCAGGCGGGCGAGTATTGCGCGGGCGCTCAACCGCCGCGCTGACGGTCACTGGCCTGCCTTGCCGTTCTTGGTCACCACGATGGCGCGGAGTGGTGACATATGAGGGTGCAGAGCCACCAGATTTTGACTTGGCACTTAGCGCTGATACCCGTTGCCTTCCGGGCGGGCCGCGCAGTAATCCGCACCGGCTATCCGCTGCCCGTCCTTGCGCCAGCCACCTTCACCGGCGCCCCTGGCGCGGCTGTCTGCGGGGCTGGCCGCGGCGGTGATCTTTGCCGTCCGGGCCCGGCAGCCAGAGCCATGCCCGGCGTGGCCGGGCCAGCGCGCCGCGTCCGTCGGCGGTCACCTCGGCGCGGCGGGCGCGCAGCCGCCCGTGCCCGTCGCCGATGCCGTCCCACTGCTGCCGGGTGACGTGCAGCCGCACCGGCGCGCCGTCCCACGTCCCGGCCACGATGAGCGCTGCGCCGCTCCTGCACGCGGCGGTCTCCAGGCGCCGCCGGGCCTGGGCAGGGGCACGCGCGGGCGGTCGCAGTAGCACGACCGCGCAGGCATCCAGCATGGTCGCGGTCACCTCCGCCCACCGCTGGCCCGGCTCCGGGACGAGCATCATCCGGCCCGGTTCGGCACCGGCCTCCGCCGTGGCGGCGATTCCGAGGTGAGGCATCCCGGCTACGCCGCACCACATGCCGGCCCGTCAGCAGCCCGGTCACCAGGGCGCGGTGCTCGGCCCTGGCGGCGACCTCGATCCTGGCGCGGCCGGACGCGAACTCGATGACAACTGGCTTGTCGCCGAGCCGCTTCACGCCGTCGGCCGGCATCGTCCTGGAGCGCTCCTACCTGTTCGGCATCGGCATCCCCGCCGGGAAGCGCGACGGGGCCGCCGTCGGGACGCTCGAGCGGAATGCCGCAATTTCCGCAGATCACCCAGCCGCCGGACTCGCGGCCGTTTCCGGGGGGAAGATGCTCGCCGTGCCGGGCGTACTCGGCCGCCTGGCGGTCGGTTCGCTCGTGGAAGTCGATGGCTACGTTGACCATCTCGTCAGCGACGATGAGGTAGCCGCCGTCCCGCCTTTCCCACATGCCCGCCGCCTCCAGCTCCAGTGCCGTCGTCGTGGTCTCGGCCGCTATCGCGTTGAGGTAGTCGTCGCTCACGAAACCGGGCTGGTCGTCCTCGATGCTGCTCGCGGTGGCGTGCAACTGGATGGCCGCTCGGCTCAGCACGGGCATGCCCTCGAACTGGATGAAGCTGGTGTGGTCCTCGCCCAGGGCGTCCGCGTCTGGCGTGCCCGCCGGCCGCATCTACCTCGACGAAGGGCTGACCGGCACCACCCGCGCCCGCCCCGACCTGGACCAGGCCCTGGCCGCCGTCCGGGAGGGCGACGCCTTCGCCGTTACTAAGCTCGACCGGCTCGCCCGCTCCGTCCCCGATGGCCTGGAAATCCTCGGCCAGCTTTCTGGCCGCGGCGTCCGGTTCGAGTTGGGCACCTCCGTCTACGACTGGCACGACGCTGAAAACGATCTTGGTCGTCTGCCGCCTTGCCGTGCTGCTCCTCGATGCCGGGTGATGTACCGGATAACGTGCGCCAGTCGCGCGGTGACCATGAATGCAGACTGCCCGTCCGGCCGAGGCCACACGCGCCGATGTACCGGAGAACAGGCGCAATCCCTGATCAGAACTCAACTAGGCGCACCTGAAGCCGGTATGCGGCCTGCGTCTGATGCAGCGGGCCGGTAACCGTCAGCGGCCGAGCGCCGACGGTTCCCGCCGAGCGAGTGAGCGTGTCGTACGCGCCCGCCTCGGCCGGTTCGGTCGCCTGCGGGCCTTGCGCTGCCGTATCCCACTGGATCTTCCCTCCCGGGTCAAGGGGAACCAGTTCAACTGGAGGCCTGCGGCCTGCGCCGGCCAGCACGAACACATCGTTCCGTGCCTCGATGGTGCCCGTGAGGGTCACCTCCACTCCGCGCAGCTCATAGGTCTGGTGGACCATCCGTCGGAATTGATCATCCCAATGATCCAGTGCAGGTAGCCCATCGTCTTCCAGGTAGACGGTCGCTGTTGATCTGTCCCCATCGGGGATTGGGTCAACATACTGCACTCCCTCAAGGCTGCGCAGCGCCTCGTTCGCGCCTCCCCAACAGGCCGCGATGCCATACGGACAGATTCCCGTGATCCCGGCCACGACGCGGGTGCCGCTGGCCGCGGCTCGTACCGTAGCCCGCAGGGCGAAGGCGTCCTTGGGGACCTCTGGCGCCGGGACCGGCACGCCGACGGCAGCAGCCTCGGGCTGTGCGGCCACAGCCTCCGGCTGGCGGGCAACAGCATCGGCCTGTGCGGCCTCGCGTACCTGGGCCGCAGCGGCAGCGGGCGCCGAGACCTGGATGATCTTCGCGACCGACGGTACGCCTTGCAGGTTCACGATGAACAGCATGTAGTGCCCGGGCGGGCACACGTTCGCGTTGGGCGGTGCGGTCGCCGTGAGGGTTCCTCCCGCAACCTGAGAAGAGAGGAAGTTGATGCGCTGGCCGGCGTTGAACGAATGGGTCACGGAGGACAGGCGGATCAAGCTGATGGTCGCGATCTGCTCCGGCTGAGCGGTACCGATCTCGAACGTGTCGCCGTAGTTCACCGAATCCGGCGCCGAGGTGATCTGCGGCTGCGGCCCCTTGAACAGGTAGGGGGGAGAGAACACCTGGGCGTCGTAGTGCGTGTCCTGCGGGTTGTTCGCCACCTGCTGCGGCGTCCCCTCGTTCAGGATGAACTCGCCGCCGCCCGCGCTGAGGACCGTCCCGTCCGGAAGCAGCACCGCGGTGGAGTGGTAGCAGCGGTCTGTGTTTTCCGCCGCCAGCATCGTCCACTGCCCGGTCTTCGGGTCCCACAGCTCCGCGACGTGCACGGGCTGGCCCGGGTCGAGATCGTTGAACGCTTCTGCGGTACCGGGTGCCCCGCCGCCGCGTGTACCACCGGTTACCAGCACCGTCCCGTCCGGGAGGATGGTGCCGTTGTGCTGCCGGCGGGGGAAGTTCATGGGATTGGTTGTTGCCCAGGCTAGTTGCGCCTGGCTCAGATCGATGGTCTCGGCGTTCGCGGTGGGCGGGTTGCCGCCGCCGGCGAAAAGAACCTTGTCGACGTCGTACAGAACCGAGGGGGCATAGTCGCACAGCCCGTTGGGCTTCAGGACGTTAGGGAGCGCGGTCCACGTGCCGCCGCCGGAGACATCCAGGGACCAGGTCTGGACGAGCGAGGTCATGTAGACGATGCCGGTGGAAGCGACGTGCATGCGCGGGAAGAGGTCGAAGGCCGCGCCCATCGACGCAATGCTGGTGAAATTCCCGTCGCTCCAGATCTGGGGTACCAGATTGTTGACGACCTGGTTCTGCGTGGGGTCGAAGTAACTGCCCGACAGCACCAGGACGCTTCCGGTCGGCAGGGTGATGGCTGTCGGGTACCAGCGGCCATCGTTCATCACGGCGGTGGGTGTCCAGGTATTGGCGGCGGAATCGTAGATCGTCGCCTGGTTCAGGCCGTGGCTATCGGCGAGGTGGCCCCCGGCCACCAGCAGGCGCCCGTCCGGCAGGAACGCATGGCCGGAACAGAACAGGTTGGCGTTCGTCGTGCCGTCGTTCAGTGTCGGCTGCGGCGTCGGCGTCATGTTTCCATTCGCGGGATTCCAGACAAATGGAGTGCACGTTGCCGGAGGGGCGGGCGGCAAGCCAGGCGCGAGCGGGCTGGCGGGATCGGTATCCAGGGATTGCTGCGGATTATCCCGCCTGCCCCACATCAGCACCAGACCGGTCGGCAGCACGTGAGCATGGATGCCGACGTTTAGCAACGTGAAAGGATCCCCCCACTGGCCCCGCTTGTCTGGCGTCTCGATGGTAAAGGTGAACGGCGAGGCCTGGGCCGCGGCCTCGTCCCCCGTCGTCACCGAGAGCATGTCGGTGGCATCGGCCTGCAGGAACGTGGTGTCATGATCGTCGTATGCGATGACCAGGTAGTACTGGACGACGGTGCCGGCCGCGAACGTGCCGACCGGGATTGCCGCCGAGTAGTACTTGTTGCTGCCGGTCGCGGTGGCGAAGACCATAGGCACCGTCGTCCACACCGCGTCGGTCGTCTGCTTGAACAACACCGCGCTGCCGTCCTGCAGCTGGTTGCCAGGGTTCCCGCCACCCTGATACTGGTTGCCGCTGAAGACGGTAACCGCCGACACCGGATCCGTGGGAAAGACGGGATCTCGCATGCCGGCGTTACCAAACGGCTCAGGGTTGCCGGGAAAGTGCCACGCATTGCCGAGCGCCATGTGGAATCCCTTCCTTGATGCCGGAATCGCCTGGTCGGTAATTGATGACCGTCGTCCTCCCGGAATGTGTGAACTCGGCCGCCGAGAGCCATCGCGCACAGCCTCCCGTCAGCCGACACGCGTGGCGCAACTGGTCGGCGGGAACAAATCGCGACGCTAGGCAGATTGTTCCATCGCTTGCCCCCGAACTCCACGCCGCCGGTATCAGTGATAACGGCCCGTTATCACCTGTGACGGCTCTCTCGTTTCGTACCGCCAGCTGACTGATCCGGATCGCGGCTTTCCCGTATATGTTCGTTCCCGAGGGCGAGCCGCCCCGAAACTGGGCCGAGCGCCTGTACAACATCCGCTGCTGGCGCCCGAGGCCCAGGGACCCGGCCACTTCGCCCCCGCCGAGGAGCCACAGC
>Ga0302307_10000784_pt1 | contig 20588 bp, 19 predicted proteins | sample III_Palsa_E3_2_FD_200530 | JGI IMG/M metagenome (GOLD analysis project Ga0302307, IMG submission 200530) | Peat permafrost microbial communities from Stordalen Mire near Abisko, Sweden - III_Palsa_E3_2 | ecosystem: Environmental > Terrestrial > Soil > Palsa > Peat permafrost | place: Sweden... | reverse complement strand
GGTTTTATCCACCTCATCCACACCCGAATCGAATATGCCGCATATCCTGAAGGGCCGCGCACGCAAAGGCTCCTGCACAAAGTACATGATGATATGGTCGCCTACCTTCAGCCGCAGGCGGTCGGCCGTTTGCTGCGATATCATCACCTGTTTTTGCGCATTGGCCGAATCGCTGAAATCTATTACCCGGCCCGCTACCAGCGTCTTTTTAAAAAACGTCCAGTCGTAGTTTTTATCAACGCCTTTCAGCACCACGCCTTCAATTTCGTTATTGGCGCGTATAATGCCCGGCTTGGTGGCAAAGGGCATTACCTCGGTTATCACTTTATTTTTCAGCGCCTTTTTAACAAAGGTGCTATCCGTATAAAAAGGCGAATTTTCGTAGGAATTATTCAGGTCGAACTTTTGGATTTGTATATCGCCCGCGAAGCCGCGTATCTTTTCCCTTATTTCCTGTTTAAAGCCACGCACCACCGCTAATGACAGTATCATTACACCAAGGCCCAGCATAATGCCTATAATTGCAATACGCACTATCAATTTGGAGAAAGTGCGTTTTGATTTGAACGTAATGCGGCCTGCAATAAATGTGGAGAAACTCAATGCGGAAAATGATTTTTTGTACCTTAGCAAATATGCGGTTTTACCGCTAAAAATGGTGCTCTTTAATGTATTTAGCCATTATATTTTTATGATCAGGATAAAAACCATGGTGTGTACGGCCCTTGTTGCCTGCTTATTTTCACTTAGCCTTAGCGCCCAAACCCCTGCCATCAGCCATCACAGGCAACTTAAAAAACTGGGCGGGCCGCTTATCCCGGCCATTATTCCCGGGGCCGATCAAACAGCGCTGTATCTGGATTATTTAAAAGGGAAAAACATCGGCATGGTGGTAAATCAAACCTCCGTTATCGGCCCCGGCCTTACACCAAGTGTGGATAGTTTGCTGAAGCTGGGCATCCGCATCAAAAAAATATTCGGGCCCGAGCATGGTTTCCGTGGCGATGCCAGCAACGGTGCCACCGTAAGCGATAGTTTCGATGCCAAAACCGGCCTGCCGGTAATCTCGCTATATGGCAACAAGCATTACAAGCCCACTCCTGCCGATTTGCAGGGCCTCGACCTGGTGATATTTGATATACAGGATGTTGGCGCGCGCTATTACACTTATATATCAACTCTGCATTATGTAATGGAGGCCTGCGCCGAAAATAAGGTGGAGCTGATGATACTTGATAGGCCAAACCCCAACGGTTTTTATGTAGACGGGCCGATACTCGATACCGCTTACCACTCCTTTGTGGGCATGCACCCCGTACCCATAGTACACGGCATGACGATTGCCGAATACGCCCAAATGATAAACGGCGAAGGCTGGTTGAAAAACCATGTGCAATGCCGCTTAAAAATAATTAAGGTGGCTAATTACAACCATAGTTTAAGCTACAAACTGCCGGTAAACCCATCGCCAAATTTAAACACCGCGCTGTCGGTTAATTTATACCCGAGTGTTTGTTTGTTCGAGGGTACCACGCTTAGCCTGGGCCGGGGAACGATGAGCCCGTTTTTGGAGATAGGCCACCCGCTGTTAAAAGGCAGGTACAGCTATTCGTTTACGCCGGTAAGCATCCCCGGCATGAGCGAAGACCCGCCGCAAAAGAACCAGGTTTGCTATGGCATCGATCTAAGAAATTACAACACCGATAGCATTAAAACTACCGGCAGATTAAATTTAACATGGCTTATACAATTATATAACGCCTTTCCGGATAAAGCGCACTTTTTTAACGCGTACTTTACAAAACTTGCCGGTACAACTGAATTAAGGAAGCAAATTGAAAACGGCGAAAATGAACAGCAGATTCGAAATAGCTGGGAACCAGCACTTAGCGAATATAAAATTATGCGCCGCAAATATTTGTTATACAATTAAGCAATAAAATGCGTAAATTGTAAGCAATGTTTTGCTGACTTCTGCTGATAAAAAAATTAACAGTGACAACATTATTATCTACTACTACGAAATATTTATAACATGAGAATTGTTTTTATGGGCACTCCCGCCTTTGCTGTAACATCCCTCGAAGCCTTAATAATGGCCGGCAGTGAAGTGGTAGCTGTGGTAACCGCCCCCGATAAACCCGCCGGTCGCGGGCAAAAAATGAGCCAGAGCGCGGTTAAAGAATATGCCCTTGCCAATAACCTGAAAGTGCTGCAGCCCGAAAAATTAAAAGATCCTGAATTTTTAGCCGAACTAAAAGCCTTGCAGGCCGATCTGCAGGTGGTGGTAGCCTTCCGCATGCTGCCCGAAGTGGTTTGGAGCATGCCGCCGCGCGGTACCATAAATTTACATGCCTCCTTGTTACCGCAGTATCGCGGCGCCGCGCCTATTAATTGGGTGCTTATAAACGGCGAAAAGGAAAGCGGTGTTACCACCTTTTTTTTAAAGCAGGATATTGATACCGGCAACTTATTATTCACCGAAAAAATAACCCTCACCGGTGCCGAAACCGCCGGCGAACTGCATGACCGCCTGATGTACAAGGGTGCCGGCTTGCTGGTAAAAACCGTTAAAGGCATTGAAAGCGGCAGGTATAGCGAATACCCGCAATCGCAGCTGACTGAGGATGCAGAGTTAATGCATGCCCCTAAAATTTTTAAGGAAACCTGCGAGATCGACTGGAATAAAACCGCCGCTGAAGTTTATAACCTCATTCGCGGCCTAAGCCCTGTCCCTACTGCCTTTACCACCTTAAATGGTAAAACATTTAAAATATACAAGGCCGAAAAGGAGATCGAAGACCACGGCATCGAGCCCGGCAAATTAGTTACCGATAACAAAACCTACCTTAAATTTGCCACAACCGATGGCTTCATAGCCGTAACCGATGTACAGCTCGAGGGTAAAAAACGTTTAGGCATCGAGGAATTTTTAAGGGGAGTGAAGCTGTAAAGCTAACTATTTAACCACAGAGTTAACAGAATCACAGAGCGTTGCTTGTTTAGGGTATCCAAATTCAAAACCACAGATACCACAGGACATTAACTTACGAAATTTTAAAAATTTCGTAAGTTTTATATTCGCCATAATCAAACTTCTATAATAAATCTCTGTGAACCTCCGCGCTCCCTCTTTGTGTCGCCTGTGGTAAAAAAAAATAAAAAAAAATCTTTGGGCCTCCTTTGTGTAATCTTTGCGCCCTTTGTGGTTAAAACTCTCCGATTAACCCAACGCTTTCAATCAACCCAAAGTCAAAAAACACCCATCAATACCAAAATTTACTTTATCTCGTTATTTTTACGACCTAATTAAAACAGGCATGGTAGATAACATTTACAGGATAGAGCGCTTAAAGGCCGGGATTGAACCACTCCGCAAGCTATTGATTGAACATCAGCTATATAAACACATCAATTCACTGGCCGATCTGGGTGTTTTTATGGAGCATCATGTGTTCGCGGTATGGGATTTCATGTCGCTGCTCAAGGCCCTGCAGCAAAAGCTCACCTGCACCACCCTACCCTGGATGCCCGTTGGCAATGCCAATACCCGCTACCTCATTAACGAGATTGTTACCGGCGAAGAAAGCGATATCGACGAGCAGGGCAACCGCACCAGCCATTTCGAACTTTATTTAAAAGCCATGAAACAGGCCGGCAGCCCTGCCATAGCCATAAACGACCTGTTTGAAGAACTGCACTACGAAAAAAGCATTGATGAGGCCCTGATCATTGCCGATATACCCAAAGCCGCCCGCAATTTTGTGCAGCACACCTTTGATGTGATAGAAACCAACAAACCCCACATCCAGGCCGCCGTTTTTACCTTTGGCCGCGAGGATCTGATACCCGATATGTTCATCAGCATAGTTAAGGAGATCAGCCTGCAGTTACCGGGCAAGGTGGATACGCTTTTGTATTACCTGCAGCGCCATATCGAGGTGGATGGCGATCATCACTCCCACCTCGCCTACCAGATGACCGCCGAACTTTGCGGTAACGACGAACAAAAATGGGAAGAAGCATTCGTGGCCGTTAAAGAAGCCCTAAAAGCCCGTATAGCCCTTTGGGATGGCATACTGGCCGCCATAAAATCGCCGGTTGTGGCAGAGTATTAATTATCGTAAATGTCATTTCCGATCGAGGTACGAGAGAGAAATCTTCTACTATATACAAAGCGGTACGTGAATACTAAGTGTAGAAGATTTCTCCTATCGTCGAAATGACAATGAAGATTTTTTCAGGATGATTTGCACCATCCTGAAAATCAAAAAAATCCATGAAATCCTGGTTCACCTATTCATCCCTTATTCAACTCATCCAGCAACACCTTGCTTATCCGGTTAAAGTAGCGCTTTACGCCGTAGCCCATTACACATTGAATGCCACGGCCGGCATTGGTTAAAAATACCTCATCGGCCTCGTACAAAATATCAGGGTTTATCTGCGCCTCAATAACGGGGATGTTATTTTTTTGAGCAATGTTGATGATTACCTGTCGCATTACACCCTCCACGCAGCCCTCGCTTAGCGCGGGCGTATATAAATGATCCTGGTACCACACAAACACGTTCGAGCTGCCTGCCTCGCATAAAAAACCGTTCTGATTCAATAAAAATACCTCATCCAGCTTGTTCTGCGCCTTAAAAATACCCGCCATCACATAAATAAGCGAATTACAGGTTTTTATGTTCGATAAATAATTCGACGGCTTGGGCAGATCGGTAAAAACATCCATTATCAACCCGCGACTGTTTAAAAAATATCGTGGTTCATCAATGGGCGTCAGTTCCAGGCAATAGCCCATTTTATTTTGGCTGGGTGTGTACAAACCTTCGGCGTCGCGGTAAACGGTTAATCGTAAGCGGGCATGTTTGGTTTTATTGCGCGCGGCCAGGTCCTCGGCCATTTCCTTCAAAAACCAGGTATCCATTTGCGAGTAACCGTCAATTTTAAGCGCTTTCATGCCACGCTGCAAACGGTCGGCATGTATATCGGCAAATTTAAGTTGCCCCTTCATCATCCGCATGCTCTCAAACAAGCCGTCGCCATATTTAAAGGCCCGGTTAGCCGTAGTAAGCAATTTGGTATCGGCAGGAACTATCTCCCCGTTAAAATTTATAAAAAGCATCAGCCCCTCCTAAATCCCCCCCAGTAGGGAGGACTTTATTATGATTAAGTACAAAACTAACCCCTTTATAGGAAATCTGTTTAAAATAAAAACAAATAAGAAACTCTCCCCTGCCGGGGGATACCCGATAGCTATCGGGTTAGAGGGGGCTGCTATACTTTCGCCATTTATTCAAAACACCTTCAAAATCCGGCGGCAGTGGCGCCTCAAAGTTGATGTACTTTTTTAAAGTGGGGTGTATAAAGCCCAGCGTTTGCGCGTGCAGGGCCTGCCGGGGCATTATTTCAAAGCAATTCTCCACAAACTGCTTATACTTGCTGAAAAGTGTCCCCTTTAGTATCTTATCCCCGCCATAAGTAGCATCGCTAAACAGCGGGTGGCCTATGTGTTTCATGTGCGCGCGTATCTGGTGCGTGCGGCCGGTTTCCAGTTTACACTCTATCAGCGTAACATAGTTCATCCGCTCCAGTACCCTGTAATGCGTTACGGCCCACTTGCCCTTCTCCGGGTCGTCATATATGGCCATAACACGCCGGTCGTTCACACTGCGGCCAATGTAGCCGGTAACGGTGCCGTCCTGCTCCAGGTCGCCCCAAACCAGGGCCAGGTATTTGCGGGTTATGGTATGCTCAAAAAACTGTCGCGCCAGCCAGGTCATGGCCCGTTCGTTCTTGCTGATGAGCAGCAGCCCACTGGTATCCTTATCAATGCGGTGTACCAAGCCAGGCCGGCCATCGTTCCCCGGCATAGTAGGCAATTGCTGAAAATGGTAAACCAGCCCGTTAACCAGCGTACCCGTATAATTATTATAACCCGGATGCACCACCATGCCCGCCGGTTTGTTCACTATTAAAATATCATCATCTTCAAAAACAATATTCAGCGCTATATTTTCAGGGTACACCTCCGTATCGCGCGGCGGGTGCGGCAATACCACCGATATTATATCAAGCGGTTTAACCTTGTAGCTGGCCTTAATGGTTTTATTGTTCACCAGCACATTACCCAGCTCAACCGCGTTTTGTATGCGGCTGCGCGAGGCATTCTCTACCCGGTGCATCAAAAACTTATCAATCCGTAATAACGACTGCCCCTTATCAACAATTATGCGTAAATGCTCGTACAGGTCCTGTTCATCCTGCTCGTTTATATCGGTTTCCTCAATCATCAGCGCAAAAGTAAACGTTTTTTAATACTATTGATTATTTGTAAAATATGTAATATATTTATGTCGACTTATCACCTTGATCCATTTTTTATGAAAAAAATTTACCCCTTATTTTTTTCTGTAATTTTACTGATTACAGTATTTAAAGCCGATGCCCAAAGCGGATTTTCCGACATCATCAAAGTATCTCCGGCCGATGCTACCAAATTACTTAGCGCTTATGGCCAGCCGCTTTTTAAAGGCTTTGGCGTAGGCATGAACAGTGGCTGGACCAACACCGCCAAAACCAAAAAGCTATTACATTTCGACCTGCGCATAAGCGCGTCGGCGGCATTTACGCCAACTGCCGATAAATCCTTCGATGTAACAAAGATCGGGCTTTCCAGCGGTGTTACCCCCGCTGATCCTAACCAAACCATCACCCCAACCATAGGCGGCGAAAGAAGCAATGATGGCGTTTTATTAAACATTAACAACTCCGATGGCAAAGCGGTATCCAGTTTTAATATGCCTAAAGGCTATTTACCGGTTATACCGGCTCCGCAGTTGCAGTTAACCGTTGGTTTGGTACATAATACCGATCTTACCTTCAGGTACATACCCAATATAAATGTGGGTAACAATGTTGGCTCGGTAAATATGATAGGCTTTGGTTTAAAGCACGACTTGATGCAATACCTGGGCCCTGCAAAGCATGTTGTACCTTTCGATCTGTCCGTTCTGTTTGCTTATAGCCGCTTAAATTTGAGCGCTCCCTTAAATGTTCAGCCCGACGATGGATCTAATCCGGGTGGCGAATTTAACGATCAGCATACCGACGCGCATTTTACCAGCTTTTTAGGCGAAGCCATCATATCAAAAAAACTATTGTTCTTTACACCATTTTTAGCGGTGGGTTATAATACGGCAAGCACCAGCCTGGCCGCAATAGGTAACTATCCTGTAACAAATAGCAACACCGGCAACTACACTGTTTATACTAACCCTGTAAATATAAATGAAACCAGCATCAGCGGTTTTCGTGCCGATGTAGGTTTCCAGTTAAACCTGGGCATCCGTATATTTGCATCGGCCAGTTTAGCGGAGTACAAATCAGTAAACGGTGGAATCGGCTTCGGCTTTTAATGAATATCAACCTTGAAATTTACAGCCCTGTTCAGCAGATCAGCAATAAGCTATTTGATGAACAGGGCTTATCCGTTTTTATAAAACGCGACGATCTTATCCATCCCATCATCTCGGGTAATAAATGGCGCAAGCTAAAATACATCCTTAAAAAAGCCGCAGCAGCAAATAAAACCCATTTGGTAACCTTTGGGGGTGCCTATTCTAATCATTTACTGGCTACCGCAGCCGCAGCCGCAAAATTCGGTTTTAAGGCAAGCGGCATAGTGCGCGGCGAAGAAGTGAGCAATGATAGCCTGTTCCTTTGCCGCCTACATGGTATGCAACTGCTTTTTACCGACCGTGAGAGCTACCGCGATAAACCGGCGCTGTTCAATAAATATTTCGGGAATGATGATTCTGCTTTTTTTATTGACGAAGGCGGCGCATCTGCCGAGGGCGTGCAAGGCTGCGCCGAATTGGTTAATGAGCTAACGCAAACCTATGACCACATCTTTTGCGCCTGCGGAACCGGCACCACCGCAGCCGGTATCATCACCGGTTTGCAGCAGCATAACCTGCCCACACAATTTAACGCCATACCCGTATTTAAAAACGGCGGTTTTATAAAGGATGAGATCGACCAATATTTGTCAGCGCCTGCAAATTATACTTTACATACCGGTTACCATTTTGGAGGATACGCGAAGACAGACGATAGCCTCATCAGCTTTATTAAACAATTCGTTGCCGATACCGGGATACTGATAGAACCGGTTTATACCGGTAAAATGCTGTACGCAATTTACGACCTGGCGGCTAAGGGATATTTTAAACCCGGCAGCAGTATTTTGGCCATCCACAGCGGTGGTATCTGGGGTTTGCTGGGGATGAAGGAAAGATTTTAGATTGGTGGATTTTGGATGTGTGGATGTGTAAATATGCGAATGTGCAAATATATAGGTGTGCAATAAAGTTCCATACCCTCTTTGTCGCCGCTTGCGGCAGAGAGGGTTGGCCAGCGAAGCGTAGCCGGGGTGAGTAGTCGCCACTATATCTTCAACTATAGCGATAGTTTTGAAACCCATCGCTATAAAAGTGTTTAAGAGCCCCCGGCTCGGACGATCTTGTAGCAACGGATTTCAACCCGTTGCCATCGGCACGATCCATATCTACACACTATCCTACGTTATTTATATACGCCGAACCTACGGTTCTCTGAATTATTTTTTGTTCTTTTCAACGGATTTAAATCCGTTGCTACAACATGGGTCGAGGCTCTGCCTCTTGCTCATGACCAATCTTTCTAAACTCATTCCAACGCAAAACATTCGTTTTCCACGAAGAATTAACCCCATCCGCACATCCAAAATCTGCACATCCGCACATCAATTCCGCCCGACTAAAATAAAATCCGGTTCAAAAACCAACTTTAAACAATTTAAAGTTACTTTTTTGCAATTCGGTTCAAAAAGTGCTTAAATTGTTGTTTTTGAGGGTTTTTTAGTAAATTTGAACAAACCCGAATTGTATGTATAACCTGCTGGTATCTCCCGAAAACGTACAGGCTTCATTAAATAAGCATGTACTGGCCGATGGCTTCGACCTTACTTTTGACATGGAAAAAAGTAAAGGCGTTCATATTTATGATGCAAAGTACAAACGTACCCTGCTCGATTTTTTTACCTGCTTCGCCTCGGTGCCTTTAGGTTATAATCACCCCAAAATGATCAATGATGAGGCCTTCAAAAAAAACCTAATGCTGGCGGCCTTAACCAACCCTTCCAACTCGGATATCTACACCACACAGTACGCGGAATTTGTGGATACTTTCGATAGGGTGGGCATTCCTGAATACCTGCCGCATGCTTTTTTCATCTCCGGCGGCTCGCTCGCTATTGAGAACGCACTAAAGGTAGCGATGGACTGGAAAGTACAAAAGAACTTTGCCAAAGGCTATACCAAAGAGCGTGGTTTTAAGGTGATCCATTTTGAGCATGCTTTTCATGGTCGCTCGGGATATACTTTAAGCCTCACCAATACCCAGCCTATAAAAACCAAGTGGTTCGCCAAATTCGATTGGCCGAGAGTATCAACGCCGTACATGAACTTCCCCTATTCGGATGATAACCACGCCGACCTGCTAAAAAGGGAGGAATTATCCGTAGCGCAGATAAAAAAAGCATTTGAGGATAATAAGGATGATGTTTGCGCCATCATCATTGAGCCAATACAATCTGAGGGCGGCGATAACCACCTGCGCAAAGAGTTTATGGAGAAATTAAGGCAGCTGGCCGATGAAAATGAAGCCATGCTGATATATGACGAGATTCAAACCGGCGTTGGCCTTACCGGCAAATTCTGGTGCCACGAACATTTTGGCGAAAACGCCCGTCCCGATATTATTGCCTTTGGCAAAAAAATGCAGGTATGCGGTATTTTAGCAAGCAGGCGTGTTGATGAGGTGGAAAATAATGTATTTAAAGTTTCATCGCGCATTAATTCTACCTGGGGTGGCAGTTTGGTTGATATGGTGCGTTCCTCCAAAATTATGGAGATTATTGAGGAAGATAATTTATGCGATAACGCTGCCAAAGTGGGTGAGTATTTGCAAGATCAGTTGATCGATATTGCAGGCAGGCATCCCATCATCAGCAATGTGCGTGGTAAAGGCCTGTTAACCGCGTTTGATTTTCCGGACAAGGCCACCCGCGATAAGTTTATTAATATAGGTATGGAAAATAACGTGATGTACCTGGGCTGCGGAACCCGGAGCATCCGCTTTAGGCCGGCACTTATTATTGAAAAAAATCATATTGACGAAGGGCTCTCAATCCTCGAAAAAATAGTACATACTTTATAATTTTGTAATAATATTGCTACAAGTGCCTGTTTTTGACCATTACAGGCACTTTCTTATTTAAAAAAATACTATAATCGTTCGTTAACGTTATTTAGGTATTAAAATAGGTTTTAAAATAATATTTCCTTTTCAGGAAAAATTTAATTTTTAAGCATATTTAATTTAATAAGCATAATAAACTTATTAGCAAAGTAGTATTATGAGCAAACACATAGAGAAACTTAAAAAACAACTCATCGAAATATCCGAAGTTGTTAATTCGTTCAAATCAGAAGCCGTTCAGTTGAAAATTGTAGACAGGTTATTGGATGCAATAGTAGATGCTGACAAAATTGAAACAGATGGGGTTGAATTGTTCATTAAAAAAGGGCATAAAACTAAAGCGGAATACGAAACCGAAAACTACCCATTTGCCAATGGCCGCAAAAAACCAGGCGCCACCAAAATATTAAACCAGTTATTAAGCACCGATTTTTTCCATACCGCGCGCTCTATATCATCTATCGCTCATTATTGCAAGGATAACTTCGATTCGGATTTTAAAACTTCCGAACTATCAGGCATCCTGCTAAAGCTGGCCAACGAACACAAGCTAAGGCGCGAACGCAGTAATGATAACAATAGGTTTGAGTATGTTGCTGTGTAGAGATTAGAGGCTGGAGAGTAGAGATTAGTAGCTGCACTACTTATCCTAACTCCCCCCACCTCTGATCTCTAATCTCCAACCCTAACGCAGATCAAACAAATTATCAACCCCTAAAATCTTTTTGCTGGTAAAGCCTTCGGCGTATTTTACCTGAATGCTTTTGCCAAACTCAAGGCCCCGGCCATCAATTATCTTTATAAATTCGGGCGATGATATGTAGGTTTGGGGTTCATTTTCCCAGTTGGGGTTAAAAAACTGCGAGCCATAAGCCATTATACTTTCTATCTTTTTATCCCAGTAATCGGTTACATCAACCACAATATCCGGCTCAATATAACGGTCCTGTATAAAATGCAGCAGCAGGTTTGGTCGCCATACTTCCTGCAATTCGCCGTTAAAAGTTGTCTCAATTTTGCGCAGGCCCGATAAAAATGCCGAAGCCTCTACCAACTCACTTGCCCGGCCATGATCGGGGTGCCTGTCGTGATAAGCGTTGGTTATAATAATATCCGGCTGATATTTGCGTATGGCACCTATTACCTTTAACTGGTATTCAGGAGTATTTTGGAAAAATCCATCGGGTATAGCCAGGTTCTCGCGTACGGTGATGCCTAATATCTTTGCCGCAGCTTCTGCTTCCTTTAAACGTATCTCTGCCGATCCCCTGGTGCCCAGTTCGCCAAGTGTAAGGTCTACGATACCTACTTTTTTGCCCAGCGCTATGTGTTTTAAAATAGTACCGGCGCAGCCAAGTTCCGCGTCATCGGGGTGTACAGGCAAAACCAGTATATCTAATTTTATCATGTGGTAAATATGCAGTATTAACTCTTAACAGCCAGCAGGCGCCCTATCTTTTTACGCACTTTTGATGATACGGGTTTGGTGAAGGGATAAAAAAAATCGGTTACCACGCCATCCCTATCAATCAAAAATTTATGAAAATTCCAGCGCGGAACGGAGTTCAATTTGCCATTCTGCTTTTTATCGGCAAAAAACTGGTATAGCTGATGAGCGTACGGCCCACGCACCCTTATCTTATCAAAAATAGGGAAATTGGCTCCGTAACTTTCACAAAACTGGCCTATGGCTTCGCCCTCTAAAGGCTCCTGCCCGCCAAAATCATTGGATGGGAATGCCAGTATCTCAAAATCCTGATCTTTAAACTCTTTTTTTAACTCCACCAGCTCTTTAAGCTGAGGTGTAAAACCACATTGGGAAGCGGTATTAACTATTAAAAGTACTTTATTTTTGTATGCAGAGAGGCTGATATCTTCGCCGTTTAACTTTTGAACGTCAAACTGGTAGATGTTTTTGTTATCCATTATTAGTTCTTATAGGAATCATAACCCGCTTTTTGAAGGATTGTTTCAATGTCCCTGTCTTCATCAGCATCGTAAGTTTCCTTTAGGTTGTGGCCAAATATGCGGGCCACGGATTGCAGCATGAAAGCGTCGAGCCCACCTTTTAACTGCGAAACAAGTTCGTAACTGGTATTACCGGTTTCCCTGTCTATCAATTTGATCAACACCTCACCCTGACTAATTGTCAGGTTTTCTATCTCCCTTTTAAACAGATCTTTTATCTGGTCGTTACAGGCGCTTACCAGTTCCTTTTGTTTTTTCTTATCGGCGGTCATGGCCAGGTCGCGCTGCAATTGGCGGTATCTTTCGCCTGCAAAATGGGCATACGGTATCACTTTACGCACATTATACTCCAAACGGTTATAGGCATCCCTGTCGGCCTGGCTTTTAAACACCCGCACATCAACAATTTTAACCTCGCCAAACATTATCCAGGGGGTTGGCTTACCATCCAGAATGGTTTGGTAAGTCTTAATGGTATCATTTTTGCCTAACTTTACAGGAGCAGGCGATGGGGTTTGGGCTTTTAATATTCCAACCGCACAACATAACACAAGCAAAAAGCCAATAAATTTCATAATTTTACTTAATACAAAAATAATGCAAATTATTTTGTATTTTACAATAACCTGTGATTTATAATTTTAGCATAAGGTATATTAGCATATAGATAGCGACTCAAAGATGAAAGAACTGGTGATTGACCTGGAAGTTGAGAAGAACGAGATATTAAAAAGATATGGCGCGCTATTGCGCGCGTGTAAATCGACCCTTGAAAAAGGAGATAAACGCATGATACGCAAGGCTTTCGATATGGCATTGGAGAGCCATGCCGCCATGCGCCGCAAATCGGGCGAGCCGTATATATACCACCCTATAGCGGTAGCGCAAATTGCTGCCGAAGAAATTGGCCTGGGTACCACCTCCATAGTTTGCGCCTTACTGCACGATGTGGTAGAAGATACCGATGTTACACTGGAAGATATTGAGCGTGAATTTGGTAAAAAAGTGGCCATGATAATTGATGGCTTAACCAAAATATCGGGTGTTTTTGATACCAACAGCTCGCTACAGGCCGAAAATTTCCGTAAAATGCTGCTCACCCTGGCAGATGATGTGCGGGTGATACTCATTAAACTGGCCGACAGGCTGCACAACATGCGCACCATGGAGTTTATGCCGCGCGATAAGCAGCTTAAATTATCCTCGGAAACTATTTATTTGTATGCCCCGCTCGCGCACCGCTTGGGCTTGTATGCCATAAAGTCGGAGTTGGAGGACCTGTCCATGAAATACATGGAGCGCGAAACCTATCAGTTTATTAAAAACAAGCTGAACGAGAAAAAGGCCGAGCGTGAAAAATTTATTCGTGATTTTATTGAGCCGGTAAAAAAAGTAATAGAGGGCCAGGGCTTAACAGCCGATGTATTCGGCAGGCCAAAATCCATCCACTCCATCTGGAACAAGATGAAGAAAAAGGCCATACCTTTTGAAGAGGTATATGACCTGTTTGCCATCCGTATCATCCTCGATAGCACCCCCGAACACGAAAAAGCTGATTGCTGGAAAGCCTACTCCATAGTTACCGACCAATATCGCCCCAATCCTGACAGGCTGCGCGACTGGATATCATCGCCTAAGGCAAATGGTTATGAATCGTTGCATACCACGGTTATGGGGCCGCGCGGGCAATGGGTGGAGGTGCAGATACGCACCAAAAGAATGAACGAAATTGCTGAAAAAGGCTTCGCCGCGCACTGGAAATACAAGGAATCATCAACCGATAGCGGCCTCGACCAATGGGTGCAAAAAGTACGCGACCTGTTAAAAAACCCCGACTCCAACGCGCTGGATTTCCTGGATGATTTTAAGATGAACCTATTCTCTGACGAGATATTCATCTTCACCCCAAAAGGCGCGCTCATACAGTTGCCCCTGAATGCCACCGCGCTCGATTTTGCCTTCGAGATACATACCGATGTGGGCGCAAGCTGCATTGGTGCTAAGGTTAACCATAAACTGGTGCCGCTAAGCCACAAACTGCAAAACGGCGACCAGGTGGAGATCATCACATCGAGCAAACAGGTACCTAAGGAAGACTGGCTCAATTTTGTGGTTACCGCCAAGGCCAAAGCGAAGATAAAATCGGCCCTGAAGGAAGAGAAACGCAAAATTGCCGAAACCGGTAAAGAGATATTGGAACGTAAGATGAAATCGTTAAAGATCACTTACAACTCCGAAAATATACATAAGCTGAGTTATTATTTTAAGCTATCGTCAACGCTCGATCTGTTTTATGATGTAGCCCGTGGTGTGATAGATATGAAGGACCTGAAGGATTACCAGGCCTCAGAAAAAATAATTGAGAACAAGCCGCAGGATAAAATAGAAACCGAGCAGCTGCAAAGCCTGATAAAAAACCTGAAAGCTAAGGATAGCGATATGCTGCTCATTGGTGAGGACATGCAAAAGATTGACTATAAGCTGGCCAATTGCTGCAACCCCATCCCAGGCGATGATGTGTTTGGCTTTGTTACCGTGAGCGACGGCATAAAAATACACCGCACCAATTGCCCTAATGCCGCCAAATTAATGGCCAACTACGGCTACCGCATTGTAAAAGCCCGGTGGACCAACCAGCAGGAACTGGCATTTTTAACCGGCCTGCGCATTACCGGCATTGATGATGTAGGCTTGATAAACCAGTTAACCACCGTAATATCCAATGATTTTAAGGTGAACATGCGCTCCATAACGGTTGATAGTGATAACGGCATTTTTGAAGGCAGCATTATGGTGTATGTGAATGATACCCAGCATTTGGACAACCTGATAAAAAAATTAAAACTGGTAAAAGGCGTAACTTCGGTTACCCGGTTTGATACGATGGTGGAGAAGGTATCTTGAAGAAGAGACAAGAGCCAGGATTTTTGTCTTGACTCCTTACTCTTGTCTCTTGATTCTTACATCTTGATTCTAATTCCGATTCTATTAACTAACTTTACAACGTTAACAGTTCATTATGCCGCAAGCAGAAACCATTGCATTGGTTAAAAAAATTTTCGAGGCCTATCTTGAAAATAAAAACCTTAGGAAAACTCCCGAGCGTTTTGCCATACTCGAAGAAATTTATTCGCGCAGCGATCATTTTGATGTAGAATCATTATACATCCACATGAAGAATAAAAAATACCGGGTGAGCCGCGCCACGGTATATAATACGCTGGAGCTACTGGTATCGTGCGACCTGGTTACCAAGCATCAGTTTGGCAAAAACATGGCCCAGTTCGAAAAATCTTATGGCTATAAACAGCACGATCATATCATTTGCATCAACTGCGGCAAGGTGGTTGAGTTTTGCGATCCGCGCATTCAGCAGATCCAAAGCATGATGGGCGAATTGCTGAAATTCGACATTAAACACCACTCGCTTAATTTATATGGCGATTGTGCAAAATTAAGAGCAGGTTTTTGTGACAGAAAAATATAATCATGGATAAACCGGTGCTAAGCAAACAAGCGTTTTGGGATGTCAATATGGATAGTATTGACTATGAAAAGCACGCTGTACATGTAGTTGAGAAAGTTATTGAAAGAGGAAAAGAAGAAGACTTTAACCAGATACTGATCTATTATGGTTTTAATGGCGTTAAAAACTTGGCTTTACAAGCAAATTGGCTATCAGATATAAGTATGAATTTTTGCTGTACATTATTTAAAGTTAAACCTACCGATTTTAAATGCTACGAGAAGAAACAGTCGAACCGGCAACACTGGAACTTCTAAAAAAAATAGTTGCATTGCCTGAACTTAAAAAGTACAGGTTAGTTGGTGGTACCGCACTTTCTCTTTTATATGGCCACCGAAAATCAATCGATTTGGATTTATTTACAGATCAACCACACGATTTAGAAGAATTGATTCCCGCGTTAGAAGATAATTTCGGCAGAGTTATTCCTATTAACAAAAGATTTAAAGCCGTTTATCAATGCGAGGTCCAAAATGTAAAAGTTGATTTTGTATGTGTTCAAGACCCTTTTTTGAACCCTGTTCAAATAATTGATAACATTCCATTTGCCGATACCAAAGATTTAATAGCTTTGAAACTTAATGCTGTTAAAGGCCGCGGCGTAAAAAAGGTTTTTGGGGACGTTGCCAAATTACTGCAGTTTTATACAATGGATAATCTTTTTCAATTTTATCATGATAGATATATATATGATGATACCTTTGCACTGCCCAGATCGATTGTTTATTTTGATGATGCTGAAAATACAATAGAGCCTATTTCTTTAGATGGAATGACATGGCAAAAAGTAAAAGAAATTATTAGAAAATCGTTAGACGATTATTACAAAAAATACAAGAATTAATGGCTGTTGACGTATTATTAGGCCTCCAGTGGGGCGATGAAGGTAAAGGAAAAATTGTTGATGTTTTAAGTGCCGATTATGATTTGATCGCACGTTTTCAGGGCGGCCCCAATGCAGGGCATACTTTGGAGTTCGACGGTAAAAAATTTGTGCTGAATACTATTCCTTCAGGTATATTTTTTGATAACACCTTAAACCTTATAGGCAACGGTGTGGTTATCGACCCGATCACCCTCAAAAAAGAAATAGAAAAATTAAAAGCCGCCGGGCACGATCTTTTAGCTAAAAAGAACCTGCTGATAGCTAAAAAAGCGCACCTGATATTACCTACCCACCAGTTGCTGGATGCCGCATCGGAAAAAAAGATGGGCGAAGGCAAAATTGGTTCAACCTTAAAAGGTATAGGCCCTACCTATATGGATAAAACCGGGCGCAATGGTTTGCGTATTGGCGATATCACCCTGCCCGATTTTAAGGAGCGCTACCAAAAACTGGCTGATAAGCACATTTCCATGTTAAAGGCTTTATATGGCGAGGTGGATGATTTCTCGGAACGCGAAGCCGCGTTTTTCGACGCTATCGACCTGATCAAACAATTTCCATTGGTTGATTCGGAACATTTGGTGAATGATTTTATTAAACAAGGCAAAAAAGTTTTAGCCGAAGGCGCGCAGGGAACTATGCTTGATATTGATTTCGGTTCCTATCCTTTCGTAACATCATCAAATACTACAACTGCCGGCGCTTGTACTGGTTTGGGCATTGCGCCAAACAAAATTGGCGATGTTATAGGCATATTTAAAGCCTATTGCACCCGTGTTGGCGGCGGCCCCTTCCCTACCGAACTGGATAACGAAACCGGCGAAGAACTACGCCGTATTGGCCACGAATTTGGCGCTACAACAGGCCGCCCGCGCCGTACCGGCTGGATAGATCTGCCTGCCTTAAAATATGCCATTATGCTTAACGGTGTTACCCAACTGGTAATGACCAAAGCCGATGTTTTAAGCGGTTTTGATAAAATATATGCCTGCACCCACTACAAATATTTAGGCGAAACCATTGATTACATGCCTTACGATATTTGCAGCGTTGAGCCCGAACCCATTTTAACGGAAATTGACGGCTGGAACGAAGACATAACCGGCATTACAGAGTTAGATGAAATCCCGGCACGATTAAAATCTTACATCGCCTTTTTAGAGGAGGAATTGGGTGTACCGGTTAAATATCTATCTGTAGGGCCCGATAGGATACAAACGCTGGTATTGTACTAACATCCTTTTTACTAAAGTTATTAAACTACCCGGGTATTTTATAGCCGGGTATCACCATTTTTTATGAAGAAAATATATTTTGTTATCGCGCTGTCGTTTGCTGCCTTAAATATATTCGCGCAGCAACCAACTTTCACTATCGAAAAAAACAATGCCGCTTCATCTGTAAAAGATCAGGGCAAAACAGGAACCTGCTGGTGTTTTTCGAGCACTGCACTGGTTGAAAGTGAGCTATTGCAAAAAAATGAGCCAGACGCCGACCTGTCGGAAACCTTCACCGTTTATAATCTTTTTTTAGATAAGGCCGAAAAATACATCCGCCGTCGCGGAGATACCCGTTTTTCTGAAGGTGGTATTGAACAGGATATGCTGTATTCCACCGATACCTACGGCGCCATGCCTCAAAGCGTTTACCCCGGCGATGGAAAAGAACGCGTAGTTAGTAAAGAGGCTTCGTTACAAAATATGATCAAGGGGTATCTTGATCGTGTATTGAAAAACAATCGGGATACCATACCATCTGATTGGGAAGACAGCGTAAAGATCATACTGAATAATAGCATAGGCACGCCCCCCGCTACATTCACTTATAATGGCAAAACCTACACACCAAAAACTTATGCTGCGGAAAATGTATCTGTAAAACTATCGGATTATATCGGCCTTACTTCGTTTACACATCATCCGTACTATACCAACTTCGCGATGGAGGTGCCCGATAATTATAACAGCAATATGTTTTATAATTTGCCGCTTTATGAATTTATGGCTGCCATAAAACAAGCCATTATGAATGGCTACACCATAGCCTGGGATGCAGATATTAGTAACAAAGGCTTTCGCCAGCGCGTTGGCGTTGCCAAATGGGTTAACAGCCCTGATGATGCTAAGGCATTTTTAACCTTTACCGAAAAAGCGCCTGATGCTGCTATCCGCCAAAAACTGTTCGACGACCAGGTTACGCAGGACGACCACCTGATGCAGATCACCGGGCTGGCAAAGGACAGTAATGGCAACGAATATTTCATCGTGAAAAACTCGTGGGGCAAAGTTGGGCCTTATGATGGCTATATTTATGTGAGCATGCCTTACTTCGAGATCAATACCATTTCGGTGCTCATCAATAAATCGGCATTGCCAAAAGATTTGACCGTTAAGGCAGCCTTATAAATTTGTAATTACCATCCCGTGTGGATTTTAGCATAGCTAACGTTAAGAAATTTAAAGAACAAGCCCTGCAATGGGCCTGTTCTTTTGATGTGGCCTGCTACCTCGATTCCAATAACTTTAACGATCCTTATTCCAAATTCGATACGCTGATAGCTATCGGGGCTAAAAGTGAATTAAAGGCCGATAGCGGGGCCGCTTTTGAACAGTTAACCCAATTCCGAAGTAATAACCCCGGCTGGATGACCGGCTTTTTTGGTTACGACCTGAAAAACGAACTGGAAAACGTAACATCCAGGCATACGGACGGCCTCCATTTTCCCGATCTCTATTTTTTTGTGCCGGAGCATCTCCTCATTATAAAAGGCCATGAAATAGAAATCATAGCCGATGACGCGCAATTTGTTTTTGATAGCATTGAAAACCAGGTGCCCTATCAACCTGAACAATGGCCGGCCGTGAAATTGCAGTCCAGGTTTAGCCGGGAGGAATATTTGGGTGCTGCTGCGAAAATAAAGGAGCATATAAGTCGCGGCGATATTTACGTAACCAATTTTTGCCAGGAGTTTTTTGCGGAAAATGCACATATCGATCCCCTTGGCACATTTTTTCAATTGAACAGCATTTCGCCCAACCCCTTTGGCGGTTTTTTTAAACTGAAGAATAACTACATCTTATCAGCCTCGCCCGAACGCTTTTTAGCCAAACGCGACCGTAAATTGATATCGCAACCCATAAAAGGCACAGCCAAAAGAGGCCAAACGCCCCAGGAAGATGAAGGTATTAAGCAGCAATTAAGAAACCACGCCAAAGAGCTGCAGGAAAATGTAATGATAGTTGACCTGGTGCGGAACGACCTGACCCGCTCGGCTAAACAGGGCACAGTAAAAACCGAGGAGTTGTTTGGCATTTACAGCTTTAAGCACCTGCACCAGATGATCTCGACCGTGATTTGTGAGCTACAGGATGGGCTTTCGGCTATTGAGGCCATCAAACGCAGTTTCCCGATGGGCAGCATGACCGGCGCGCCCAAAATAAGCGCCATGCGGCTGATGGAACGCTACGAACGCAGCAAACGCGGCGTTTATTCCGGCGCGATGGGTTATTTTAGTCCCGATGATGATTTTGATTTTAACGTGGTGATCCGTACCCTTTTATATAATGCCGATGAACGATACCTGTCGTTCCACACCGGCAGCGCCATTACCTACCACGCCGATGCCGAACAGGAATACGAGGAATGTTTGCTAAAGGCTAAAGCTATTTTGGAAGTGCTGGCGCTGCAAACAATTTTGCCCCCATCCTAACACTGATCTCTGAACCCTTCGCAAAAAAAGCAGAATAGGGTTTAACGCTTAAATAGGGTTCAAATGCCTTGCCATACAGCTTCACAATATCGGCCTCGAAAACAGTGTTGCTCACCTCATGTACCTGCCACGATATATGTTCCACCTGGTACTCCATAGTAACGGTATCGCCCCAGCTATTGTAGCCCCAG
>Ga0302307_10000782_pt1 | contig 20651 bp, 19 predicted proteins | sample III_Palsa_E3_2_FD_200530 | JGI IMG/M metagenome (GOLD analysis project Ga0302307, IMG submission 200530) | Peat permafrost microbial communities from Stordalen Mire near Abisko, Sweden - III_Palsa_E3_2 | ecosystem: Environmental > Terrestrial > Soil > Palsa > Peat permafrost | place: Sweden... | reverse complement strand
TCACATGTACAAACGCGAGGGCGCCATCAATCGCGATGCGTTTCACCTCGCAGGGAATGCGCTCGGCCTGCTTGATGTAGCCCATGATGCCGTCTAGTCCATTCGGAAAAAGTGGATTGTGCTGGATGTATGGCCCAGACACGAGACTCGGCAACAGGTCAGCTTGGCCCTGGTTGAAGATTTGGCCATAAATGACATTGAGTGCGTGTCGCATTTGATCTTTTGTCATGGCTCGGCCTTTCAATTTCGGTGTCGCCGTTGAACCAACGCTCGCGCCCTAATATGGGGCGAGTGTCGATTCCGAGGCGAGGAACGCGGTAGCCTGCCGGGTAAACGACTCGTGGAACTGGAAGAGCGAGCCGTGCCCGGAGTCCGGGTAGGTCAGCAGCACCGCATTTGGAAGATGCGCACTTAGCCAATACGAGTTCGAGACGGGAATCATTTCGTCGTGGACGCCATTCACGACAAGTGTCGGATGGCGAATTTTCCTCAGATCGGAAAGGCGTTCGCCGGAAACTTGCTCCCATTCGCGAAACGCGTCCATTTGCGCTTGGGCCACCGCGCCCCAGAGGCAGGCTCACGATCCTCGTTGCGTTGCATAACTCTTTTGATAAAGGCGGCACCCGCCGCCTGGCTTGTCTCCGTTGGCGCAAAGAAAATCTTCTGCAGAACAGCATATCCTTGAAGCGAGGGATCACTGAGAGGTTTGGCCAGGCTCGGCTTTTCCAGGTGCATGATGTTCTCACCCCCCGCGGCGCCGTGCCGACGAGCATCATCCGGCGAAAGGTCGACGGACGCTCGAGCGCCATCTGCTGCGCGACCATGCCACCAAGCGAAAAGCCAAGTACGTCGCACGTTCGAATAGCTAAACTATCGAGGAATGCAAATGCGTGCGCGGCCATGCCGGCGATCGTGTTTGGCACCGAGCCGCTCGAGCGCCCGATGCCGGCGCTCTCGAACAAGATCATTTCCCGTCCCGCAGCGAGTGGGTCAGTGACGGCGGGATCCCAATTGTCCATTGTTCCTGTGAAATGCTGCAGGCACAAAAGAGGCAAACCCGAGCCCGCTCCGAAGCGGCGATAGGCGTATCTCTCTTTGCCCGCCGGTGTAAATTTTGTCGGCGCGGTGATGTTGCTTTCGGTTTTGTTGTTGGACATGTGTTTGAAGCCTTTAGGGGGAAGTCTCTGCTCAGATTTTAAAATCTTCGCGGTCTCGCGGAGGGCTGAGATGCTTTGATGTTTTTCAGACTTGTGGAGGTAGGGCAGGCAGTAATTTATCCAAGGTAATTGGGAAGTCCCGCACACGGACCCCAGTGGCGTTGAACACCGCGTTCCCGATTGCGGCTCCCGAACCGCATATGCCCAGCTCGCCGAGTCCTTTCACGCCAAGGGCATTCAAATCCTACATAGGGATCGGGATATAGGTCCGATCGTACGCACGCGGCTCACTAGAGGCCGTGCCGCCTGCTCGGCTGTAGGCTGCCTCTTTCAGATTTGTTTGGGTTTAGGCAACGGCGCCTAATGTGCTTCCGTTCACCACTTCAACGTGCTTGGCTGCGATTTGACTTTTGATACGAACTCCAGACGCCGCCATCGCTTGGATTTGGTCGCCAGTAAGAAGTTTGGCGATAGCGCTATAGTAACTCGGCCGGCCTTTCGCCCGCTGCCACCAGGCGGTCACATACGGTCGCTTTTTGATCCACACATCCAAGATGCTCAGATAATCGAGGCGTGCCGCAAAGGGCATCACACTTACGTCGCCAAGGCTGAAATCCTGTCCGACCAGCCACGGTCGTCCGTCCGCGAGCGTTTCCTCCATTTCGCCAAACATCTTCTCGAACGCGAATAACCCCTGCTCGACAAATGGTGACTCGCACCCCTGCTCGTAGGTGGACATCATTCGCGCCTTTCGGCCCGGATCGCCGATATTCCGATAGCGACCCTGCCGCTGCTCCTCGCTCATTCCCCTCATCTTATCGCGAAACATGGCTGAAAAGCTGATCTCGCGCGTCGCTTCGAATACGCCCTCATCAATATGCTTGCTCCAGCGCCGCATCTGTGAACGTTCGTATGGGGTTTTTGGTACTAACGATGGCTCTAGAAATACTTCGTCGAGATATTCGCAAATGAGCGTCGATTCGATGATCGCGCGTCCCTCATGAATGAGGGTGGGGACAACGCCCTTCGGATTAAGCCGGAGATAATCCGGCCGATATTGCTCGTTATTGAAGAGGTCGATGTATTCTGAAATCCACGGCAGGTCCTTCTCAAGCAGCGTCAGAAAGACCTTTTGCGTGCAGATTGAATTGTGAGCAGTGAAGAGCTTGAGCACAGCAGTTCGTCCTTGAAATTGCGTGGCAGCGGACGTCGAGATTCTCAAGCCGCCTTAAGCAAGGCCTGCACCTTCGGCCATGGGTCCGGTGATAAATTTCTAAACGGCGCCCAGTCCGTCTCCTTCATGCGCTCGAATACCGTTGCCTTAACGGAGGGCCGCTTTTGAACGCGGAGCCACCAGTCGGCGACGGCAGGCTCTGCGATCCACATCCCATGGAGCTTAAGAAGCTCAAGGCGAAGGATATAGGGAATGACGGCGCAATCGGCATTGCTAAAGGCATCCCCAGCGAGGTACGGGCTGTGCTTGAGGTCGGCCGCCATCCAGGAAATCAGCTTTAGGTGCTGGAATAAGGCGTCGACGACGAACTCGGAATCGAGTCCATGCTCGATCACGCTACGCTTGTATTCCGCTCGGCGTTTGAGCGGAGCCTTGTTGATCTCGGCAAGCCACTCCTCGCGTTTCATCTTGAGGAAGCGTGGACGAAATGCCGTCGCAAAAGTCAGGATGGTGCAGGAGTTGTGGACGTACTCGTCAATCAGCTTATTGTAGAGACGGACACGATGCCGGGCGACGGGTGTTTTCGGCATTAACGGTGGTTCCGGGAAAGCATCGTCGATGTAGTAGAGGATGAGCGAAGACTCGGTCACGACGTTTCCGTCGTGAACCAGTGTCGGTACCACGCCGTTCGGATTCAGCTTCACGTATTCAGGATCATTTTGGTCCCCTTGCAGGGTCAACATATGCTCATTGACCTTTTGGTTTTTTTCATAGAGTGCGATCCTCACCTTCTGGGCGCAAACCGAATTGATGTTGTGATAGAGCTCGAGCATCGTTTCGTCCCTTCGACTGATAAGCGCTCATTCCTGCGACGGCAGCTGTCCGTCTTGCATATTCAACTACCATGGTGTATTTTCTACCGATCGTTATAAAACGTCAACGGTCTGCGACCACGTCACACCTAAGGGGGGTTTGCGATGGCACGACCGCGAGAGTTCGACGAGTCCCATGCGCTGGACGCTGCGATGCAGTGCTTCTGGCGCCGAGGCTACGAGGCGACATCGCTGCGGGACCTGATGAGAGCCATGGGGCTGACGGCGCCGAGTTTGTACAACAGCTTCGGCGACAAGCAGAAATTGTTTGTCAGAACACTGGAACGATATCTCGACCACACCACGCGCGACAGGCTGCGCCGGCTTGAGCAGACGCTGCCGCCGCGTAGGGCGCTCGAATGTTTCTTTGCCGAAATCATCGAGCATTCGCTCAAGGACAAGGAGCGTAAGGGGTGTTTCCTGGTCAATTCGGCGTTGGAGATTGCACCGCACGACGTGCGATGTCGCGCAATGATCGCGGCGCAATTTACTGGCATCGAAGCTTTCTTTCGCCGCTGCGTCGCAGCAGCTCAGCGCGATGGCACCGCGTCCAAGCACATTGATCCAGACGACGCGGCGCGGCTGTTTCTCTCAGCCCTGCTCGGCATACGGGTCATGGCGCGAACCAATCCCGAGCGGAAAATTCTCGAAGGGCTGGCGAGGCCAGCCTTGGCTTTACTTGGCAAGCGGCGACAAAACAGGAAGCACAAGCAATGATTGACCTTTATTACTGGACCACGCCCAACGGCCACAAAATCACAATCTTTCTCGAAGAGGCCGGGCTCTCCTATCGGATAGTCCCCGTGAATATCAGCAAGGGCGAACAGTTCAGGCCTGAGTTCCTGGCGATTTCGCCCAACAACCGAATGCCGGCAATCGTTGATCAGAAGCCGAAGGACGGGGGCAAACCGATTTCCGTATTCGAGTCGGGCGCCATTCTTCTCTACCTCTCGGAGAAGACCGGCAAGTATATTCCGGAAGGTCAGCGTAACCGGGTGGAAGTTATCGAATGGCTTTTTTGGCAAATGGGCGGCCTCGGCCCTATGGCGGGTCAGAACCATCACTTCGCCCATTATGCGCCAGAGAAGATTCCATACGCGATTGAGCGCTACGTCAAAGAAACCAATCGGCTATACGGGGTACTCAACAAGAGGCTCGCAAATCGGGAATTCGTGGCTGGCCGTTATTCGATTGCCGACATGGCGATCTATCCCTGGATTGTGCCGTACGAGCGGCAAGGCCAGAAACTCGACGAATTTCCCGACCTCAAGCGCTGGTTCCTTGCCGTCGGTGAGCGTCCGGCAGTGCACCGTGCTTACGCCCGCGCGAAGGAGATCAATACCCAACCGACTGTGAGCGAAGAGTCGAAGAAGATCCTGTTTGGCCAGACCGCGGCGGTTGCTCGCTAGGAAGCGCTCGTAATGTTGCGTATGTATGATCTTGCCGCAGCGGAACCCGAGCGAAGGTTCAGTCCTTATTGCTGGCGCAGCCGGCTCGCTTTGGCGCACAAGGACCTGCCGGTCGAAACCATCCCGTGGCGCTTCACCGAAAAGGAAGTGCTTTCCCCGTCGGGTCAGCTACTCGTTCCGGTCCTAGTCGACGGTGACCGATGGATTTCCGATTCCTTGACGATCGCAAACTATCTTGAAGACACCTTTCCGGACACGCCGTCGCTGTTTGGCAGCGCCGCCGGGCGCGCTCTTACTCATTATTATTCGCGCTTCGCGGATAGCTTGGTTGGTGCGATCTTCCCCTTTGTGGCGCTCGACATTCTCGATCACGTTGCCGAGGAGGATCGAGATTATTTTCGCACGACGCGCGAGAAACGTGTCGGCACTACGCTAGAAGCCTTCGTATCCGACCGCGACACAAAACTATCCGACTTCCGCAAAAGCCTCACGCCCCTGCGGCTGACGTTGAAGGCACAACCGTTCTTGGGTGGTGATCGGCCGCTCTACGCCGATTACGCCCTATTCGGTCCATTCCAATGGGCGCGGTGCATCAGTCCGTACAAGTTGTTGGACGAGGACGACCCCGTTCGCCAATGGCGTGATCGGCTGCTGGACTGCTTTGGGGGTCTCGCTCGCGCAGTACCCGCGTACGACGTATGAACTTCGAATCGAAAATAACCCAACATTAGGAGAAACTATCATGTCTCTCAAAGAGCAGCTTTCTGAATATCGCGCCGGTTGGTTCAAGCAGGTTCCCGCGGAACGCCAGGCGATCATGCAGCGTCACATCGTGGAACTCCGCAGTGGTTTAGCCAAGACGGCGCTAAAAACCGGGGATCGGACTCCAGACATTGTTCTTTTGAATGCGAGGGGCGAAATCGTTGATGTCACAACGCTGCTGAAAGGCGGACCCGTCATTGTCACGTTCTATCGCGGTGGCTGGTGCCCTTATTGCAATCTGGAACTGAAGGCGTTTCAGAGCATCTTGCCGCAGATCAAAGCCGCCGGTGCGTCGCTTGTCGCGATCAGTCCTGAAAAGCCGGACGATACTCTCACAACCGCCGAGAAGAATTCGCTCAAATTCGAGGTGCTCAGCGATGTGGGACAAAAAATTGGCCGTGCATTCGGGCTTGTCTATGTTTTCACGGACGAATTGAAACGGGCCTATGAAGGCTTCGGTCTGGATATACCTGCCAAGAACGGCGCTAGCGAATGGTCGCTGCCAATTTCGGCTACTTATGTGATCGCCCAGAATGGCAGGATCGTCTACGCTTACACGGATCCTGATTATCGCGATCGTGCTGATCCGGAGGAGGTTTTGAGATCCCTCAAAGAAGCGACCGTTGCTGCTGCTTAGGCTGGTGAAGAGAAAACCCCTGCAACCAGACAGCCCGCCACCCAGCGCGCCAAAGGTCAATGAAGCGCCGAAGTAGCGCGAGCGTACCCGGCTGGAGCACAATCACCGTCGGCTGAACCAGCAGCTCTTGACGCCGGAATTCGGGCCGCGATTCCAGCCGAAGGTGACCGCGGCGTCGATGCGGCTATCGTGAACTTCGCCGAGAAATCGTCTCTGACGGTAGCTCGCCGAAACGGGCGCGATACTCGGCGGCAAAGCGGCCAAGGTGCACAATCCCCCACTTGAATGCGACGTCGGCGATATTCCGACTTGGCCCTGATGATTGCAGTTCATGGCGAACACGCTCTAACCGTACTGCGCGCAACATTGCCATCGGCGTCGTCGCGCGGAAACGTCGAAAGCCCTCGTGCAATGAGCGCACACTCACCCCAGACGCCCCAGCCAAATCCCCGATTGTAATCGGCAAATCCGGGTGAGCGCGGATGAAGTCTTCGGCGCGGACTACGTGGCGGGGAGCCGGAGGTAACGCCCGCGCCGCGAGGGCGGCGTCGTAGTTGCTGGATTGGGCGGTGAGAAGTCCGGTCATCAAAGTCTGTTCGATACTCGTGAGGCTGAGAGGTGATCCCCCTAGGGAACCATCGCGGTCTAATTCCCCGGCAACGAAGTCGATGAGACGTCGCAGACTTGCGCCGAGCCCGTGTTGGACTTCGAGCTTGGGGTGAAACTCGATCGGGCGCGTAACCACGTCACCGAGTAAATGCGATAAATGTCGCTCGATCGCCGCACGATCGATTTTCACGACTAGGTGGGCGCATTCGGAATTCCAGCGCATGCGCATTGGCAAGGTCGGCGAGGTAACGGACCCCGCAATGGTCGATCCCACCAGCTCGTGGCGGCCAACATTGATCTGGCAAATGCCGCTTGGAATGAGATGGACTAGAAAAAAACTCGACAGCATACCGGGGTCAATACTGACGTCACTGCCGTACACTATGTAGCTGAGTGCGAGGTTGCCAAACTTTACAATGTGCTGTCGCATGTTCAGGCGACACTTCGGCCGTAGGTACTCCAATTTGTGCTCGCAAAAGACCCGACCCACGCGCTCCCGAGCTTCATCGAGATCGCTGGTCCGGACCAATACGTGCTTTGCCAGTGGCAAAGGACGGCCCGCGGCGCTTGTCACCTTCACGACGGGTCTCCTGCACTATCCAGCACAGAACGGACATTTGCCGCGCAGGGCGGATAGACACGCTGCCGCTTTTCAGAAACTTACTCGAAACGGCGATATTTCGGAATAGTGATTCAAGCCATGAACAAGGGGTTGCCAGGACTATCGCACGTCGACCACGTCGGATTGACAGTCCCAAATCTTGACGCGGCGGTGAAGTTTTATTGCGACGTGATCGGTGGCGACGAGCTCTACCGGCTGGGGCCGTTTGACGCGATGGAAATGCCGCGCATGACAGACGGTCGAGATTGGACCACCGCCCACGTCAACGTGCCTGACGCGCGGCTGTCAATCGCCATGATCAGCATCGGGCCAAATCTCATGCTTGAATTGTTTCAATATGATCGGCCGATTGATCGGAATACGCAGCCACCTCGCAACTGCGACGCCGGCGGGCACCACATTGCCTTCAAGGTGGACAATCTCGAAACGGCCAAGACCTTTCTCGCCGATCGCGGGTGCAAGGTTATGGCCGGTCCAATTGTCCTTGACCAAGGTCCCTGCGCAACGACCCGCGTAAATTACGTGCTCGATCCCTTCGGCAATCAGCTCGAGCTGGTCGAATACGAGACCCAGGCGTTCGAGACCTCGGCTCCGGTCAAGATCTATCGGCCCTGACAGCACAAACGGAGCAACTGGTCGTGCGCAACATCGCTATCATCGGTTCAGGTCAGGCCGGCCTTCTCGCGGCCCACGGGCTAGTCAATGCCGGGTATAAGGTAACGCTATACTCCGACCGCACCGCTGATCACTGGCTCAATGAAAGCAGGCCGACGGGCACCGCGGCCCGTTTTGATATTTCACTTTCCTACGAACGCGAACTCGGCCTCAATCACTGGGAAAAAGACGCCCCCAAAGGTGAGGGCGTCCATCTCACTTTCAGCCCGAGCAAAGGCAATCGGCTGCTGACGCTTGCCGGCCGACTCAAGAATTATTTCACGGCCATTGACCTGCGACTGCAGAGCCATCGCTGGATGAACGATCTGGCCGCCAAGGGCGGTAAGATCGAAATCGAAAATGTCACCGTCGCGCGTCTCGACGAGATCGCCTCCGTACACGAATTGACAATCGTGGCAGCTGGCCGCGCGGATCTTGGCGATCTTTTCGAGCGCGACGCCACGCGGAGCGTCTACGACAAGCCGCAGCGCAATTTGACCATGATTATCACGACCGGCGGAAAAATGGCCTTCGATGGCGTGCCATTCCTGCCGGTAAAGTTTAACTTCTTCGCGCCATTCGGCGAAGCGTTCTACGTGCCGTACTTTCACAAGGACCACGGGCCGACGTGGAACATGTTGATTGAGGCGAAAGCGGGCGGACCGCTGGACAAGTTTGGCGACTGCAAAAGTGGAGAGCAAGCCGTCGAACGCTACAAACAGGTGATCAAACAAGTCATTCCTTGGGACTATGAGTGGGCCAAGGACATGGAGCTCGCCGATCCCAACGGTTGGTTGGTCGGCCGAGTGGCACCCACCGTCCGTAAGCCGGTAGGCCAGCTGCCCTCCGGCCGTATCGTCACGCCGCTTGGCGACACCGCGATGTCACTCGACCCGATCGGAGGTCAAGGCGCCAACAACGGAAACAAGATGGCGCGCAATCTCGTCGAATCGATCGTTGCCAGAAGGGATTTGCCTTTTGATGCACCATGGATGACGGAAACGTTTGAGACGTTTTACAAACGTTTTGGCCAGATCACCTACACGTTCAACAATATTCTGCTCGAGCCCATCACTAATGCCGGGAAGATGATGCTGATCGCTCAGTACGGCAGCGACGGGCGAGCTCGCGGTGCGACCGGCCAACAACGCATTGCCGACGCGTTCATCGAGAATTTCAACGATGCCAACGTGCTTACGCCGGCCTTCCTTAACGCTCACCAAGCGCAAGTTGTCATCCGGAAATCCACTGGGCTGAGCTGGCCGATTGCCATGGCGCGCGGGGCGCTCGGCGTTGCCAAGGGACAGATGCGGCAAAAACTCGGCCGCGCGCCCGGACACCCCGTCGTTCGATCTTAATTTGCAGGGCACGACCCGCGCGTGCCGTGAACGAATCGAATACCGGCGGCAAATCGGGCCGCGAAGTGCGCAGTCTATCAAAGAAGCGCGCCAGAGTTCTCTTAATCTATTCCGGTTAGAAATTTGGCTATCATACGCCGGGCATCTCCGGCCCGAGCAGCGCGCCACGGTGGGTCGTATAAATCGCGACCAAAGATGGTCGATAAGGTGTGTCCGTTCGACAGATGAAATTGCGATAGTGCGACCATCAGAACGTAGAGCCTCAACGCGTCCAGCCCGGGCGGCAATTGGCCAGACTTCGTGCCGCGTGCGATCAATTGCTCGATCACGTGGAGCACCGGTGAAGATATTTCCGGAATGCGCCGCGATTTACGCATGTATTTGGCTTTCAGCAGATTCTCCGCGGACAGGAGCCGCACAAGATGCTGGTTGCTCTCGAAATAATTGCTCATGAAATCGAACAGCTGCAGGAGACCCTCGCGCGGTTCCATGTGCTCGATGTCGATCTGCAGCTCCCGGCGACGCAATCCGCCGAGCGCTTCTTCCAGAACAGCGAGATAAAGTTCCGACTTGCTGCCGAAGTAGTGGTAGATCATCCGGGGATTGCTGCTCGCCCTCTTGACGATGCGGTTGATGCGCGCGCCGGCAAAACCGTGCATGACAAATTCACTTGTTGCGGCGCGCAGGAGCTGCTCGCGGCTTTCCGCCGAATTGCGCCGCGGGCGTCGCCGCGGGCGCGCCGCGGCCACTGGAAGTCCCGGTGCAGTAGTGTTGCCGTAAGTCATGCCGGCGTACTTTCAGCCACGCGCGCCGCGAGCGTCACGGCCAGTTCAAGCAGGGCTCGGTCGCTACCGCGCCGGCCGAGAACCGAGAGTCCAATGGGATAACCGCGCCGGCGGCCAAGTGGCAACGTGACCTGAGGCGCGCCGCAGTGACCCGCGACCGAGGTCAAGGTCAAAGTACGTCGATAAAAGTCGCCAATGGTTTGAGGGGGTGCGTCGATGCGCAGCGCCGGACATGCGGTGACCGGCATGACAATCGCCGTATCGGGCGGAATGAGTGCGTCGAATCTGTCGCGGATGGCGTCGCGGATTGGCCGAAAGCGTGCGACTTCTGCCGGCGTGATCGCCGCCGTGCCGGCGAAGCGCAGCGCGATATCGTCGGCGAAGCGAGGTTTTTTGCGCGTTATCCAACCGCCAAGGCTTTGCCAGATCTCCGCGCCCTGCAGCACGCGATAGCAATCGAAATATTCCGCCTCCCGGTCATCGAACAGGTCGACGCTGCCGCTGTCGGCGAGTTTGTCAGCCGTCGCTTTAAGCTCGGCGCCGAGCGGTGCGTCGACGAGCGCGAAGGCATCACGTCCGAATTTGAGCTTGGTGATGGGTTTGTCATGTCGCGCCGGGAGAAGCGCATCGCCCACGCGCGCCAAAGCGTGCGTGTCACCGGCAAACCAGCCGACGGTGTCGTAAGACGGCGCGAACGGCACTACACCCTCCAGCGAGATCGTCCCGTGGCTCGGGCGGAAACCGAACAGGCCGAGAAAATTCGCAGGCACGCGTACCGAGCCGCCGGTGTCGGTTCCCAAGGCGAAGTCCGCCAAGCCGCCGGCCACCGCTACCGCCGATCCGCTGGACGACCCGCCAGGCAGCCGATCAGCCGCGACCGGATTGGTGAGGTCAGCGTAATGGACGTTTCGCCCCTCGAGGCTGAAAGCGAGTTCGTCGGTCACGGTCTTGCCGACGAACGTGGCGCCGGCCGCAAGCGCTGCCGCGACACAGGAGGCGGAGCGCGCCGCTGGTTCCTGCGCGGAGAGCCAGTCCGGATTTCCGCCGCCGGTGCGGCAGCCCTCTACGTCGATCAAATCCTTGACCGCGAACGTCAGACCGTCGAGCGCGCCCCTTCCGGTCGGCGCGCGGCGGCACCTGCCGTGGGAAACGAACGCGCCGAAGTCTGCGGCCGCCTGCGTTACCGGGACTGTTTGCACCTAGCGGGCCGCCACTGCCGCAAGCGACTTGATGATGTCATCCGAGTTCGTCACGAAGCCGAAGCATTTTTTGACGTTCCAGATGGTGGCCTCGGTGCAGAAGTCCGGCGAAGTCGTGGCGCAGCAGTCGTCGACCAGAATGCAGCCATAGCCGAGAAAGTTTGCGTCGGTCAGCGAGTGCAGAACACACTGATCGGTGTTAACGCCAGCGAACAAAATCGACTTGGTGCCGAGGTTGCGCAGGATCGAGTCGAGCGGAGTGTCCCAAAAACCGCTGATCCGATACTTGTCGACCTTAATGTCATGCGGCTCCTGCTTCAGTTCGTCGACTATTGCGGCAGCCCAAGAATCCTTTTCAAGCACATGCGCCCCGCCATTTGGCAAAGGATCGCCCAGTCCAATGCCGGTGCCGTGTGGTTTGTAGAGGTGAATTTGATTGGGCGGCATGTTGGCAAGATCGGGCCGGTTGCCCCAATTGACCCAGACGATTGCGACGCCGGCATTGCGTAGGACCGGCAAGAGCCGCTGTAGTGGTGCGATGGGAGCGCGGTCGGGGCTGTAGTCCACACCGAGATGATCGACCCAGCCACCCTTTGCGCAAAAGTCGTTTTGCATGTCGATCACGATGATCGCCGTGCGCCGCAGATCAATCGTCACATGTTGCGGCTGGCTGGGTAGCGACACACGGACCGGCGGTGGGGCCGGCATGCCCATGTCCACCTCGTGTGCTGAAGCCTGCCATACATACTGCGAGCCAAATCCAAGCGGGCCGCCGGAGGGGGCCTCTTCGCGCTTTTCCACGGCTGACATTGTGAGTCCTCCTTGCTCGAAGATGCGAGCCTGACACCGGCCTGCGGTGTTGCAATTTTGTTGCCAATGAACCGGCTTTGAAAATCGGCTTTATCTTTCATGGACGCGAGGCGCGTTCGCCCAAGGGCGCGCTAAATGCCTTCAAATACCGCAGTTTTTGCGTAAGTAGTAAGCATATACTTATTCAAGCTCCGTGGCCGACGGCCAATCTGTTTGTATTTGAATGGCTTAGGCTCATGGCATAGGCCTTGCTCGCTGCGCCGGGGTTGTAGGCTCTTATTCACCCCCTAGCGAAGGACGATGTCCATGCTTTCCCGACGCCTTGTACTGGCCGGTGCAGCTGCTGCGGTTGCCCTCGGCTTCGGTTTCGCCAATCCGCATGCGGTGCGCGCAGCGGGACCGCTCAAAGTTGGTATCCTGATTCCCGGATCCAAATCCGACAAAGGCTGGATGGAATCCGGTTACGACGGCCTCGTTGCCGCGGAGAAGAAGTACGGCGACAAGATCAAGGTCCAGATGATCGAGAACATCAACTATGCCGACATGGACCAGGCGTTGACCAATCTCGCCAGCGGCAACGAACTCGTCATCGGCGTCGGCGGCCAAACTCAGGCCGCGGTGTACAAGATTGCCAAGCGCTTCCCGAAGGTGAAATTCTCGATCGTCGGCGGCAACGAAGGCGAGTCGCTGCCGAATGTCGCCGGCTATGACGTCAAGCAGGCCGAGATCGCTTTCGCTGCCGGCGCCGCTGCGGCCATGTTGTCGAAGAACGGCGCCGTCAGCTATGTCGGCGGCCTCGAAATTCCGTCGATCGTCAATGCCGGCAAGGAATTCGGAAACGGCGCAAAATACGTCAACGCCAATATCAAGTATTTCGAGAACTACACGGGTGATTTTGACGACGTCGCCAAATCGAAGGAAGCGACGCTCGCCGCTATCGCGCAGGGCGCCGATGTTCACTATCACATCCTAAATCTCGGCCTGCGCGGCATGGAGCAAGCGGCAAAAGAGAAAGGCACGCATATCATCGGCAGCTATACCGACCGCTGCGGCAGCGATCCGCTCTACGTCGCCTATTCGATTACCGGCGTCGGTTTCCAGGTGCAGTATGCCATCGACCAGGCAGTAAGCGGGGAGTGGAAGCCAGGCTACAAGGAGTTCGGGCTGAAAATGGGTCCGCAAGCGTCCGACATGGTCATCTGCGGCGCCACGCCTGAGCAGAAAGCCAAGCTTGAAGAAATCAAGAAGGATATCCTCTCGGGAAAGATCAAGGTGCTCAAAGGCTAAGGGGACGGCGGTACCTCCGTCGGATCGCTCGCAGTGAGAGATCCCGTGCAAAGAACGACCGAACCGCTGCTGGCACTGCAGGGCGTCACCAAGCGGTTCGGTTCATTAGTGGCGGTGTCCGAAGCTTCGCTCGATATTATGCCGGGTGAGGTGCACTGCATTCTCGGCGAGAACGGCGCCGGCAAGTCCACTCTTTGTAATCTTATTTTCGGCGTGCACGTGCCGGATAAAGGCGAGATGCGCTTTCGCGGCGAAATCTATCGCCCCACGGGGCCGTCCGACGCACTCGTTAGCGGCATCGCCATGGTGCATCAGCATTTCAGCTTGGTGCATGACATGACCGTGGTCGATAACGTCATCCTCGGTCAGCAGCGCGGGTTAGTGAACACGCGCGCCTGGGTGCGGCGGCTCGAACGTCTGGCGAATGATTACGGCTTTGCGCTCGATCCTTACGCCAAAATCGACGATTTGTCCGTGGGCGAACGCCAGCGCGTGGAAATCATCAAATGTCTGATCCGCGAGCCGCGCCTATTCGTGCTCGACGAGCCGACCGCGGTGTTGCTGCCGGACGAAATCGCGGCACTCCTTGACATCTGCCGGCGCGTCGCCAACGGCGGCGCGGCCGTCGTACTGGTCACGCACAAGCTTGCCGAAATCAAGAAAGCGGCAGACCGTGTCACCGTATTGCGCGGGGGGCGTGTAGTCGCCCGGTCCGACCGACCTGCCGAAGAAATCGACGCGCTGGTGCGGGCAATGATCCAGGGCGATGTCAAATCATTAGACAAATCTGCGGCCTCGACCCTTGGAGTCGGCGAGCCTGAGCGGGTTCGGACTACCGCTGCGCCGAGCGAAACGCCGACGCCCGAAGCGGTGCAGATCGACGGCCTCACTGTGATCGACAATCAAGGTGTCACCCGGCTCGACCATTTCACTTTGGCGATCGGCCCCGGTGAGATCGTTGGCGTCGCCGGTGTTGAAGGCAACGGCCAGAGCGAACTTGCCGCCGCGCTGTCAGGGATGGTGGAACCGGCCAGCGGTCGGGTGTTTTTGGGTGACACCGAGACCACGCATCTTAGCCCGAGACAGATTACCGCCGCCGGCATCGGCGTGGTTCCGGAGGATCGCCATGCGGTCGGCTGCGTCGTCGAGATGAGCGTCGCCGAGAATATCTTTCTGAATCGGTTGGACGCTTTTACGAGGTTTGGCTTTTTGCGGCGCAAGGAGCTGATCGAGGCTGCTGGCGACCTAATGAAACGCTTTGACGTGCGCGCGGCCGCGCCGGAGATTGCCTTTTCCGCGCTTTCGGGCGGCAACCAGCAAAAGGCGGTACTAGCGCGCGAGATTACGTTGCCTAAGCTTGCTTTCCTCATTGCCGCGCAGCCAACGCGCGGGCTAGACGTCGGCGCGGTCGCCGCCGTCTACGGCCATATCCGCGCCGCCTGTGAGCGCGGCGCGGCGGTGCTGCTGATCTCTTCGGAGCTCGACGAACTGATCGCCGTGGCGGATCGGATCGTTGTGCTGTATCGCGGGCGTATCATGGGCAATTGCGCAGCGGATCCGAGCGAACGCGAAAGCATCGGCGCGATGATGGCGGGACAGGCGCGATGACCGACGTAGCTTTAAGCGGCTACAGAAGGATCCGGGAATGGGTCCGGCCCTCGGTTGTCATATCTATTTCCGCAGTCGTAGTCGCCGGCTTGCTCGGCCTCGTTTTGATTTTCGCTATCAACGTTTCGGTGCCGGACGCGCTTTCGGCCTTCATCGACGGGACGGTGGGATCGCCCTATGCGATTGCGGCTTCGATCAACCGCAGCATCGCCTTCGCGCTGGTCGGTATCGGCTTTGTCATCGCCAACCGCGCCAACCTAATCAATGTCGGCGGCGAGGGACAGATCGCGGTCGGCGGAATTGCGGCTACCGCCGTCGCGCTTTACGGCGGAGTCGCCGGTTTGCCCGCGGGCCTGCCGTTTATAATACCGCTTGTCGCCGCGATGGTCGCCGGCGTGATCTGGGGATCGATCGCAGGCGTCCTGAAGATCAAAGTCGGCACCAATGAAGTGATCAGTACGCTGCTATTGTCATTCATCGCAGTATGGTTGGTTTATTGGTGCGTGCAGTCGCCGGCATTGCTACGCAAACCGATGACCAGTTCGGCGACCTTGCCGGAATCGCTGGAAATTCCCGATCCAACCAAACTGCCATTGCTCACCGGCGACTATTCGTTTCCCTTGAACACCGGCCTGCCGGTGACGGTTGTTATCGCGATCGTTGCCGGTTTGCTGTTGGCGAGGTCGCTGTTCGGCGTGCAGCTGCGCGCGGTCGGTTTCAATCCGATTGCGGCCAGCCGCGCAGGCATTTCTTACCAGCGCATGGTGATGTTCGCGCTGGCAATCGCCGGCGCGCTAGGCGGGTTGGCCGGCGGCATCATGCTGCTCGGCGACCAGTATGTGCTCAAGGACGGATTTTCGTCGGGCTACGGTTTCGACGGTCTCGTTGCCGGATTGCTGGCGCGAGGTTCCGTTGTCGGCGTAATTGCCGCCGCCCTCTTGTTCGGCTTTCTGCGCTCGGGCGGCATCAACATGGAGATGGTGGCCGGCGTTCCGACCGCGTTGGTGATGGTGATTCAAGGCCTCATTGTCGTGACGCTCGCCGGCGCGGCTTATTTCATCAGGCAGCGCCAATGAGGGCGCCATGACCTGGGAGTTGTTCGCGGTGTTCATCGGCTCGTCGGTGCGGCTCGCGGTTCCGCTTTTCCTTGCCGGCACCGGCGAACTCGTCAGCGAGCGTGCCGGCGTACTCAACATGAGCATCGAGGGTATGATGTTGACCGGTGCATTTGGGGCGGCGGTCGGCGCTTGGGCTACCGGCAATCCGGCGATTGGTCTTCTTATCGGCGTTGTCGCCGTTGCGCCGGTGGCGTTGTTGCAAGCCGTCCTTAGCAATACGCTTCGCGCCAACCAGATCGTGACTGGCATCGGCATCAACATCCTGATACTTGGCGCAACCACGCTCGCCTATCGCGAAATCTTCGGCGCGCGGTCGCGCGAACAAATTCCGGGGTTGGCTAAATGGAGCCCGCCGCTTCTCGGCGATATTCCGGTGTTCGGCGAGGCGGTGTTCCAGCAGGTGTGGCTGTTCTATGCCGGTATTGCGATCATCGTCCTAACGGCTTTGGTACTGCGCTACACGGCACTCGGCATTGCTATTCATGCCGCCGGCGCCGAGCCGCGCGCGGTCGACAAATCGGGCGTGTCCGTCACCGGAATCCGGTACCTGGGTGTAATGTTTGCCGGGTTTATGTCGGCGTTAGCGGGCGCGTTTCTTTCGATCGGCGACATCCACACCTTCACCGAGGGGATGACTCGCGGTGCCGGTTATCTCGCGATTGCAGCGGTTATCTTCGGCAAGTGGACACTGACCGGCACGGTGCTCGCCTGCCTTCTCTTTGGCGCAGCAACGGCGCTGCAATTTCAGTTGCCGACGCTCGGTGTCAACATTCCGAACGCCTTCCTGATTATGCTGCCCTATGTGTTGGCTCTTCTTGCCGTCGGTGGCTTGGCTGGTCGGCAAACTGCGCCGCGCGCCCTCGGCGAACCCTACATTCGCCGCTAGCGAACCACGAACGCCACCGGCGATGAATGTGACGTCGCAATGCGGGTTCTTGCGCGACGTCGCTCTGGGTCAAAAGCGACGGATGTGCGATGTCAGCACAGTGTCCGCTCATCACCCAATCGCTGACGTGAGAGCCGACATCTCCGTTGACGTTTTGTGCCAGGAGCCGACAAAGTGCATCGCAGCAGATTGGCCCCACATACCCCAAATGGCGAATCGATCATCGATTGAACTAAGGGTCTTCGATAGTAGACCGAAAACTGATTGGGCGTCCGCCGGGAACCTTCCGCCTGACTTTGACCGACAGTGCAAACGCTGAGCGCAGACCGTTTCAGTAGATTGGGTGCCTGCGGCGCTGACGACGCATACCTTCAAAGTCAGAACGCCCTACTATCTCGGATGTCACTGGAGAGTGATGCCGGCTACAGTGGACGGCAGCCGGACTTCAATAGCGTAGGGCCGGATCGTCCAATGGATTTGGTGCCGTATGACAGGCAGGGCCTGTCTCCCGCTTAGAGCGTCTCCTCTTCCGCCGCCCTCAATTGTAGCCGATCGGCTTGGCCGAACAATTACAGCACGGATATCCTGATGGCTTCGCCCGTCGCAGCCGCGCTCTGCGCCCTAATCGCCACCGGCTTCTGGACACTGGTCGGTTTGGCCATTGCTCGCCATCTTCTGCCGCGTCCGCTAGCGCTCGGCGCGGCAGCGGTGATCGGTTGGGCTACCCACAGCGCCGCGGCACTGCCACTCTATGTCTGGGTCGGTCTTTCGCCGATCAGTGTCGCGGCCCTTGGCCTCTTATCTGGCCTCGCCGGCTTTTCGCTGTTGTTTCCCGTGAGCGGCGGAAGGGCTAACGCGGTCCCTTCGCTGCCGGTTTGGTCGATCGGCTGCCTGTGCGCTGCAGCGTTAGCGCTGGTGCCTGCGATTGCAATTCTGCCAAAATATTATGGCGACGCGGTCGCGCTGGCAGATCCCATATTCGATCATTCCAAAGGCGCGGTGATCGACGCCATCGTCCGGCTTGGTGTGCCACCGGTCAATCCTATCTTTGGCGAATTCGGCATGCCGGGTCGGTTGGCCTATTACTATCTGTGGCACTTCAGCGCCGCCGAGCTTGCGCTCGTCACCCGCAGTAGCGGCTGGGAAGCGGATATCGGCCTTACAGGTTTCACTGCTTTCAGCTCCCTCACATTGATGATGGGTATTGCGGTTTGGCTCAGCAAACGGTCCGCGGCCGCGTTCTGGACCGTCGGTCTTGCGACTGCTGGTTCGCTCTGGATCACGATCTTTACGGTTGGCGGCACCAACGATCTGCGGCCCGTGCTGCTCTTCCCGATCGGCATGAGTGGTTGGCTGTTCCAGGCCACATGGGTACCGCAACATTTGATGGCTGGCGGGTGCACCGTGGTGGCCATGCTGCTGCTGGCCCATTATATCAAACGACCGAACCTGACGGTTGTCTTGATTCTTGCCTTAATAGTCGCCGCCGGCTTTGAAAGCTCTAGCTTTGTCGGCGGCATCACGTTTCTGGTTGCCGTGGTTTTTACGGCTCCTCTCGTCTTCTACGCGGTCGCCCCTGCGCGTCGCCTCGTGGCAATCGCGGGTTTGGCGCTCGCCGCGATGGTCGCGATTTCCTTTGTCGTTCCGTTCATTCTTGATCAACTCACCGCCCTCCGAGAGCGCGGCGCGGCTCATCCGATTGCGTTCTCGCCCTATGCGGTATTCGGCAATTTTTTGCCGCTGCCGATCCGGCGGATTCTCGATCTCCCAGCGTACTGGCTCCTCATTGCGCCGATCGAGTTGCCGGCTGTGTTTGTTGCCGGCGTGATCGCGATCGTCACGTTGCTCCGGAGCGCAGGCGAGTCTCGTTCGGAGAAGCTTGCCGTGTCGTTTCTCGCCTGCCTTGCCGGCGCCGGTTTGATCGTGTCGTGGCTCTTAAAATCGACGCTCGCCGACAACAACGATCTCGGACTGCGCGCCATCATCCCGGCTATTGTTGTTCTTATCGCCTGCACGTCGGCCGCCGCCGCGATGTCGGAACTACGCCGTTTGCGCCTGATCATCGTGGTAATCGCGCTCCTCGGGTTAGTCTTGAGCCTGCCTGATACGGCCATGATCGTTCGCGGCAATGTCGGCGGCACTCAGCGACCAGGGGGAAAAGAATTTGCACAATCGCCGGAACTATGGGTCGCGGTACGCCGCTACGCGCCGCCGCAAGCCCGGGTGGCCAACAATCCTTTATTTTTGAAAGATGAGACGCCCTGGCCGGTCAATATTTCCTGGGCACTCCTAGCTGACAGAAACTCTTGCTTCGCGGAGAGCGATCTGGCTTTGGCGTTCGCGCCGCTGACTGCAAAGCGTCGCAACCAAATCGGCGGGCAATTCGAGCGCGTATTTGCCGGTGTTGGAACAGCGGACGATATCCATGACCTCGCCACCCAATACGGCTGCGCGGTCGCCGTCGTCGTGCCGAGCGATGGAGCTTGGGAGCACGATCCGTTTGCCGCGAGCACCGATTACCGGCTTACTGAAACGCGCGACGGTCGATGGCGAATATATGTACGGCGTTAAGCCCTCTAGGCATTGCCATCGCTGCATTAAACAGCGATGGCCAGAGCGCGGTGCAAATCTGAATACAATTCCTCAGGATCTTCAAGGCCGACCGAGAGGCGCAACAGGTCACTCGGACAGGGCGTTCCTTCGCCCTCGATCGACGCGCGGTGTTCGATTAAGCTTTCGATTCCGCCGAATGATGTTGCGCGTTTCCACAACTGCACGGCGCCTGCTACCGCGATCGCGGCCGCCTCGCCACCCTTGACACAGATTGAAAGCATGCCGCCGAATCCGCCTTGCATTTGCTGCATTGCAACGACATGGCCAGCGTGGGTGTCGAGACCGGGATAAAGAACGACGCTTATGGCTGGGTGAGAGAGCAGCCTTTCGGCTAGGAACGCTGCAGTGTGGCATTGCCGCCGGACGCGGACATCGAGCGTCCGCATGCCCCGCATCAAGAGCCATGCTTCAAGGCCGCCAACGGCGTTTCCGACCTGCGACCTGGTCCTATTGATCCTAGTCCATAATGGCCCGCCACGTGCTGCGGCGAGCGCGCCGGCGATTACATCAGAGTGACCGTTTAGATACTTAGTGGCCGAGTGCATGACAATGTCGGCTCCCAATGTCAAAGGCTGAGTAAGGATCGGTGTCGCTACTGTCGAATCAACACACACCACGGCGCCGTGTGCGCGCGCGAGCTCGGCTATGGCGCCAATATCGGTGATCGTCCACAGCGGATTGCTCGGCGTCTCGATCCACAGGAGCCCGGTATGCCGCTGGCTCATCGCGGCACGGACCAGATCGAGATCGGACGTATCAACGAAGGTTACAGAATGACCATATCTTCCGATGTCCCGCAACCACGAACGAAAACCCCAATACATCACTTCGGACGCAACGATATGGGTCGGCTCATCAAGTGCCAAAAAAATACTCGTGGCTGCAGCCATGCCGGACGCAAAAAGCAGGGCTTCATCGGCCTTTTCGAGACTTGCGATCAGGCTTTCGGCTTGCCGAACTGTCACATTATCGGTGCGACCGTAGACATATCCGGCGGGATATCTGTTATCCACGTCGCGAAGAAACGTCGCCGACACGTGAATTGGCGGCACGATACCGTTCGTAAAGGCGTCGGTTACGGCAAAGGGCTG
>Ga0302307_10000775_pt1 | contig 20793 bp, 10 predicted proteins | sample III_Palsa_E3_2_FD_200530 | JGI IMG/M metagenome (GOLD analysis project Ga0302307, IMG submission 200530) | Peat permafrost microbial communities from Stordalen Mire near Abisko, Sweden - III_Palsa_E3_2 | ecosystem: Environmental > Terrestrial > Soil > Palsa > Peat permafrost | place: Sweden... | reverse complement strand
AAACAAGGCAATCCTTTTGTTGGATTTGGCGGTAATTTCAGGCTGCAAAACGCGAAGAATGATCCGCAGGTGATAGATTATTGCTTAAATAACCTGCGTGTGGCCTGGGGCAGGGTTGAAATGCCCTGGCGCTTTTGGCAGCCTAAAGAAGACGTAAACCCTGCCGATTCCGTACGCCCGCCGGTTATAAAGGCTATGGAAATGGCACAAAGGCTTAATAAAATGAATATCCCGGTTATACTCACTGCCTGGGCGCCTCCGGCCTGGGCAATTGTGGGCAAACCAAATTTTAAACCGGTTAAAGGTGTTTGGGGTAACCCGCTGGATTCAAGTAAAATGCCCGAGATATATAAGTCTATAACCGATTATATCCTGTACCTGAAGGCAAATTATGGCGTGGAAGTTAAACTGTTTTCTTTTAATGAATCAGATCTTGGCATTAATATCAGGGTTAGTTCGCAGCAGCATGATGAGTTGATAAAGGGATTAGGAGCCTATTTCGCGGCACATGGGCTGCAAACCAAAATGCTGCTGGGCGATAATTCAGATGCTACCACCTATAAATTCATTTACCCGGCATTAAATGATACGGCGGCGCAGCCATATATCGGGGCTATTTCCTTCCATTCCTGGCGGGGATGTACCGACGCGATACTGCAAAAATGGGCCGCTGCGGCAAAACAAGCCAATTTGCCGCTGATAGTTGGCGAGGGTAGTATCGACGCGCAGGCCTCGGGCTATCCGCAGGTATTCCAGGAGCCCACTTATGCCTTGCAGGAGATCAACCTTTATACACGGCTGCTTAATATTTGCCAGCCGCTAAGCATTTTGCAGTGGCAGTTAACGTCGGATTATTCGCCGCTTATAGGCGGTGGGATTTTCGGGAATAATGAACCGCTGCATCCCGGACAACGTTTTTATAACCTGAAGCAACTGGCATCAACACAGGCACATCTTTTTGCCTTGCCGGTAACCTGCACCCAACCGGAAATATCATGCGCAGCCCTGGGCGATCATACTAAAGGGATTTATACCCTGCATTTAGTAAACAACGGCCCAAGCCGCGACGTAACTATAACGGGTTTGCCCGCCGGTATTAAAATAAGGCATTTATATATCACCAATCAAAAAGCGTACATGGAAGAAAAACATGCCAAAACGGAAGATGGGAAGATTACCTTCAAAATGCAGGCTACCAGCTATTACACATTAGTGGGGGATGAGCATTAGGCTTTTTATTGTTGAATTTACTTTTCAGTTAACAATAGTAATTTATATAAATAATTTAATACCAATTACTTGTAGCTAAAAATAGCATAATACTAAATTGGTGTACCATAATGAAGCAATAGTGTAATCTGTTTTTATGGTTTTGATTTAACATTGCCTAAACCAATTTAAATCAAATTTTATGAAAACAAAAATCAAAACCGTGGCCGCCATTGGCGTGGCCGTAATTGCCGTATGCACCTATCTGGGCTGTACAAAAGATGCCAGTAAATCTACTGGGAGCAACACCACAAGCGGTACGCCTATCACCCTTAAAACGCCTGTTTCGCGGGCCTCATTGGGGCAAAGCGCCTTTACCTTATGGGGTACCTGTTCTGATGTGCCTTATGATATATCAGGATCGAACGGTATAGCCATACCTGTAGGCGGTACCGAGTGCAGCTCGAATGATCTGGCAGCGCAACAACCCAACGGCAATGGGCAGGACGCCACCGGCTTGCAGTTTTACGGCTGTTTTAAAGGCGGCAGCAGCGCGCCAAGTTCGAGCAATGAAATGGCCGTGTTTGTTACCGATGATGTAACCAATTGGGTTGGCCACGAAATGGGTTTTGTTGAAACCCTTAACGACCATACCCTAAAGGCTTATTTACAAGGTAACGGCAATTACATTACCGAGGTTTTAACCAGTAACGATAATGGTTACCATACCTTTAAATGCCAGTGCGAATCGGGCGACCATAGCAAGGTTGATTTTTACCTGGATGGAACCTATAAGTTCACCATGCAAAATTCAGGCAGTAGCTATTGGGACAACTACGATTATTTTGTAGGTACAACACACAGAACATCAAGCAGCTGGTCGTCTACCGGTCAGCAGATCGAAATGTATAACATGACAACCTACTAAAACCTGGTCGTTAAGCTTACAAACAAAAATAGGCCGCAGCAATGCGGCCTATTTTTGTTTGTATAAATTTATAAATTTCTATTATCAATATTTTACATTGTAACCTTCGGCGCTAATGATGGCCTTTTGTTTATTGGGGCAGTCCACCGACACCGCTTTGCTTTCGCCGGGCAAAAGGTTGAAATAACCCTCGGAAAAATAGGCAGGTAATATGATCTGCTTGGTTAAGGCATTAACCAAATTTAACTTAACCGCTATGGCGGGGGTTGCTGAAATGTTGGTTATTTTATATTGATGATTGCTTATTTTAAGTATTTGTAAGTGAGCATTAGGCAATAGATTGAATGCCAAAAAGCTACGGGAGCCACCTAAGGCTTTCCAGTAATCGTTTTGCGATAGCAGGTGTTTATTGTCATCGGTTAGTTTAAGCCTGATCAAATAAATTCCTGATAGAGCAGAAGGTATTTGCGCGCTGCCAATGTTAGTAAGGCTGTTTGCATTTATAGTTATACCTGCTGAAAAGGTGTATATCTGCTTGCCTTTCAGGTCAAAAACCTGAAGTTGTACATGCGCGGCTTTATAATTTTGTAAGGAAGAATTGACCACCGCAATTTTATTGCTGTTCAAACTCATTTGTACATGCACCGGTTCGCAGGCTTTCATGGAGCCGAAATAGGAGCCGAAGGTTTCATAATCCCAGGAGTAAGTTTGCCAATCGGTGCTGGGCCATGCGGGGTGGCTCATCCATAAAAGCAGGCCGCTGGTGTTATTCCATAATTTGCTATCCCAGCCCTCAAACATGGCACGATAGCTATCGTAATTAAGCATTTGCGCCTTTTTGCAGAAATCTTCCAAACTGGTAGCCTTGCCATACAGTGAGTCCATAGCCGCTATATAGTCCTTTTGGCCATCATGAAAATCGTGGTAATACCAAACATCACCTATTGGCCAAAGATCGGTAGGGGGCATTATTTTACGCATGGTGGCCGCTGTTGGTACCGAAGGGCTGCCCAATTCAGTACTAAAGCCGCAGGCAATTTTCTCATAGTCGGCGGGATGAGTGAAATAATTCCATGGGCCGCTGGTACGTAAGTTCATCAGGCGCGAATTAGGCTGATAATATCTTGTGCCATCATATTTCGCTATCAAATCAGCCAGTTTACGTTCAATGCCGGCAGGGGCGTAGCCCTCGTTTCGCGGGCACCATATAGCTATGGAAGGATGGTTACGGAAACGTTTGATCACATCGGCGGCATTGGCCAGGTACAGCGAATCATCCTTAACATCCAGGTTATAGCCCTCTGTTGAAAGCCAGAAATCGTTCCATACCAGCATGCCATATTCATCACACAGGTTGTAAAACACTTGTTCGGTGCTTTCGCCGGTCCAGTTCCGTACCATGTTGAAGTGCGCGTCTCTATGCAGCCTGAAGTATGGCTCCAGGTGTTGCCGCGATACATTCTTCATGGCATCGTCCATACCCCAGTTGCCACCTTTGCAGTAAATGCGTTTGCCGTTTACCTTAATTACCAGGTAGGGGGCGGTAGCCGTATCAGTACATGAACTTAGTGATGCGGTATCGGCACCATCCTTTAATGTAGCTATTGATACCTCATTTTTTGCTTCTTTTCTATCAATATTATCGAAAATTGAGGTCTTTTTTGATGAATTTGAGGGCGTAAATTCCACTCTTTTACGCGCATTTCCGGGCATATCAACCGTCATTTCATAACTCAGTTCACGCACTCCAAACCGAACGGCCAGTATATTTTCGATTTTACCCTGCGGGTTAGCAATGGCAAGCTTCAGGCTATATAATTCGGGCTTACCATAACCATTGGGCCACCACAAGCGAGGATGCTGAATAATTAGCTGCTTATACACTGCCGGGCTAAAGGTTACCACTTTATCCTGATACGGTTTAAGCCCAAGCCGCTGTTCAAATTTAACAGTGCCGATTTCGCCTTTTAGTGTTACTTGTTGCTGCTGTGCCGATAGATTATGCACTATAGTTTCAATGGTGATGGCCGCGCTGCTGGTATCGGGCAGGGGCAGGCGTGTTATAATGTGTGGCTCATCAACTGTAATCGGGCCGGTAAATTGCAGGGTTACATTTTGCCATATACCCATATCCCTATCGCGGATGCCGGGAATCCAGTCCCAGCCTTCGGTGGCTATAAAGGTGGGGCCGTCCAGGCATAGCTGGCCTCCATTTGGCCCGGTACCCGCCGATGGCGATTCCTCCTGCGGTATGCCCGGATCAGGCGGGGGCAAAATATGTACCGCCAAGGTGTTATTGCCATGCAAATTCAGGTAGTTGCTTGCATTAAAAACACCCCTCATAAACGCGCCCTTAATAGTTCCCAGCATCTTGCCGTTGAGCCATATTTCAGCAGCATAATTGATCCCTTCAAAATTCAAAAAAACATTGTCGCCTTTATGCCCGGCGGGGATATGGAATGATGTTCGATACCACCAGTCTTCCCTGCACAGCGAATCGGGTATATGCAGGTTGTTCAAGCCAAAATAGGGGTCGGGATAAACGCCTTGTTTCACCAGTGAGGTAAGCACCGTACCCGGCACCACCGCGTTGTACCATTGGCTCGAATTATAGCCGGGTTTCGATAGCGTTTCCCCATTCAGTTTAACCGTTGGCCCTGCCGCTAACTGCCAGCCATTAGTTATGCTGAATACATTGCCTGGTAATGCGCGGAGTACAGTTTTAGGTACCCACTTTGCTTTCGCCACCGGCGGAATATAAGCAGCGCGCGACCTGGGCAGGGTAGCAGCATCCTGCGGCTGGCTTAAACCGTAATTGAGTTTGCTTTGAGCGGAAGCATTACTTCCGCAAAATATAAGGATCAGTAAAAAAGAAAAAATGGAAAGTGTTTTATAACAGTAGCAATTGGATGGCATTAATTTAGATTTATAGGTTTATTGTAAGCGTTTACTTTACAATTATAATTTAAACCCTAAATCAAGCAGTACACCATATTATCAATTGAGTACACTACGGCTTTAATATAAATTTCAGTTTTTATTATAGTCGGGCAGGCGATGAAAGTGCCGGTAATCGTTTGGTGAGCAGTTAAACATCTTTTTAAACTCCCTGAAGAAGTAAGTTTTATTGTTAAACCCGGTGCGGTAAAAAATTTCTGATACGGTTAAATCCGTACTTTTTAGCAGTGCCGATGCCTTTTGCAGCCTGATGTGGCGTATCAGTTCGGTAGGGGTCATATCAGAGAAGGTTTTTATCTTCCGGTACAATTGTATCTTGCTCATATTAAGTGCTTTCTCCAAAAACTCACCGTCCAGTTCTTCGTCCATGTTTTCCTCTATCACCCGGGTTACCTTTTTTATAAAATTCTTGTCATTCTCGTCCAGATCGGTAGTCAAATTGGTTGAAATGATGTTGTTATCAGGACTAAAAACGCGATGTATCTTTTCGCGGTATTCCAGCAGCTTTTGAACCCGTACCAGCAAATGTTCGGTTTGGAAAGGCTTGGGTATGTATGCATCGGCGCCGCAGCTGTAACCTTCGGTTTTATGCTCGATGGCGGTACGGGCCGATAGGATAACAAAAGGAATATGGCAGGTTTCGGTAGTGTTTTTGATGATATTGCACAATTCCAAACCATTCATATCCGGCATCATAATATCGCTGATGATAAGATCGGGCGAGGAGCGTTTAATCACATCCATAGCCTCTATCCCGGTGCCTGCTTCGTAAATAATATAATTATCATGCAGAATATCCTTTAACAGGTAGCGGATCAACTGGTCGTCCTCCACCAACAGTATGGATTTTTTATGCTCTTGTTCAAAACTTTTAATCAGCGATTTTTTGTTGTTATCCGCTATGGGCGACAGGCTGATACCTTCGTTGCCGGTGGTCATCGAGCTTACAAAATAGGATGCGCTTTCGCCTTTTTCGTTATAATCCCCAACCGGTGTTTTTTGCTCGGGCACAAAATCAAGCGGCAGCAATACTTTAAACTCTATCCAGTTATCAGCGCATTTAGCGGCGATATTACCATTGAGCAGGTTAACTATCTGGTGGGTAAACGCCAGGCCAATGCCGGTGCTGCTTTTGTTGTTATGCTTACCATCGATCACAAAAAAACGGTCGAATAGCCGTTCTGTATCCGTATCGGTCAGTTTACAGCCCGAATTGGCCACTACTATTTCCAGCTTGCCGCTTAGCTTATCGGCGTTAGCCGAAAATATGATGTATTGCTTATCTTCAATATGCTTAAACGCGTTCGATAACAGGTTGAACACGATCTTTTCCACCTTATCCTTATCGGTCCACAGGTAAATATCCGGTTCTATCTGCCACGAAAAATCCAGTTGCTTTTCATCAACCAAAGCGGTAAACAGCCCAGCTATATTGGTGAATAAGGCCGATACATTAATATAGCTGAAATGATTACCGAGGTAACCGGCCTCGGCCTTGCGAAACTCCAGCAACTGCTGCACCAGGTAATGCAGGCGCGATGCTTCCTGTTTAATTATCGACAGGAAGTTGCCGCCCTGCTGTTTTTTATCATCCAGCTTATTCTTGAACAGGTAACGTTCCAAAGAGCCGAGGATCAGGGTGAGGGGCGTTTGCAGCTCGTGTGCTATGTTGGTGAAAAAGTTGAGCTGTTCCTGGTGCAGGTTCTCATCCTTTTCGCGCAGGGCATGTTCCATTTTCAATTCCTGGCTCATTACAAACTGCTTCTTTTTGTAGCGGAAATATAAATAGCCCGCGCCCGCTAAAATTAAGGCATACAATATGAATGCTTCAGACGTGAGCCAGAAATATTGCTTCACAGTAACGGAAAATGCCGCTATGCCGGGTGTCCAGGCGCCTTCTCCGTTCGACCATTTGATCCTTAACGTGTAATTGCCCGGCGGCAACTGGTTGTAAATGATCTTATCATGGTTTTCCATATAATGCCAGCCCTTGTCATCATTCTCCAGTTTGTAGGCGTACTGGCATTTTTGGGCATCGGTATAGGTTACCGGTTCAATATTCAGCTCAAAATAATTCTCATTCGGCTTCAGGTCGAAATGCTGATGAGATACCGCTCCGTTTTTGGTAAGTACGATGAGGCCACGTTCACCCGCGTTTTTCCCCGCGAACTGAAGGTCGGTTAACAATAACCGGGGCTGCTCATTATTAATATGGATATGCTCCGGCAAAAAGTAATTGAAGCCATATATGCCACCGAAAAATAGCATCCCCGCCGCGTTTTTCCATACCGCGTTATCGCTAAACTCATCACTCTGCAAACCGTCAGATTCCTTGTACTGCACAATTTTCAGGGTAGATGGATTTACTTTGGCCAGGCCTTTATTGGTGCTGATCCATATATTGCCGCTGTTATCCTCGTTTATTGCGTGGATGGTATTGTTGGGCAGGCCGTTATCAACATACAGTTTTTTAAACTGCGGGTTTGTGTTGGTTCCCGCGTCGGGTTCGTTTATCCAGTTAAGGCCGAAGCTGGTGCCCACCCAAAGCCTGTTCTTATGATCCAGGTAGAGCGAAAGAATATCGTTGTTTGATAAACTGCCATCGTATGAAAAGGCTTTCAGCGTTCTGAATTTTTTGGTGCCTTTATCAAATAAGGTTAAGCCACCGTAGCGGCAGCCTATCCACAAACGGTTGCCATTGCCGTTGGCCAGGCTATAAATTACGTTGTTACCGGGCCCTTTATTACTTTCGGGGTCGTTGTTGTCGTATTTATACTGGTTTAGATATTGAATCCATGGGCTGCCATTTTTGTCCATCGCCAATTTAAAATGGATCAGCCCGTTATCATTCAACCCCAGCCAAACGGAGCTATCCCTATCATACAAAATGCAATGCACCGAACCAAAATAGGGGTAGGCCTGCGTGCCTTTAATATCGGCCCACTTAATAAAATGCTTGGTTTTTAAATTATATAAGGTAACACCCGCCGCGTCGGAACCGATGTAAACCAGGCCGTCTTTGCCTTTTTCAATGGAATAAACACAGTTATCCAGCAGATCCACATTGGTGTGAAAGGCCTTGATATCGGAGAACGATACATTATCTTTATCCCAGTTTTTGAGGGTGATAATGCCGTTGCCCTTGGTGCCTATCCACAATTCATCGTCAATTTCAGAAAAGGCCCTAACCGGGATATGGAAGGCCTGCCCGTTGGCCTGCTGCTTAACCAGGCCGAAATAGTTCTCTTTGGTGGTTATCTTTATTACGCCGTTACCATCGGTGCCTATCCATAGCAGGTTATCGCTGTTGCTCATTACCGAGGTTACGCGCACGTTTTGCAATACCGGTATCTGGGTTGATAGTACATCAGCCGGTTTAAATGCGGTATCATACTCGCCGATACCTTTCGACGACCAGGCGAACAAATAGTGGTTCTTAAAAAAGCTGATCTCGCGCACCTCATGCGGTAAAACCAGTACTTTTTGTTGGGCGTAATTGCTGCCGATGCTATATAATTCGTCGGATTTGGTGCTGTAAAATACCTGGTGGCGGCAGTAAAATACATTATCTACATTGTCGGCCGGGGTATAGCCGTTCAGTTTTACAAAGCCGCCTGGAGCGGGCTGGTAAGCTTCGAGCCGGCCATTGCTTAGCTGTAGCCACAGGTTATTATTCTCATCAAACAGAATCTTCACCAGCATTAAACCCGGCGCGAATTTAACCGGCACATTTATAAAGGCGTCAGTCTTTTCATCGTACCGCAACAGTTGCGAACTGCTTACACGCGCGGCATAAACATCGCCCTTGCCATTGATGGCGATGGTATACCCGTTGGACAATGCCTTTTTATGGCTGTATAGGTAATTGCTGAAATCGCCGGTGTTTTTATTGAATTTGGATAATCCCTCAACCGTGCCTATCCATATATTCCGTTTTTTATCCTCGGTAACCTGGTATATCACATTGCTGGATATGGAATTTTTATTCAGGTCGGATTTTTCGTAGTTAAATACGTGGATATTATTGCCATCGTAATAATTCAGCCCGTCCCAGGTGGCAAACCATATCAGGTTGTCGCTATCCTGGTAAATGCCGTTAATGCAGCTGTTCGATAGGCCGTAGCTGTTATCCAGTTGCTGGTAATTGTATTGTGCCTGCCCGGTTGTTGATCGCGACAGCAAAAAAATAAGGGCTATATAAAAGTACCTGTACTTCATTTTTAAAAAATTGAAAAAGGCGGTAAACGGGGGTATTATTGGTTTATACCTAAGTATTGCATACTTGGCTGATCAAATTTATACTATTTGACCAAATAATCATTAATACTATTATAACATTAAAAGCTGTTAAAATATCATTATAAGGCTTAGGTCGATTATTATAGGTTTGAAATAATTTGCATTTCTTTACCATCTATCCTAAAACCGATGCGGTTATTGTTGAAAACATCCTTTGTATTATTGCTGGCATTTACCTGCGTTTCAACTTACGCGCAGGTTAATATCAACAGCTACAGCCTTTTAAATACAACCGTTACCGAATATGAAAAAGCTGAATGGAATATTAAGGTATCTGCCCCTTTTATAAATCCTTATGATCAGAAAGAGATCAGCCTGGATATGATCTTAACCTCGCCTTCAGGCGATCCTGTGGTATTGCCCTGCTATTTCGATAGCGGCGATTCAACGGCTTCGGTTTGGAAGGCGCGCTTCGCGCCGCAGGAAAAAGGAAAGTATAGTTATTATTTTCAACTAAATTTTAATAAGCGTTCGGTTCAGTCGGCGGTCGGTACATTCCAGGCGATGGCAGGCACAAAGCCGGGCTTTCTGCATAAGAACGGCTTATATACCTTCAAATTTGATAACGGCGACTTGTTCAGGGGGATAGGCGAGAATGTGGCCTGGGAATCGCGCGCGTTTGAGGACCCGAAATGGACATACGATTATTTGCTGCCCACACTATCGAAAAACGGCGCCAATTTTTTCAGAACCTGGATGTGCCCATGGAACCTGCCGCTGGAGTGGAAAATATCGGGCAATTTAAAACGTTATGCCAACAGCACCGAATATTTTAACCCCGGCGGTATTAAAAGAATGGAAGAACTGCTGCACCTGGCCGATTCATTACACCTATATATAATGCTCACGCTGGATATGAACAGCGGCTTTTGGCGTAACAACCCTTATAACCAGGTTAACGGCGGCCCTATTAAAACCTGGCCGGAGTTTTTCACCTCGCAGGCTGCTATGGACAAATACAAAAATAAGCTGCGTTATATTATTGCCCGCTGGGGATATAGCACCAATATTGCCGCCTTTGAGTTTTTTAACGAGATAGATAACGGCGTTTTCAATAAAGGCGACAGCATCCTCATTGCGCATGCCAGCATCACCAACTGGCACGATGAGATGGCGCGCTACCTGAAGGACATTGACCCTTACCGGCATTTGGTTACCACCAGTATTTCGCACCGGGATATTGAGGGCCTAAATTCCATTGCCTATATTGATTTTAACCAGAAACATATTTATAAGCACACCGAAAAGATACCGGCCATTTACCCCGATTATATTCAAACCTATGGCAAACCTTATGTGGTTGGGGAGTTCGGCTATCGCTGGGAAGATGCCGACCCTAAATATGCTAAAGAAGCTGATTACGATTATAAGCGCGGTTTGTGGTTCGGCCTGTTCAGCCCGACGCCTATTTTACCCATGACCTGGTGGTGGGAGTTTTTTGACGGACAGAACATGACCCCATACCTGCGTTCGGTACGTGAAATCAGCGACGAGATGCTGAGGGCCGGAAAAGGCAACTTTGAACCGGTTGATATATCAGCCGGCCTGCTGCATGCCCAGGCCGTAAAATGCGGCGACGAATACTTTGTTTACCTGTTGAATGAAAGCGATGGGCTAATAGCTGCGCCGGTTTCGTTCGGGATAGGGGATGGCCGGGCTTTTTCGGCGCGCTCGTTTATCCCGGTAAGCAGGCAGTATAACGTGGTGAAGAATTTTCAACTTAAAAATAAAACGCTGTTGTTTTACAGCATCAGTTTGGCCGGTAAGCAGGAAATGGTGCTGATTATCAAAAGCGAGCATAAAAATTATTAAAGAATAGATTTATGTTTATCAAGAAACGTAGTGTTTATGCAACTATGGTGTTGCTGGTTGTTTCCTCATCAATTGTCGCGCAGCAAAAAAGTAAGAGATTACAGGCAATGGTTTATACAACCGCCGATGGTACCAGTTTGCGGCTGACTGAAACAGGGACGATAGTTTTTAATGATCTGAAAGCATCGGATACTGCCGCGACTATTGTGATAGATACCACCACAAAATACCAAACCCTATTAGGCATTGGCGGCGCGCTTACCGATGCCAGCGCCGAAGTTTTTGCCAAACTGCCCCCCGCTAAGCAACAGGAATTACTTACCGCCTATTATGATCCTATTAAAGGTATAGGTTACACCCTGGCCCGCACCAATATGAACAGCTGCGATTTTTCGAGCGATAGCTATACCTATGTAGCTGAAAACGATACCGCCCTTAATACCTTTAATATAGCGCATGATGAAAAATACCGCATCCCGCTAATCAAACAAGCGATGGCTGCCGCAGATGGACAACTCACCATATTCCTAAGCCCCTGGAGCCCGCCCGGATGGATGAAGGATAACCATGATATGCTGCATGGCGGCAAATTATTACCGCAATACCGCCAGGCCTGGGCAAATTATTATGCTAAATTTATAAAGGCCTATGCCATGCAAGGCGTACCACTGTGGGGGCTTACCGTTCAAAACGAACCTATGTCGGCCCAAACCTGGGAATCATGTATTTATACTGGCGAGGATGAACGGGATTTTGTAAGGGATTATTTAGGGCCAACATTAGCAAGGCAAGGTTTGGGCAATAAAAAGATCATTATATGGGATCACAACCGCGATTTTTTGTATTCCTTTTCCAGTACTATTTTAAACGACACCGCTGCCGCCAAATATGTATGGGGCATAGGTATACATTGGTATGAAGGCTGGAATGGCGGCAAAATGCAATTCAATAACGAAAAATTAACCGCTGCTAAATTTCCTGATAAAAAATTGTTGTTTACCGAAGGCTGCAACGGCAATTTCAATATCAAAAACATCAACAAATGGTCAAACGGCGAACGTTACGGTTATTCTGTTATTAATGATCTGAACAATGGCATCGTAGGCTGGACCGACTGGAACATCCTGCTTGATGAGCATGGCGGCCCTAATCATGTGGGTAATTATTGCTTCGCGCCGGTGCATGCCAATTCACAAACCGGCGAATTAACTTATACACCCGCTTATTATTACCTGGGGCATTTTTCTAAATTCATAAGGCCGGGTGCAAGGCGGGTAGATTGTATATTGAGCAATAATAAATTGCGCGCCACCGCATTTTTAAATACCGATGGCAAACTGGCTTTAGTGGTTATGAATAATACGGATGAAAAAATATCATGCAGTTTAAATGCGTACGGAAAAACCGCGAATATCATCAGCCAGCCGCACGCCATCAGTACATTTATTATTCAATAAATAATAAGCCTGGCGCATTAGTGTACTACCTGTTATAATAGTGTACTCCATCTAAGGCTTTTGCTCCCAAAAAGCGCGCGAATATTCGCCCAAATAGCTCGTTTGTTAAAAAAACACCAATTTTTTGCCCCTTTACCCAGTAGTGTACTATTAAGATACAATAGTGTAATGCTACAAATTGGTAACACCCTATCATTGCCTCACAAACCAAATATAAAATTATGATGAAAAAGATTTACACAGCATTTATTTGTAGTGTGCTCTTTCTGTTCAGTGCAAATTTAGCACTCGCACAAGAAAGATCAATTACAGGCGTTGTGGCCGACCAGCAAGGCTTAACGTTGCCAGGCGTAACGGTCACACTTAAAGGGACACAAGTTGCAACATCTACAGACCGCAAAGGTAACTTTGCAATAACGGTACCTGTAGGTGAAACTACACTAGTGTTTTCTTTTGTAGGTATGCAAACCAGCGAGATCAAGGTTGATCCGGGTAAAAATAACCTGCAGATTACTTTACAGAACAATCCGAAAGATTTGAATGAAGTAGTGGTTGTAGGTTACGGCACGCAAAAGAAAGCAGATTTAACCGGTTCTGTTGCATCCATCAAAGGTAGTGACCTTGTAAAAACACCTTCATCATCTGTGGATCAATTGTTAGAAGGAACAATGGCCGGAGTTCAGGTGATAACATCTTCCGGACAGCCTGGCGCAGGCGCGCAGATCACGATTAGGGGACAGGGAACGATAAACGCTGATGGAAACCCCCTGGTTGTTGTTGATGGGATAGAATATGGTGACGCGGGAAACTTAAAACAAATTAATCCGGATGATATCGCAACCATTGATGTGCTTAAAGATGCATCAGCAACTGCAATTTATGGTTCACGCGGCGCTAACGGAGTAATTTTGGTAACCACTAAAAGAGGCGCTGTTGGCCAGGCGCATATTACGTTCAGTTCCCTTACCACGCTTTCAGAACTGCAGAACAAACTGGATGTTTGGGAAGACCCGGTTGAGGAAGCGACGATTGAAAACCAGGCCAATATTAATGGTGGTGTTCAGCCGCTCTTTACCGGCCAAAATTACGGGGGCATTTACTACCCCTCATTAGATCAGCTAAGGGGACTGGCACCGCTCAATCCAGGGGAGAAACTTTATAATACGAACTGGGAAAACCTGGTTTACCGCAAGCCGATATCACAAAATTATACGCTTTCGGCAGATGGCGGCGATGAAAAAACCCGTTATTCCATTTCAGGTAACTATTTCGACAACCAAGGCCTGAATATTGACAACGGCTATAAAAAGTATACCGGCCGTGTCAACATCGAGCGTAAATTAACGCCAAATGTTACCCTGGGAGCTAATATTACCATCACCAGTACTTATGATTATGGTGAACAGCTTTCAGCAAATCGCAGTATCATTTTCCCGGTTTATAACCCGGATGGCACTTATTTTCATATCGGAACAACTGATTATTATAACCCTATTCAAATAGCAAATGAGGAACTGAATAACAGTAAAACCTTAGACGTGCTTGCAACCGGATTTGTGAGTTGGGATATTATTAAAGGTTTAAACTTCAAGTCGCAGTTCAGTTATACCTACGGCAACGCTTTGAATAATACGTATCAGCCAAATAATGTTGATACCGACGGTGCCCTGTTTTCGGGCTTTGGTGATATTAATAATTATTACGATTACCACATCATATCTGATAATTACCTTACTTATGACCGTGATTTTGGCAGTAAAAACCATATAAACGTAGTAGCAGGTTATACCAGTGAGAATAATACGATCAGAACATCTGATCTGCAGGGACATGGTTTCGTTACCGATGCATTGCAAAACACGAATTTAGCGGGAGCAAATACCGAGTTTGTTAGCAACGGCGGAACGAAAACTGTATTGGAGTCGGGTATTTTCAGAGCAAATTATAGCTTTATGAATCGTTACCTGTTTACATTTACCAGTCGCCTTGACGGTTCCTCTGTATTTGCTGAAAATAACAAATTCGCTTTTTTTCCATCAGGAGCATTTGGCTGGAAAGTAAATGACGAGCCTTTTATGCGTGATATTAAACAAATATCCGAACTGAAATTCCGCGCCAGCTATGGTGTTACGGGTAATCAGGGCATAGCGCCTTATCAGTCGTTGGCTACGCTGGGCAGCTATAAATATTATACCGGAACAGAAGGAGCTACATCTTTCCAGACAGGTTATGGCCCACCGTATTATAATGATGGTTCAAACGTAAATGCTAAAGTTTTTGATGGATTAGCCAATAACAGTTTGAAATGGGAAACAACAAGCCAATTGGATATTGGTTTTGATCTGGGCTTGCTTGATCAACGTTTTACATTAACTGCCGACTATTACTATAAGCATACCACCAATTTATTAAGATCTGAGCCTATTGCCCTGTCATCCGGCTTCTCATTGATCGAAGTTAACGATGGAACGATTAATAACAAGGGTTTGGAGCTTGCAGGAAACGCCCACATATTACAGGGGAAATTAAAATGGAACGTAGGTGCTAATATTTCCTTTAACCGGAACAAAGTAATAAGCGTAGGCGGTGGCGACAACCTCATAACTAATGAAGGAGAGATTGAATCTATACGTGCTCCATTGAATTATGATATTGACGGGCAGCCGGCAAATGTATTTCTGGGGTATAAATTTGGTGGAATTGTGCAGCAGGCCGGGGGAACAAATCCGGTTGATGGAACAGCTGCCCAGGTTGGTGATATAAAATATATAGCTGGCGGCCCTATACCTGTAGGATCTGGCGAATATATTATAGGTAACCCTAACCCTAAATGCTACTACGGCTTTAACACCAGCCTTAATTATGATCATTTTGATCTGTATGTGCAATTAGACGGGGTGTATGGAAATGATATTTTCAATTTCAACAAATTTGGACCGGCAGAAGAATTACAAGCCTGGACGCCGGATAACCCAACTAATCTGTACCCATCAGTTAATTCGGTAAGGGTTTATTATGCTTCAAATTGGTATGTTCAAAGCGGTTCATATCTGCGCATACAAAACGTGAATTTTGGCTATACGCTACCGCCAAACCTTATTAAAGGCATTAGCAATTTACGTGTCTTTTTCTCCGGAAGCGACCTGTATACCTTTGATAAGATCGGCCCGAGCTTCGATCCGGAAGTTGGCTCAAACGGGCAGGCAGGTGGCCAATACCTGAAACCCAGACAGTATTCATTGGGCGTAAATGTTAGTTTCTAAAACAATAATGATCATGAAAAAACTTAAATATATTATATTATTCCTTGCATTTACAGCGGTGCTGTCGTGCAAAAAGGATTTGGAAGAACAACCCTACGGATTTCTTTCTACATCGAACTTTTATAAAACGGGATCAGACGCAAATGCCGCTTTAATTTATGCGTATTCGATATTGCCCGACCTGGATTACTATTCGCGTAACTTTATTGTATTAACCGAACTTCCTACAGAAGATGTAGCTGAAGCAGCGGGTAAAAGCGCCGATGAAATGTTGGCTGATCAAAACGCAGTTACCTCAACAAACAGCTTGTTAGCCCCAGCTTACCAGTTTCCTTATGTAGGTATTAATAGGGCAAATCTTGTAATTGCTTATGTGCCACCAATAACAAATGGCCTGACGGATTCCGCTAAAAACGAAATTCTTGGAGAAGCATATTGTTTGAGGGCGCTGCATTATTTTAACCTTGTACGCTTGTTTGGCGCGGTTCCGCTCCATTTAACGCCGGTTGATGATATCAGCGAGACTAATCTTCCAAAATCCAGCATTCAAACGATATATACACAGATCATTGCAGATTTGACCAAAGCATATCCTATGATGGATGAAACCCAAAGATTAGGGCGTTTCAACAAAGTAGGTGCCTGGGCGCTGCTATCCAAGGTTTACCTTGAATTAGCCTCAGCCAAGAGCAGCGGCTCCGAAGGATATGACTGGGTAAGTAATTCAGATAACATGTATACCCTGGCGCAACAATTCTCCGGTTATGTGGTTAACAATCAAACCGTTTACGGTCTTGATCCCAGTTTGACAGATATTTATGATGTAAATGAAAAATTTGGGCCTGAACATATATTAGATGCATCTGTTGACCGTTCAGGTGCCGATGAAGGTCAATACTCCAAGCTGCCGCTTTTCTTTTACCCGAATCTTAATTTTACACTTGCACCGGCACCATCAGCAGGTACCTCAGCAGATGAATTTATACCAGGGGGCTTTGGCGAATTTTTAACAGAACCTGGCATTTACAATAGCTTTGATCCTAATGATAAGCGTAAAACCCAATTAATTATCTCCACAATATACAATGTAGGTGGTGGCCCTGACGGAAGCGGCCCAACCCAGCCATTACTAATAACCGGTACCGAATACCGGCCCTTCAGTAATAAATATAATGATGCAGGCTGGGTATCTGGCCAACAAACCGGCGCCAATACCCCTATCATACGTTATTCCGATATTTTATTAGTTTATGCTGAAGCCTGCGGACCAACTTCGGCCGGATATACTGCGCTTGGCCAGATACGTGCCCGTGCCGGTCTTGGCAATATCCCCCCGGGACTATCGGTTGCAGATTTCAGAAATGCTGTTATCCAGGAACGTTCGTGGGAACTTTGTTTTGAAGGAAACAGGCTGTTCGATTTAAGAAGAAGCCACCAGATGGAATCTGTCCTGGAGACAGAGTATGGAAAAACCATAACCGGCGATCCTTATTTCTTTCCTATTCCTCAATCAGAAGTTGAGCAAAACCCGAATTTGAATAAATAAAATTTTTAAAATATTTATTATGAAACATTTAAGTTATATTTTTTTATTGATCGCGGTACTGTTTTCCGCCTGCGAAAAAGATCCCTCGGCAGGCATTAAGAGCCACGAGCGGGATATAGAGTCATTTTCAGTCGGTACAGGTTTTACGCAAGTCGGCCCGGCTACAATTGATCAGGATTCTTCAAAGGTGTATGTAAAGATATTGATGCAGGGTACGGTTGATTTTTCGAAAGTAACGCCAACGGTTATCACCTCTTATAAGTCAACCGTTTCGCCGGCATCGGGAACAACCGTCAACTTTGCAACAGGCAACAACCAGGTTACTTATACAGTGACCGCGCAATCAGGGCAAACGCGTACCTGGACCGTGGTTTTGCAGCCGTTTACGGAAAATCTGCTTGGCACATGGACAATTCAGGACCTTACGCTTTACGGGGGTACTGGCCCGCAGTATGGCGGCGGCGCAGTTTTTACACTGGAGTCGAAGAGTGGTGATTGGAACCCTGTAACCGGGCCTAATGCCGAATTGGATAATACCTTAACATTTACGTATACAGGTGTAACAAGCGATGGAAACACGGAGGGTACGTGTGTAAATAATGCCGGCCCTGACGGCTTATATGCCAATTTCATTTATACTCAAAATCCGGTAACCGATGTTAATCATTATTACCGCCAAATACCGGAGGGCAGCTCTACCTGGGTGCATGATTATACCGCAAACGATGTGACTTTTACTGACAGCAAGGGTAATGTTACCACATGTACGTTTGATGGTGCCCAAACTATAAATCTCGGTAACGGGTTATCGAAAACTATAACCAACAACGCATTTACGTTTACCAACCTGGCAGGCAGCGCCGATAATTACAACACTATTTATTCTGACTATGATAAAATAGTGGAGCGGCCATATACCTACTGGATAGATGTGGAAAAACAATAAAACATTGCCGGAAGAAAAATACTTCCGGCAATAAATTTTAATGCTTTATCCCCGGTGAAATATTATTCGGGATAAAGCATTTAAAGCAACACCTATGAAAAAATTAGTTCCATTTGTTTTATCGGCTATGCTGGCAACAGGCGTGCTAACGTCCTGTTCCAAAAGCGGCACCTCTAAAAATACTCCAACGCCTGCCGATACTACGGCTAAAACACCGGTTACCGCTTTTAAAACGTTAAATTATCTATACAAAATATCGGGCAGTAAAACGGTAGCAGGGCAGGAGGCCATGCAGTACTGGCAAACCATGTACAGCGTTAGCCACAGGTATCCGGGCTTATGGGGCGAGGATTTTTCCTATCAGCCGTTCCAAAATACCAGCACCATGGATCAATGGCGAACGATGATAGTTGATACCGCCATCAAACACTGGTCGGCAGGCTCATTAATTACCTTAATGTATCATGCCTGCCCGCCAACACAAGCCGAGCCCTGCCAGTGGGATGGCAATGGTGGTGTTGAAAGCGCGCTATCCGACTCCACCTGGTCGGCGCTGATCACCGATGGTACCACTATCAACGCCAATTGGAAGGCGCGGCTTGACCTGATAGCTACCTATTTGCAAACGCTGCAAAATAATGGGGTGGAGGTAATTTTCAGGCCGTTTCATGAAATGAACCAGGGTGTTTTTTGGTGGGCAGGCAGGCCCGGCCCGAATGGCACCGCCAGGCTGTACCAGATAACCCACGACTACCTGGTTAATACCAAAGGGCTCAAAAATTTGATATGGGTATGGAACCTGCAGGATTTCGCGAGCCTGCCAACCGACCTGGTGAATTATAACCCCGGCAGCAATTACTGGGATATACTGGCGCTTGACGTTTATGCAAGCGACGGCACCGGTTTCACCCAAAGCAAATACAACGAAGTTTTAAAGGTGGCGGGCAGCAAGCCCATAGCCATTGGCGAGTGCGGCGTATTGCCCACATCGGCCATTTTGCAGGAGCAACCCCGCTGGAGCTATTTCCTGGGCTGGGCCGATCTTACGCAGTCCGACAATTCAAACACGCAAATATCAGGTTTATATAATGCGGGTAACGTGATCACATTAGACCAATTACCTCATTAAATATATGTCGGGCAGTTTTATTTATCTAAATATAATAATCAATATGAAAAGGATAACCCTATTTATTTTAGCAACAGTGGCTGTTATCAGCATCATTATATCGTGCAGCAAAAGCAACGCTACCAGTGGCGGGGGCGGCGGTACGCAAAAAACCACGCCGCCACCAACCGATACCACGGCAAAAACGCCTGTTACGCCCTTTAAAACGTTAAACTACCTGTACAGCATATCGGGCACAAAGACGGTGGCAGGCATACATAACCGCGAACCAAATTCCACACCTGCGGTATGGACGGATTCCATATACCAAACCACGGGCAAATACCCGGGCTTTTGGAGCGGCGATTTTTTGTTTGAGCAGGTGAACATCGATAACCGCCAAACCATGATAAACGAGGCTATAACCCAATGGAAGAACGGCGCGCTGGTACACCTGATGTGGCATGCCTGTAACCCCGCCCGATCAGAACCCTGCGCTTACGATACCACCGGCGTACTTAGTACAATGACCGACCAGCAATGGAACGACCTGGTAACGCCCGGCACAGCTATTAATACCCAATGGCGCAGCATGATTGATGAAGTATGCGTATATCTACAGCAACTGAAAGACCAGAATATTGAAGTGCTCTGGCGCCCGCTGCACGAGATGAACCAAAGCAGCTTTTGGTGGGGCGGCAGGCCCGGCCCAAACGGAACAAGGCTATTATACCAGCAAATGCACGATTATATGACCAACACTAAGGGCCTTACCAACCTGGTATGGGTATGGGACCTGCAGGATTTTAGCACATTGAATGATGATGTGAACGCCTATAACCCCGGCAGTGCCTACTATGATATTGCCGCGCTTGATGTTTACGATGGTAGCGGCTATACAACAGCCAAATATAACACCATGCTTACCGCGGCTGCAGGCAAGCCCATAGCCATTGGCGAATGCGAGGTGCTGCCAACCGATGCTACATTGCTTGCGCAGCCTAAATGGACATTTTTTATGAGCTGGTCGGAGCTGACTTACCAGGGTAATACCAATGCCCAGTTGAAAGCGCTGTACAACTCGCCGGATGTGATAACGCTTGATAAAATGCCCGGCTGGAAATAGCAGCGGGCATGGCTGTTGGGGTGATTTTAAAGTATTTATAATTTAAAATAAATGACATGGATATTGTGAGGGAAGTTACGCCTTTAACTAAAAATGATTGTTTCGCCATATTTTCGCGGGAGAAGAACAGGTTTGATTTCC
>Ga0302307_10000766_pt1 | contig 20937 bp, 14 predicted proteins | sample III_Palsa_E3_2_FD_200530 | JGI IMG/M metagenome (GOLD analysis project Ga0302307, IMG submission 200530) | Peat permafrost microbial communities from Stordalen Mire near Abisko, Sweden - III_Palsa_E3_2 | ecosystem: Environmental > Terrestrial > Soil > Palsa > Peat permafrost | place: Sweden... | reverse complement strand
GCCCTCATGAAGAGCTCGGGTTTCTCGCCTGGCGCGCCGGCAATGACGGCGAAGCGAGGGAGGAATGGCAAAAAGCAATCGCCGCCGACCCTTCCTCCTACCGGTCCGCCTTCGCTCTCCTGATGTCCGGCCCTCCGCTGAAACAGCAAACTCCGCAGCAGCTCGAGCAGACTCAGCATGCTCTCGAAGCCATCACTGTCAAGGCGCCGAAGTTCGCGCCCGCCTTAGTCGAATTGGCGTTGATCCTATGGCGCCAGGGGCAGATCGACTCCGCCTACAACATCTCGCTCGCCGCCGAAAAACTTGAGCCCTGGCGCGCCGAGTATCACCTCCTCACCGGACACATCCTCCTCCAGGGTCATCAACCCGCCTTGGCCGCCGAAGATGCGCGGCAGGTAGCAAGCCGCTGGCCCGGCTCCGATCATGATGAAGCCGTAGACCTCTGGAACCAGGTACCCCCCGCCATGCGCGGAGACGGTCCTCCGCTCACCCTCACTCTGCCGCCAGATGCAACCGTCGCACGCGGCACCATTCTCAGCACCTACTGCAGCAAAACAACCGGCCTCACAGTCGTCCTGCAGCCAACCGACCCCAGCACTCCACCTCTCAACCTGTTCGCAACGGGTCCATTTGAGAATGGATTCGCCGACACGCTCTGGGTCGGCGAGGATCACTACACTCCCTGCTACCACCTCGCCGGCCTGCCCGCGTTGGTGGCCTATAAGCCCTCCGCCGATGGACTCGCCAAGCTCCTCGTCTTCGAAGTACGAGACGATCTCCCCACCTCGAATCCTCCCGCACCTGCACCCAAAGCACCCGACCCCGCAACGCCACCGACGCCCCATCCCTAGATCGTCAGATCTCCCACGATGTGGAGCAACAGAAGATACCCCGCGCGCGTCCAACGTTTCTTAAGCGATATAACTCTGATAGCCACCAACAGCACAATCAGCAAGGTTCCTCGGGCCCAGGAAAGGTTTTCCCAAACTGTTCCGAAGGTAGTCAGCGATGGACGTTGTGCCTCTCATGCCTCACGCAGTCTGTTGGGCCTCAGCCCCCAGGCTCATCTGGACGATGGTGATCACCAACATGATCACCTTCCTCAGCTACCTAAGCATCAGTGGCACCCTCGTCTATCTCGCCAAGCGAACCGGCCGCGTCATCGCGCGCGACTGGGCCTGGTTCGTCATTGGTTTCGCGCTCTTCATCATCGCCTGCGGCTCCACCCACCTCCTCGAAGTCATCACCACCTGGATCCCCATCTTCTGGGTCGACGCCGCACTCAACATCATCACCGCGGTCCTCTCCGCCTACGTCGCCATCATGCTCATCCGCCGTGCGTCGACCATCGCCTTCAGTATTAACGACTACGCCGACCGCCTCAGCGACACCGAAACCCAGCGCCTCCAGATGCAGGAAAGCCTCCTAGCCGCCCAGAAAATCGAGGACTGGAGCCGCATGTCCGCCACCGTCAGCCACGAAATTCGCGGCCCCCTCGAGGCCATCCAGAACCTCCAGCACCTCATCCTCTCCACCGACGGCATCCCCCACGAAGTAGCAGCGTTCGCGCGCACTACCGCGGAAGAAGCCAGCCGCGTCCTCGACATCGCGCAGTCCAGCCTCTCCTTCATCCGCCAAACCGACAAGCTCGAGCTAGTCGACATCTGCGAGGCTCTCGACTCTGTCCGCTTCCTCATCAATCCCATCATTCTCGAAAAGCACATCGACTTCCACGTCGACGTCAACGGCGATTGCATCGTCGAATGCTACGCAGGAGAAACCCGCCAGGTCCTCCTCAACGTCCTCCGCAACGCGTGTGAATCGATCACCAGACCCGGCGCGAAGGTCACAGTAACCCTGCACGGACAGCCCGACATGGTGCAAGTCACCGTCACCGACGAAGGCACCGGCATCTCCCCCGAAGTCTTACCCAGGATCTTCGAGTTCGGCATCACCACCAAAGGCGAGCAAGGCAACGGCATGGGCCTCTGGACGGTCCGCCAGATCCTCGCCCGCCACGGCGGCGACGTCAAAATCGAATCCGCTTGGGGCGAAGGAACCCGCTTCGACATCCGCTGGCCCAGAAGGCCCGCCCCTACCCAATTAAGAGCCTGACAATTCTCAGGGTTGATGCAGAAGATCAAACGTTGCGGGAGCCGTGTTTGTCGACTTCGGCTTTCCTTGCATGGCGTCCATCATCCATTGCATACCCATGGGGTTCATACACACTCACATCGGTCATTCTGCTGTTTGGTACGAGGAGCCGATACTGCGATAGATGCCATCCCAGACCTTTTGCGAGCGTAGTGAAGCTGGCGCGTCCGTGTGCGGCGGAACGGGAGATCAGGTACGCAATGTACTGCCGCAAAGGATTGCTGCCCGTCGATGTAATCAGCCGCTTGTGTCGCATATTGACGCTGGGTGCTCCAATGGGCGCAATGCGTGGTGGGATCAGGCAGCGCCTGAGTATCTTCCACCGATCCCGGTGCGCGGAGACAAAGCTTAAGTGCAGCCAAACTGAATCCTTGTTCTGACGAAACATGACATCGAGAGAAGAGCCGGAGAAGCGCTGCAACCAGCTCTGTTGTAGGACGCCGAGGTTAGCAATCTCTTGCGCAGCTTGGTGATGGAGGCGGCAGCCGAACCAGGCTCGGGCGTAGTAGAAGGCGATTGCCTCATAGGATCGCAACGACGGACTGTGGATCTCGCACCAGCTTTGCCAGAAAGCATCGTCGTCCGCGTGGGAGTTAAGGAAGATCGCCAGTTCACGAACATGGTGGACAATCCAGTCGTAGAGAAAGATGTTGCGGAGGATGTGAAGCGATAGATAACCGAGATGGTCAACAGGAGACAGGCATGGAAACGATAGCCCGTCGACAACTCGTCTCGTGCGCCGCTCCCAAAAGAGTTCCACCTCTGGAATGCGAATCAGCGAGACGCGCTCGTTCCAGAGACAAAAGTGAAGATCAATCCCTAAGGGCATTTCGGGGTCGAAGGGATTGCCTCTCGACTGCCAATTGCCGAGCCGAACTAGAACAGATGTATGATCGGCGATCTCCTTAATTACGTCGTAGGACTTATAGCCGACGGCCTCCAGAGCCGCGCGCGCATCATCGATGCGTTCGGGAGGGCAGAAGAAGTCGAGGTCGGATTGCCGGCGTAGGCGCGGGTCTGCGACGTAATCTGGTGCTTGGGTGAAACCCTTGACGATGATGTGTTCGACCTTTACGTCGTCGAGAGCCTTCGCTGCTTCCCTATAGATCGCTTTGATCTGCTCGAAGCGAAGAGCATTGTCAGCAAGATTGGCCCTGAGCCGGTCGACAACCCAGTCTGGGAATCCGTCCGTGGCAACCTGCGCCAGCTGTAGGGTTAGGTGTGCAGTATTGCAGAACTCGAGAAGCCTGCTCCACTCTCGATCGTCGAGCGCCTTCAAGAGAGATGTGTCTGGGTCGCTAAGGTGAAGTGCAGCGAGCACTGCCGCTACCTCAGACGGGATTCGCGGTGCAATCTCTCGAGTTGTGATGGGGAACAGCTTCATCTAGGGCCTGGCTTCCTGTGTGAGCAAGAGTGCTGAACCGATCGACGGCCCAATCCAGATCGGTGGTATGCATTTCGAAGATTGGAGCCTCGAGCAGATATCGATTGGAAGCTTGCTACTCGGTTTGAAAGGCCGAGGTTCCATACCTTCCGACGATGGGGATGACATGAGTGCTCGCCAGCCAGTCGAACTGAGCATAGTCAACGCTCTTAAATACCCTTGGCTCCAACACTGTCGAACTAAGCTGAGTATAGGAAGACGCAGAACCCCGTTTGTCATCAATTTGTCATCAGCTTGTCATGGGCTTGTCATGGGCGAGTCCTGACGCTCACCACGGGCGTATCGCCAGGCGCGAGCGTACCTCGTGCACTGAGGACGAAACTCCCGGAAACGGTGTCACCGGCAACTACGAACCGTCGCGCCCCCGATTCTTCCCCTACCCCCTGCACAGCAACCGCGCAAGCTCTAAACTAGAAGAGTCATGTCTGATCACGAAAGCACTACTCTCCCCGAAATCGACCTCTCCAAGCCTCCCGCTGAAAATATGGTCCGCGTCTCCTTCGAACCCGAAAACAAGACCGTCGAATTCCCCTACGGGTCCATGCCCTACGATGGCCACGGCCAGCCCATGAGCTTCCTCGACATCGCCGAAAACTACGGCATCTTCATGGACCACGCCTGTGGTGGCGTAGCCGCCTGCACCACCTGCCACATGTTTCTCAAGAAGGGTGCCGAAGGCGTCTCCGAGGCCGAAGACCTCGAACTCGATCGCCTCGACATGGCCCCCGGCCTCCAGCTCAACTCCCGCCTCGGCTGCCAGTGCGTCATCGAGAAGCCCGGCACCTACGTCGCCGAGATCCCCTCCTGGAACAAAAACTACGTCCAGGAAGGCAAGCCCGCCGCCGTCAAAAAGTAGCCCACACCAAACGTCCGTCATCTCAACCGAAACGCGCGGCGCCCTCAACAACATCATCTCGACCGAAGCGCGCAGCCACCACAATAATCGTCATCTCGACCGAAGCGCGCAGCGCGTAGCGGAGAGACCCCTGTATTTGCACACGCCCTTGCCTTTGCACCTGAGATAGGTCCGGGCTTCAGCCCGGACATCAAAGCACCCCACCTCTCCGGGCTTTAGCCCCTGGGACTTTCTTCTCGTCGCCTCTACCTTCGCGGTTCTCGTTGGCCGTTGCCCTTGACCCTTGCTTTTCTGTCTGTCATTCCGACCCTGAGCGAAGCCGAAGGAGAGGAACCTGCTTCTCCCACCACCTATCCCCCGTCATCTCGACCGAAGCGCGCAGCCACCACAATAATCGTCATCTCGACCGGAGCCGCGCGGCCTCTTGCGCGGCGTAGTGGAGAGACCCCTGTATTGGCACTTGCACCTCGCCGTTCGTTTACCGCCGGCCCTGGGTCATTTGGCGCACCCTCTCCGGTAACCCCACCGAAATGCGCGATTTTGTGTCCCGAAACTAGGCTAAAGACATCGCTGAGTAACCCGAAACCGGGCTAAGTCATACACGTATTCGCCTACGCAAACAACGGCAACGCCGCGGCAAATATCGGCCAAATCACCTTCGAATGCTTCTTCAATTCTGGAATCAACAAGATACGCACTTCCTGCTTGTCCCGAAGCACCACCAGCACAATCCCCCGCCCACGCGTCTCGTGGAGCTCCTTCACCCAAGCCCCATTCGACTTAACCTCAACAGAATCAGCCTTTAAGATCACATCCCCAGCCCGTAAACCAGCCGTAGCCGCCGGACTATTCGGCGCCACCGTCTCCACCAACAGTCCCACCCCCACCGGAGCCCCAAAGAACCCCGCCAACTGCGGCTCCATGGCCTCTAGCACGAGACCAGTAAATGGCGTAGTATGAAGTACTTGCGCAAGGAAACTCCGACTGCGCGAAGCCGTGCCCGGAGCCACCGGATTGGCCGGATCCCCCTCCCCAAAATCGTTCGCCACGGGCGTATCGTCACTAGCCGGCGGATCCGCCTCCACCATCCGCGCCACGGCCTCCTTCTCCACCTCGCCACGATACGCAAGCTGTGTGTTTACAACGATTTGCCGCCCCCCCCGAAGCACCGTCAACGACACCGCCGCCCCCACCCTATCGTCATGAATCATTTTCCGCAAACAATCCGCCCCCGTAACATTCTGCCCATTTAAGCGAATAATCACATCATGCGGCTGCAACCCCGCTTTCCCCGCAGGCCCGTCATGATCCACCATGACGACTTCCACCCCAGTGCCGCTCCTGACATGCATCGACGTAACTTGTTCATCTGTAAGATTTTGGAAGAGAATTCCCAAGTAGCCGGGAGCATGCGACGGAGTTCCCTTAGAAGCTCCACCCCGAGCGCCCGATCCCGACACGCTCCCGCTCTGCCTCGTCGGATAAGCTTTAAATTCTTCAGAATGAGTAACCTGGCACGTTACCGCCAGCAGAACCACAACGCTAGGGCCGTATAACCGCCACAACCCCTTGCCCTGACGCCGCTCAAACCCACCGGATTCAATACTTTGCCTCATGGCCACTCGCAGGTTCCGCATCTACTGGATATCAGCCGATCCCTGCAATACCTGGAAAGACGCATTGCGGATTGCCGGGTTAACATCCTGAGAAGAAACGGTCCGCAGCACCTGCCGCACACTCGAGTCCGCCTGCACCGGCGTCAGCATCGAGATCGCCTGCGTCCGCACCTCCGCACTCCGGTCATACAACAATGCGTCGAGCACGGCATCACGAACACGTTCATCCTGAGCAACATACGGCTCGAGTCCATTCAGCGCCTTCAACCGCACGGATGCATTCTTGTCGGTCCGCAGTGAAGACACCAGGGTTGAGCGAATCTGATTTGTGCCATCGTCACCAACATCGCAGCTGTGGCCCGCGCGGCACTCGCTTGCCAGCAGCGCCACCGAATCAGCATGGACGTCATTATTTGTCGCAAGCTTGGTCCCTAACATCAACAATTGACGGATCTGCGGGTCATCGAGCGACCCCTGCACCGTCTCCGGCACAAGACGGTTGTACTTCACCTGCACCAGCTCAGAGTTCGGCGTCTGCACGATCCCTGAAACGCTCGCAATGGTCCCATTCGCTGTATTCGATAAAATCACCGGCCGCGGTAATTGCGGAGCGCGGGCTGCTTGATATCTAGCAATGAAATTCCCGCCCAGAAACCCTACTCCCAGAAGCAATGTTGCCAATGCAGGTGCCCCCTGTAGAAATCCCAACCAGCGAAAGGCATTCCCGAAAAAACGTTGCGAGACAGAGCGAGGGGGCAGACCATCCAGTGCTTCATCCAACCGCATGCGTGACGCAGCCAGCAAATTCGGCGACGGTTCCATCATTGGCGTCAAAGCAAGCTCTTCATTCAGCGCCAGGAACGCATTCCACTCGCGGCGGCAATCTTCGCAGATTCCCAGATGCTGCTCCAACGGAAACTGGAGCTCGTCGGGCAGTTCGCCGTACTGTGCCAGGATGATGTTCTGTTGTGCGTTTTCACACTTCATATTGCGTACCTCTACGGCCTCGAAGTCCTGCGATTATCTATGCCTGTGCGGGTCTATAGCTTTGCTTGCCCACTAATGGCCCAAAAAAACTTCTATCTTTATCGTGCGTCTGCGAGTCTTGCTCGCAACTTTCTCGTCGCGCGAAACAGTGTGTTTTTGGCTGTCTCTTCGGTTGTCGAAAGCATCTCGCCAATCGTCCTCAACTTCAAACCCTGATAATGCTTGAGCTCGAAGACCGTTCGCTCCCGCGGCGTCAGCTCCTCTAAAGCCCCCTGGATCGCGCTGTTCATTGTCTTGCGCTCCAGCTCGCGGGCAGGGTTCGCGCTGGCGCGCCCATCTGTCAAGTTTGCCAGCAGATCAATCTCATCTCCGGTCCCATCCAGTGCTGTTGACGGATCCTCTCGTCTGCTCTTTCGCCTGCGCAGCTGATCCAGGCAAAGGTTCGTTACGATCCGATAGAGCCAGGTGTAAAACGAGCATTCGAACCGAAAGTTTGCCAGGTGGCGATAAGCCTTCAGAAACGCCTCCTGATGCACATCCTGCGCGTCCTGCTCGTTGCTCAGCATGTGCAGAGCCAGCCGAAGAACACTGCGGTCATAGCGTCGAACCAGGGCGTCGAAGGCTTGCCGATCACCCTTTTGCGCTGCGCGAATCAGCTCGTCATCTTCAGCGCGTTGTTGCTGCCGTGCATCCATCTGCTCGGCAGTGAGCTTTGTACGTGTTCCGGGTTGGGCGGCGACATTCGGTATCATCACGGTCGATTTTACCGCGCCGATAGCCGCTGTCTCCGTCAAGCCGAGACTAAATGGGCTGGGTCGCCGACGGCTTTCGCCGGCGAGAACAATCGCGTCGCTGCTGCTCATGTTGTTTCTGACTCCGGAGTCAGGGTAACTACACCTCGATAGACGAAGCGCCTGCTGCAAACGTAAGCACCCCCGCCGGAAAGTTTCTCCGCTGGCAGTAAACTTGTCTCGATGGTCCGTTCCCCCGCAAGCCTCTTTCCCGACGAAACAACTCCTGGCAGCCAGACTGGTTGGGTCATCGCCCACTGTGATGGCGGAGCCCGTGGCAACCCCGGCCCAGCCGGCTATGGCGCTCTGCTGCAGGATGAGGCAGGGGTCATACTGGCGGAGCTATCCGAGTTTCTCGGCAATCGCACCAACAACTACGCCGAATACTCCGGACTGCTCGGCTGCCTGCAATGGGTTCTCGATCACGGCCACCGCCGCCTGCGCGTGATCTCCGACTCCGAACTCATGGTGAAGCAGATTCAAGGCAAATATAAGGTGAATTCGCCCGATTTGCGTCCTCTGTGGGAAGAGGCGAGGCGCCGCATCGCACAACTCGATCGCTTCGAAATCAGTCATGCCCTGCGACACAAAAACAAGGCAGCCGATCAGCTTGCGAACGACGCCATGGACCGCGGTACCAAGCGCCAAAAAACGACGGAAGAGAGTGTTCAAACGCCGCCTTCCAGGATCAGTGCACGGGCCGCAATCCCATCCAGCAGCAGCCGAAGCGAATCCCCCCAACGCGCAGTACCACCTGTTCCCAGCCAATCCATGCTGCGCGGCTTTACCCGGGACGGAAGCATTCACCTACTCGGTGGCGCTGTGCTCCCTGACGGCGTTTTCGTCAAAATCATTCCCGAATAACTGCCAGTGCACCTTGCGGTACTAACCCAGGAAAACAAATACACTGGTCGAACACCGGTGGGACCCGACAACAAATTGAACGCAAACCTGCTCCACTCCAGTGCATCCAAAGCCCTTATGCGTAACGCATCACGATATTCCGTAATTCTTCTCCCTGTTCTGCTTCTCAGCATTCATCCTCCTCGCGTTCGTGCACAAGGTTCTCAACCTGAGGCCCTTCAGGCGTTGCGCGCCGCCGTACGTGCGGAGATGGAGGCAAATCAGACAGACAAAACCATTTGGACCTATCACGACCACGACAAGACACCGGATGAGGACGGGACCTATCTCACCATCGAGACGCGTCAGGGCACACTGCGCCGGTTAATCGCGCTCAACGGTCAACCGCTCTCTCCCGCCGCAGCCGCTGCCGAAACGCAGCGAATCGAAGACTATGTTCATGATCCTTCCGCACAAGCGAAAGCGCGCAAGAACAGCGCGCACGACGGCGCCCAGGCTACTGAGCTGTTGAATATGCTTCCCGACGCGTTCCTCTGGTCGACCGTAAGCGAAACTCCCGAATTCATTACACTCAGCTTCAAGCCAAATCCTTCTTTTTCTCCACCGGACATGCAGTCTCGCGTCATGGGGGCCATGGCGGGAGAGATGGTCATCGCTCGCAACGGAAACCGAATTCGCACCCTGCGCGGTCAACTCAGCTACAACGTATTGATTGGGTTTGGACTGCTCGCCAAAATGTTCAAGGGAGGGACCTTCGACGTCGAACGCCGGTTGGTCGGAGAGGACCACTGGCAGATCACCGAGACTCATGTACACATTGGAGGCCACGCCCTCTTGTTCCATAGCATTGGCCAGCAAGAGGATGAGGTGAAAACCGATTGGAAACCGTCGCAAGACGATACGCTCGACCAGGCGGCACGCACGCTAAACGCCCAGCACTAAATTCGGCGGCAAGGATTTCGCATCTACACCCGGTACATGGCAATCTAAGACTGCAGTGACAACCATCTTTTTCAATCTAAAATCTCTCGACCGCGCAGCACGCCTCGTGCTTGCCGCGGCTGGCGCGCTGGCCCCGTTCTCTGCCTGCATACAGGCGCAGGAAGCCCTCCCCACCGATCCTGGCGCGATAGTTGCCGCTCAAAACGAAGCACTTAGCAGGCCAACCGGATCTGGATTTGTCTTCAAGGCACAGACCAGTTTTACAGGGCCCGGGGGTCTGGCGGTCGATCGCGCCAGCGACGCTGCCCTACCCCTCTCGCTCGACGACGCCATGTCCATTGGCCTGGCGCGCAATGTGCGGCTCAAATACGATCGCGCCAATATGCGGGCCGTCAAAGGAGACACTCTCGGGGTGTTAAATGCGCTCATTCCGAACCTAAGCGTCAATGCCCAAAGCAGTGCTCAGGAGATCAATCTCGCTGCGTTGGGCTTTAAGCCTTCACTGATCGCAGGCTTTGCAGATTCCGGGCTGCTGCCACCGGGCTATGTCTTCAATGAGATCGTGAAAGTTCAGACGACCCAAGCTTCCGTTAACGCCAGCCAGGTGCTCTTCAACCTTCCCGATTACGAGTTATATCGCGGAACGACAAATGAGACGCGTGTTGTTGATTTGCAGAGGCTTACCGATGACGGTGACCTCGTTCTAACCATTGGAACGAGCTATCTACAGGTCCTCGCGGATCAGGCCAATGTAACGAATACTGAGGCTCAGCAACGTTCTGCCAACACGCTGTTTGATCAGGCGACACAGAAGCACCAGGCGGGCGTGGGCACAAACCTGGACGCGCTGCGTGGACAAGTGGAGTATCAGCAGCGTGAGCAGGATGTGGTGGCAGCGGAGTCACAGCTTGATAAAGACATGATTCAATTGACGCGGATTCTTGGATTGCCGGCGGGGCAAAAGTTGGAACTCACCGACGCTGCCCCGTTTGCAGAACTCGCCGCAATGGATCTGGATGCGGCAAAGATTACAGCCTATAAACACCGCAAGGATTACCTTAGCGTGCTGGAGCAAATCGCTCTCACGCAACGCGAGTTGAAGGCTGTTAAGTACCAGCGTTTGCCTACACTTGCATTCAACGGATTCTATGGAGTCATTGGTCTGACAACGTCTTCTTCGTATCACGGAATTTTCACGGCAGAGGGGTCTTTGAGCGTGCCGATCTTCCGTGAGGCGGCGCAGCGGGGGGAGCAGGATGTGGTGGATGCGCAGCTTACTGCTTTGCGGCAGCGGGAGGCGGATTTGCGCGTGACGATCGACGCACAGATCCGAACGTCGATGCTGGATGTGAACGCAGCAAAGGAGTTAGTGGCGGTTGCGCAGAGCAATGTGGAGCTGGCGCAGCAGGAATTGTCGGATGAGAGGGAAAGATTTTCGGCGGGGGTGGATGACAACCTGCCTCTGGTGGATGCGCAGGGATCGGTGGCTAGCGCGCAGGCGCAGCTGGTTAACTCCTTATATCAGTACAACGTAGCGAAACTGCAGCTGGCTCGGAATACGGGTGTGGTGGAGACCCGGTACCGCTCGTATTTGGGCAAGCCGTGAATTTCGTGTATGACTTAGCCCGGTTTCGGGTTACTCAGCGACATGTTTAGCCTAGTTTCGGGTAGCGCAGGTGCGGCTAGGATGGGGTGTGGAGAAAAAGCGCATTTTGCTGAGCTGGTCGGGAGGCAAGGACAGTGCGTGGGCGCTGCACCTGCTGCAGGACTCTCCGGACTATGAAGTCGTAGGCTTGCTGACGACCGTGAACCAGCATTTTGGTCGAGTGGCCATGCATGGGTTCCGGGAAGAGTTGCTGGACCTGCAGCGTAAGGCCGCAGGGCTTCCGCTGTGGAAGGTGCCGCTGCCCTGGCCGTGCTCGAACGAGATCTACGAAGGCCTGATGGCCGAGGTGTGTCAGCGGGCGGTGGGTGAGGGGCTGCATGGGATTGCGTTTGGCGATCTGTTTCTCGAGGACATACGAGCGTACCGGGTGGAGAAGATGGCGGCGACGGGGTTGGAGCCAATCTTTCCCTGCTGGTTGATTCCGACCGACGAACTGGCGCGCTCGATGATTGCTGCAGGGATACGCGCGCACCTGGTTTGTGTTGATCCGCGCAAGATGGACAGGAAGTTTGCGGGTCGAGAGTTCGATGCCGAACTCCTGGATGAATTGCCGGAGACGGTGGATCCCTGTGGCGAGCGTGGTGAGTTTCATACGTTCGTGAGCGCCGGGCCGATGTTCTCCGGTAGCATTGACGTGTCGCCCGGCGAGGTGGTCGAGCGCGACAGTTTTATCTATGCGGATCTCCTACCAGTCACCAGCGCGACACATTCTTAGGGTTGCTTTGTTCTGCCTCGGCGCGGGTGTTGCCTGCCTGCCGGGGATGCGGTGCGCCCGGGCACAGGTGCTGGCGCAGAAGAACTGGGCGGGGTCGGGTGTGTCGGTTGAGCTGTGGTGGAAGCGGGCAGTTTTCTATCGGATCGACCCAACGAAATTTCAGGACTCGACGGGGAGTGGCAAGGGCGACCTGGCGGGGATTGCCCAGCGGCTGGATTATCTGCAGGCGCTGGGCGTGGATGCGGTGATCGTCGAGACAGCGCCGGCAGGCGGGAAGGCGACGCTGCTACCTACGGCTGAGGTGAGCATGGCGTTCGATGCACTGGTGCGTGAAGCCGTGGGGCGGCATGTGCGGGTGCTGGTGGACCTGGGAGCACCGGCGTCGCAGCAGGCGGATGCGCAGTATGTGCAGATGGCGCGGGCGTGGTTGAACCAGGGAGCGGCGGGAATTTTTGTTCCAACGCCGGCGCTGGAGAAAGTCGATGGAGGGACGCACATTGCGCTGCTGCTGCAACAGCTGCGTGCTCTGACCAACAGCTTTCCGGGAGAGCGGGTGTTGCTGGCCGATGCCGCAGCGCAACAGCAGGACGCGATGCTGGAGAATGGGCTGGCGAAGTATGCGCAGCTAACGGCGAGTGCGCCGCTGGGGGCTGCAGCGGGCGCGGGCGGCGCGGCGCCGACGGTAGCGGTACTGCGTCAAGAATGGATGACCAGCCTTGGCGATACGAGAGGCGGAGATACGTTGGCTGGCGGTGAGCCGGCCGTTGCCGTGAACCCTGCGCGAGGACGGAAGGAGCGCCGGCAGGAAGGAACTTCGCGGGCGCAGATGGCGAACAATCCGATGTTAATGGCGGTGCGGGCGCCTGCGATTGCGAACCCTGCGCAACGGTCGGCGATGGAGCGTGCGCTCGCGGTGATGCTGCTGGCGTCGCGCTCGGCAGTGCTGTTGGAGTATGGGCAGGAGCTGGGGTTGGAGATGGCGGGCACGAACCGGCCGCTGATGCAGTGGACGCCAACGAATGTGACGCGAAAGCCTGCGCCGCCCACGGACGCGCAAGCTGCGGCGGCGGGTGCCGGATATCAGAAGTTTCAGCCGTATATACGGCCACTGCCAAAGAACCTTTTTTCGGCACCCGCGATGCCGGTCGTCGAGGAGGCGGACCTGCCGACCCCGGAGAAGATCGCAGTCATGCCGGGATTTACGGCGGGGAATCTTGATGCGGCGATGGTGGCTCCGAACGGGGCGACGGTGAGTGTGGTGACGGAGACGTATGAACCCAGGTCGCTGCTGAACCTGTACAAGCAACTGATCCGCCTGCACCACGAGAATGCGACGGTGCGGAGCGGAGCGCAGACCGTGCTGAATCGCGATGATGTGGGTGCGCTGGTGTGGGTGCGGTACGCGCCGGCTAGCTCGCGCACCTCATCGACGGTGGTGGTGGCTTGCAATTTATCGGAAAGGCCGGTGGTGTTGACGGATCTTGGCGGGGTGCGGTTGGGCTCGATGCGGTCGTTGCTGCAGCCGGCACCGGGGGATTTGATGAAGGTAGCGCCGGGGGCGGTGGTGGTGGGGGAGACGCGATAAGTTCTTCGTCTCCGTTCTAGCTTCTGGCTGTTGGAGATTTGGAATCACAGATCAGGAGTCGCTCGAAAACCTGCCTTGGAATTCATAATGTACACGGGACGGGGGCTACGCTGGAGGTCCTTCTGCTGCTACCCTGAAGTTGTTGCACAACCCGGCGTGGAGGGATGTGTGAGTGGTTGAAACAGGCGGTCTTGAAAACCGCTTAGCCCTAACGGGCTACGGGGGTTCGAATCCCTCTCCCTCCGCCATTAGGTTACTAGAGGCTGATCCGGGTTCGGTAAGGATGGGATAAAGTGCAAAATCTGAAGCATAAACGCGAAGTCTAGGGAAAGACTGTGCAGCAGAGAGAACACAGTAGAGTCATCTTCTGCTCGGCTTGTGGGCGGATTCTCCGATAGAAAAAGCTGGAGAATTCTGGCTCTTCAGCGATTCCGCGGAGAAACCGGTTCCTCCAGCCTTCGATCCACACAAATCAGTGCTTTTTAGATGTCGGCACCGCTAACTCGGTCTACCTCAACATCTGAGGGTCTGCAAATCAATCGCTATGAAGAGAAGGGGATTCGATCCACTGCGCGCAGATAGAATTGGCGCACTGAATCGACGGTTCGAATCCAGCACTGGCCACCACCGCCATTACACACTTCTATGCATCCCAATTGCGGGGCTTGGGCTTCGCCCCGCAGCATAGCTGTGGTTCACGGTCCAGCTGCGATCATGCAAGACGCCGGCCTTTTCAAGCGCTTGTGAGGTCGAGTCCACTTGATCGGCATGCTTCGCGCCCGGGAAGCCAGTGATCTCTCGGACGTAGTCGTCGAGCCATGATGCTCAGGTCGACAGATAGATGTTGCCCGACTCAAATTTGGGTGACTGCGCCACGAAGCGTGTATTTTTGTCGCTTCCCGGCCCTGGCCTGCACTCTTCTATACACGCGATGTACTCGTTCTTGAGCTCTTGGATCAGGGAAGTTCCTGAGCCGTGGTCTTTGATCAAGATCGTCATCGGCTTGTACTTGTTATAGAGATCGATGGCAGCCCGCTTTAGGTCTGGGTATGAAAGCCGCTAGCGGAATACGTCGAAAATGCCATTTCAGGGAATGAAGGAATCACTACCGGGAAGCCGACTTCTCAGGACCGATATCTCAACTAGCTTTTGCGACCGTCATGCAGCCCCAGTGCTTCGTCCAACCAGTCGAAAACAACCTGATCTTTGTAAGAGAGCTCGCCGGATTGACAATGATTTTCAGCCCCATCTTCGATTCCGAATCGGACAATCTTCTTCGGAACCTGCAACGCATCGTAGATTTGCTGCGGCTGGCCGAGGAAAAACATGTCCGCATCGCCTTGCAGAACGAGGCAGGGACACTGAATCTGTCCGGCGATACCCTCCATCGTGTATTGCTTTATTTTCGTCACGAAATCGACAAAACTCGAAACCCCGAAAGTCCAGACACCATTTGTCACAAGCCAGCGCAGTGCCGTGTTGTTCTGCATGAACTTGTAAACGATCTCCTCGAAGGTTACTGAATCGCCTGCGTCCAGAGCGGCAATGGCTTCCTTCGGTACAAGGCCCCGGATGGCCTGATGGAAATCATACACACCGTCGTAGAAGACAGCTGCGCGAAATCTATGCTCGAACGCTACAGCGCGAGCGCACCAATAACCGCCAAGGCTCATACCCTGCAGTGCGAGATTTTTGCCGTCCACATCCGGCCGAGTCAGTACGTAGTCGACGGCGGGTGTGACTACCTTTTCCCAGTCGTACCGGAACGGAAGCTTCTGTTCGCGTAGAGGAGCTCCCTGCCCGGGGCCGTCGAAGGTGAGACAGTTATAGCCGCGCCGGACGGCCCCGGCGGCACCACTGTAGAAAAGCTCCTCGACACTGGAGTCATATCCCCCAAAGAAAATGAGTGTGGGACGCGGCTTGCCAGAATTGTCGACCTTATAGAAATATCCGGGTAACGTTGTCCCTTCATAGGGAATTTGCACAGGTTCCCAAGTTGGCCCCGTCAGTCTCGCCGCCTCTGCATACGCCTTCTGCGATGCCCGGGACGTTGAGAGGATGCGTGGGTCCCCAGGATTGCCATGGAGAAAGAACTCGGCTGTCCGAAAGTAGGTGGAGGCACGCAGGTAGGCTTCGCGAGCGCTTACCGTGTGGCCCGCGGCCAAACTGGCATCGGCCCGTGACAGAATTCGACGCCCCAACTTGTCCCATTCTGTGAACCAGCTCTCCTCGTCACCTTCCTTGATCAGTCCTGCGGTAGCAATCATTTCTCCTAGATCCGAGCCGCCGTAATACATGAAGCCGAGATTGCGAACGAACTCAAATGCAAACGATCCATCGTTTGGAAATGCAACCTTCATCGTTTCCTCCGGTTTGTATTCGGACGGCCAAGATGGTCATACGCCAAAAATCAGCCCCCTCTCGGGGGCTAAGCATATTCACTTTCAGTCAAATTACGCTATTCCAAGCGATAGAGAGTGTCTGAGCAAGATTGATCGGTCATGCCCATGGGCCAACATGTTTTCGGTAACTTCGGACTAGTTGTTTCCCAAAACGCCGTTTTTCGTTACTTGTCTGGCGGGGCGATAACGATTCAGATCCAATGGGTTTGATTTGGGAACCAGTTTTTATCGCGTTGCGTATCCCATGTATGCCCAGACACCTAGCCTTTGTGTGCCCGGTTGTGCTCGCTCTTTTGTCCGTTATTGCCTCATCTTCCAAAGCACAGGTCTCAGCGCAGGGAGATGCGCACCCCAAAGGCATCCTCTGGAATCAATCGCCGCCCGAATACTCCCAGGTTGATCCCGCGGCGCTCGACACCCTGTATGGCGATATGGAGAAGGAGCAACATCACGACTTGAAGGGCATCGTCATCGTGCGCAACGGCGCGCTGGTTAGCGAGCATTACTTTAACGGCGACTCACCCACGACGCTCCACGACATTCGTTCAGCGACCAAGAGTCTCACGTCACTCTTGATGGGCATCGCCATCGATCAGAAGATCATTCACAGCGTCAATGACCCGATTGCCTTGTACCTTCCTGGACTCCCCAAAGACGGCAAGGAAAAGATCGAGATTAAAGACCTTTTGAATATGCGTTCTGGCCTCGACGCCGATGATGAAGATCCCTCCACTCCAGGCAACGAGGACAGACTCGATGATTCCTCGGACTGGATACGAACTGCCTATGCCGTTCCAATGAAGCGTGTTCCGGGCGAAAAGTACGTGTACTGCTCGGTGAATGCCTTCCTCGCCGGAGCGATCATTGAAAATGCCACTAAGACACCCCTGGACGACTTCGCGCGGACCAACCTCTTCGGGCCATTGAATATCCAGAGCTTTCGCTGGAGGCATGTACCGGTGAAGCGAACCACGGGACAGGGCAATCTTGAAATCACCGCTCGTGATGCCGCTGCTCTTGGGCAACTGATGCTGAGTGATGGCCTCGTGGATGGGCGGCGAATTGTCAGTCACGATTGGGTTGCCAATAGCCTGGCAAGTCAAGTTCCGATTAGTGACAGCGACCCCTACTCAGATTTCTACGGCTACATGTGGTACACCAAAGCCGAGCCGGTTGCCGACCACAAAGTCACGGTTCACTTCGCATCAGGCAACGGCGGCAACAAAATCTACATTGTTCCTTCGCTTCATATGGTGGTCGCCATCACCTCCAGCGCATACGGCACCAGGTGGGGTCAACGGCGATCTCAGGATATTCTGCTCAAAATACTGACAGCCACGAAGCCTGAATAGCTGCTGGCTCGAATTGAGGGCTGTGCTGAGATCGCTGGATTGGGAACGTGAAGTCGGGTTTCGGCAACTTCGAGCTGTAATTTCCGAAAACACCGTTTCCAGGGAACTTCGATCCTCTAGTCGATTCAAGAGCCCTCAATGGGTGACTCGGCCTGTTATCAAAAACAGAGACGCCTCTGCTGACCCTGCACCCGAGGTGATGGACAAAATAACGAGACAGGACCCGGAGTATAGGGTGGTGGCGGCACTGCTTGTGATTAGCACGACGCTCTAACGATTTGGTGCCCGGCCATAAATTGTGGAGAATCAGGGATTTCTGCGCATCATCGTTTCATCGGAATTTCATCGGGGGGCGCCCGGGACGTTTTCGATTGTTCGGGCCTATGTTTTTCTTGCTTCGCGGATCTTCATTTGAAAGCGGGAGACAACGATGAACAGAAAATTTCGGCTCGGATTACTTTTGGCGTACGTCGCGTCAGCTTTTATGGCGGCCGGGTCAGCGAACGGTCAGACGGTCACGGTGTATCAGACGAACGCGGACCAGTCGCTACTGTTGGCGCAGCAGCCATCGGTATCGTTTGGATCAACGACGAACGGGACGTCGACCGTGACAATCACGCCATCGGTGACATATCAGCAGATGGATGGGTTCGGGGCGTCGATGACGGACTCGTCGGCTTACTTGATTTACAACAAGCTGACATCGGCTCAGCAGTCGACCTTGATGCAGTGGTTCTTCAACGGAAGCTCGGGGATTGGATTGAATTTTTTGCGGCAGCCGATGGGAGCCAGCGATTTCTCGGCACAGGGAAATTTCAGCTATGACGATGTCCCGAGTGGGCAGACGGATGTGAACCTGGCAAACTTTTCGATTGCGAAGGATTTAACCTACACGATTCCGGTGCTGAAACTGGCGATCGCGGTGAATCCGAATATCAAGGTGGAGATGCTGCCATGGAGTCCGCCGGCGTGGATGAAGACATCGCAAACAATGAATGGAGGGAATTTTAACGACAGCTACTACTCGTCGCTGGCGCCGTATTTTGTCAAAGCGATCCAAGCGTACCAGGCACAGGGAATCCCGATCTATTCGATTGCAGCTCAGAATGAGCCGGAGAATTCGAATGGGAGTTATCCGACGGAGACGTTTTCGGCTAGTGAGGAAGGGACATTTATCGCTAGTTACCTGGGGCCCGCGCTATCGAGTGCAGGGTTGAGCACGAAAATCTTCGGGTACGAACATAACTGGGGCGACACTACGTATCCGGAGGCGATTCTTGGGAACAGCGGTGCGTATCCGTATGTTGCGGGGACGTCGTGGCATTGCTATTCCGGAACACCGTCGGCGCAGTCAACGGTGGAGGCGCTCTATCCGAGTAAGGGGACGTGGTTCACGGAGTGCTCGGGTGAGACGACGGGAAGCTTCGGCGGCGACCTTGGGTGGGGTATGGAGAATTTGATTATCGGGGCGACGCGCAATTGGGCGAAGGGCGTAACGGAATGGAACCTTGCGCTCGATCAGAACTCCGGACCGACCAATGGCGGCTGCACAAATTGCCGTGGGTTCGTGACGATCAACGATAGCGTGACGCCGGCGACGATTACCTACAACGTGGAGAATTATCTCTATGGGCATGCGGCGAAGTTCGTAACACCGGGAGCCTATAGGGTGGAATCGAATTCCGCCGCGGCCGGTGCGGGCGGGATCGAAGATGTTGCGTTTCAAAATCCGGATGGATCGATGGTACTGATCGCGTTCAATGACGGAACCTCAGCAGCAACGTTCGATGTGAACTGGTATCCAAACAATACGAACTTCAGCTATACATTGCCGGCTGGTGCTGTGGCGACGTTCACGTGGACGCCATCCTCTGGTACGGGGCCAGCTGCTCCAACAAACCTGGCAGCTACGGCGACGTCCAGTAGTCAAATTAACCTAACGTGGACGGCAAGCGGAACCTCGGGCGTGACGTACAGTGTGTTCCGCAGCACGACGAGTGGATTTACACCCGGGTCCGGAAACTCGATCGTGACTGGGGTATCGGGCACCAGCTATTCGAGTACTGGGCTGACTTCGGGAACAACGTATTACTACGTTGTCGAGGCGGTGGGGTCGACAGGGACAAGTGTTCCATCGAACCAGGCAAGTGCGACGACCACGGCTGTGATCCCGAGCGCGCCGACTGGACTGGCGGCGACGGCGGCGTCCAGTGCGCAGATCAATCTAAGCTGGACCGCCAGTACTACATCGGGTGTGACGTATAGCCTTTACCAAAGTACGACCAGCGGATTCACTCCGGGGTCGGGCAACCTCGTTACGAGCGGATTGAGTGGTACTACATACTCAAATACGGGACTAACGGCGTCGACGACGTACTACTACAAGGTAGAGGCCGTGAATTCGGCGGGGCCGTCACCTGCGTCGAACCAGGCAAGTGCAACGACTTCTGCGGTGGGCAGTGGGATCTCGACTACGTCGTATTACACGATCACCAACGAAGCAAGTGGAAGCTGCCTGGATGATACCGGGGGTGGGACCTCGAATGGCACGGTGCTGCAGCAGTACACCTGCTATGCGAACAATCTGAACCAGCAGTGGAAGTTCACGGCGACGAGCGGTGGATACTACGAGGTGGCCACGTACAACACCAGCACGCTGGCTTGGAATGTAGTGAATTCGGGAACGAGCTCCGGTACGGATATGCAGCTATGGACGTATGGCGGCGGACTGAATGAGCAGTTCGAGCCAGCACTACTGGCCTCAGGGTATTACGAGTTCATCGATCGGAACAGCGGGCTGTGCCTGAATGTTCCGGGCGGCGCGAACACGAATGGACTGCAACTGCAGATCAATACGTGCAATGGAGCTACAAGCGAGTCGTTCACATTGACTGCAATTGCTGCAACGGCACCGGCGGCTCCTACAGCGTTGACGGCCACGGCGGCGTCGAGCAGCCAGATTAATCTGAGCTGGACGGCGAGTACCACATCGGGAGTGACATACAGCGTATACGGCAGCACAACGAGCGGGTTCACGCCGGCATCGGGGAACCTGATTACGAGCGGAATCAGTACGACGACGTATTCGAATACGGGGCTTGCGGCGTCTACGACGTACTACTACGTGGTCGAAGCGGTGAACTCTGTTGGGCCGTCTGCGGCTTCGAACCAAGCGAGTGCGACAACGTCGGCGAGTGGTGGAGGTGGTGGGATTTCGACAACCGCTTACTACAACATCATTAACCAGGCGAGCGGAAGCTGCGTAGATGACACCGGCGGCGGCACGTCGAATGGGACGGTGCTGCAGCAATGGACCTGTTCCAACAACACGAACCAGGAGTGGCTATTCACGGCGACCGGCGGCGGCTACTACGAAATCACTACGTATAACGCGAGCACGTTGGCATGGAATGTGGTGAACGTCGGCACGGCGCCGGGGACGAACATGCAACTGTGGACATACGGCGGCGGGTTGAACGAACAGTTTGAGCCGGTGCTTTTGTCGTCTGGATATTACGAGTTCATTGACCTCAATAGTGGTCTCTGCCTCAATGTTCCGAATG
>Ga0302307_10000764_pt1 | contig 20968 bp, 12 predicted proteins | sample III_Palsa_E3_2_FD_200530 | JGI IMG/M metagenome (GOLD analysis project Ga0302307, IMG submission 200530) | Peat permafrost microbial communities from Stordalen Mire near Abisko, Sweden - III_Palsa_E3_2 | ecosystem: Environmental > Terrestrial > Soil > Palsa > Peat permafrost | place: Sweden... | reverse complement strand
GCGGCAATTGCCGAGGTGCGCATCGCTGTATACAGTCGGCCCGCAAACATATATGCCCACATGCGGCGGGTTAATCGGTTTAAATTTCTCCTTTTTACGTGTTAATGTATTGTACACAAACAGGTCTTGTTCCATAAACGCAAACATAGGGTTTTTTAGAGATTAGTTAATTAGAGGTTAGAGATTGGAGGTTAGTCCGAAAGTCCGGAAAGTCCGAAAGAAGCTGCGAATGACGTTTCGGAAAGAATAACTGTTAGAAATCAATTTAATGTAAAGCACCAGAAATCGCCAAGAATGCCGAGAGAGCACGAAGAAAAAACGATCGATCAATAAATAAAGCTGCCAGAAAAATTTCGATATTAAAAAACTTCGAAACATTAGACAGTAGTGAAAACCTTAAGTCTCTCTTTTACCTTAAAATCTCCTTCGGCTTTATACTCCGATTATCAGTTATGAACTGCTACTGCGACTCTACCAACTCCGGCTATGAACCCTGAACTACGAGCCATGAACCAAACTACTGCCCACTGCCAACTCATAACTGCAAACTATTTCTTTAGCCCGATCTCCCTGAGGCGTTCATCGAGGTATTCGCCGGCAGTGATGTCTTCGTACTGTTTCGGATGCTCCCGGTCAATACAGGAGGGAAGGCAGCTGAGATCCATACCGGATTTGGGATGAAGGAAGAAAGGCACTGAATAGCGCGAATTTTTCATCAGTTCGCGCGGCGGATTCACAACGCGATGTGTGGTCGACTTCAATTTGTTATTAGTTAGGCGCTGCAGCATATCGCCAACGTTGACAACCAGGTCTTCGCCATACGCCTTTACCGGGAACCAGGTATTTTCGCGGGTAAGGAGTTCGAGGCCATCGGCGCTCGCACCGATTAGCAATGTGATCAGGTTGATGTCCTCATGAGCGCCGGCCCTAACGGCATCCGGGGACAAAGAATCAGGATCAGCAATTGGAAAATAGTGCAGCGTACGCAGTATAGAGTTGCCTTTTTTCACCTTATCGTCGAAATAGTTTTCCGGAAGGCCAAGGTAAACCGCGATTGCTTCGAGCAAATTAATACCGGCAATTTCGAGCTTTTTGTACACCGTTTCCGTAGTCGTATTGAACGTAGGCACGTCGGCAATTTTCAGATTTTCGGGGTATCCCAGTTCAACCAGGTGCTCCTTGTCGAGAATCTGCCCTATCTGCCAGAACTCTTTCAGGTCGGGCGCGGTAAAGCCTTTGGCTGTTTCCTTATTTTTGCCCGTGTATCCGCGCTGGCCTGCCAGTCCGGGTATTTCATATTTCAATTTTACGTCATCAGGCAAGGCAAAAAGTGCCTTTACATCAGCATAAAGCTTTTCAATAAGCTGCTTATCCAGGCCATGATTGGTTATGGTGACAAAACCGGTCTCGTTAAATGCTTTGCCGATATTATCAGAGAATTGTTTGCGCTGGTGTTTATCGCCGTTTACATAGTCGTCTAAATCCAGGCGGGGGATGTTAACAGTGCTCATAGGTTAAATTTCTTTTGGCAAAACTATTTAATTTAAAATTCAGAAACGGCTATTTTGTCTCCAAAAAATTAAAGGGTCTGATATCCGTAATTTCCCAGTTCAGGTCAGGCCAAGAATTATCAACAACTGCCACTGCTACTTTTACCTTTCACCATTCGCCTTTGACCTTTCGCCTTTCACGAAAATGAAAAAGCCGGTTACAGTTCCCTGTACCAGCTATATAAAGATTAAAACTGTTATGGTGTTCTGTCAAATACAAAACGATGGATGGTCCTGGTCGAAAGTATCGGGTGTTGGGTCAGAAGATCACAAATCCCAATTGCTACCTGGACAAGTTTCGACTTAGAACTCCGAACTTTTGACTTCCGACTTCGGTCATCCGTCGTCCGGACTTCCCGACTTCCCGGTTAACTCACAAAAAACGGCCCTACAAGCTTTAAAACCGTTGCCATATCTAATGGCTCGTCAAAGGCCGCACAAGCAACATCATACGGTGTTGTAGAACCATAAGCCGATGGCAGTGTAGTTAAGTTTACGCCGCCCTGGGTGACGTTGTTTTCTGCCGGATAACTGGTAGAAGCGCCCGCTCCGTAATTAGCGTTAACGGCCGCCACGCCGGTATCATTAGATTCTGACGAGCTGCCTGAAATCCATGGATAAATAGCCACACCCTGGGCTGCACGGATTTGCCTTACCGCAGACGCGTGGCGAGCCTCAACCGCGTGGATGGAAAGTGCCGCTGTCAGCACGGTTTGGTTACCGATAAGGTTAACCGCCTGGCCTTTGTAGGCACGTACGCCTGTGTCTTCAAATGCGTTTGAAACTGCAAGAAAAGTGTTATAGTTGCTTAACACATCCGAAAATGCGCCGCCGGCTGTCAGGTCAAATTTTGGCATGGCGCCCGCGGCGGTTCCTAATACCGATTGCAAAAATGCAACATGTTCATTTTCATCAGCCTGGATCGTCACAAACGAAGCCATATCCCCGCTGTGTATCAAGCCCGGTGAAGCAACCCCCTGGTTGTAAAAATACGATTCGAGGTACTCCAGCTGTAAGGCAAAGTTCAAAACGGAGTTGACTGATACCGGGGTTGTTTGCCCATAAGCTCTTTTAAAGATGGCAGCAAATGCAAACGGCAGTGCGGCAACCGCCACTTTTGATCCGAAGCTGGTTATGTTTTTGATCGCGTCCCTGCGCGGGCTTATCCGTTCGGGAAATTCAGGATCAACTTTTTCAATTTCTTCTATTATGCTAAATAAATTCATGACGTTTTGGGATTTAAGATGCGATATAATTATAATGTGAAGCACTTACCTTAGTGGTAAGAAAGGTATTTGCCATCCCCAGTACTTGTGCGATGGTCGCCGAGTCGTTCAACCCGTCCGAGGCCACTACGTCGGGGCCGACAAAGGTACCGGGCTCGAGTAAGTTCCGAATCAGGGCCGCGTGCCTTGCTTCAACAGAAACAATTTTTCCCGCTAATGTAAGGTATTCAGGGTTTTGAATAAGATAACCTGCGCCGTCATAAGCTTCAACGCCCAGATCTTCAAACCCCCTGGCGGCCGTAAGGACGCTTGTGCGATTGGTAAAATCGATTGAACTGAAGTTGACGGTTAGACTTGCTATGGCTGAAGCGCCAATCGCTGCCTTAAAGAAATTGCGATGTAATATCTCGTGATCGCGGATGGCGGTGAGATAGGTTAACTCAAGACTGCTTATGCCGCTGTAAGGTTTGGCAGTGACCTGGATGTAAAATGCAGCCTCTAATTGTTCGAGCGCGTAAGCAAAGTTAAGGATGCCGATATCCCCGGAGCCAATATCGATACTACCAGCACTGTTATGAGGCTGTTGAGTGTCTAACTTGCTGCAGGCGGCTGTCGCTAACAAGCCTGCTGATGCTGCTCCAATTCCGGCGTAACGTAAAAATGACCTTCGGGCCATGTTTACTCCGCCGACGATTTCTGGTGTTTCTGTTTTCATATTATAGATAGATTTGTTTTACAATTTGTCGTTGCTCTATTATGACGTACGGCAATGGTTTTACGTTGGATTTAAATTTTTTAACAATTAGTACAACCACAAGCTCTTTATTTGAAATATCATTAATATTTTACCGTCGATTTATCTTGGTAAAATAAAAACTTACAACAAATAAGAATAATTTAACTATAGATTATTACGGATGTGCGGATGTGCAGACGAGCGGCTGTGGGCGGACGTGCAAATGTGAGGGTATGAGGATCTATCCCGAAGCTTCGGAATGCGGAGATGATGATGAATTAATAAAAAATCGTAAATTGAATATGCAGATGTGGCCGGGACGGGTAGATATTCCCACATTGTGGAATTGATGGCAAAAAAAAGGTCAAAAAACTCTCGCAGTTTTTTGACCCTACATCTACCTATGAAAAACAAACCCATTGGGATGGGTAATCAAAGTGATGCAAAGAAAATGCCAGCCCCTAAAAAAGGGCATTCATTTAATTATTTGATGCTCTCGCTGAACCTTCAGTTCTTTTGTCGTAGAATGTTTTTCCCACTTACCGGGATGTATTTACACACTCCCTTAGGGCGGCCGGTATTTTACATTCATAAAGAGAAACTTAACGTCGAGAAGATTGTTAAACGCTTATGGATTACAACGTATATTTATTGGCCACCGATCCGAAAAATGCGTGCCGTGACGTAATTCATTCCCGTGACACTACTTTAAAGATAAAAGTTTTTTGCCTTGACAATGATCAATTTGAACCCGACAATAACGAGATACAGTTGTACGGCTATGCCGAAAAAAAGCTGTACGCGTTTGAAACGATCAATATCAAAGCCGAAGACGCCATAGATGTTTTAAGCGCTATAAAATGGTATGCCGATTATATCGACTTCCCCGGGATGGAGGTTTTGCCTGATGATCCGCGCCAGGACGAGCATTTGGCGGTTTGATCCGGCGGCTCTGGTTTAATAACGAGCTTATTATATAATCAGGATAAATCCAGAAGATATCATATCTATAAATATATATATTAATTTTGGTACACTCACCGAGAATAATAATCGTTTAGCAACTATTATAAGCCGCAATTTAGGCCAATCATAAACTAACAAAATTGTTACCCTGTACTCCATTTGTTTTTTACAATTTTACAAAACGTTACGTAGCACCTTTGTATAGATGATAATCGCCCATAAGAAACTTGTTTTCAGGGTTATGTTGAATCCACCACAATAATTAAAATTGCAATTTAGCCGGTTTAAAATGCTGAATATTCTTAATAGCCCGAGAAAAACCCCTGCAGTATTCCTGCAAATCTGCCTGGTTTGTATTTCGTTTTATGCTTCCGGCCAAAACCCGGGCACCAAAACCACAACTGCGCCTCCCGTGGAAGATACCAGCAAAGTTAGCCTGCTGCAGCCCGTAAAAATAAAAGACACCAGTAAAAATAGCACCGACGAATATTTCACGCTTCAGCAATGTGTCGATTATGCTTTGCTGCACCAGCCCGGCTTAATCATTTCAAAAATAAACATCGATGTGGCAAATACCACCAATGCCATCAATTTGTCGGGCGCCTTGCCACAGGTGAGTGCCTCTGGCAGCTTGATACATTATTTACAACAATCATCGCAGCAATCTAACACATCCGGCAGCAATGCAACTGGTGGCGGCAATTCAGCTGGTGGCGGTTCAAGTCCGGGGTACACATTTGTACCCGGATTATCGGTATCCCAGGCTATATTTAATCCCAGTCTTATATATGCATTTAAGAGCGCCCCGCTTTATACCAAACAAGCCAGCCAGGTAAGCGACAGCACCAAAATTGGCGTTGTCGACAATGTAACCAAGTCATTTTATAATTTACTGCTCACGCTCGAACAGATAAATGTGTTGAAGGAAGACACGGCCGAGTTTGGCAAAAGCTTCAGGGATGCCTACCATCAATATGTTGGCGGTATAGTTGACGAAACCGACTACGAGCAAGCCGAGATAACGCTTAACAACACCAAAGCGCAATTGAAACAGGCAAATGAAAATGTAGTTCCGCAATATGCATCACTAAAGCAACTGATGGGTTATCCTGTTGAAAAACAGTTTAACGTGTTGTTTGATACGCTTGAAATGATGAAGAGTATCCATATAGATACCATCCAGCAATTACAGTTTGAGAAGCGGATAGAATTCCAGTTGCTGAATACGGACAAAGCGCTGCAAATCCAAACGATTAATTATTACCGTTATTCGTTTCTTCCAACCATTTCTGGTTTTTATAATTATAATCTGGGATTTTACAATAACAGCTTGTCAAATTTATTTTCAACGTCGTACCCATCTTCGTATGCAGGCTTATCGATAAGTGTTCCGATTTTTACCGGTTTTGCCCGGCTGAACAACCTGCGTAAAGCGAAACTGCAGGAGCAGATACTGGATTGGCAGCAAACTGACCTCAAGTCACAGATCAATGTTCAATATACCACCGCCCTGGCAAATTACAAAGGGAACTATTATGATTTACAGGTATTGCAAAAGAATGTGACCTTATCAAGACGAGTTTTCTTTGTCACGTCGCTTCAATACCGGCAAGGGATCATACCCTATCTTAATGTTATCACAGCCGAGACAAATCTTATAACCTCAGAAATAAATTACCTGAATGCCTTGTTCCAGGTGTTGTCGAACAAGATCGACCTGGAAAAGGCAATGGGAAACATACCATACTAATGCATAAAACAACCGCCTCCATGAACAGAGTTATATTAAGCAGCATTTTTTTGACTTGCCTTATTGTTGCCGCTTGTACAAAAAAGCAACCCCCTCCAAATCCGGAGGTTCCCGTGAACTTAATAACCCTTAAGCCACAAAATGTATTGTATTACGATAAATACCCTGCAACGGCCAGGGCGTTGGAGCAAGTGAACTTATTGCCCCAGGAAACAGGCGCAATTACCGGAATATATTTCAAGGAAGGCACTGAGGTTAAAAAGGGTCAAAAACTATACGACATTGACGAACGCCTTTATCAGGCTGCCTATGACCAGGCGGTGGCTAATTTGAAAGTATCGGAGGGCAACCTGGTAGAAGCACAACAGGATGCTGACCGTTATGTGTACCTGAATAAATATAACGCTGTTGCCAAGCAACTTTATGATCATGCCGTGATTACACTTGAAAATGCCAAAAACACAGTAAAGGCATCAGAGCAGGCCGTAAAAACAGCCAAAACGAATTTCCTATACTCGATGGTCTTTGCACCGTTCACGGGTACTATCGGCATCAGCCAGGTGCGACTGGGCGAGGTTGTAACGCCGGGAATTACAACATTAGATACCATTTCGACTGATAATCCCATGGCGGTAGAATTTATTATCAACGAAAAGAACCTGCCTTTTTTTGAGAAACTGCAGCACAATAAGGTACAGGTGGATTCATTATTCTCAATTTTGATGCCGGATGGCACGCTTTATCCGCATTTAGGGAAACTACAGATAATTGACCGTGCTGTTGATCCGCAAACAGGGTCCCTCAAGGTCCGGCTGGTTTTTGAAAACCCGGACTTTTATTTAAGAGCAGGGATGAGTTGTGTGGTTAGGGTGCATAACCAGGACGTTGGTCCACAAATAGTAGTCCCAAACAAAGCCATTGTTGAGCAAATGGGCGAATACTTTGTATACCTGGCGAAAGACAGCGTTATAAATACCAAAGCCGACAGCGCCAAAATGGGCAAAAATGTTAAAAACAACAAGCCAAAATTGGTTGCTGCCCAGGTAAAGGTCCAGGTTGGACAAACCATCGGAGCCAATATTATCATCAAGAGCGGGTTGCATGCTGGCCAGAAAGTCGTTACCGACGGCGTACAATCGCTGCACGACGGATCGCAGATCACCACGGCCAATAAGGTTGGACCAGGAGGAGGCAGACACGGCCAATAATTGAAGTCTTGAGCCGGAAGTCGAATGTCTAAAGTCAGAAAAGTACAAGATTGACTAAGGACTTCGTGCAAAGGATTGTTGACTTGACACTACTACAAGACACTAAAGTATGATTGCAAATACCTTTATTAAACGGCCTGTAACGGCAATAGTGATATCTATCGTGCTGGTAATAACCGGTACGGTGTGTATCCTGGTTTTGCCGATAGACCAATACCCCGATATTACTCCGCCTGTTGTACAGGTGAATGCTCAGTTTACCGGCGCCGACGCGCAAACAGTTGAGCAGACGGTGGCCACCCCTATTGAAGAGCAGGTAAACGGTTCGCCCGGTATGGAATACATGCAGAGCAACAGCACCAACAACGGCATCATGACGATGAACGTTACTTTTAAAATAGGCACCGATATTGACGTAGCCACGCTCGACGTGCAAAACCGTGTAAGTATTGCCAATCCACTGCTCCCGGCTGTAGCCAGCCGGTTGGGCGTTACAGTGCGTGCTGTGAACCCAAGTATGCTGATGATGGTAGCTATTTATGCCCCAAAAAACACGCACAACATCACCTTCCTGGATAATTACACCAACATTTTTATCCAGGACGCCTTGTTGCGGGTGCCAGGCGTAGGCACCATTCAGCGCTTTACCGACGATTTTAGCATGCGCGTATGGATGAATCCGCAAAAGATGGCTTCCTACAACATTGAACCGCAGGATATTATTAATGCGCTGAACGCCCAAAACGTACAGGTAGCTGCAGGTACCGCCGGCGTGCCGCCCCAGGCACCTACGCAAACTTATGAGCTCGGTATTTTGGTGAACGGCCGCTTGAGCAAAGTATCGGAGTTTGAAAATATCATCGTTAAAACCAACCCTGAAACCGGCGAGTTGGTTTACCTGAAGGATGTTGCCCGCATTGAGTTGGGAAAGTTTACCTTTTCAAGTAACTCGTTTGTCGACGGGCACCGTGCCTCATACCTGCAGATATACCAGGCGCCCGGCAGTAATGCACTTGCAACGGCTAATGGTATTTACAAGCAGCTCGCGCAGCTACGTCAAAGCTTTCCGGCCGACGTGGAGTACAGCGTACCTTTTGAGTCGGTAACAGTGGTGAAAGTTTCCATGCAGGATGTAGTGGGTACTTTACTGAAAACGCTGGGTCTTGTAGCCATAGTAGTTTTTCTGTTCCTCCAAACCTGGCGTTCAACTTTGATACCTGTGCTGGCTATTCCTGTATCAATCTTCGGTACCTTTTGCTTTTTTATCCCGCTCGGTTTCACCATCAACACCTTAACTATGTTCGGGTTCGTGCTGGCCATCGGGATCGTAGTCGACGACGCCATTATTGTGGTGGAGGCGACCCAGCATTACATCGATCATGAAAAGATGTCTGCCAAGGAAGCAACTTACCAGGCCATGAAGGACATATCAGCTCCGGTTGTAGCCATTGCGCTCATCCTGGCTGCGGTTTTCGTGCCGGTTGGCTTTATTCCGGGTATTGTTGGCAGGCTGTACCAGCAATTCGCCATCACCATTGCTATATCGGTTATTATATCTGCGTTTATCGCGTTATCCTTAACGCCGGCCCTTTGTACACTTCTGCTAAAGCCTACTGACGAAACAAAAAAGAAAAAAGGTTTGGCGAAGTATTTTGACAAGTTCAATAACTGGTTTGACAGGGTAACGGCGAAATACACAAACGGTGTAAAAAAGAGCATCGAGGCTGCCCGGTTAATCATCATTTTGTTGTTATGTATCTGTATCGGCACCTATTTTCTTTTCAATGTCAAGCCAACAGGCTTTATACCGTCTGAAGATGATGGCAACCTGTACGTAACTTATCAATTGCCGCCGGCAACTTCAACAGCGCAATCCGTCGACGTCATGTCGAGACTGATGAAAGTGGTGGCATCTACGCCGGGCGTCGGTCACTATGCTGCCTTATCGGGCCTGAATGTGGTGACCAACGCCAGCAACTCTAACAACGGCACTATCTATATCCAGCTCAAACCCTGGGATGACCGCAGCTCATCTTCGCAGCAGGTGCCAGGCATCATCAAAGTGATGCAAGACAGCATTGCAGCGGCTGGCATAAACAACGCAAACGTTGAGGTGATACAGCCCTCACCGCTACCGGGTGTTGGCTCGACAGTGGGGTTCAGCATACAAATAGAGCAGCGAAGCACCAATGACGACCTGCAGCAGTTTGAAAAGGTGGTTAATAACTTTATCGCACAAGCTAATAAAGACCCAACGATTACGAACGCTTACACCTTTTATTCGGCCCATACTCCCAACATGAACCTGACCGTCGACCGGGAAAAATGTGAAAAGTTAGGCGTTAACGTGTCCGATGTATTTACGACGATACAGGCGTTCATGGGCAGCTTGTACATTAATGACTTTACCACGTACAACCGTACGTTCCACGTAGTGGTGCAGGCAGATACCGCTTACCGTGCGCTGGTGACTGACATGAACAAATATTATGTACGGAACCAGAAAAACACCATGGTTCCGCTGGGAACGCTGATCAGTTTCGCGCCGACAGAAGCCGCACCGCTGATATCGCACTTCAATATTTTCCGGTCAGCCGAAATTGACGGCGCTTCTTCAACGGGGGTCAGCAGCGGGGCTGCATTGGTTGCCCTGCAAAACCTGGCTAACAGGATATTGCCACAGGGTTATACTTATGAGTTCTCGGGTTTAAGCTACGAAGAACAAAAAGCCGGGTCAACCACCCTGTACATCTTCGCGTTTTCGATCACTTTCGTATTCCTTTTTCTTGCAGCCCTGTACGAAAGTTGGTCGGTGCCGTTCTCGGTATTGCTTGCGGTACCAATCGGAGCATTCGGGGCCATCGTGGCATTGGCGTTGGTACCATCGCTTACTGATAATATTTATGCACAGATCGGGTTGATCACGCTGATCGGACTGGCCGCGAAGAATGCCATCCTGATCGTGGAGTTTGCCAAGGTCCGTGTGGACCGTGGCGAGGACCTCCTGCAGTCAACCCTGGATGCCGTTAGCCTTCGCCTGCGGCCGATCATTATGACGTCACTTGCGTTCATCCTTGGTGTACTGCCCCTGGTGTTTGCCAGCGGCGCAGGCGCGGTAGCGCGGCGCACCATCGGCATGACGGTGCTGGGCGGCATGTTCGCGGCTTCATCCATCGCCATATTCGTGGTGCCCGTATTGTTTGTTGTCATAACCAAGGCGGCCTACGGGAAGAAAAAGCTGGATTACTTAAAAGCACATCATAAGGACCTGATGGAAAAAGCAAAAAAGGTTGAAGCGCAAAACATCGACCCGGAACTTGAATTCGAGATACAAAAATCGCGTGAGCTGGATAACCCGAGCAAAGCATGATCGCCAACACTTTTATAAAACGACCGGTAACCGCTATCGTCATTGCCATAGTTTTGATGATATCGGGTGTAATATGTATTTTCAACCTGGCTGTCGATCAATACCCCAATATTTCGCCGCCGAGCGTTGGCGTTAGTGCGTCGTATACCGGCGCCGACGCCGAAACCGTCGAACAAACGACAGCCATACCGATTGAAGAGCAGGTAAATGGTACGCCCGGCATGGAATATATGCAAAGCACCAGTTCCAATAGCGGAAGCATGAGTTTGCGGGTTACCTTTGACATCTCCACCAACCCGCAGATCGCGGCGCTTAACGTTCAAAACCGGGTGGGCATAGCTGCGCCGCTGCTGCCTTCAGTTGTAAGTAAACTTGGCTCCACCGTTCGAGCCAGTAATCCTGACCAGTTGATGCTCGTGGCCATTTATTCGCCGAAAAAGACGCATAGTATTACCTTTCTTGATAACTATACCAATACTTTCATCGAAGACGCTATGTTGCGGGTGCCTGGTGTTGGCGATGTTCAGGCGCGTACGGACCAATTCGCCATGCGCATATGGCTTAATCCGGATAAAATGGCATCCTATGGGTTGATGCCGACGGATATCGACAGTGCCCTTAGCGGCCAGAATGTTTATGTTGCGGCCGGGTCGGTTGGCGCGCCGCCCCAGGCCTCCAGTCAATCCTATGAAACCGGCATCCTGGTAAACAGTATGCTCAATAAGCCCGAGCAATACGAAAAACTGATCATTAAAACGATCCCCGGTACGGGTAAAATGATCTATTTGAGAGATATAGGTCGCGTAGAGCTCGCCAAGTTTACTTATTCGGGTGGCTCCTTTGTTGATGGCAACCGCTGCTCACTGCTCATGATCTACCAGGCCCCGGGCAGTAATGCGTTACAAACGGCCGATGGCGTGTACTCCGAGCTGGCCGAATTGAAAAAATCGTTCCCGAAAGATGTGGAGTATGTGGTCCCTTTTGAGTCGATCACTATCATCCGGGTGTCAATGCAAGAGGTGATCGGTACCCTGATAAAAGCATTGATTTTGGTTGCACTCGTTGTGTTCCTTTTCCTGCAAAACTGGCGGGCTACGATCATTCCCATAATGGCCATTCCGGTTTCCATCCTGGCTACGTTTTGTTTCTTCATACCAATGGGCTTTACCATAAACACCCTCACCATGTTCGGCTTTGTGCTGGCCATCGGTATTGTTGTGGACGATGCCATCATCGTAGTGGAAGCGGTACAACATTATATCGATGAGCAGCATATGTCGCCAAAGGAAGCCACCTACCAGGCCATGAAGGAGATTTCGGCGCCAGTTATCGCCATTGCGCTTATCCTGGCGTCGGTGTTTGTGCCCGTTGGGTTTATTCCAGGTATCGTCGGGCGGCTTTACCAGCAGTTTGCTATTACCATCGCCTTTTCAGTGATCTTCTCGGCTTTTACCGCGCTTTCGCTAACGCCGGCGCTTTGCAGCCTGTTGCTCCAGCCTTCTCATCATAAAACAGGTAAACAAAATTGGATCGATAAGTTTTTTGACTGGTTTAACAAAGGCTTCGACTGGCTTAATCACAAATATGCCAGCGGCGTAAAGCGAAGCATAAAAGGTTCCGTATATATCGTCATTTTGTTGGTTTGCATTTGCGTGGGCGCCTTGTTGTTGTTCAGAGGTAAACCCTCAGGATTTGTTCCTTCCGAGGATGGCGGGCGTTTGTTCGTAACCTACCAAATGGCTGATGCTTCTTCTACCACAGCCTCCAACCGCGTATTGGCGAAACTGATGAAAATAGTTGGATCGACCCCGGGCATTCTGCACTTTGTCGGCTCGTCCGGCTTTAATATCCTCGGCGGCGGCGGCAACAACAGCGGTACTATGTTTTGTATGCTTACGCCCTGGGATCAACGCACTACCCCGCAGCTTAAGGTACAGGGCATTATGGACAATATCCGCAAAAGGGTAGCCAAGTCCGGCCTTAAAGATGCCATTGTGGTATCCGTACAGCCTCCTACTATCAGGGGCATAGGCATTGCCGCAGGTTTTGCGATACAAATCGAGCAGGGTAACTCGACCGATGATATCCACGCCTTTGAAAAGAACGTGAACAAGTTTGTTGCAGCTGCTAAAAAAAACCCGGCTTCATCAACAGCCTTCTGTAGCTTTACTGCGCATACACCCAGTTATACAGTAACGCTCGACCGCGACAAATGCGAAAAACTTGGTGTGAATATATCAGATGTTTTTTCGACGATGCAGGCATTTATGGGCAGCTTGTTCGTCAACAACTTTACATTGTACAACCGCACCTTCCATGCTGTTATACAAGCCGATACCGCGTACAGGGCGTTGATCAGCAATCTAAATAAATACTACGTGCGCAATAGTGCCGGCAGCATGCTGCCGTTAAGCACCCTGATAAGCTATAAGGCCGATGCAACAGCAACCACTATTTCGCATTTTAACATTTTCAGATCGGCAGAGGTCGACGGATCGATACCGCCCGGCTATAGCAGCGGCCAATCACTGGACGCATTGCGGCAAATAGCAGCGCAGGTGTTGCCACGGGGCTATACCTACGAGTTTTCGGGGTTAAGCTACGAGGAGGTTAAAGCCGGGAGTATTACGATTTACATCTTCATGTTTTCGATAGTCTTCGTATTTCTTTTCCTGGCCGCGCTGTACGAAAGTTGGTCGGTGCCTTTTTCGGTGCTGCTGGCTGTGCCGATCAGCGCCTTTGGGGCGATTGTAGCCTTATGGACAGCGCCTACCATCACCAACAACGTATATGCCCAGATCGGGTTGATCACACTCATAGGCCTTTCGGCTAAAAACGCTATTCTGATCGTTGAATTTGCCAAAGTGCGTGTTGACCGCGGCGAGCCCCTCCTGGCATCAACTATTGAGGCGGTACGCCTACGTTTTCGCCCCATCATCATGACCTCCATGTCCTTCATTTGCGGGGTAATGCCGCTGGTATTTGCTACCGGCGCCGGCGCCGAATCAAGAAACACCATTGGTATTACCGTATTAGGCGGCATGATCGCCTCGTCGTGTATCTCCATATTCATCGTACCGGTATTGTTTGTGCTATTTACCCGCATGTCGTACGGCAAGAAGCAACTGAAATGGCTGCAGGATAACCACGAATCGCTAATGGAAAAAGCCCGCCGCGTTGAAGAACAAAATATCGACCCGGAACTGGAGTACGAAATAGCCGAGGCAAAAGCCTATAACGAAGCAGACAGGGAAAAACGTGGCCATGAACGCGGCAAAGCCGGCGAGCATTAAGATCTAAATAAACAAACTGCGTGCAGTGCAGTTGCTATGTTGATTGGGGTTAAAAAAGCACTTTTAATATTCGCCGTTGTCGCTGCGCTGCCTAATCTCACGTTGAAGCTTGACTATGCGCTCCCGATAATCAGAAATGGTTGCGACTACCGCTATTTTACCAACAAGACCCTTATTAAAATGGTTCTTATTCAAGAGCAGCCTCCGTATCTCGAGGTTTAGGTGATTAACCTCGTTATTTAAATCTTCTAAAGACCTCATTCCAGCCGGGATGAATTATTTTCTGTAAAAATATCGCTATAATGCGTCGCTTTGAGTTCCTAATTATTAACAGTTAGTTAACAACCGGGTTTCGCACTAAGGATCGCTCACCCAAATCCGGAAACGCGATATTTAATAATTGTTATGGGTTTTGATTTAATTTTAGTTATAATTATTTCATGTTTGCAATATAATATAAATGGTAAGGATAAACTGCAAAGTTTTAAACCGCTGAAAACGACGAATAAATGAAAAGCAACGGCCTTAGATATTCTTACCGGTACCCTGTGAGTTTCATTTTCAAATCTCTTGTCGTGGCAGTTTTCCTGCTCTTCAACTCTTTATTGCTGTTTTCGCAAAGCATTGATAACCTGAATATTGAAAAAGTACAGGATGAGGGACTTACAAATAGTTATATCACCAGCTTTCAGCAGGATAAAAACGGCTTTATCTGGGTTGGCAGCGGCGAGGGCGTTTTCCGGTATGACGGGTACAGTTTTAAAGCTTTTAGATGTATACCCGGGGACGAGGCGACCCTGGCCAGCAACCGGGTTACCAGGCTTTATACCATAAGCGATAAGGTGTGGGTGGGAATGAGCACCGGTTTGGGTTGTATCGATATAAATACACTTGCCGTGAAAAACATTCCATCGTTTAAATCGCTTGAAATTAATAGCATAGTTCCCAGGGATAATTCATCACTATGGATAGCCACCTCAACAGGATTGTATTTATTCAATGAAAACGACTATAGCTGCAAATTGATCCCCGCCGTGGCGAGAACTAAGCCGGTGACTGATTTAGTGGATGATCAAAAGGGGCATCTATTTTTAACAAGTTTCGATGGCATCTATTGCTATACGATAAAAACGGGGAAGTATAAATTCTATCCCGTTGATTTACCCACGTATCCGGAGCATGATAAAAATGCGCATCTAAGTTTAGGCAAGGTTGTGCTTGACCACAACGGCAATCTTTGGGTTTGCACATGGGATGCGGGCTTGTTGAGGTTTAATATTAAAACCGGAAAAACCACCACCTGGTTTCATCCGACTGATGATGTCAGCTTTTTACCCTATAAGATAGTAATGTCTATATTGCCTGACAATAGCGGGAATTTATGGCTGGCCAATAAAGAGGGTGGGCTGACCATTTTTAATCTATCTCAAAATAAGTTCATCAATTACCCGGTTGAATGGAAAGGCGAAAATAAAATATCAGGGCCTGTGCTTACGCTATTTCGGGATAAATCCGGTATTGTTTGGATTGGCACCGAAAATGGGATATTTAAATACGATCCCCATCATATTCACCTGTCAAAAAAAGATCTCTTTTTAAAGACCAACAGTGGACTTACACCGGCCCATATTTCACCACTGGTTATGTGTAAAGACAAAGATGGTTTGTGGTGGATGGGCATGTACGAAGGCGTATTTACCTATGATGAAAAAACCGGCGCATTAACCGATTGTAATGCTGCAGTGGGCCTAAAGACAGAATTAGGGTTTGCATGTTTTAATATCACGCAGGACGCTGCAGGCGCCATTTGGATAACCGCCAGGAGTTTGCTGATCAAGGTGACTAAAAAATCAAAGCTCTCGTTTCAAACAGAAACCTTCAAATCTGACGAGGTCAAAAGCACGATTTACAAATTGTACATTGACAATGAAAATCGCATTTGGCTTGGCACAGTCGGCAACGGGGTTTTCCGGTTCGACCCGTTGACAAAAAAGTTTATTTCATATCCTGATAGGACGGCAGCATCCGACACCAGGGTAAATAGAATAAGCGCTTTTTGCGAGTTATCTAAAGACAGCATTCTAATCGGCGGCTATCAAACCGGTTTATTAATATTGCATCCGGCTAGCGGGAAATACCAGAAGATTACGGTTGCTAATTCAAAAGGAATGGAAGCTGCATTTACCGTTGACTGTATTTATAAAAGCGGCGAAGATTTATGGATAGGCACCGAAAATAACGGCTTTTTGCAATGTAATGACCGTTTAAAAAAGTTTTTTAATTTGACGATCAGTGATGGACTCCCTTCAATGTCGGTTAGCTTAGTAACCGGCGACAAGCATGATAATATATGGTTGTTAACTGGTTCGGGCGTGGTGAGGTTTGAAAAACGGGATAAAAAAATTACTGTATTTGATAAACGGGACGGCATTCAAAACTTTGCTTTAGCTGCAATGGTTGTTGACGGCGCCAATAACGTTTCTTTTGGCTGCAGGGGCGCCATTTATACTTTCAATCCGGCAGCTATTGTAAAGAACGAAGCGCCTCCTGAAGTTTCAATAACCGATCTGCGTGTATTCGATAAGGATTACACCATTCGCAAAGGGGAGGGTGTAGAACTCAATTACAATCAAAATTATTTCACTTTTGAATTTGTAGGGCTTAATTATACACAATCCAGGTTGAATAAATATGCCTATAAAATGGCGGGGCTGGATAAAAAATGGAACAACGCCGGGACGCGGCGCTACGTATCTTATGCAAATTTGGAAGAGGGCACTTATACGTTTTATGTAAGAGCTTGTAACAACGAGGGTGTTTGGAATAACATTCCGGCGAAACTAACGCTAATTATCAACCCGCCATTCTGGCACCGGTGGTGGTTTTACACGATATGTGCGCTACTTATCGCGAGCTCCATCTACCTGCTGTATTGGTATAACATGAATCAGCTTAAAATGAGGCTGCGATTGCGTAACAAAATCGCCCGTGACCTTCATGACGACATTGGTTCCACTTTGAGCGGCATTAATATATTCAGCAAGATAGCGTTACAAAAACTGCGGCGTGATGAAGCCGGCAGCACCGAGCTTTTAGAGAAGATCAGCGACCGCTCGGAAAAAACAATGGACGCCTTGTCGGACATTGTGTGGTCGATTAGCACAAAAAATGACAACATTGATAATTTCCTGGTAAAAGCCAGGGAATACCTTGCCGAAATATTAGAACCCCAGGGCATAAAGTACATCTTGCAGGCGGACGATGATACCAGCCATCTAAAGCTCGGCATGGAAGAAAGAAAAGAGCTCTACCTTATTTTTAAGGAGGCGATCTGCAATGCTTCGAAATATGCGGAATGCAGTCGCGTTTTCATCTACCTCGAGAAGGAAAAGGATGTTTTCAAACTGACGATCCGGGATGATGGCCGCGGCTTTGATACGACTGCAATTTCACATGGCAACGGCTTGATGAATATGCAGCACAGGGCTGAAAAAATTAATGCAAAGCTCGAGATCAAAAGCAAGCCCAATGAGGGCACGGCCATTTTTTTAAGTTTTTATATCACCCGATTTCGCCAGAAAAAAATCTACAAATATCCCATACATTTAGGCGGAAGATAGTGCTTGCAAATTAGTCAATTAGCAGGACGATTAATACTAATAACGAGCCTCCCGTTTTAAATGAGAACAAGTGTACTGATATACGAAGACAACCCGGATTTTCGCGAAGCGATCGTGCAGCTATTGAACAGCTCGGAAGACTACGTTTGTGCAGGCGCATTTTCGAACTGTAATAATGTGGTGATTGAAGTTAAATCGTTAAACCCACAGGTAGTGCTGATGGATATTGAAATGAATGGCATGAGCGGCATAGAAGCCGTTAGCCTGATCCGTAGCTTTAACAAGACTATTAAGATAATCATCCTCACTGTGTTTGACGATAATAAAAACGTGATAAATGCGATCTGCGCAGGCGCGTCGGGCTATTTATTAAAAAAATACTGTTTCGAAAAGTTATTTACGTCCATCGCCGAGGTACTTGATGGCGGGGCGCCAATGAGCGCCAACGTAGCAAAAATGGTAATAGACCATGTGGCAGGCGGAGTTTTCACCAGTCCCGAGAAATTTGACCTGACAGCAAGGGAAAAAGAAATATTGGGCGACCTGGTCAAAGGCTATAGCTACAAGATGATTGCGTCATCGCTGCACATCAGCTTTGAAACCGTAAAAACCCATATTCGCAATGTTTACGAAAAACTCCATGTGCACAACCAATCGGAAGCCGTAGCAAAAGCTATAAAAAACAGGATAATTTGATTCGGACTTGATTTTCGGCCTGCCAGGCGTTATGTCAGGCTCATACATTCCGCGACACTGATTTTCCCAATCGCCGTCTTATTATCCCGTTCCACTTTTTAATTATTAAAAAATCACACAGCCGGGAAATAATAATTGTCATTACCATGAAGCCTCTTCCGTCCGCCGGAACCACTAATTGAGCGCTCGTTGTTTTATAACCGGTGCAGTTTATTTACCGCTATAAACCGTCCGTTCTGCCAGGAGGACACCCAAATTTCAATTAATCATTTCACAATTAATACGTTATTGCAATATCCCCCATTTGGGTGATTGACGCATAGGCTAAACGGCTGTAAGTTTAGTTACCCTAATTTAAGCAATTCATCTACATCAAAATTGGCCAATAAAGCCAAAATCGGATGTTAATTCTCCCCCTGACTATTGAATAATTGAAGTATATCAGAAAAATAATATGATATGAGATCAAAACTTTTACTTACTGCTATTTTCCTATTATGGTCGGGGCAGGCGTTGCTTGCAGCAGCTCCTGCGATCACTTCATTTAGCCCCACAACGGGGCCTGTAGGCACGCTTGTAACCATAACAGGAACAAACCTGGGCAGCCCTGCCTCGTTTAGCATTGGTGGCGTTACCGCCGTGGTCGTTTCCAATACGGGAACCCAATTAGTTGGCCTCGTCATGCCGGGCGCTGCAACGGGCGTAATTTCGATCACAGCATCCGGGGCAACTGCAACCAGCAGTACTAAATTTACAGTTACGCCCACGCCCTACCCCAGTGTGCAGCAGGCGAACCTGACAGGATCGCAAAGCTCCTATTACTCGGAGCAGGGCGCTTCCGTAGCGCTAAGCGCCGACGGTAATACCGCGCTGGTGGGGTCGCCGAATAATGCGGGAGGCATCGGCGCTTCTTTTGTTTACACACGCACCGGCACTACCTGGACACAGCAAGCGGAGTTGGTCGGCACGCCTGAACAGTATAATTATTCGCTTCAGGGAAATGCAGTGGCGCTTAGCGCCGATGGCAATACCGCCATCGTGGGCGCCAGCAGCGACGGATATGGCGGCGTGGGCGCGGTGTGGATTTTTACAAGAAGCGGTACTACCTGGGCACAACAAGGCAATAAACTAATCGGGACCGGAGCTGTCGCCACCGTCAACCCTAGCGCATACGGGTCATACCAGGGAACTTCGGTTTCCTTAAGCGCTGATGGCAACACAGCTATTGAAGGTGGGCCAAAGGATGCCAGTGGCATTGGCGCAGCGTGGATATTTACCCGTAGCGGCGGCGTTTGGTCGCAGACAGGCTCAAAATTGGTGGGTACCGGCGGCGGCACCAGCCAGGGAGCCGCCGTAGCCCTGAGTGCGAATGGCGTTACAGCCATAGTCGGCAGCCCGGGTGGAGAGGGCGGCTCGTATATTTTCGTCAGGAACGGCACTACCTGGAACCAACAGGGCAACGAGTTAGTTGGCACAGGTACGGGAGGACAGGGTGGGGCTGTGGCGCTCAGTGCCGATGGCAATACTGCTTTAGTTGGCGGGCCAGCCGGAAACGGCGCGTGGGCATTCACCCGCACAGGATCAACCTGGTCGCAACAAGGCGCTGAGTTTACGTTTCCGAATGGCAGCGCATACACCGGCGCAGAGGAAGGTTCGGCAGTGTCGCTGAGCGCAGATGGCAACACCGCGATTGTTGGCGGCTCCGGAAACGGAAACGGCCAGGGTGGTACATGGATTTATACCCGCAGCGGCGGCGTATACACCAATGTTGACGGTCTTATATTAGGATCCGGGAATGGTGTTACAGGAGGCGGCAATCAGGGATCCGGGGAAGCCTTAAGCGCTACCGGTGCTACCGCTCTGATCGGCGCCCCTGGCAATAATAACTCTACCGGCGTGGCGTTTGTACTCTCGGCTGCGCTTCCCGCTGTTGTTACCGAAGCGGCAGATAACGTAACAGCAACCGGTGCTAACCTACAGGGGTATGCGTCTGCAAACGGATTTGCAACAACGATAAGCTTTGAGTACGGCACCTCGCCTACACTTGCCGGTTCAACATCAACAACCACGCTAAGCCTGGGCACCAACCCGCTTGCGGCAAATCAAAGTTTTATTTCCTACGCGAGTACGCTAACCGGGTTAACACCCGCTACTGAATATTATTTCAGGATTGACGGTACCAGCGAGAATGGAACAGCCCAGGGAGCGATATTCAATTTTACAACCAGCGCAGCGCCGCCGCCACCACCGCCGGTAATCACTTTTACCGCACCAACTTACGTGATCTACGGATCGACCACGGCGCCTACCATATCCAGCACTGATCCAACACAGCCGTTTAATTACAGGAGTGGCAATACCGCAATAGTAACGATTACGTCAAATGGGCAAATCCAGGCAACAGGGGCTGGATCAACCTATATTGTTGCTTATCAATATGCGGCAGGAACCCAAACGATCGAGGCGGCACAGTCAATTAATATTACTGTCGCGCCGGCGCCACTTACTATTACCCCCAATAACCTTTCGGTACCCTATGGTCAGCCTATCCCG
>Ga0302307_10000752_pt1 | contig 21178 bp, 23 predicted proteins | sample III_Palsa_E3_2_FD_200530 | JGI IMG/M metagenome (GOLD analysis project Ga0302307, IMG submission 200530) | Peat permafrost microbial communities from Stordalen Mire near Abisko, Sweden - III_Palsa_E3_2 | ecosystem: Environmental > Terrestrial > Soil > Palsa > Peat permafrost | place: Sweden... | reverse complement strand
GGGTAATTTCGCTGGTTTGGCAGCAAACTGTACGAATTTTTAGCCTTTGCGTGGAATGCCCACGATTTAATATTGCTTTGCTCCCCTTGCCGGCTTGCGTAAATAAATAAAGCCTTTTTATCTTTACCGCATGAAAGACCATTTCATCCGCATGTTTGAATACGACCGCTATGCCAATCATATTATATTGGACACCATTGGTAAGGTGAACAATCCGGATAAGCCGGTAAAGCTGATGGCCCATTTGCTTGCCGCCCGGCAAGTATGGCTCAAACGTTGCCAGGGCGTCCCGGCCATTGCCGGCGCCTTGTGGCCCGACTGGCCGGCGGAAACGTTAGCCGGCATAATTGACGCCAACAGCAACCAATGGATTGAGTTTTTACAGGGCCTGCCGCCCGCAGACCTGGAGAAATTTATTACCTCCAAAACTTCCAGGGGCGATACCTTTCAGGATAAAATGATCGATGTGCTGGGCCATGTCATCAATCACGGCACCCATCACAGGGCGCAGGCAGGCCAGCATTTAATAGCGGCGGGCATCGAAACTTTGCCGAACACTGATTATATTTTCTACATAAGGGCCTTAAGCTACCGGCAATAAACACGGTTTGCGAATTTTTTAATTAACACGTAAAATCTATCGGGATGGTGATACCTTTGTTCGTTATTACTCCTATATGAAAAAGGTCTTCTTTACAGCCATTTGTTTGCTTTTTCTATACGCCTGCACCGACAAGAAAGCGCAGGAGCAAGCCGCATTCGACTCCGTTACCAATGTACACGATAAAATTATGGGCGAGGATGAGCAGTTGATGAAAAACAAATTATTGCTCGACAGCCTGGCAGGAAAGAATACCCCGGCTAAAGATTCGGCCAGCGCCTGGATAAATAAGGTTGTGCTTGCCGACAGTGCAATGAGCACCTGGATGCATAACTTTGATCCGGACATGAAGGGCAAGTCGCACGACCAAAAGATGGACTATCTCGGTAAACAAAAGCAATTGGTAAAGCGCCTGGATACCCAAATGAATGTCGCAGTCAGCGGCTCGGCTGATTTCCTAAGAAAGAATCATATCAAATGAAGAAAATATTTAGTGTAACGCTTGTCCTGGCGCTTTTTGCTTCCTGCAAGTCAAATAACGGCGATAACACGCTGCCCATCTACGGCAGTCGCAGACCGGTGACAAAAACCGTAAATGGTCAAACCACTACTGATACGGTTTATGCAACAATACCGCCATTTAAGTTTGTAGATCAATATAACGACACGATCAGCGATAAAAACCTCGCCGGGAAAATTTACGTGGCCGACTTCTTTTTTACAAGCTGTCCTTCCATCTGCCCCGTAATGCAGCGCAATATGCTGAACGTGTATAATGCTTTTAAGACCGATCCAGACATAAAAATACTTTCGTTTACCATCGACCCAAAATACGACAGCGTAAAGGTGCTGAAAAAGTACGCCGATAAGCTGGGCGTGAGCGGCAATACCTGGTGGTTTTTACAGGGCAAAAAAGATACTACCTATAAACTGGCCGAAAAAAACTTCCTTGTTGCTGTTAGCAGGGACACAACGGCTCCCGGAGGCTACGTTCACCAGGGCTATTTTGTATTGGTGGATAAAGAAAAGCGCGTCCGGGGCGCCTATGACGGCACACAGCCCGACCAGGTGAACCAGCTCATCGCTGACATTAAAACGTTAAAAGCCGAACGCGCTCCGGCAGTAGGCCAATGAAGCTGAAAGCCGTCATAGGGTTAGGAATACTGCTTATTATCGCGGTGATCTCATGCCAGGACGATAAAAGCATTGAGTTTGCGCGTTATTACTCATCCGGGAGCCTGATCTACCAAACCCATTGCCAAAACTGTCACGGGGCGCATGGCGAGGGGCTTAACGGGTTAATACCGCCCCTGACAGATTCGATCTTTATTAAAGAAAATTTGCACCAATTGCCCTGCCTGGTAAAAAACGGGCTGAAGGGTAAACTGAAAGTCTCACACAAGGATTTCGAGGGGCAGATGCCGGCAGTTGATTTAGCCCCAATAGAAATTGCACAGGCGCTCACCTACGTCACCAATTCGTTTGGCAATAAATTGGGCACTGTAAACGTGGATCGGGTAAACACAGATTTGACTGGATGCAGGTAACCTGCCGGTTCGTCATAAAATTCGCGCTTACCGCTAATCAGCCCCATATTTTGCCTGTACATATTGCAGTAACTTAACGGCGTCGGTCTTCAACCTCCGGTTATCCAGTAGCAGTTCATAGGTATTTATTCTAACGAGGGACATATCTGCGGCTAATTGCGTGAGATCATTTTGCGCCAGGTCGCGCATTTGTGCTGTGGGCTGCCCGTGGTTAAAATCGGTAAAAAGATTTGCCGGCGTAAAATGTAATCGTAAAAATGGATCCAGGTAACTGCGCTGGTACTGCAGCGTTATGTCCTGCACTGTTCGTACCATCTCGATATGGGTTTCATACCGGGCAATAAAGCCGATGATCTTTGAATTGGAAAACCGTTTAAGGTGCAGTTGATTTTTTAGAGCGCCAATGGCGCCGCCAGATGGATGAAAAAGCCATAAGCTGTGTGAAGCAATAGCGAGTTCCTGTAACTTCCGGGTATCTATTTTCGCCAGGGGCTTTTGTGCAATTGCAAATAAGCTGTCATTGCTTTTTAAAATTTGCGACTCCTGGTCGTAAATCGTATCCAAATTTCTACTGTCCGCTTTCAGATCCTGCGCCAATTGTGATGTAAGCTGGTGTACCTGTTCGTTGTTGTCGATGGCCTCGCGGATATTTTCGGCGATAAAGCCCATCATTACCGCAATAAATATCATAAAGCCTTCCAACAGGTATTCTTTAAAAGGCCGGGGCTTATGTTCCAGTTGAGGATGGTGGTGTACTTCCATTACGGTATTATTTTCGGGTTGAGGGTGTTCATTAGCGGGTGAGAGGCTGTCGGCAGCGGATTCCCGATAGCTATCTGGAGGAGTAGAATTTTCTTCCGGGACAGAGGCAGGGGCAGTTTCTGTCCCCCCTTTCTTATTACGTACGGCGGCTCTTTTACCGGGTTGATGACCAGCTTGGTTAACCGGCTTGTCTGCGGCAGCAGGCCTCGCACTTGCCGCGTTTTCGGCCTCATCGCCCGGATTTGTGCCCATATTTTTCCGCCTGCTTTTGCTCATCGACCGCAAAACTAATATTTTACAAGAGTGGTAGCGCTAAGTATTCAAAAATCGATTGGTTTACGTAAGAAAAGCCATCACGGTTAAAACGCGACCGGATTGTTTCTGAGGATGCGCTGCCGGCGATAAGCTGCCATTAATTTTTTTGAATAACTTTAACCTCTCAATTAACCATTAAAATAAATCCATTGGATAAGATTCTTTGTGTCGGCGAGGCCCTGATCGATATGATCTGTACGGATAAGGGCTCGTCCTTATCGCAGGGCCAGCATTTTCTAAAAAAGCCGGGTGGCGCTCCAACCAACGTTGCCGCAGCCATTGCCGCACTTGGCGGAAACGTCGAACTGGCAGCTAAGGTAGGCATCGATCCTTTTGGCGCTTACCTGGTTGAGGTAATGGAATCCTTTAATGTTTCTACCAGGTGGGTAATAAAAGATAAAAATTGCTTTACCACCCTGGCCTTTGTATCCCTGATGGAGAATGGCGAACGGGATTTTTACTTTAACCGCGGCGCCGACGGGCAGCTCAGTATCGATGATATCTGGGATATCAAGCTTTCTGATTTCTCCATCATTCATTTCGGTTCGGCGACGGCCTTCCTGCCCGGTCCGCTCAAAGCCGCTTATGTGGAATTGCTGCACAGGGCACTGAAAAAAGAGGTGTTGATAAGTTTTGATCCCAATTATCGCCAACTGTTGTTCCAATCAGACAAGCAGGCTTTCATCGACCAGGCCTGGAATTTCCTCAACCGCTGCCACTTTTTTAAAGTGAGCGACGAAGAGGCGATGCTGCTTACCGGCAAAACAACGCTTGATGAAGCAGTAGCCGACCTGCTGGAAAAAACAACGGCCGTGTTCACGATCACCCTGGGAAAAGACGGCACCTTGCTTGGGCTAAATAATAAAACGCATCTGATTCCCAGCATTCCTGTTAAACCCGTGGACACGACCGGCGCCGGCGACGCATTTGTTGGCGCCGTGCTTTACCAATTAAGCGATAAAAAGTTAGCCGAAATAAAAGCCCTGGGATTGACGGAGTGGAAAAAGATCATCGCCAACGCTAACAAGGCTGGCGCCCGTACCTGCGAGTACATGGGCGCAATGGAAGCGTTTAAACATTTGAGCAGCGATATTTTTAATTAAAACGTTCTGCCATTAACCTTCACTCTCCCGGCAATTCAGATCGCGGCGCCTGGCTGCAGCGATGAGCTAAGGTCAAACTTATTGCAAGCCGCAAGTGCCGTAAACCCGCCCTTAATATTAACAAGGTGCTCGTATCCACGGGCCTTCATAATGGAGCTAAATACCATCGACCGGTAGCCGCCGGCACAATGCACATAATACGTCTTGTTTTTAGCCATCTGGCCCATATTGTCGTTAATATAATCCAACGGGATATTTTCCGCTCCCGCTATATGCCCGGTTTCATATTCGTTTGGCTTTCTCACATCCACCAAACTGATATTGGTTTCGTTCGCCAGCACAGCGAGCTCATCTGCTGAAATAGATTGAATATAGTCGGTTTCCTTACCGGATTTTTTCCAGGCGCGAATGCCGCCTTCCAGGTAGCCGATGGCATGGTCGTATCCTACCCTTGCAAGCCGGGTTACAATCTCTTCTTCCCGACCCGGCTCCGCAACTACTAAAATCGGTTGTTTAATATCGGTGATCAGCGCGCCAACCCAGGGCGCAAAACTGCCGTCGATACCAATGTTTACCGAATTTGGGATAAATTCAGCCGCGAAAACTTCGGGGTCGCGCGTATCAATAATTACCGCGCCTGTTTCATTAGCGGCAGTTTCGAACGCTTCAGGCGATAATGGCCGGCTACCCTGGCTCAGCACGTCCTCAATGCTTTCGTAACCTTCCCTGTTCAACTTTACATTCATTGGGAAATAAGCAGGCGGGGGCAGTAAACCGGCTGTTACTTCAGCGATGAATTCATCGCGTGTCATGCCCGATCGAAGCGCGTAATTGTACTTTTTCTGGTTGCCAAGCGTATCGGTGGTTTCCCTGCTCATGTTTTTACCACAGGCCGAGCCTGCTCCATGCGCAGGATAAATGATCACATCGTCATTCAGCGGCATTATTTTTTCGTGCAACGAATCGAATAAGACCCCCGCAAGTTCTTCCTGGCTCAGGTGAACCGCTTTTTGCGCCAGGTCGGGCCGGCCTACATCGCCGATAAACAGGGTATCCCCCGAAAATAGCGCCCTTTGCTGGCCATTTTCGTCCAGCAGCAAATAACAAGCGGATTCCATCGTATGTCCGGGCGTGTGCAGCACTTTGATGGTTATCCGGCCCAGCTTGAATTCTTCGTTGTCTTTTGCAATATGGGCTTCAAAGTCAGGGTTAGCCCCCGGGCCGAATATGATCGGCGCACCGGTATTTTTCGACAGATCAATATGGCCCGATACAAAATCGGCATGAAAGTGGGTCTCAAAAACGTATTTGATTTGAGCGCCGGCAGCGGCGGCCTTTTCAATATAAGGTTTAACCTCCCGTAGCGGGTCAATGATAGCCACCTCGTTTTCCGACTGTATATAATAGGCGCCCTGTGCCAAACAACCGGTATATATCTGCTCAACAATCATTTGTTGTAGGTTTTTTTTGATAGCTACAAATTTCGGGTAATTAAACGAGAAAAAACAGGCGGTAGAGACGCAATATTTTGCTTCTCGGACCCATATTTGATTGCGAGCTAAATACGCTCTAAAGTATCCGCCCGTTTTCAACTATTTTGCCTCCCGCCAGGTCATTCAGGTCGATTTCGTCCAGATCAGACGATTCAACGAATTGCAGGCTCATTTTCTTTAGATTGGCAAACAAATAACCCAGCCAGAAAAGCAGCACCGGTACGATGATATCAAACTGACGGGGGTACGAGCTTAGCGCCCCGCTCAGCAGCAAATAAATGCCGGTGATCAGCAGTACCAGCTTAACAGGCGGACTAATCCTTCTGCGGTTGATCCAGGTGACAATAATACACGCAATCGCCGACCAAAGGATCAGGGAACCTATAAGAATGTTGCGCAAAATAGCATCGTCCTGGTAAGCATAGGAATACGGAAAATTGAAAAGCATCCGTGAAATGTTATCGCAATAATTCGCTAAAAACTTCATCGGGTGTGCTTTGATATTAACGATCGCTTTTTGTTTGAACAGTTCGTCCTGCTCAATTTCGCCATGTTTCAATATAGCGTTGATCTCCTTCGCATGGTTTTTCTTCAGTATTTTAACCACATCCGGCGACCGGAACAAGGTTGGGTATTGGTTATTGGTTAAATCGGGCACTTTCCAGTCACCATATTCATGTTCGAAAGGGGTGCTCATCCAGTACAGGCTCATCCCTCCCGAATTTCCCCAGTAAAGCGGCTTGCCTGTTAAATACCAGGTATAACTGAGATAGGGAACTGTGACCGCAAACGCGACAACCAATATCCTCGCCCACCCCCAATAATATATCTTTCTGCTCTTAAGCAGGACCAAGGCCAGGCAAACAATCAGCCCGGCGATAAGCACATAGCCGAAAATGATTTTTGTTAATGCGATATACCCCAATAACAGCCCCGGGGCGATCGTGTACCGCGGTAGCGTTTTAACGTAACATAGTGCAACGCTGTACACAAATGCCGAAATCAGTAAATAAGTAAATGCTTCGGTATAGAGAATCGGAAGAATAGACAAAGCATTGGGATAAATGGCAAGCAGCAATGCCGAAAATGCGGCTATTTTGTGGCTGGTGATCAGCTTCAATGCCTTATACAAAAATACCACCGCCAGGTATAGGTATAAGGCATTTAGCAGCGTAATATAAAGCACCGGAACATGTACTGCGATAAACGGTAGAAGAATTAACGGATAGCCCGGCCCGCTCCAAAGGTTGATATGCGGCGCAGATGGCGAATAATAGCCATGGATAAGGTTATGGGCAAAATTTACATATCGTATTTCATCGCCGTACAGGGTAGGCCATTTGTTAATGACGATAACATAAGCATAGAAAAAAAGAAACGGCAAATACAACAAAAACGGGTTCCGCGTAAATTTTCTGATCATGACAAGTTTGTTCCGCCAATAAATATACAATTTATTTTCGGCTGAGTGATCTTTACAGACACGCTGGGTAGGCTTAGTGACTGAATTTTGGGGAGAACATAAACGAGAAAAACATTCTCACACCGCCTGATAACATAAAACCCAGTCCGGCCCATGTGATCAACGCGATGCCCTCAAAAGTAAAGCTTGTTAATATGAAGCCGGCCATTGTAATGATCAATATACCCGCCACCAACGGCACTGTCCAATTACCCCGACTCCGCGACCGCATGTCGAGCGCAGAACCGGTCACAAGTAAACCACTGAATAGCAAAAAAAATGCGGTAATCATCGGAAGCAATACCAGGCCAACGGCCGAAAACGCAAATAAATAGACAGCCACCAAAATGTTCACAGCCCCATCCACAAAAATCCATGTCCAGACAGGAACGTCACGCTGCCTGAAAAATGCAAAGGCAACTTTGGCCGTGCCCGCAATAAACAACACCACAGCAAAAAGCCTGGCCAGGAAATAATAAGATTGGATGGGCAGGATAATGATGACCAACCCGAGGGCAAACAATGTCACGCCGGCAAATAATAAAAGCCAACACGGCCCCTTGTGCTTAATTCGTTGGTTCTTAATTGGTTTAAATAATTAGGTTACCAACAAATTTATTAATAATATTTATTGTATCAAATATGTTACAAAAAAATATTTACCAACACTTTCGTGATTACTGAGTTTCTTCAACTCGGAAAAACTAATACCGGCACTGTAATATATCCTGGCAATTGATTGGTAATGTATCGGCCCATCAATTCCTCAAAATGGAACTGATGATTGATCAACACCAGCAGGTCCGTTTTCATCCCATGGATCAGCACGTCAATTACGCGGTGAAGGTCCTTTTCCCTGATATTATTGAAATAGAGTTGGTCATAACCCACTTTCCGGCAAATAGCGTCACTAAAAAAAGAGCGGGCGTAACTTTCGCCCATATCCGGCAAGCCCTTAGCCGATACATGGGCAATTTGTATTTTGGATTGGTAGGGTCTGGCAAGCTGCGCAAGGTAATTTACCACGGGTATCTGGCAGTAACGCAGGTCGGCCATATAGGCTATTCTTTCAATGCCTTGTAATTGCGACTTCTCAGGAACAAGCAATAAGGGGCACGAAACCCGGTTCAATATAGACTGGATGTTGGCAGATAAGTAAGGTGCATCTTGCGCAATTACCTCATTAGCGCCTTTAACCATCATCCAGGTATCATGGTTATTGATAAAATGCACCAGGTCGTTAAGCGAAAAGTCAGCGGCATTCACAAAGCTGATCTCCGGCACAAAGTTGTCTGCCAAGTGGTCCTTCATCGTAATTAGCCTGCTTATCAAACCGGGCGATTTGGGCGCTTCGGCTCCGTCTTCCTGTTCGTTCCCGGCTAAAACATAATCCCTTAACTTTACAGGTGCGGGCTGGTATACATTTGCGACCAGCAAATTCGCGTTTACTTTTTGAGCAATTCCCAGCGCCACCCCTGCTGCATGCTCGGCCGCTGGCGATCCGTCGTTAATAACAATAATGGTTTTCATAACAAAATAGTTAAAGTCCACCAAATTCAGATTCCCTCGCCACGCTATCTCATTAATATTCATCAATTTGTGTTTGGAGTTCAAACGATAACCGTAAACGGTTGTTATTAAATACAGATTTAGATAAATAAGCTAAAAAAAAAATAAAGAAACTCGAAATTCGCCTTGATGGAAGCAGTGTCGCGTGTCGAACAAGCGAATTGGTTAATTGTTTTGGGCAATTGTAAATTTCTTTGCTTTTTTTTCTGAAAATTTGGTTTCTCTTCATCCCGTCGTTAGTCACAAGAAATACGTCTACCCTCTTCTAATAAGTGACCAAAGTCAATCGTCTGGCTGATCTTGCTCACAACCCAGCTACGCCCTTCCGGCTAACTTTGACCCGGTTATTACTAAAAACAGGAATAATGAGAACAAAACCTGGCGGAGGAAGAGACCTTCCGCCGCCCCGAGTCGCGCTATAGCCTGCTGCCGGGAATCATCGCATTTACGTTGGCGGGAATGATAATGATACGTGCTGGCTTAAAGGCGTCGGATGTTTTATCACTTGTTTTAACATTTTGTTTTAAACACTTGTTTAATTGAATTGTTTAACATAAGTTTGCAGCGGATTCGGTATAAATAGCACCCTACAAATGAGTAAAGTGGAGAAAAAGAAAAACCTGGACTCGCCAACCGAGGAAAGGCTGAAAGAAGCGGCACGTAAAGTGTTTACCCAAAAAGGTTATGCAGCTACACGGGTGCGCGACATTGCCGCCGAAGCTGATATAAACCTTGCCCTGGTGAATTATTATTTCCGGAGTAAGGAGAAACTTTTCGAGCTTATAATGGTCGAAACGATACAAAGGCTATTCGATCAGATAAAACCAATCATCAACGACGAAACCACAACCCTGGTTGAAAAACTGGAAGCCATTGCCGACCGCTACATCGAACTCCTTATTGAAAACCCTGATTTCCCTTTATTCATTGTAAACGAGCTGATGTCGGGCTCAAACAAGCTCCCCATCATGACGGATAACGGCAAGATGTTTTTCAAATCACATTTGGTAGCGCAGCTGACGCAGCTGCACACAACGGGGAAACTAAAATTCCACCCGGTGAACATCATGATGAATACCCTGGGGATGATCATTTTTCCTTTCCTGGCCCGGCCATTGTTTTTGAGATCAGGTATTTTAACTCCGGAAGCCTTTCGCGCGGTTGTGGAGGAACGGAAAAAACTGATCCCTATTTGGTTAACGCTAATCATTAATTCCTAATGTTGAACACAGTTAAAGAAAGTAATATGCTGAATCGATTCTTGGGTACTATTTGGCTTAAAAGCTTATTGGTTTTATTAATTACCGTAACCTCCCTTACCTGCGTAAACGGCCAGTCACTCACCATCGGCGAGTGCTACAGCCTCGCCAGGAAAAACTATCCCCTCATCAAACAAAGAGATCTGATCACCAAAACAAAGGAGTATTCGGTTTCCAATGCAGCAAAAGGATTTTTGCCGACATTTTCGGTAAACGGGCAGGCCACATATCAGTCGGCGGTAACATCTTTTCCTTTTACCATCCCCATCAGGGGTTTTACCTTGCCGGTTTACAGTAAAGACCAGTATAAGATAGACGGCCAGCTTGACCAGGTGATCTACGACGGCGGGGTAATAAAAAACCAAAAGCAAACGGCCGAAGCAAATGAAATTATACAGCAGCAAAGCCTCGAGGTTGAGTTGTACGCTTTGTACGATCGTGTAAACCAGTTGTTTTTTGGCGCTTTATTAGTCGACGCTCAGCTAAAACAAAACGAGCTGTTAAAGCAGGACGTACAAAACGGCGTTGATAAAGAAAAAGCGCTGGTGGCAAACGGGACCGCTTACCGCAGCAATGTGGATGAGTTGGAGGCGCAGTTATTACAAACGGACCAATCGAGGATAGAATTAGTTGCCACTAAAAAGGCGTACCTGGATATGCTGGCCGTGTTTATTAACAAACCGGTTGATGAAAATACCATTCTCGAAAAGCCTGCCGCGCCTATGCTTGCTGATTCCGTAAGCAGGCCTGAATTGTTATCGTACGATTACCAGAAAAAGACCTACGATTTACAGGATAAGCTTTTGGTGGCGCAGTTGATGCCAAAATTCAGCTTTTTTGCGCAGGGCGGTTATGCCCGCCCTGGCCTAAACGAGTTGAGTAACAATTTTGCCTGGTATTACATTGGCGGGTTAAGATTAAGCTGGAACATAGGCAGCCTGTACACCCTGAAAAACCAGAAGCGATTATTAAACATCGACCGGGAAACCCTGGATATACAAAAGGAAACATTCCTGTTCAACACCAACCTCACCCAAAAGCAACAAAACAGCGATATAGTCGAAGATATCGAATTGGTGAAGAAAGACGATGCCATTGTAAGGCTGCGCGAATCTGTAAAAAAGGCATCTTCGGCACAATTGGAAAACGGCGTATTAAGCGCCCACGACTATATCACCGAGGTAAACGCCGAAGACGAAGCAAGGCAAAACCGAATCCTTCACCAAATGCAACTGTTACAAGCGCAATATAGCTACCAAAATACCATGGGCAATATCAAAATCACCAACTAATTAACCGTTTAAGAAAAATATAAATGAAAAGCCGGCTATTATTATTCATCGTTATATTACCCGCTATACTTGCAGGATGTAATTTAAACAACCAGGAATCTGACGCCCAGGGAACATTTGAAGTGGACGAGGTGATCGTATCGTCAGAGGTACCAGGTAAAATCATGTCGTTAAACCTTCAGGAAGGCTCGATCCTAAAAAAAGACAGTACGGTAGGTATTATAGATTCGGTTCCCCTTGAACTGCAAAAAGCACAAATCGAGGCCACTATCGGCGCACTTCATCAAAAAACAACCGACGTAAGGCCGCAGGTGCAGGAGCTGAAAGACCAGATTGCCGCCCAAAAAGCCCAGTTAAGCGACGATTTTCTGGAAAAGGACCGTACCGAGCGCCTGATAAAGGCGGATGCGGCAACTACGAAGCAACTGGATGATATTAACACGGCGATCAGCGTTTTACAAAAACAAATCGTAGCAAACGAGGAGCAGATAAAGGTAGCCGAAACAAGTACCGGCACTCAGAACAATACGGTTATGAGCGAATTTAAGCCCCTGCGCAGATCGGTTGCCGAAATAAACGATCAACTAAAACGCACCAATATCGTCAACCCTATCAACGGCACGGTACTTACCAAATACGCCATGGCCGGCGAAGTTACAACCGTAGGCAAGGCGTTGTATAAAATCGGGGATGTTTCGGTCATTACGCTAAGGGCCTATATTACAGGTACACAACTGGCGCAGGTTAAACTAAATCAAAACGTGAGGGTGCTGGTTGACAGTACAGCGAATACTTACAGGACATATCCTGGTGTGATCACCTTTATTTCCGATAAGGCGGAATTCACCCCTAAAACCATACAAACCAAAGACGAGCGTGCGAACCTGGTTTATGCGATAAAGATCCATGTAAAAAACGACGGTTACCTGAAAATCGGGATGTATGGCGAAGTAAAGTTTAATTAAAGCCCATGCAGCCGGTAATTGTTGAAAATATCGTCCAGAACTACCGAACTAAAAAATCGGTTGTGGAAGCATTGAAAGGGATTTCATTTACAGTTGAACGGGGTGAAATATTCGGTATTATCGGCCCGGATGGCGCGGGTAAAACTTCCCTGTTCCGGATTCTCACTACCCTCCTGCTGGCCGAAAGCGGAACCGCTTCGGTTGATGGCTTCGATGTTGTGAAAGACTATAAGGAGATTCGCAACCGCATCGGCTATATGCCCGGCAAATTCTCGCTTTACCAGGATTTGTCGGTACAGGAAAACCTGGAGTTCTTCGCCACAATTTTTAATACGACAATTGAAAAAAATTACGACCTGATAAAGGAGATATACCAGCAGATCGAACCATTTAAGGATCGTAAAGCCGGGGCTTTATCCGGAGGGATGAAACAAAAACTGGCGCTCTGTTGCGCGCTCATACACAAACCATCGGTACTTTTCCTGGATGAGCCTACTACAGGCGTCGATGCCGTTTCGCGCAAGGAATTTTGGGAAATGCTCCACCGGTTAAAACTCCAGGAAATTACCATTTTGGTATCGACAGCGTATATGGATGAAGCGAGCCTGTGCGATCGCGTCGCCCTGATACAAAAAGGCGAGATATTGTCAGTGGATACCCCGAAAGGTATTATAGGCCAATTTAAAAAACCGCTGTGGGCCATCAGGGCCAATGAAATGTTTAAGCTGATGAACGATATAAAGGAAAACCCCTCCGTCGAAAGTTGTTATCCCTTCGGGCAATACCACCATATTGTTTTTAAAACACAGGAAAACAGTAAAGAGAATCTTGAAAATATCGCAAAAGAGGGACATTACACCGATGTAGAGATAAAGCCCATCGAACCCAATATTGAAGATTGCTTTATGGCGCTGATGACCAATTAAACAATGCAAAAGGAAAAAGTTATAACCGCAAAAGAGTTGACCAAACGGTTCGGGGACTTTACCGCCGTGGACAAAATTACTTTTGAAGTGGAGAAAGGCGAAATTTTCGGGTTCCTTGGCGCCAACGGGGCAGGCAAAACTACCGCTATGCGAATGCTGTGCGGTTTGCTGTTGCCAACCTCAGGCTTGGCCACTGTAGCTGGTTTTGACGTGTTTAAGCAAACCGAACAGATCAAAAAGAATATCGGGTACATGAGCCAGAAGTTTTCGTTGTATGAGGACCTCACGATTACCGAAAACATCAGGTTCTATGCAGGCATTTATGGGCTAGCCGATGAACGCATAAAAGAAAAAACGGGCCTGCTGATCAAACAGCTGCACCTGGAAGGGCAGGAAAAAACGCTGGTGCGGGCATTGCCGCTGGGATGGAAACAAAAGCTTGCTTTTTCCATCGCTATAGTTCACGACCCGGCTATTGTTTTTTTGGACGAACCGACAGGAGGCGTCGACCCGGTAACAAGGCGTGAATTCTGGGGGCTGATCTATGAAGCATCCGAAAGGGGCATCACCATTTTTGTAACCACCCACTATATGGACGAAGCAGAGTACTGCAACCGCGTTTCGGTGATGGTGGATGGAAGGATCGACGCATTGGATACCCCAGCCAACCTGATGAAGGATTACTCAGCCGCATCAATGGACGAAGTGTTTTTACAGTTGGCACGAAAGGCGGTCAGAACAGGAGATTAAAAAGCTTTAGTCGCGAACGGATCGCACAAGGAATAACAGACCCTGCCTGGCTGCGTACCACAACATAAAACAAAATAAAAATATTGCCCGACAGCTGGCGGGCTAAATATCGGTAGCACAATATAACAACATTAGAACTTGCCTCGTAGGGGCTAAATATCGGTAGCAAAAAATAAAAAAACACCAATAATGCCCCGTAGGGGCTACCCTTAGCAAAGTGCACGGGGGCGGAAATAATGAACTAGATAAAATAAACAGCACAAAATAACAACATTAAAAGTTGCCCCGTAGGGCTAAATATCGGTAGATGAAGCAATTTTTGATTTTCGTAAAAAAGGAATGGCTCCATATCTGGAGAGACAGGCGCACCCTGTTTATCCTCATCTGGATGCCTATCGTACAGATCATATTGTACGGCTTCGCGCTTACCAACGAAGTAAAAAACTCAAACATTGCCATTTTTGACCAGTCGAGAGATGAGGCGACCATCCAAATTTCAGACGAAATAGCCGCCAGCCGATATTTCAACCTGGTAAAAAACGTGTATTCCTATAAAGATATCGGGGCCACATTCCGGAAGGGCAAGATCAGGATGGCCATTGTTTTTCCAAAGAATTTCCGGTACGACCTGCTGCACAGCAACCGCGCGCAAATACAATTGATTGCTGATGCGTCCGATCCGAATACCGCCAATACGCTCACCAATTATGCAAGCTCCATCATTAACGATTACCAGCAGGCCGTCAATCAAAATGCAGAGTTGCCGTACACCATTAATACACAGGTGCGCATGTTATACAATCCGGAATTAAAAGGCGCCTACGGCTTTGTGCCGGGTGTAATGGCGCTGGTGCTGATGCTGGTTTGCACCATGATGACCTCGATTGCCATCGTAAAGGAAAAAGAAATGGGCACCATGGAAGTGATCCTGGTTTCCCCGTTAAAGCCGTTCCGCATCATTATCGCTAAAGCGGTTCCGTACCTCTTTGTTTCGCTGCTGAATATTATCAGCATCCTGTTATTAAGTGTTTATGTACTGGGTGTGCCCATTGTTGGCAGTATTTGGTTACTGATGGCCGAAAGCACCTTGTTTACCCTCACCTCGCTTTCACTGGGTATCCTGATCTCAAACAGTGCGCAAACACAGCAAACAGCCATGTTTATCTCCATGATGAGCTTGTTTTTGCCCACACTCCTATTCAGCGGCTTTTTGTTCCCGATTGAAAACATGCCCTGGCCGCTGCAGGTGATCTCGAACGTAGTGCCTTCAAAATGGTATTACATCATTGTAAAAAACATCATGATCAAAGGCCTTGGTTTTGAGTCGGTTTGGCAGGAAACAACGATTCTAATTGGCATGACCGCGGCATTGCTGGGGATAAGTATTTATAAATTTAAAATCAGGCTGGCATGAGAATGTTGAAATTTTTATTGCAGAAAGAACTGAAGCAGATATTCCGCGACCCGGGTATCATCAGGGTATTGTTTATCATGCCGATGGTGCAATTGCTTATTCTGCCTCTTGCCGCCGACTACGAAATTAAAAACATCAACCTCGGCGTGGTTGATCACGACCATACCGAATATTCGCGCAAGCTGGTTAATAAAATTGTAGCTTCGGGATATTTCAGGCTAAAGGATTACAGCCCTACCTTCAAGCAGGGCCTCAAAGCAATCGAACTGGATAAAACCGACCTGATACTCGAAATACCAGCCCATTTTGAACGCGACCTGGTCGACGAGAACAAGTCTACGCTATTTGTAGCGGTTGACGCCATCAACGGTGTAAAGGCGGGCCTGGGCGGCGCATACGTACAGCAGATCATCGGGGACTACAACCAGGATGTGCGCGACCAATGGATACAAACCCCGCGATATGACGAGCAGCCAACCATTGACGTCGTTTCCTCCGATTGGTATAACCCGAACATGAATTACCGGGTATTTATGGTTCCGGGTATTTTGGTGATGCTGGTAACCATGATCGGCTCCTCGTTTGCCGCGAATAACATCGTGCGCGAAAAAGAAATGGGCACGATTGAGCAGATCAATGTGAGCCCCATCAAAAAATACCAGTTTATTTTGGGTAAGCTCATCCCCTTCTGGCTGCTTGCAATCAGTATATTAACTATCGGTTTAATTATCGCCAGAGTCATCTATGGCATTGTACCTTTGGGCAGTTATTTTACCATTTACGCCTTTGCAAGTATTTACCTGATTGCCATACTTGGCCTGGGCCTGTTGCTTTCCACCTACGCCCAAACGCAGCAGCAATCCATGCTGGTATCGTTTTTTGTCACAATGATATTTAACTTGCTCAGCGGATTGTACACCCCTATTGAAAGCATGCCGGTTTGGGCGCAATGGGTCACCAAGTTTAATCCCGTGTCGTATTTTATCGAAGTGATGCGCATGGTGATGTTAAAAGGCAGCGGCCTGGCCGATATCGGCTTCCAGATTTTGGCCATCCTCGGCTTTGCCGTGTTCTTTAACGGCTGGGCGATATTGAATTATAGTAAAAGGACGGGGTAGAGTTAAGTCGAAAGTACTTAGCCTAAAGTCAAAAGTCTTTAAAGTCGCCCGTTCAAGTGTCCTCACTTGAATGAGTGTTGTTGAGAGCGTCCACGCTCCCGATTGCGCGGCCATTTGGTGACACGCCTTAATCTTTGTGAGCGTGGACGCTCAAAATCTTACGTGTTCAAGTGTGGACACTTGAACAGGCGGGGATGACCAAAGAACAAATCGGCTATTTTGCTTATAAACACACCGACCATCACCTCAGGCAGTTTAGCTGTTGATATACAATTCAAAAAGCCACCCTGGCGCCGTTGGGAATTATTTGAAATTTTCATCTAAAAAGTTCAGATTATATTTATATTTATGTTATTATACGTAAGCCTTCTATAACACCTGATATCCAAAAATATGAAAACTCAATATTTACCATTATTAGTATTGTTTTTACTGATCAGCATTGAATCCTGCAAAAAGGTAAACGGCTTGGGAAGTAACAGCATAACCTCCGACACAACGAAATGGATGGAAACGAAATTAGTAATGTACGACGACAATTCGAACGTTAAATTATATGATACGACGTATTTAAAGCCATTTACGAGCTAGGATTATGCGCAATTCAAAAACGGCACGTTCATAAATGGCGTTGATCATTACTATTTTGTAAATCTGCCCGGCCAGGCAAATGCAACCCAACAAATTACACCGCAAGTAACTGCCTGGCCCTTCACAACCATTTCTACGCCATCGGGTACTATATATGTCCTGAACACACAAGCCTACAATGAAAATCCCGGTGGATTTACTAAACTCGATACGATTAGGCTTCTTAATGCTAATACACTTTGGCTGCACAGTGTTTATTATCAGGTTTCGCCAGCCGATGTGCTGGTATCTGATGCCTATTTTTCGAAATGAAAAAGGAAAAAATCTGTTGGTCGGAATTATCTAAAAGCCTTTGAGGAATTAACAAGTCTTTAAACCGCGTGGTGAAATTTGGTGGATTGTTCGTGGAGCTTTTCGTAAAGCAGGATCACCTTTTGCTGGAAGGCCTTTATTTCCGCTTCCAGGGCGAGCACTTTTTCTTTGGCCTGGTCTAATTGCGAGCCCTCAAGATCCGAGTGCTCAGAATTCGGAATCCATAGCTGGATAAGTTTGACGCCGTAAACTTCCGCTATCTGCTCCAAACGCGAAAGATTTACGTCCGTTACGCCGGTTTCTATCTTCGATAGGGCTGAAGTCGAGATCCCCAACCGCTTAGCGGCGGTCCTCAGGCTCAAACCCGAGCGCATTCTTAATTCGCGGATATTATTCCCGACTGTTTTGATGATTGTCTGATCGCCATTCATGGCTAATGTTATTAAATAAACAGTTACTTCTAATACTATACAAATACTATTCAAAACCTATGCCATTAGTTAACATATTAATTATTAAGCACTTTTTTTAGCCTTAAGCCCAATTTGGGGCAGAATAAATGGGTACCGGATGCTGGAACATTGTGCCGTGTCGCAGGAAATGCACCAGGTAAAAAACGGTACAAAAGGGTTTTTTTAGGCCGGCTTATCGGCAAAGCAACTTTGAAGAATTTCCCGGAGGATGAAGCGCCAATGCCCCGCAAAGCTCCCACCAGCGCCGGCTTTATCATAACCGAAACTAAGGGCGACGTTTTAGCCGAAAGAGATAAATGGATTGCCTTAATAGGCGAATATGCGACGTTCAACCTGGAAGTCACCCATTGTTTCTTCGGAAAAATGACCAAAGAACAAATTGACTATTTTACTTGCAGACATACCGACAACCACTTAAGGTAATTCGGCTGTTAGTTGCAGTTGTTGCTCTGAGAAGCACCAATATGAGGAATTAACGAGAAGTATTAGGGAAGCTGGTGTCATGTCAACAGTACTTACTTAAGTTAGCCAATGTTGTCCATTTCCTCACTCACCCTATTCACTAGTCACTACTTTAAACCGCGTGGTTGTATTTGGTGGATGATTGTTCGTGGAGCTTTTCGTAAAGCAGGATCACCTTTCGCTGGAAGGCCTTTATCTCCGTTTCCAGGTCAAACACTTTCTCTTTGGCCTGGTTTAATTTCGACGCCTCAAGATCGGAATACTCAAAATTGGGCATCCATAGCTGCACGAGTTTTACGCCGTAAACTTCCGCTATTTGCTCCAAACGCGAAAGGTTTACGTCTGTTACGCCGGTCTCTATCTTTGATAGAGCGGAAGTGGAAATTCCCAATCGCTTAGCCGCTACCCTCAGGCTCCAGCCCGAACGTATTCTTAATTCGCGGATATTGTTCCCGACTGTTTTGATGGTTTTCTGATCGCCGTTCATTGCAAATTTTATTAGGTGTTCCTCTGCATTAGTTATTCAAAACTTATGCCATTGGTTAAAATATTAATTATTAAGTAGCTGCCAGGCTATTTAAGAAAATGCGTGTAAGTGAATTGGGGAAGATTTTTCGCGAATTTGGATAGATATGCGACAATCAGGGCGCATTGCGGGGAGAAATATTTTGCTTAAAAGTCAAATGAAGGCCGATACTTAAAAGCGGCGTCAGGAGGTGTTTTTAATTACTTAGGGGCATAGTAAAAATAAACTTCGTTCCCTTACCCAGCTCGCTGTCGATATCGATGGTGCCGCCATGCTGCGCCACGAAGTCTTTTACCAGCAAAAGCCCAAGCCCGGTGCCTTTTTCCTGGTCAGTTCCGGCCAATGAAAGCAGTGTAGAGCTGCCGGAAAGCATGTCGCGCACTTCTTTTGACATGCCAACTCCAAAATCCCGCACACTAATGGCCACCATCGAGTCTGCCTGGGAAGCCGAAACGCTCACCACTCCCCCGCCCTGCGGGGTAAACTTAATGGCGTTGGTAACAATATTTTGCAAAATCGAGCGCAGCATCAGCGGGTCCGCCTGTACATATAGGTCTTGTGGGATATCATTATCAAATTTTATTGATTTTTGGTTCGCGCTTGTTTTTAACAATTCCAGCGACTCATTTATCCCCTTTATAAGGTGGATGCGCTCCGGGTTGAACTCGGTCTTTTCCCGCTGTTTCTTTGCCCAGTCAACCAATTCGTTTAATTGGTCCAGAATTTTATTGGAGGTACGGTAAATGATGTGAGCCAGTTTTTTAATGTCCCCTGTTTCGAGCCTCTCGATATTTGAATTCAGGTTCTTTGACGACAACAAAAGCGAAGTGAGCGGGTTGCGCAGGTCATGGGAAATAACCGACAGGAATTTGTCCTTTGACAGGTTTAGCTCCTTCAATTCTTTATTAACATTTTCCAGCTCGATCGTTCGTTCCAATACCCGCTGTTCCAGGTCCCGGTTCAGTAACTTCAGGTCGTTGTTGATGATCTGGAGCCGTTCTTCCTGTTGTTTCAGCAACAGGTTCTTTTTATGTAATTCGGCAAATACCGCAACCTTCGACCGTAATATCTCCGGTTTAAATGGCTTTCTGATAAAATCAACCGCACCGGCCTGGTATCCCCTAAACATCGCTTCCTCTTCGTAGTCGTGCGCTGTAATGAAAATGATGGGTATGTACCTGAGCTTATCCCGCTGATAGATCAGGCTGGCCGTTTCGTAACCGTCCATGATCGGCATTTGCACATCCAGCAGGATGAGCGAGAAATCATCCTCTTTCAGCAATATTTTAAGCGCATCCCGGCCGGATGTCGCCATAAATAGCCGGTAAGCCGGGTTTTCCAGTACCACCTCCATCGATAATAAGTTGTTCTCATTATCGTCAACCAACAAAATTTTAACAGTGGTTTCAGCAGGTGGATGCATCGTGGTTTTTTATCATACTTAAACTTAGGTCCTGCGGATTTATTTTATCAGCCAAACCCGCATCAAAGATAATAATTGTTCTGTTTTTACAGGTTTTGTAATATAATCTGATGCTCCGGATGCAATACATTTTTGCCTGTCGCCTATCATCGCCTTGGCAGTCACCGCTATAATTGGCAAGTTTTTATGCTTCGGTTCCTTCCGGATGATCTGGATCGTTTCGTAACCGTCCATTTCAGGCATCATAATATCCATCAGGACAATATCGATCCTTTTATCGCTGTTCAGCATCTCAAGCGCTTCCCGCCCGCTTTCCGCAGTGATCACTTCGATATTGGAGCGTTCAAACACAGCCGTGAGGGCAAACAGGTTGCGCACGTCATCGTCAACAACAAGCACTTTCTTCCCGTCCAGCACGTCATTGTTTACCCGGATGGTGCCGATCAGGTCGAGGTTGCTCTTGCTGATAAACTTTTTATCGATATGCAGCAGGGTCAATATTTCCTCAAGCAAATAGGCATGCGATATGGGCGTTTTGGTGATGATCTTGTGGTTCAGCCGTTTTAACAGGATCAACTCGTTTTGCGTAAAGTCTCGCGCCGAGTGAAGAATAATAGTTGTTTGCGGCTGTTTAAGCATATTGATCTTGTTCAATAGGTCGAGGCCATTGGCATCGGGCAGAACAAAATCCAGGATGATACAGTCAAACGATTCCTTCTTTAAAAGTCCAAGCCCCTTTTTAGCCGTCGTCGCTGTAAATACCTCAATCCCGTCGCTCGACAAAAGATCAGATAATTGTTCCAGCTCGATTAGGT
>Ga0302307_10000746_pt1 | contig 21278 bp, 23 predicted proteins | sample III_Palsa_E3_2_FD_200530 | JGI IMG/M metagenome (GOLD analysis project Ga0302307, IMG submission 200530) | Peat permafrost microbial communities from Stordalen Mire near Abisko, Sweden - III_Palsa_E3_2 | ecosystem: Environmental > Terrestrial > Soil > Palsa > Peat permafrost | place: Sweden... | reverse complement strand
CGCCCTGAGGACAACCGCGCTTCATACTCTTTCAGCCGTTCGCGCAATGCCGCCGATGTGCCCGCCTGCCGCGTCGAAGAACTGAGAAGGCCCGCGGCCTTCGAGATCTGACCAAGGTAGTGGTCGATGATCACATTGCGGGCCATTTGCAGAGCGTCGCGAGTGCATGCCGCGGTCACAAATGGATTGCCATCGCGATCGCCGCCAACCCACGAGCCAAAAGAAAGTACGCCAGGCAATTCCCGCTCGCCCAGTTCAAGGCCATAGACCTCCCGAAAAGAGTCGGCCATCTCGGCATAAATTTTGGGCAGAGTATCAAACAGCGTCATCGGATAGGGATCGAGGCCCATGCGAATCTCGTCGGTCACGCTGGGCTTGATGAGCCGCACTTCATCGGTCTGCCAGAGAGCGGTAATCTCGGCGCCGATCTGCCGTTCCAACTCGCCGGCATCGGCGCTCGACAGAGGCAGACGATCAAGGTCCTCGAGAAAGCGGGCAATATTTCGCCGCTTGCTGAGCACGGTTCTGCGCGCAACCTCGGTAGGGTGCGCGGTAAAGACCGGCGTGACTTCAATTTTCTTGAATGCTGCAAGCGCCTGCTGCGCGTCGACTCCCGCTGTTCTTAATCGCAGCAGCGTTCCGCGAAAAGAGCCGGGCAAAGGCACATGCTCTTCATACAGCCGCGCAGCCCGCCGGCGGCGCTTGCGATGATTGGTTTCCGCGAGATTCGTCAGCTCGAAATAAATCGCGAACGCCTTCGTGATCTTGTAGGCGTCTTCGACAGGAAGCTGGGCGATAATCGCGCGCGCCTGCGCCATCAGATCATCGTCATCTAGATTATCGTCATCCGTGTCCTGTTGCGTATTGCCAGGCTGCGGGCTGGCCGGCTCTCGATGCCGGATCAGCAATCGCCGCAGTCGCTCGACCGCGTCCAGCAGCGGTTCGCCAGACTGCTCCACCAGCACGGAGCCCAGCAGAATTCCCAGCGAACGAACGTCGCGGCGTAGAGGAAGTTCTTTGGCAGAATCCGAGGTCTCAGCGGTAAGCTCTAACAGCCGCGCCTGCTGATCGTTCGTCGCCCACAACGGCGTCTCGTCCATGAGACATGATAAAGGAGAAGAAGGATGAAACTAAGCAATCCTATCGATTGGTTCGCGCGAAATTTCCGCGAACCCTAAAGTTTGCAATTCCTAAGCCGATATGGCCATTGGATGGCAAGAACGTAGAGACGTTCCTTGTCAGATCCACCGATTTCTGAGGAGACACCTATGTCGACATCAGCCGTTTCCAGCAGCACATTGAACCAGCAAATCCAGCAGTATTTTCACACCCGGCGCAGTGCGCCGAGCGGCGCTTCCCCCAGCGGAGGTCTCAGCGTTTCAGCCTGAATCCGCAAGCCAGTCGGTGCAGTTGGCGGGAACCTCAGCCCTCCCCCGCCCGCCTACTGCACCGGCGCGTTTAACGCCGCTGCCAGTTCCAGAAAGCTTTTCGCGTTCACCGCTCGCTCTACCGCTTCTTTGTTGCTGAATAACTCGCTGGCATCCCCCAGCAAATCGTGTTGCGACTGGTTATCCCCCGTTAGAATCATGATAATCAGCCGTGCGGGCTTGCCATCACGCGCATTAAAATCAATCCCTTCCGATTTCGCCACCACCACCAGCGGCCGCGTTAATCCATTCACGCGCGCATTCGGCACCGCCAATTCATCTTCCCATCCGCTCGGCAGCACACGCTCGCGTTCCGATACGAGCCGCAGCAATCTTTCCGGAGCGTTGCTCACCGCCTCGGCTGCCACTTCACACATCTCCCGCAGCGCTCCGATCCGCGTCGTCGCCGTCAGTTTAGGCAAAAATAATTTTGCCTCCACCGTATCCCTCAACGTGAGCTTCCGCCTCCGATGGATCAAAAAGTGAATAGCCGGGGCGGATACGAGAGACGTGAACAAGGCCATAATCACCATCGCGACAAACATGTTCTCCCGGATCAATCCCGCCTGCAGCGCCAGGATCCCTAGAATAATTTCCATGGCGCCGCGTGCATTCATGGCCAGCCCCACCGCCAGCGATGACGTCTTGTCCATCCCGCCCAGGCGCGCGCCCCAGCCTGCTCCCAATAGCTTTCCGACGCAAGCGACTCCGATCACCGTTGCGGTCAATCCCAAATGAAAGTTCGAAACAAAATTGGTTCGCAATCCAATGCTGGCAAAGAAAAACGGCGCAAACACATTGGTGACGATCTGGTGAATGGCCTGCGCGGTCCGCTTGCGTAGGTGTCCCGACTCGCCCACCGCGATGCCAACCACGAACGCTCCAAACACCGCATGAATGCCGGCGTATTCAGTGAATGCCGCGCCCGCCATGGTAAGCGTGAAGATGAATCCAATCACGCCGCCCGGCCACGACGTATGCGCCTGCAACACGGGCAAAATTTTATCGATCAGCCAGCGCCCCACAGTCAGCGTAAGTCCCACAAACATCAGCACCAGAATGATGGTGTGCTTCACTCCGTCGCCAATGCTGCCGCCCGCCGGAGGATGCATCATCCCCAGCACAAACGAGAACAGAATCCATCCCACCAGATCGTCGAACATCGCCGACGAGATGATCACAGTCCCCATCTCGGTGCGCAAAAGATTGAGGTCCATCAGGATCTTCGCGATTACAGGCAGCGCCGAAATCGACAACGCCGTACCCACGAAGAGCGCAAAGATTAAGGGATTGGCGCCAGACTCCGCGCCCATGTACTGAGGAAAAACTTCTGCCGCCAGAAAGCCCGCACCGAAAGGAAAAGCCACGCCAAAAATACTCACCAGCAACGCACTCTTGCCCTGGCGGAAGATGCTGCGCAAGTCGATCTCAAGGCCGGCAGTCAGCAGAAAGAACACAACGCCCAGCGTGGTGACAGTATCGAGCACGATCGGCATCGGTCCGGTCGTTGGGAACAGCGTTTCATAAAGGTGAGGGCGGTAGTGACCGAGCACGGTCGGTCCCAGAAAAATTCCAACCGAAATTTCGCCTAGAATCGGAGGCTGGCCGATTTTCTGCATCAACTCGGCAGCCAGCTTGGCGCAGCCCAGCAGCGTGGCCAGCGCCATGAACATAGTCATCACGTCATGCGGACTTAAATGTTGCAAAGCAAACCTTTCGGGGTTGGCAGAGATTACGTCTCCGCAACCGGGAACTGAAACCGACTCGAATCGTAAACAGAGTCTAATTTGTAATACGACTTTCGAACTAGGGCAAACACTGTAAGTGCTACAAGCGCAACTCAGAAGTCACAAGTGCGCGGGTTACCCTGTGATCCCCCGTGTCCTCTGTGTTAAAGATTTTGGGTTTGAACTTTGCCGCCCTGCGTACAATCGACGTGCGTACACGCCTCACGAAGACAAATGATGGATCGCCGAGCTTTTCTAGAAACTGCTGCAATCTTAACCGCCGCAATGTTGTCCAGCCATCGCATAGCGTGGGCTGCCGAGGAACACAAAATAGAAAAACTCGGCGTGCAACTTTATACCGTGCGCGATCAGATGAAGTCCGATTTCGAGGGCACTCTGGCCAAGGTTGCCGCCATCGGCTACAAGGAAGTCGAATTCGCCGGATATTTCGATCGCTCGCCTAAAGAGGTTCGCGCCGCCATCGACCGGCATGGCCTGGTCTCGCCCGCCTGCCACGTTTCATGGGATGTCCTCGGCGAAAAGTTGCCAGCTCAAATCGAGTTCGCCAAAATCATCGGGCATAGTTACATCGTTTGTCCCTGGATCCCGGAAGAAATCCGCAAACAAGAGGACGGCTGGCATCGCGCCGCCGAAACTTTCAACCGCGCTGGAGAAGTCAGCAAGAAGGCGGGCATCCAGTTCGCCTATCACAATCACTGGTTCGAGTTCCTGCCAAACGAAAACTCACTAAAAGGAAAACTGCCGTACGATTTTCTCCTGGAAACCTGCGACGCAAACCTGGTCAAGATGGAACTCGACCTCTGCTGGATCGTCGTCGGCGGCGGCGATCCGCTCCAATACTTCGATCGCTATCCCGGGCGCTTTCCGCTGGTGCATATCAAGGATGTGAAAAAGATGCCAAAAGTTTCCGCGTCCGGAGGCCAGAACTTCGGCGACTCGATGAAGGACATGACGGAAGTGGGCAGCGGCATCATCGACTGGAAGAAAATCTTCGCGCAGTCTGAGAGGGCAGGGATCAAGCATTACATCGTCGAATACGACAAACCAGCAGCTCCGTTCGAAAGCATCAAGACCAGTTACGAATACCTGCGGCAGTTGCGCTGGTGATATGCCGTGCGCTGAGTTCAGCCCGCGATGTGGATAGATTTCCGAAGGCACGAGCTAAGTTGTTGAAAGTTGGTGTAGGTCGTTGATCTTCGCCGCAAGTTGTTGACGCTAGGTAGAAGTCGTTGAAAACTATGAGCTATTGTGGAGAGGTTGCGAGGTGCGAGCTGACTGCGCGCGAAATTGAAGTCTCGGCCGCGCGTAAAACGATCAGCAGGGATAGTTTGCAGCGCCGTACGGCGATGTTTGCAGGGCAGAGGATGTTTTTCCCCGTCCGCCAACTCGGAGGGGCTTAAATCAACTCTGGAGAGAAATCGGCGATCCCTTCGAGCTATAACCGACAGGTTAATTCTATGGAATATAGTAGAAAGTCTCCCTGCGATCGCAGTGAGAGATAATTGCTTTCATGGAGACGGGTTTTCAATGTGCGGGGTGCGGCGAATGGAATTCTACCGCCGTGGACGAATCCGCCGGGCGCCGACAGACTTACGTCGAGGACTGCCAGGTCTGCTGCAAGCCGAATGTGTTGCGCGTCGAGTACGATGCGTCTTCGCAGGGGTTCATCATTGCATCTGCGCTCGAGTGAACTGGATCGCATTCTATCAGCGACCTTCGCGGGGGTTCTCCGCGATATTCCGCGCTTAAAGTTTGTGCTTCGTCCGCATCAAATCAAAACCTTGCAACGCGGAGGCCGCGAAGAACGCCTCGCGGAGAGCGCTGAGTGTGTCTGCGATTCATTCTTCTGGAGATTCGCGTTATAGTTAGCTGCTCGACGAACGATCGCGAACGCGTACTTGGAAAGGAATAAGCGATGGCAACCAGCTATGCAGGTGGTGGGCGGATGGTAGCGCACAACATGGTGACGACGCAGTTCGAACTGGATGGTTTTCGCGTGACGCGCACGCTCGGAGTAGTGCGCGGTATCGTAGTGCGCTCGCGCTCGATCTTCGGCACGATTGGCGCGGGATTGCAGACGCTGGTTGGCGGCAACATCACGTTGCTCACGAACCTGTGCGAGAAGACTCGCGGGGAGGCCTTCGATCTGATTCTGCAGCACGCCGCCGAACTGGGCGGTAACGCCGTGGTGGGCGCACGCTATGACGCAACCGAAGTGATGCAGGGCGTCACCGAAGTGCTTGCCTACGGCACGGCCGTTTTCGTTGAGCCGGTGAAATAGCAGATAGATAAATAAAAACCGCAGAGGACGCGGAGTACGCCGAGCGAAAATGGGGAAGTCCCACGGAACGAGTGCGTTATTCGTACTCCGGTGCTTACGCTTCAGAATTCTCCGCGTCCTTGGCGTCCTCTGCGGTTTTCATTTGCGGCTTCTCTAGTCCTTGTAGAGCCAGCCCGCCACCAACGCGGCTAGAATCGCGCCGAACCACATTTCGATCATCCAGCCAAACGGCAGGGCGCGGTCGACCGCGGACCAAGTTTCTTGCGCGAAATTATTTGGAAACCCAGCGAAGAAGCCCGAGAGAAAACCTATCTTGAGTGCGGTGCCGGGACCAGGGCCCAGACCTGCACGAGCCCAAGCGTAAAGATGCGAAACCGCGATCGCCAAAATAAATACAAGCACGATCCATTGAACGATGAACATGGGATAGCGCGGCGTCTTCAGAAAGAGTCCAGCATTCTGCGCCGCCAGATAGCGCGCGTCGGTCACGACGAAACGGTTTACCGCAAAACTCCACGCATTCCAGACCACGCCTCCGGCCAAACCGCCGAGCCAAATTCTGCTTCGGTTCAGATGCATAAGCGCCTCCGTGACTGTTTGCTGATTTGAACGGGAGAAGTGTACACCCGTTTTTCGGGAGGGCAAATAACAAGCAGGGTGCGGGACGGATGCTATTGTGATTTGTTCACAGCCGTACTACTTCGAACACCTTCGGCAAACAGCTTGGGAAGCATTTTTTGACGGTGAGCGAAGGTCTGGCTAATTCGCCGATGGACAAAGAGAGTATTGGCGAGCGCGCCTAATGGGCCAAATCCAACTTCGTATTCAATGACATCGCGCACGAGCGTGCCGTGGAAACCATTGCGATCGTCCTCTGAAAATTCGTGACGATGATGCCATCGTTTGAATGGACCTTTCTGCTGCACGTCGGCGAAGTGATGGTTCCATTCGAATTCGGTAATGGCGGCGGTCCACTTGCGGCGCCGGGAGAGCCAACTGATCGGCGCAGGGAAGTGTCGATGATCGATCCGGCGCCAGCAACGTGATGAACTTCAATCGGATTCAGATTCTGCGATGGTGGAGGAGGCGGCGCAACCAACTGAAAGCCATCGACTTTAGTTTGAAGTTGTGGCGGCATCAGGCGCGGCAGATTCTCGGGGTCGGCGAAAAAAGCGAAAACCTCAGAAACTGGAACGGGAACCCAGTCGGCGAATTGAAGTTGGTAGGGCATCGAGGCCGAGCTGGCTGGTGAAACGAAATTACCGCGCTGTCTCCTAACTTAAGAATGGCTGCTTCGATGCTTTCCGGTTTATCCAGTGTTGCGATAATTAGGCGGAAACGGCCCGCCTTGACAAATTTCCACAGGGAAGAGGGCTACCAGCGCGGAGTGCAAGAAAAATCTAAGCGAACAAATAGCGAATGAACCAGAAGTGTAAACCCTACATCTTGTGGTCGTATTTTTAGTTAACCACAAGTCCTCGCGCTTTGCCGAATCAGTCCTATAGTGGGAACCCAACCTTCAAGTTTGTGCTTGACAATCAATGACTTACGGGTAAAATGTGGAACAAAGTGGTACGGAGTGGTCAAGATAGTTAAGGTCGTGGGAACGGGAAGCTGAAAACGAGGAGCCGGTGGGAAACCGACCCAAAAGCCCGAGAAACAGCCCGAACCAACGAAGTTTGACCCTGTTTTGCGTTGCTTTTACCTCCTCGGTAGCAGTTTTGGTCCGGAGATCCTTCGGCGACACAGAACGTCGCCTCAGGATGACAAGCGTAAGAGGTGATCGTCGCCTCTGGATAACAAGCGATTGTCGTTTCTGGATGACAGACATAGAAAGACAAAATGTTTCGCGGCAATCACCCAACTCGCGTCGACGAAAAGGGACGGTTGAAAGTCCCGGCGGAGTTCAAGCGGGTGATCGACGAGAAGTACAACACGCAATTCTATATCACGAGCGTCGACGGCAAGGTTGCCGAAATATATCCCTTCGAAGAATGGGAGCGGATCGAGCAGAAACTGGCGGGGCTGTCGAATTACAACCCTACGAAAAAGAAATTTCTCGACCGGGTGAACTACTGGGGCCAGCAGGTGGAAATGGATGGACAGGGGCGGTTGCTGATTCCGCAATTGTTGCGCGACGCGGCCAGTATCAAAGGCGAAGTGGCTGTGACCGGCAACCTGAACCGTTTGTTAGTGCGCAACCTGGAAGCGTATCGCAACGAGATCGCAGAGCAGCCGTTCACTTCTGATGATGAGAAGACGCTCGACGAACTGGGCATCTAGTGGGCGAGGGATCAACAGACACCCCTCAGGGGGTTGGGCATGGTGGTGGAAGGGAAGTGAGCCAACTTTCACCAAGTCATGTTCCGGTTCTTTTAAAAGAAGCGATCGACTTTTTAAACGTGCGGCGTGGCGGGACCTATATCGACGCCACGGTGGGCTTGGGCGGGCACAGTTACGAAATCGCAAAACGCCTCGGCGCACCGGGACATTTGATTGGGCTCGATAAGGATCCAGCGGCGCTGGAGATTGCGAAAAGCGTCCTTGGTCGTTCGTCGTTAGTCGTTGGCCAAAACGATTGGCCGCGAGTGGAACTGAGACACGGATCGTTTGCAGAGTTGGCGAACGACCAACGACCAACGACGATCGGCAAGATTGACGGCATTCTCGCCGACATTGGAGTAAGCAGTTTGCAGCTTTCCGATGCGGCACGCGGATTTAGTTTTCAGGCGGATGGACCGCTCGACATGCGGATGGACCCGCAGAGTGAGCGAACCGCCGAACAAGTGGTAAACCACCTCGACGAGCGCGAGCTTGCCGATGTGATTTACGAATTCGGAGAGGAAAGGAGGTCGCGGAGAATCGCCAGAGCCATTTGCCGGTCGCGGCCGATACGATCTACGGCACATCTTGCCGAGGTAATATCGGCCGCGGCCCGGCCAATGAATCCGGGTCGAAATAAATATGACCAGAGGCGAATTCATCCAGCGACTTTAACGTTTCAAGCTCTTCGAATCTTCGTAAACCGCGAACTGGACGATCTGAAGGCGCTGCTGGATGCGGCGCCGCGGATTCTGAAACCAGGGGGACGCGTGGTGGTGATCAGTTTTCATTCGCTGGAAGATCGCATCGTAAAGGATGCCTTCCGCGAGGGCGCGATTAAGGACAAGTACTTCCGGGTGCTGACCAAGAAACCGGTGACGGCATCTTTAGAAGAGCAAGATCGCAATCCGCGGGCACGCAGCGCGAAAATGCGAGCGGCGGAACGAATTTAGAAGCGGCGTCCGGCTTCAGGCTACCGGAAGCCGAGAGCCGGAAGGCGGAAGCCGGCTCAAGAGTTTGATTCCGGAAAAACTGCCGGAGTCCCCGGCACAGCTGTAATGGCGTGCCGGGAGTTCAGGTTCAAAGAAGGCGGACGAAGATCCGCTGGGAGAAATTCCGGTGGGCGAAAGCCGAAAGCCGGGTTTAAAGGTTCCGTGGTAGGAATCCGAGGCTGAGGTTGGGGAATGTATACAGGAACCATGTACACGGGAACATTGATTAACGATTTGATGGCGACGGTGGAGCGGGCCGAGCGGGGAGCGTTTCAGAAGCGCGTCGTCGACGAAATGGAACTGCGGCGGATGTTCGAGTTGCAAGTTCCAGAAATGCGCAGTGAACCGGCTTACGCAGGAGCGGCATAAATGGCAGCGGCAGCGGCGGCAATTCGAAGTGCAATCCCGGCAGCGCGGCGCAATATGTTCTTCACCGGAACGCCTGAAATTTATTTCGCCAAGGCGATCGACAACTCGCGGCTGGTGAAAGTGGAAGACCCTGGGCGCAATCGGGAGATGAAGCAGTTCGGCACGGCGCTGGCTTGCCTGTTTCTGCTGGTGTTCACCTATGCCTGGCAGCATTTCCGGGCGATTGAATATGGATATCAGATCGAGTCATCGAAGCGGCAACTCGACGACCTCACCGAAATGAATCGCGCGTTGCGACTGGAAGATGCTTCACTGCGCGATCCGGAACGAATCGACATGATGGCGCGGCGGATGGGGTTGGTGCCGCCGGAGCCGGGGCAGGTGATCCGCATGGATAGCGCGGCGGCGGATTCGAACGCACCGGTGATGGCTAGTGCCGAGCCGGGACTGGTGTTGACCGGGCAGTAGCGCGCAGAAAGAAACCAGCCGAGCTTCCTTGTGAAGTGCAGGCTCGGCGGACAGTCGAGGGCGGCTGTCCCCACACGAATTTATTTGGCGGTCCGCCTTACGGTGGTCCGCCATGTTTGTCTAAACACAAATTTAGTTTGTCATTCCGAGGAGCGAATGCGACGAGGAACCCGCTGTTTCCGGCGCCGGCAAACAGCAGGTTCCTCCTCTGCGCTCCGCGCATCGTCGGAATGACAAGGCATTTTTAGTTTTGAGCGGCGTCGGACTGACAAGGAACAGTTATGGCAAGTGATCCCAATCTCGGCAAGAAGTCCCGCCTTTACCTGATGGGCGCGATGCTGTTGTTCTGGTGCATCGCCATTTGCGGGCGGCTGATTTATTTGCAAATCTTCCGCTACGGCAGCTTCGTGAAGCAGGCCGAACATCAGCAGCAGCGGGCGATTCCGCTCTCCGCCAAGCGCGGCGTCATTTATGATCGAGGCGGGCACGAGTTGGCGATGTCCGTCCTTGTTGATTCGGCCTTCGCTGTGCCCAGCGAAGTGAAAGACCTGCCCACGGCGGTTTCGCTCATCACGCGCATCACGGGTGACGACCACAATGTGGTGCTCGCTGACTGCCGCAACCATAAAACGTTTTGCTGGGTAGCGCGTAAAGCCGATGACGAGACCATCGAGCGAATCAAGTCGCTTCGCCTGCAGGGAATTCATTTTCAAAAAGAGCCGAAGCGTTTTTATCCGGCGCGCGATCTGGGAGCGCAAGTGGTTGGAACTGTCGGGATGGAAGACTCCGGGCAGAGCGGCATCGAGCATGCGTTCGACGACGAATTGCGCGGCCGCGCGGGCAAGATGTTTATCTCGGTCGATGCGCGCCGGAAGTGGTTTTCTGACGTGGAGAAGCAGCCGGAGCCAGGCCAGAGTCTGGTGCTGACCATCGACAAGAATATTCAGTACATCGCCGAGAAAGAATTGGATCAGGCGATTCATGATACGCAGGCGATCACCGGCACGGTGATCGTGGAGAATCCGCATACCGGAGAAATTCTGGCGCTGGCCAACCGGCCGACGTTCAATCCGAATCGGCGCAAAGAAATCACGCCCGGCGCGCTGACCAACCGCGCCGTGAGTTATGTGTACGAGCCTGGGTCGACTTTTAAGCTGGTGACGATTTCGGCGGCGCTCGAAGAAAGGCTGACGAATCCGGATGAAGTTTTCGATTGCCAGATGGGGTCGATCGTCTACAACGGCATGCGCATTCGCGACTCGAAGCCGCATGGATTGTTGCCGGTGTGGGGCGTGCTGGCGGAATCGAGCGACGTGGGCGCGATTAAAATTGCGCTGCGTCTCGGCGAAGATCGTTTCTACAAATACATTCGCGCCTATGGATTCGGGCAGCAGACGGGAATCGAGCTGCCGGGCGAGACGCGCGGAATGACGAAGCCGGTGAGCCGCTGGTCGAAGGTTTCGATTGCGGCGATTTCCATGGGGCAGGAGATTGGAATTTCACCGATTCAGTTGGCGGGATTGATCTCGACTTTCGCTAACGATGGCGTGTGGATCGCGCCGCGCATTGTCGCGGGAAAAGTTGAGCCGCAGGGCACGCCGCAGACGGTGGCGTTTCATCCCGGAGCGTCGCACAGGGTAATTTCGAGTTTCACCGCGGCCGAGATGCGTTCGATGATGCAGAAAGTTGTGCTCGAAGGCACGGGACGCAAGGCGATTCTGGAAGGCTATACGTCGGCGGGGAAGACTGGAACGGCGCAGAAGGTGGATCCGGCAACGGGAGCGTATTCCAAGACGAAATATATCGGATCGTTCGCGGGATTCGCGCCTCTGAATAATCCGCAGATTGTTGTAGCTGTGATTCTGGATTCGGCCGTGGGCCTGCATCAAGGCGGGCAAGTATCCGCGCCAGTATTTCGCCGCGTCACGCAGCAGGTGCTCGAATATCTGCACACGCCACACGATCTTCCGCTGGCGCCGAACCATCAACTGCTGGCGCAAGCGAAGGTGAAGGACAACGATTTGGACGAAGGAACGCCGGACCATCCCGGCGAGCCGCTCGAGACAGCGGAGGTGAATGGGGATTCGGCGCAGACTGGAAAAGCAAGCGTGGCAAGCGCGCCAAAGCCCTCGGCCGGCAGTGAGGGCAGTGTCGTGCAGGCAGCGATGCGTGAAATTGAAACTGCGCCCAGCGCGGCAAGCTCCGATCATTCGTCGGCAGATCATTTGCCGGCAGATCATTCTCGCGCAGATCATTTACAAGCAGATCAATCGACAGCGAGCGCCTCTGCGCAACCGCAGTTGCCAGCGACCGGGACCGTTGTCCTGGATGTCGAGCAAGGCGGAATCGAAGTGCCGTCGTTCGTGGGCAAGACCGTGCGCGGCGCCGTGGAAGCCGCGCAGGAAGCTGGCCTCGAGCTGGAAGCCGTGGGCAGCGGCGTGGCGCGGCTGCAATCTCCGTTAGCGGGAACGCACGTGGCCGCCGGGGCGCATGTCACGGTGCAGTTCGGAAGATAGGAAAATCCTAAACACAGAGGACACAGGGTTTCATAGGGTAAGGAAAACCTTGATTTCCTCCGTGTCCTCTGTGTCCTCTGTGTTAAAAGCTCTTCCCGTTTGACCCGCCGAAAAAGCGCGTGATACGGTAATCAGTCACCATCCTGCAGGCCGCTCCTGCGCTGATTGAGGTCTCGCTTGTCCTCCGTAAAGACGCCCGCGGTTGAGACGACCACGCCTGCCGTGCGCAAGACTGCGCTGAACGCCGTCCATCGCCAGATGGGCGCGAAGATGGTCGACTTCAATGGCTGGGATATGCCGGTCGAATACCCGGCATCGATCGGCGGCGGAATCATCAATGAGCACATGGCGGTGCGCACGGGTGTCGGCATTTTCGATGTCAGCCACATGGGCGACATTCGCCTGGCGGGGCCTCAGGCGCTGGCTGCGGTGCAGCACATTTCCATGAACGACGCTTCGCGGTTGGCGATTGGGCAGGCGCAGTATTCCGCGCTGCTCTATCCGCAGGGCACGTTTGTGGACGATGTGATCGTTCACCGGCTTGGGGAAGAAGAGTATCTGCTGGTGATCAACGCGGGCACGCGCGAGAAAGATTTCAACTGGGTGCGCGACAACACGCGGCAGTTCGATTGCGCGGTGGAGAATCTATCAGACGACTTCACGCAGATCGCCATTCAGGGACCGAAAGGCGTCGATACACTGCAGAAGCTGACGGACGCCGATTTGAGCGCGGTGAAGTTTTACTGGATCACGCGCGGGACGGTCTGCGGACTGAAGAATATTCTGATTGCGCGCACGGGATACACCGCCGAAGATGGATTCGAGATTTACATTCCAGCAGATGAGGCCACCAGCGCGCGTGCCTGGAACGAAATTCTGAGCGCGGGCAAAGAATTTGGCATCGTGCCGTGCGGCCTGGGCGCGCGCAACACTTTGCGCCTTGAAGGCAAGCTGCCGCTCTACGGACACGAAATTTCCGATACGATTAATGTTTGGGAAGCGGGGCTCGATCGTTTCTGCAAAATGGAAAAGCCGGAGTTCATCGGCCGCGCGGCGCTGGAAAAAGCGAAAGCCGAAGGCGTGACGCGAACTCTGGTTGGGTTAGAGATGGTCGAGCGTGGAATCGCGCGCGATGGATATAAGGTGCTCGATAGCGGAGGCCGCGAGATCGGATACGTGACCAGCGGTTCGCCCGCACCTTTCCTCAAGAAGAATATTGCGCTCGCTTATGTGCCGCTTGAGTTCGCGGCCGTCGGCACGACAGTGAAAGTCGAGATTCGCGGGCAAGGCGTGGGAGCACAGGTGGTGCCGACACCTTTTTATAAGCGTCCAAAGAAATGAAAACCGCAGCGGACGCCGAGGACGCGGAGGAATTCGCAGGAGCTAGTAGCTAGAAGCTAGGAGGTGAAAAAGCAATCATGGCCTATCCAACAGATCGCAAGTACAGCAAATCGCACGAGTGGATTCAAGCGAGTGGAACGACTGCCGCTATCGGCATTACCGACCATGCGCAGGAAGCGTTGGGGGACATCGTATTCGTCGAACTGCCCAAGGTGGGCGCGGAACTGGCGGCCGGCAAGGGGTTTGGCACGGTTGAGTCGGTGAAGGCGGTGTCGGATTTGTATGCTCCTGCCACAGGCACGGTCACCGAGACGAACGCCGATCTGGCTACTTCGCCCGAGAATGTGAATAAGGATCCGCACGGTTCGTGGATGATGAAGATCACGCTGAAGAATCCGGGCGAATTGGATGCGCTGCTTTCCGCTGCTGATTACGAGAAGTTTGTGGCGGAAGAAGCCGGCCACTGAACGGTTTTGTAGACCCGGCGAACTGGCGCGCGGCCTCACAATCCAATCGACCTCGAGTTACATCTAATCAACTTCCTATGCGCTATTTACCGAAATCTCCCGCCGACCGCGAAGCCATGCTGAAGGCCATTGGCTTGCGCTCGGTCGACGAATTATTTGCCCCCATTCCCGCGGAATATCGCCTGAGCCGCGACCTCAAAGTTCCGCGCCAGATGGCGGAGTCGGAAATCGTGGACTACTTCCGCGAGCGTTCGCGCGAAAACGGCGAGGGCTATACCAGTTTTCTGGGCGCGGGCGCTTACGCCCATTATCGGCCCATCATTATTGATTCGCTGATCTCACGCGGCGAATTTCTCACCGCCTATACGCCTTACCAGGCGGAGATTTCTCAGGGCACGCTGCAATCCATTTTTGAATTTCAGACGATGATCTGCGAGCTGACGGGTATGGAAGTGGCGAACGCTTCCATGTACGACGGCTCAACGGCCGCGGCTGAAGCGGTAATGATGGCGGTGCGGCTGACGGGCCGACGGTCGGTAGTTGTGGCGCGCAGTCTGCATCCGGAGTATCGCGAAGTGCTCGCGACCTACGCGACGCATCAAGGAATGCCGCTGTCGGTCGCGGGTTTCACGGACGAGGGGCGGGTGAACCTCAGCGAGCTGGAGAAGTCGATCACACCAGAGACAGCGTGCGTGCTGATCCAGTCACCGAATTTCTTTGGCACGATTGAAGATGTAGCCGCAATTGCCGAGATCGCCCACAAGCACGGCGCGATGTTAGTAGTTTCGATAGCCGAGGCAGTATCGCTGGGAATTGTTGAGCCGCCACGTAAGGCCGATGTCATCGCCATGGAAGCGCAATCGTTTGGCGTGCCGCTGGGATTTGGCGGTCCTTATTGTGGAGTGATCGCCACGCGGGAGAAATTTGTGCGGCAGATGCCGGGCCGGCTAGTCGGCCAGACCGTCGACAAACAGGGCAGGCGTGGATTCGTTCTCACGCTGGCCACGCGCGAGCAGCACATCCGGCGCGAAAAGGCGACATCGAATATCTGCACCAACCAGGCGCTGGTCGCGTTAATGGTCAACATTTTCATGAACGTTTACGGCAAAGTTGGATTGAAGGAACTGGCCAAACAGAATCTGGCGAAGACGGCATATGCGGCGGCGCAGTTCGCGAAGCACGGCAAGTTGCTGTTTGCCGGCTCTCCTCGCTTCAACGAGTTCGTGTTGCAGACCGACGAAGATCCTCGTGCCATCAACAACCGGCTGCTCGAACACAAAGTGGTTGGAGGCTTGCCGCTGAAGAAGTTCTATCCGGAGTTGGGGAACGCGGCGCTGTGGTGCTGCACGGAACTAACTACGCGCAGCGCGATCGATACGGCTGTCGGGTTGGTGGCTGAGAGTAAGCGGTCGGCGCCATCTGCACCCGCGAAAGAGGAAGCTGGCGTCGTAGAGGTGGCGCGATGAAGAACATGATTCGCAAAGCCACGCGCCACGTCAATCAGAACGAAGGACTCATCTTCGAAAAATCTTCTCCGGGTAAAGCTGCGTGGAAGTTACCGCCGCTTGACGTTCCGGAAGTGGATGTCTCGAAGCTCCTCGGTTCATCGGAGAGAAAAGACTTAGGCAACATGCCCGAAGTGAGCGAGATCGAAATCATTCGCCACTTCACGCGGCTTTCCACGTGGAACTATGCGATTGATCTCGGTATGTATCCGCTGGGCTCGTGCACGATGAAGTACAACCCGCGCGTGAATGAAGCTGTGGCGCGAGTGGAGGGAATTGCGAACGGGCATCCCTACCAGCCAGAGAAGATTTCGCAAGGCGCACTGCGCATTCTGAAAACGTTGAGCGAGTGCCTGATCGACATTACCGGAATGGATGCGATCACGATGCAGCCGGCGGCGGGCGCGCACGGCGAGATGACCGGGCTGCTCATGGTGCGGGCCTATCACCATGCGCAGGGACGTCCACGAAAAAAGATTCTGATTCCGGACTCCGCCCACGGAACGAATCCGGCGACCGCAGCGATGGTCGACTACGCGGTTGAGAATCTGAAGTCAGACTCACGTGGCATGGTCGATATCGCCGCGCTCGAAGCGCAGATGAATGAAGATGTCGCCGCGCTGATGCTCACAAATCCCAACACGCTGGGAGTGTTCGAGCAGCAGATTCACAAGATTGCCGACATCCTGCACTCCAAGGGCGGCCTGCTTTACATGGACGGCGCGAACATGAACGCGCTGGTGGGCAAGGTGCGCCCCGGCGATTTCGGCGTCGACGTGATGCACTTGAACTTGCACAAGACTTTCTCCACTCCGCATGGCGGCGGTGGGCCGGGATCGGGGCCAGTAGCGATCAAGAAAATTCTTGAGCCGTTTTTGCCCACGCCAGTGGTCGTCACCAAGGCCGATGGCACGCTGGGCTTCGATTACGATCGCCCGCAGTCAGTGGGGCGGGTGCGCGCGTTCTACGGCAACTTCGGAATGTTTGTCCGCGCCCTCGCCTATATCCAGGCCAACGGGCCGGACGGTCTGCGGCAAACGACAGAAGACGCGGTACTGAACGCGAACTACATTCGCAAAGGCCTCGAGGGCACTTACGATCTGCCATATTCCACGCCGACCATGCACGAAGTTGTTTTCAGCGACAAGCTGCAGGCAAAAAAAGGCGTCCGCACCATGGACATCGCCAAGCGCCTCATCGACTACGGCTTCCATCCGTATACGACGGCGTTTCCGCTGATCGTGCCCGGCGCGCTGATGATCGAGCCTACCGAGAGCGAGTCGAAGGAAGAAATGGATTTGTTCGTCGATGCCATGAAGTCGATTGCGGAAGAAGTGGAAGAGGATGCGCAGACCGTGCTCGACGCTCCGCACTCCACGCGGGTTTCGCGCCTCGATGAAACCGCGGCGGCGCGGAAGCCGGTGCTGCGGTGGAAGCCTGCAGTGTAATTTCGCAGCGAGCGTGGGAGCGGGACGCTCCCACGACAGCGCCGGGACGCCGGCGCTACAAAATGCCGCTGCGCTTCTTACTACGCGTTCTCACTTCGCCGAAATGTTCACCGTTGCGCGCGTCGTCTCCCAGTCGATCTTCATCGTGCAACCGCCCGCCGACTTGTCGTAGGTGATCGCGAAGTTCTCGACGGGCGCGGGAAGCTTTGAGACCTTCATATCCACACGCGCAAGTTCGTCGCTCTCGTACTTATACGGGATACCCCACTCGCCGGTTTTCTTGTTGACGATCAGAGTCCATTTGTCGGCATTGGGGACGGTAAATATCGTGTAACTGCCCGCGGGGACAGTCTTGCCGCCAACTTCGACGTCGGAACTGGTAACGAATGTTGTAGCCTCATTCGCGCCAGTGCGCCAGACCTCGCCAAAGGGCACGAGCCCGCCATAAATTTTGCGGCCTTTCATGCGCGGGCTAGAGTAGTCGGTCTTGATGGTCTTGCCGCCCCCGAGATCGCACGTGGTTGAAGCTGGCGGGCTGGGTTTGTTTCCGCCCATCTGGGCGAGCGCGGCGGTGGTGAGGAGGATAAAAAGCGCGGGAAGGGCAATTCGTTTTTGCATGGTTTCTCCGGGAAGAAGCATTTAGCGATTAGCAGTTGGCAATTAGCAATTAGCACTCAGCAACTTTCGTCTCACGAGATCTCTATCGAATCGTCTTTCGCTAACTGCTAATTGCTGATTACTTTGACGTGCGAACTCGTCCGCCGAAAGCAATTATGCACTCTCGAACACGCAAGTTACAATCTTGAGATGCCGGTATTCGACGAAAAGCAGGAAGAACTCGAACATTACGAGACCATGATGGGCGTACCGCGCGGCCGCCTCGCCGTGACCATGGACACCATCACCGATGCCATGGCGCTGGTCGGCCAGCACGGCGTCTATTGCCAAAGCCAGCGCTGGCCGGGCAAGCCTGTGATGGACATCCAGATCATCATGAAGAGCTTGACCGACGCGAAAGAATTAATTCAGAGCGTGATGGAAGAGTTGAAGAAACAAAATTAGCTCGTACGATCTTTCTTCGAAGGGAACTCTTCCACATACAACTCTGTCGCTTCCTTTAGATTCGCGACTGCTTTTTCTACGCTATTTCCCTGGCTCACCGTGCCAGCTTCGGGGCAGTTGGCAACATAGAGGTCGCCTTCTCTGTGTAGAACTGCAGTGAACGTACGTGTCGGCATGTCCTGGCACTCTCTCAGCTCGAAATCTTGTGCAAAACCGACTGCATCGCTTTGTGCTCGTCGCTTCCCGCTTTGACTATCCACCGTTCGTTGTGCGCGTGCCAAGAAAAGCGTTCATCGCGCAAAGCCTGACGGAATCGCTTCGGGTCGATCCCAGCTTCCTTCGCCATGTCGACGGCTTTTACAGTTGGCATCGCAGAATCCCTCGACAAAAGTCGGCTGCCCTAAGCCAGCGTGTACTTCCCGCGCTCAAGCATCTTCTGCGCGATCTGCTGCCGCAGTTCAATCGTGTTGAACGGCTCGTACTTCGCCAGCCGCCGCAGAATCGCCAGCTGAGTGCGCAGCATGTCGCCATCGGCGACAGCAGCGATGACTTTCTTCGCGGCTGACTCGACCTTCTCCATCGCCTGCGTGAGGTAAACGCGGGCCATCGCGATCGGAAGAGCAGCGGCAGCTTCGCCTTTCGTTTCCGCAATCTTCTGCGCGCGCAGCACCGCCGATTCCATCGCATAAGTTTCAATGGTCATGTCGGCGATCGCGCCCATGATCTCCTGCTGATCCTGAATCGCCTGCATATATTTCTGCGTCGCTGCTCCGGCGGCGAACAGACCGAGTTTCTTCGCCTGCCCGACGAGTTTGCGTTCTTCGGCGAGCGGACCCTCAAGTTCCTCGCCCATCGAAGGACCAGAGAGCACTTCGTCCATCAGTTTCTTGATGGCGGGCATCAGCGGCAATTGCCCGCTCATGGCGCGCTTCAGCAAAAATCCGGTAATGATGAGGCGATTGATTTCGTTGGTGCCTTCGAAGATGCGGTTGATGCGGGCATCGCGATAAGCGCGCTCGGCCGGATACTCCTCGACAAAGCCGTAGCCGCCAAAGATCTGCATCGTCTCATCGACCACGTAATCGACCATCTCTGAGGCCCAAACTTTAATGATCGAACACTCCACCGCATATTCCTCGATGGCTTTGCGAGTTTCCTTCATCGCGTCCGCGCTGGATTTATCGACCTCGCCGAGCGCGCCGTCCATCATGCCGACCGTGCGATAGACGAGCGATTCGCCGACGTAGAGCAGCGTAGCCATGTTGGCGATTTTTTCGCGCACCAGGCCAAAGTCGGCGATTACTTTGCTGAAAGCCTTGCGCTGCTTGGCGTAGGCGATGGCGTGTGCGAGCGAAACGCGGCCTCCGCCCACGCACATGGCGCCCAACTTGAAGCGGCCGATATTCAAAATGTTGAAGGCGATGATGTGCCCTTTGCCGATGTCGCCCAGCAAGTTTTCCGCAGGCACCTTGCAGTCGTTCAAAATAATAGGACAGGTCGAAGATCCGCGAATGCCCAGCTTGTGCTCCTCCGCGCCGATGGAGAATCCAGGGAAATCCCGCTCGACCAGAAAAGCAGTGAACTTTTCCCCGTCGATTTTTGCGAAAACGGTGAACAGGTCAGCGAAGCCGGCGTTGGTAATCCACATCTTTTCGCCGTTGAGAATGTAATGCTTGCCATCGGCTGAGAGCTGCGCGCGGGCGCGGCAGTTCAAAGCGTCAGAACCGGACGACGCTTCCGACAACGCATATGCGCCGACAATTTCGCCGGCAGCCAGGCGCGGCAAATATTTCTGCTTCTGCTCTTCCGTGCCAAAGTAAACCAGCGGCAGCAAGCCAATGCCGCTATGCGCGCCCCATGTGGTGGCGAAGCCCGCGTATTGCGCGATGTGGTCGGCGATCACCGCCGCAGTCACTTTGTCCATTTCGAGGCCACCGTAGGCTTCGGGGACCTCAACCCCAGACAGGCCCAGGTCGCCGGCCTTCTTCACCAGATCGCGCGAGATGGAAAAATCCTTGTGCTCCATCTTCTCGATGTTCGGCAGGATTTCGTTGACGGTGAATTCTTCCGCCGTCTGCCCGATGAGTTGTTGCTGCTCCGTAAAGTCTTCGGGCGTGAAGATTTCATCCGGACGGCGCTCTTCCAGCAGAAAGCTGCCGCCAGAAATTCTGGTCTTGGGAACCGCAGTAGTAGTGGCCATGTCTTAAATCCTTCTCAGTAAGAATCGCAGAATGCGCGGAAAACTGGAGAGAACCTACCATTCTAATTCGGCTGCAGCAGGAATGATAGGGTAGAGGCGTCTTCATTATCTTACAGATACAGAGGATTAAGAGAATTACAGGAAGCGCCGACGCAAACGGCGCCCCATCTCACAACGAGACTGCACCAGAATTTGGCATTGAACCCTTTTTGAGGCTGTGGTAAGTTTGGGGCTTAGTGATCCCCTATTGGAGGTCTGCCTGGATGCTGACTTCGAATGACGCTCTGAGCAACCATGATGAGTTCCGCAAGCTGGCTCAGGAGCATATGCAATATTCCACTCGCCTTGATTCTCTCACCCAAAAACGTTATCTCAGCGAAGACGAAAAACTTGAGGAAGTCCGCCTGAAGAAGCTGAAGCTGCGGCTCAAAGACCAGATGCAAACGATTGAGCGGCAGTATCGGCAGCAATTTCACGTAGCGTAATTTTTGGCCATTCGTAGGCGGCCTTCGCCGCTGCAGCTATTCTTGTATCTACCCAAGGGCGCTCTTCAGCGCCTTTCTTTATATAAGCTTGCCCCGTGGTGCGATAATGTCCGTACGGCTTTGGCCGATGGGTGCAGCCATGTACGTGCAGAACCTTTTCGACTCTAGCGGCAACTGGATTGCCTTCCGAACAGAGGGCTTTGTGTACTCTCCCGACGATTGGATTGGTTGGTTGCCTTGCGCACCGCCCCGAAATTGCGCAATGATGTTCGAGGCCGTGACTGCCGCGCAAGGCGCGATGAGTCCCGTCCTAAGTCTTTCAATTCAAATAACTTAGTGTTTTAAGCTCTTTGACATCTATTTTTTGCGGGGAATTTCCGGCGAGGTGTGCGGTAGTTTGCACGTCAGGTAGCCAAAATCATGGGTCCCCCCTCCCCCCATTTTGCAAAATCTCTGGAATCACGGAGTTGGCAGGAACCAGCCGTAGGGTTCGAAATAAATTTTTCGGCGAGACAGGCGCACGACCCGTTGCGGCGTAGTCGGATCGGGAAGGGCGCCTCTTCCAGCCGTGCCGCTAGGCATCCGCAAAGATGTGGGATTCAGCCCCTGAGGGCTCGCCAGTGGAAAGCGCTCGGACAGACAAAGAA
>Ga0302307_10000743_pt1 | contig 21357 bp, 16 predicted proteins | sample III_Palsa_E3_2_FD_200530 | JGI IMG/M metagenome (GOLD analysis project Ga0302307, IMG submission 200530) | Peat permafrost microbial communities from Stordalen Mire near Abisko, Sweden - III_Palsa_E3_2 | ecosystem: Environmental > Terrestrial > Soil > Palsa > Peat permafrost | place: Sweden... | reverse complement strand
CGGTTTAGTTGAGCGCTTTGCACGGACGCGGAGAGATCTTTTTGACGACGACAATATCTCGCCGTTCGCCGGGTGCCATTCCCGACCCGCCGGAAATGGCAGAGCGGGTCCGTTCCAAGGATTGGTCAAAAACTCTACTCGGTGCGGCCGAAAATTGGCCGCCCAGTCTAACGGTGATCGTGAAGGTTATGCTCGCTTCGGGCTTCCCAACGTGTGTTCGTTGGGGGCCTCAATTCGTAATGATTTATAACGACGGCTACCGGCCAATCCTCGGCGACAAACATCCAGCGGCCTTCGGTCTCCCCTTTCATGAGGTATGGCCGGAAGTCCAACCTCAACTGCGGCCCTTGCATGAGGCAATTCTGAACGGGACGAGTGGCGCTTTCTTTGCTGAAGATCTTCTCATTAAGGTCCAGCGCCGCGGCACCTCCGATTGGGAGGACGCTCGCTTTACCGTCAGCTACAGTCCGATACCGGACGAAAAAGCTCCCACAGGCGTGGGCGGCGTGCTCGTTACAGCGGTCGAGACCACGGACCGGGTGCGGACCGAGGAAGCGCTTCGCGCTAGCGAACAGCGTTTCGCCGGCATCTTCGAGCAGACTGGCGTCGGCGTCATTCAATCTGAATTAGACGGTCGATTCCTCCTCGCGAACAAGCGGTATTGCGAGATCGTCGGTCGTTCCGCTGATGAGCTTCTGACGCTTCGCGTCCCGGACATAACCCACCCCGACGATCGGGAATCCGACGCCGTGCTCCGGCAGCGCCTTGTTGCCGACGGTGTTCCGTTCTTTGTCGAGAAGCGCTACCTGCGCCCGAACGGGTCGGCGATATGGGTTAACGTCAACGTGTCACTGATGCAAAGCGCGGATGGGACGCGGCAGCAATTCATCGGGGTCGCTCAGGACATCACGGAGCGAAAAGTCGCGCAGGAGCAGCAGGGTCTGTTGGTCCGAGAGCTAAATCATCGGATCAAAAACTTGTTCGCGATCACCAGCGGGATGATCGCGCTAAGCGCTCGCTCTGCGACGACGCCAAAGGAATACGCGAGTAACATTCGCGGCAGGCTTAATGCGCTGGCTGCCGCACACGATTTGATACTTCCAAGCTTCAGTGGCGAGGGGATTGCTCTCGGCGAGCCCACGGGTTTGGAGATGTTGTTGCGAAGGATTTTATCGCCCTACGTTGAGGCGGGGTCAGATAATTCTGGTGGACGCCTTATCCTGGATGGCCCGGCCGTGCCGCTGGGGGCGCGCACCGTCACGACCTTTGCTCTCATCCTGCATGAACTGGCGACAAACGCAGCAAAATACGGCGCGTTGTCGGTCGAAGAAGGACATCTCCGCGTCACGTGGCGGTGCGTGGACGATGTACTGATCTTGAAATGGGAAGAAAGCGGCGGTCCAGCTCTTAAAGGGCCGCCTGAATCGGAAGGTTTTGGGACAGTGATCTCCAATCACTGCGTCCGTGGGCAGTTCGGAGGGATAGTGTCCCGCAAATGGGATTTGAATGGTCTCTCGGTAGAGCTTTCAGTCCCGGTGGAACGCTTGAGCGATTAAGACGCTGGGCCCTGCTTTGGGTCAGAGCTTGCTCAAATGCGGCATGACCTCGCTCTTGAACAGTTCAAGCGAGCCAAGCGCCTCGGCAAGCGTCATGGTCCCGAGAAACGGGTAGGTCAGCAGATAATTGATGCCGAGCTCGCGCGTTTGGCGCTCGAGTTCAGTTCGTACTGTCTGCGGAGAGCCGGCCACGACGCCGCCATGCTCGACCATTTCCTCGTAGCTCGTCCCGTGCGGAATTTTCAGCCGCGAGGTTAGGCCGGTGTCGTTCTTCTTGACCCGCAACCAGTTGAGGTTGACGAGGTGCGCCTCCATCGCCGGCTTGAAGATGCGATGCGCCGCGGCGTCGGTCTCGGCGACGAAGATGTGGCGTTGCACGCCAATGACAACGCCGCCGGGGAATTCCGGCTTCAGCTGCGCCGGCGCGCCGCGCTTGGCAAGCGCAGCCTTGAAGGCTTCGATATTGGCCTTGGCCATCGCCGTAGCGCCCAGCGTCACGTAATGTAGCCCGTGTTCGCCGGCCCAGGTCGAGCCAATTTCGCTGGATGACGCATACCAGAATGGCGGATGCGGTTGCTGCAGCGGCCGCAGCGCGATCGGCACGTCTTTGTAGCTATAACGGCCGCTTTTATAGGTCAGCGTTTCCGAACTCAGGCCGGTGCTCAAGCAATCGAAGGCGTCGATGAAAATATCGCGCGTCTCCGCATGCATCACATTGTGAAACTCGACCTCGTAAGGCGAGACGCCGCGGCCGACGCCGACGTCGAGCCGGCCGTGGCTCAAATGATCGAGCATGCAGATCTCCTCGATCAACCGCAGCGGTGAGTAAAGCGGCAGCAAATAGACCAGGGGCCCAAGCCGCATGGTCTTGGTGACGCGTGCGACCGCACTGAGATAGACGCTCGGCGCCGGCACAAGATTGAGCGGCGTCGCGTGGTGCTCGGCCACATGCAAGCAATAAAAGCCGGCGGCATCGGCCGCCGCGGCGAATTGGAGCCGCTCGTCGAACAACACCGAAACCGGCCGTCCCGCTTCTTCGACATGGTCGAATAGTCCGATTTTCATGACGCCTCTTTGCCTTTAAGTCCTCATTTCGCCGAGCTCGTCCAGAGCGGGCGTATTGCGGGCGGGAAGTTGTGCCATCTCCCACGCCGGCAATCTATTGTCCCCGGCTCATGTGCCACCCGCACGAACTCCTCTTGCTTCGTCAGCCGGCAAACGCCACATCTGCGCCGGTGATGCCTGCCCCCCCTGCCATAAAAGTCGAGCGCCTGGTCAAGATCTATAAGAAGGTGCCGGCCGTCGACGGTATCTCGTTTTCGATCACGCCCGGCTCGATCACCGGACTCCTCGGCGGCAATGGCGCCGGCAAGACCACGACTATCTCCATGATCATGGGCCTGCTGGTTCCAACTTCAGGCCGGGTGACCGTGCTCGGCGCCGACATGCCGCAACAGCGCTACCGCGCTTTGCACCGCATGAATTTCGAAAGTCCCTATGTCGAAATGCCGATGCGGCTCACCATTCGTCAAAATCTCAAAGTGTTCGGCATGCTCTACGGCGTTCCGAACCTGCGCGACCGGATTGAGGAACTCGGCGAAGCGCTCGATCTGACCGAGCTCCTTGACCGGCCTACCGGCAAGCTTTCAGCCGGGCAAAAGACCCGGGTCTCGCTCGCCAAGGCGCTCATCAACTCTCCGGATTTACTGCTGCTGGACGAGCCCACGGCCTCGCTCGACCCCGACACCGCCGATTGGGTGCGCGCGCGGCTCGAACGCTATTGCCGCGACCGGCACGCGACGATGCTGCTCGCCTCGCACAACATGGCCGAGGTCGAAAGATTGTGCGAACGCGTCATCTTCATGAAGCGCGGCCGGATCGAGGACGACGACACGCCGCCGGGGCTTCTGGCGCGCTACGGCCGCCGCACTTTGGAGGAAGTTTTTCTCGATGTCTCCCGCGGCCGCGACGAAGCGCGCGAGGCGGCGCAATGAGCACAGTGAACTCAATGCACGTCCGCACCGAGAACGCGTTCGCTTTCTCGCCGCGTCGCGTCGCAGCGATGATACTGCGTTATTGGTACCTGTTGCGTTCGTCGTGGCCGCGACTGGTCGAGCTGGTTTATTGGCCCACGATGCAGATGATCACGTGGGGTTTCATCCAATATTACGTGATGCAGAACGCGAGCTTCTTCGCTCGCGCGGGAGGAACGCTGATCGGCGCGGTGCTGCTTTGGGACATTCTATTTCGCGGGCAGCTCGGTTTCTCCATATCGTTCCTCGAAGAAATGTGGTCGCGCAACATCGGCAATCTGATGATGAGTCCGCTGCGGCCGTTTGAATTCATTATCTCGCTCATGATCATGAGCCTCATTCGGCTCTCGCTCGGCGTTATACCGGTGACGGTGTTGGCGCTGCTGTTCTTCGGCTTCAATCTCTACGGCTTGGGATTCGCCTTGGCGGCTTTTTTCGTCAACCTGATGCTGACAAGCTGGGCGGTCGGCATTTTTGTCTCGGGACTGGTGATGCGAAACGGGCTCGGCGCGGAGAATTTCGCCTGGTCGATCATGTTTCTGTTTATGCCGCTGACGTGCGTCTACTACCCGGTGACGACGCTACCGGTCTGGCTGCAGCCCGTCGCGTGGCTCTTGCCGCCGACCTATGTCTTCGAAGGCATGCGGGAACTCTTGATCCATCAAACCTTTCGGGCCGACCTTATGCTCGATGCGCTGGCGCTGAACGCGGTGTTCTTCGCCGCAGGCGTGTTCGGATTCCTCAAGCTTTTGCAGAGCGCGCGGCGCCACGGCTCGCTGATACAAACCGGGGAATAGGTTAATTCGTATCGCCCATCGTGTGGCGGTTCGGAAGTCGTCTTTTCCGGCGCTTTGTCATGCGGACTTCCGAACCAAAGCCACACGAGATCAATCGATTTGCGGGTGTCCCTTTGATTCCGACGTTCGCACATGGGTTTGCCGCCTGGTCATGCGAACTTCGGAATCGGGACACCAGCCGTCTGGCTACCTATATAACGAATAAGGAAAAAATTGATTTTACCCTTGCCGTATGACAGACCAATTCCAAATTGCTGCACCGCAGCAGACTGGGCAAGGATCATCCATGGCTATTGGTGAGTTCGGCGGCGCTCCCGCCGTTCCCGGCAGCGTACTGACCTCAACGCCGCTTTATTGGTTTTATGAAACGAGCCAAGCAGCGTTAAGCCCGGCGCGCGTCCTGGCCGACGCCACGCGATTGGCCTTCAAAAATCCGTTCAATCCGTTTTATTTGACTACTTTCGGCAAATCGGTTGCCGCAGCCGCGGAACTCTTCGAACGCTCCACCCGCCGCTACGGGCAACCGGATTGGCGTATTTCCTCGACCTTGGTCGGCGCCGAGCGCGTGCCGGTGCACATCTCCAGCGTATGGGAGCGCCCGTTCTGCCGAGTTCTCCGTTTCGAGCGTGTGTTTGAGCGCGCGCCGCGGCGGCCGCAACCGCGTTTGCTGATCGTGGCGCCGCTTTCAGGTCATTATGCAACGCTATTGCGCGGCACTGTTGAAGCCTTTCTGCCTAATCACGACGTGTACATCACCGAGTGGCGCGATGCGCGAACCGTACCGGTGTCCGAGGGGAGGTTCGATCTCGACGATTACATCGATTATTTGATTTCGATGTTCCACGCGCTCGGCGGCGACACGCACGTGGTTGCGGTATGTCAGCCGGCGGTGCCGGTCATCGCCGCCGTGTCGGTGATGGAGGCGGACGGCGATCCTTACGTGCCCGTTTCCATGACGTTGATGGGCGGCCCAATCGACACTCGCGCCAACCCGACGGTGGTCAACAAGCTTGCCGAACGCCGCGGCATCGACTGGTTCCGGCGCAACGTCATCACCAAAGTGCCGTTTCCAAGCGCCGGCTTCCTGCGCGACGTTTATCCCGGCTTTTTGCAGCTCAACGGTTTTATGAGCATGAATCTTGACCGGCACATCCAGGCGCACCGCGATTTGTTTCTTAATCTAGTGAAGGGTGACGGCGATTCCACGCAAAAGCATAAGGAGTTCTATGACGAATATCTTGCGGTGATGGATCTGCCGGCCGAATATTATTTGCAGACGGTGGATACAGTGTTCGTCCGTCACGCGCTTCCCGATGGTCAAATGATGCACCGCAATCGTCCGGTCGATCCGCGGCAGATCAAACGCGTCGCGCTCTTAACCGTCGAGGGTGAGAACGATGATATTTCCGGTGTAGGCCAGACCGAGGCCGCGCATCGGCTTTGCACCAACATTCCTCCGGAGCGGAAGGCACATTGGCTGCAGCCGGCGGTCGGACATTACGGCGTGTTCAATGGTGCACGCTTTCGTTCGGAGATTGCTCCGCGTATCGCCGACTTCGTCCTGTCAATGAGTTTGGCGCAAGGCTCGCGGCGCGACGGCAACGTGTGGCCGAAAACGCGCAGGGTCGCGGCCCAGGTGAACGGCGCGGCATCTGCTTCCGAGCAGCCCGAAAATACAACCCCTGGCTTTGAGGCCAGCAAAGTCAGCCACTGAGCCCACCCATTCAGGCCCAATTCACCTGAGACCGGACGCCTTCCGCGTGTGGCGTGCCCAAGGGTTTGATTTCAAGGCGTTATTACGAATCAATCGGCGTCAAATCGCGCGGCCGGAAGATCGAAAAACTATGAAGCAAAATTCATTTCATCAGCCGAACCCCTAGTACGGAGCACTAAGAATTCGTACCACATTTCGTGGTTAAAACGGCGTTTATGAACGGCGCTTGGCACAGCCTTCGATATGGCAATATCCGCCCGATTCGAATGGTTGAATGAAACGGTTATGTCCCAGCGTGCCATGCTGTATCGCCGCCCTAGCGAACCCCAAGCTATCGAAGTTGTCTTTGACGCGGCGATTTACATCGTGCGCGTGCGGCGGCATCGGCTGGCGCGCCGCTACACCTTGCGGATCGCCGCGCCGACTCGCGAAGTCATCCTCACGATTCCGCCCCGAGGTACGCTGAAGGAAGCCCGCGAATTCGCACAGAAGCACGGCGGCTGGATTGCCGCCCGTCTCGGCCGTTTGCCAAAGGTGGTGCGCTTCGCCGACGGCATAGTCGTGCCGTTGCGCGGCGCGCCGCATCGGATCGTGCACCGTCCCGGTATGCGCGGCACTGTCTGGGTGGAAGCAAACGGCGCGGATGAGTCGCTTCTCTGCGTGGCCGGGCAAGCGCCACATGTCGATCGGCGCATCGGCGACTTCTTGCGGCGTGAAGCCAAGCGGGACCTCGAGATCGCCAGCCTCGGCTTTGCCGCTGCACTCGGCGTTGCCGTCAAGCGGGTCGCCGTTCGCGATCAGGCGAGCCGCTGGGGCTCCTGCTCGAGCACGGGGGTGCTGTCATATTCCTGGCGGCTGATCCTCGCGCCGCCACTTGTTCTCAATTACCTCGCCGCCCACGAGGTCGCGCATCTCGCGGAGATGAATCACTCCGCGAGGTTCTGGCGTCTCGTTCAACGCCTCTGCCCGGATCATCAACGGGCCAGGGTATGGCTCGACGTGCACGGCAGCGATCTGCACCGCTACGGCTTGACCAGGGCTTGAGGTTCTCGCGCGGCTTTACGGCTGCGCCTCTGTCGTCAACGCCTCAGTGGTGTACGCTTTGCGCGGCTACGAGTTCGGGCGATGGAATAAGCTCGAACGATAGCTTGGCCGCAACCGCGAGCAAAATGAGCGCAAGGACAATGCGCAGCGCGGTTTCGGGGAAGCGCGCGGCGGCATAGCTCCCAAGCAAGATTCCCGGGATAGATCCAAAAATAAGCGCGATGAAAATCTGCCAATCCACCGAGCCCAACAGCCAGTGCCCGATCCCGGCGACCAGCGTCAACGGCACGGCATGGACGATGTCGGAGCCGATTATTTGCCGGGTCGGCACTTTTGGATAAAGCAGCACCAGCGCGGTCACGCCGATCGCGCCCGCTCCGACTGACGTGATCGACACTAAAACGCCAAGAACGCCGCCGGTGAGGATGGTGAGCGCCGCGATCCGACTGGGCGGAAGCGCGCTCATGCGCGGCGCATAGTAAGCAGCGATTTTATTGCGAAAAATCAGAGTGACAGCAGTGAACAGCAACGCAACCGCCAACACCGCGCCGATCAAGTGCTTTGCACCGTCACCCTTGATGTCGAAATAGCTCAAACAGGCAATGGTGACTATTGTCATCGGCACGCTGCCGGACGCGAGCCGGCCGACGATCCGCCAGTCGACCGTGCGATTGAACCCATGCACCACGCTGCCGGCTGATTTCGTTACTGCGGCATAGAGCAGATCGGTACCGACGGCCGTCGTCGGATGAATGCCGAACAACAAGATGAGCAGCGGCGTCATCAATGAACCGCCGCCCACGCCGGTCAGGCCGACCAACAGGCCGACGCAAAATCCGGAAATCGTATAGAGCAATGGTACCGAGTGAACCGCGTTCATCCTGCTGCCTCGCGGCCATTCGCGAACGGCCCTCGGTGAAGAGACCCGCGCGAACAGCGGTAAAGCAAGTCTAGAGAATGTCTTGCGCCCACGCGCGATCCAAGGGGAGCATGGCAGGACATTAACATCTTTTCATCTTGCCGCCGACCCTTTGATGAAGGGACTTTTCGCGCGTGATGTGCACATCAATGTAATTTGATTTTAATTCCGACACTTAGTGCATCGGGGAGCCGTGCCTTACCGCAATGGCGAGCGCCGCCTCCTCGGATGAATGCAACCTGTTGTCCTTACCCGCATTGCCCGCATTGTTGGAAGTGGATGGAATGGGGGTTTGCCCGTTCGATAAAAAAGGGGGAGAGCCTTTTTGCCGCAGTAACTAACACTAACCTGTGAACTGCATTGTATTCGCAGCGTGCAATCATATTTCCCGAAAATTAGGCGGACCGGACGGCTCCCCATCCCCCGACACCCCGCCGCCCGGTCCAATAAGCCTAAGTTTTGAGGCAACGACTACAAGGGCCCCAAGCGCGTATCTGCTTGGGGTCCTTTTTTCTTGCGCCTTCACGCGTTCAATCTTTGACCAAATCCCCCAATAGGCTTGCCGCGACCGCAAGCTTGGACAGTGTAAGCCCGGATGCGGCGATTTCGTGGATACCGCCGCGTATACGCTCGACCGCCGGCTTGCGCGCCGCGACCCAGCGCTCTACGGCCCCGGCGCCCCCCTGACCGCCCCCGATCATCGCCGCGGTAAGACGCCGCTCGGCATCGCCGATGGAGTCGCGCGCGCGATCCAGCGCCAGCCGATCGAAATAATCGGCAATCGGGATATTGCTGGCGGCGGCGACAATGCGATCGAGGCCGAAGAACGCACTTGCGGCGAAGTAGGTGCCCGCCACGTCGCCAATCGAACGGCCGGTGCGGTCGGCGACCAATACGATGTCGGGCGCCGCGGTGAGCGGGCCGAGATTGCTGATATTGGCGGCAATCTCTTCGGGGACGCCGGCGCCGGTCAGCTCTTGCCGGCGCGCCGTGCGCGCGATCTGCGCGTCTTCGGGCAGTGCGACGTCGAGCGCGGCGGCGACCGCGGCAACGCCGTCGCGGTAGTGAGCCACCACCTCGGCAAGGCGGCTTGTCAAATCCACGTTGCGCAAGAACCAGATGATGCGATCGAGCAGCAGGTCCTGTATCGTCTGATAGAGCGCGAGTTGCACTTTTGCGACGACGACGTTGTCGAGAGAATCGAGCGCGGTATTGAGCGCGGTCATACCGTAACTGTCGCGCACCGCGGCAAACGCAAAAGCAATGTCCGCAGGGGCGGCGCCGGTCTGGTCGGCAATGCGCACCATGAGCGAAGGGCCGCCGCGGTTGATCATCGAGTTAGCAAGCTGCGTGGCGACGATCTCGCGGCGTAGCCGGTGTTTTGTCAGGGCATCAGGAAACCGCTCGGAGATCACGCGTGGAAAATAACGGACGAGCTCGCGGCCGAGATAAGTGTCGTCGGGCACCGCCGATTCCAGCAAATCCTCGTAGAGCGTTATTTTGGCGTAGGCGAGCAGGACCGACAGTTCAGGACGGGTGAACGGCTGCAAGCGTCGCCGGCGTTCAGCAAGCGCAATGTCGTCGGCGAGAAATTCCACCGCGCGATCAAGTAGTCCGCGTGCTTCCAGGATTTGAACGAGGCGCTGCAGAAAGCCGAAATCCTCCATGCCGCGCCGCTCGGACAGCGATAATGCCAGCGGCTGCAAATAATTGTTGCGGAGCACCAGGGCGGCGACCTCATCGGTCATTTCAGCAAGGAGCGCATTGCGCGCGTCCATGGCCAAGCGGCCGTCGCGCACCGGGATGCTGAGCGCGATCTTGATGTTGACTTCCATGTCCGACGTGTTGACCCCGGCCGAGTTGTCGATGGCGTCGGTGTTGAGCCGCACCCCCCGCAACGCCGCTTCGATGCGGCCGGGCTGGGTCATGCCCAGATTGGCGCCTTCGCCGATGACCTTGCAGCGCAGGTCCTTGCCGGCGATCCGAATTGGGTCGTTGGCGCGGTCGCCGGCAGCCTCATCGCTTTCATTGGAGGCGCGCACATAGGTGCCGATCCCGCCGAAAAAAAGCAGATCCACTTGCGCGGAGAGGATGGCGCGGATCAGTTCAGCTGGCGTCACTTTTGCTGCTACGCCGAACAACTTCTGTGCTTGCGGCGAAAGCCTGATCTCTTTAGCGCGGCGCGAGTAAACGCCGCCGCTTTTGGAAATGATCGATTTGTCGAAATCCTGCCAGCTTGAACGCGGCAAATCGAAAAGACGCTTTCGCTCCGCGAAGCTTCGCTCCGCATCGGGCTCCGGATCGATGAAAATGTCGCGATGATCGAAAGCGCCGACAAGCCTGATGGTCTTTTCGCGCAGCATACCGTTGCCGAAAACGTCGCCCGACATGTCGCCGACGCCGACCACACTGAACGGCGTCTTGGCGATGTCGATATCCATTTCTCGGAAGTGGCGTTTGACCGATTCCCAGGCGCCGCGGGCGGTAATGCCCATTTTCTTGTGATCGTAGCCGGCCGAGCCCCCTGAGGCGAAGGCGTCGCCGAGCCAGAAGTCGTGCGCCGCCGCGATGTCGTTGGCGATGTCGGAGAAAGTGGCCGTGCCCTTGTCGGCGGCGACCACGAGATAGGGATCGTCACCGTCCTGGCGCACCATTTCGCGCGGCGGAACGATGCCAATCGTTCCGATGCCGATATTGTCGGTCATATCGAGAAGCGTCGAAATAAAGAGCCGGTAACACGCTGTGCCTTCGGCCTGAATGGCCTCGCGCGCGGTCATGCCCGGCAAACGCTTCGGTACGAACCCGCCCTTGGCTCCGACCGGAACGATCACCGCGTTCTTGACATTCTGCGCTTTGACAAGGCCGAGGATCTCGGTGCGGAAATCCTGCGGCCGGTCCGACCAGCGAATGCCGCCGCGCGCCACCTTGCCGAAGCGAAGATGCACGCCCTCGACCCGCGGCGAATAGACAAAAATTTCATAGAGCGGCCGCGGCAACGGCACGGCGTCGAGTTCGCGGCTGGCGAATTTAATGGCAATGAGGTCTTTCGGTTTGCCGTCGCGGTCCACTTGATAAAAATTCGTGCGCACCGCGGCTTCGACCGCGCCGGTGAAATGCCGCAGGATGCGATCCTCGTCGAGACTCTCGACCCCCTGCAAGGCGGTTTCGATCGCCGCGGCGATCGCTGCCTCCTGCGCCGGACGTTCTTCCGTTGTGACCCCGAGATGCGGGTCGAAACGGGCATGAAAAAGCTTCACGATATTCGCCGCCACGCTCGAGTGTTTGCGCAGCGTCGCCCACATGTAATCCTGCGAGTAAGGCACGCGAATTTGCCGGAGAAAGCGGGAATGGGTACGCAATAGCGCGACGTCTCGCCAGATCATGCCGGCCGCGAGTATCAGCGCGTTATAGCCGTCATCCTCGGCGTCCCCCTCTATCACCGCGAGAAAACACGCCTCTAATTTCTCTTTGGAGTCGGCGAGCGTGAATGGCTGTTCGAGCGCGCTTTGCAGCACCATGTCGTGCAGCCAGATATCCGGCACGTCCTTCGGCTCGATGTGGTAGGTGCGCTCGTCGATGACGCGGAAGCCCATGTTTTCCAGCACCGGCACGCGCGCAGACAGCGGAATGGGTCGGCCACGGCTGAAAACCTTCAATCCGGCCGCGGCATCTTCGACACCGTGATTGAGGTGGAACTCGACCGCCAGCGGATGGTCATCGGTCAGCGCCTCGACCGCCCCGATATCGGCCACCGCGGCCGCCGGCGGAAAGATGTCCTGATAGTCGGCGGAAAATGCCGCTTCGTAGCGCGCAAACAACACGCGGCCGGCGTCGGCTCGCGAAAAGTCACCGAGAGCTTCTTTCAGGCCGTCCACCCAGCTCCGTACGATCGCCTCGACCGAGCGTTCGAGAATGCCGCGATCGATTGTCGGAGTTTCGCCGTCGTGGCGCGCGATGATGAAATGCACACGTACGAGCGGGCCTTCTGGAAAGAACGGATTAAACTCCCGCACTTCGCCTTTGAACGTGGCCGCGAGATAATTGCCGATCTTCGCTCTGATCTCGCTGTCGTAGCGGTCTCTTGGAACGTAAACGACCACGGCAACGAATCGGTCGAAGCGGTCGCGCCATGGAAGCACGCGGACGCGCGGCCGTTCGCCGAGCTGAAGGATGGCCAGCGCGAACTGATAAAGCGTGGCCTCGTCGATCTGAAACAGCTCGTCGCGTGGATAGTTTTCCAGCACGTTGACCAGCGCCTTGCCGGAATGGCTCGACGGATCGAATCCGGCTCGGCTGATGACGCGGTCGACCTTGTGCCGCAAGTAAGGAATCGCGCGCGCCGATCGCGTGTAGGCCGTCGACGTAAACAGTCCGCACAGCACGCTCTCGCCGACCAGGGTGCCGTCGGGGTCGAAACGTTTCACGCCGACGTAATCCAATTGCACCCGCCGGTGTACACGCGAGCGAACCGCGGCCTTGGTGACGATCAGGAGCTTCGGTTCTTTGAGAAACTCGCCGATTTCCGGCGTTATGGTCACAAGCTGGCCATCCCGGCTGAGAAGCCGCATCTCCCGCGAGCGCAATAGTCCGAGCCCGGTTTCGAATTTCGGCGTAAGCTCGCGCTCGCGGTCGGCGTAGGCGTAATCGCGCGCGCCGAGCAGGGTGAAGTTGTCCCCGGCCAACCATTGCAGAAACTGGATCGCTTCGGCGATCTCGTCGGCGGCAAGCGGTGGCGGATTGGCTTGCAGTTCGGCCACGACTTCGCCGACGCGGGCAAGCATCGGCCGCCAATCGTGCACGCAGACAGCCACTTCAGTGAGGATCTGATACAGGGCGCGCACAATGTCCGCGCGATCGCTCTCGTTCTCCGCGCCGCCGGTAAGAATGTGAATGTAGCTCTCGCGGCTGCCCTGGCTTTTGCGCGCGCCCTTAAACGCCGTGAGTTTGCCCGCCTGGTCGCGTTGGACCGTAAAGACCGGATGCGCCAACAGGCGGATGTCCAAGCCATGCTCGCCAAGTTCGCCGAGAACCGAATCGACCAAAAACGGCATGTCGTCATTGACGATTTGCAAAATCGCTTCGCCGCGCGACGAAGCCACAGGCGTAAAGCCGATCTTGGCGGCGCCGGGATCGCGCGCCTGCAAAAAAGACCACGCTTGTTCGGTAAGGCCGGCGAGCCCGTCCGGCGCGTAATGTTGCAGGTCGTCAGGCAGAGCTTGCGCGTGCAGTTCGGCGAGAAAACTACCCGGAATGTCTGGCCGGTGCGCGGCAAGAACGGCCGTGGCGGCGCCGATGAGCGACTCGGTCGCATCCTCCTGCGCGGCGCGGGGGTTATCCTCGACGACCATTGTTCTCCCGTTCCGGCTCGCCGGTCGCCTTCGCCTGCGATAATAGTCGCATGATGTGCCGGTCCGCTAGCGCACAATCTGTCGAGCCAGCTGCGCGCACGGCCCGGGCGCTGCGAGAAATTCGGTCAAGAGGTCCCCTTATGGTCAAGCGCATCACCAAAAAGGCCGCTGCCGGACGGGCAGCGCCCGCCCGCACGCCCGCGGCGGCACACGACGATACCGAAATCATCGCGCTGAACTTGCCGGCTGAAAAGCTGTCGCCCGAGATGCAGGCCTATTTCAGCAAATGCCAGGAAAAGCTCGGGTTCGTTCCCAATGTGCTTAAGGCCTACGCTTTCGACATGACGAAGCTTTCGGCCTTCGTCGCCATGTACAACGATTTGATGCTGGCGCCGTCGGGTTTAAGCAAACTCGAGCGTGAGATGATTGCGGTCGCGGTGTCCTCGCAAAACAAGTGCTATTACTGCCTTGTTGCTCATGGCGCCGCGGTGCGGGCGCTTTCGGGCGATCCGCCGCTCGGCGAGCTCATCGCGATGAATTATCGCAGCGCGCGGCTCTCACCGCGCGAGCGCGCCATGCTCGACTTCGCGGTCAAGCTCACGGCGGAGCCGTGGTCGATAGAAGATGCCGATCGCGAGGCGCTGCGCCGCGCGGGCTTCACCGACCGCGATATCTGGGACATCGCCGCGGTGGCTGCGTTCTTCAATATGTCGAATCGGGTGGCCTCCGCGACCGATATGCGGCCGAACAGCGTCTATCACAGCCAGGCGAGGTGAAAATGGGACGCTCGGAACACGCGGTAAAATTGCTATGATGGGATTTCCGAATCATGAGCTGTGGAGGCCTCCGATGCGTGCGGGGATTGCGAGCTTGGCGGCCGGCGGCGTTCTCGCCGCCTTCACGGTTGCGCAGGTCTTTGCCGCACCGCCGGCAAAGCTTTCGCCGAGTGACATTCAGACGACTTTCTTCAACGGTCAGCCCTTTACTGCCGCCACCCCGTCGGCCGGCGCCAAATTCAAAATGACGTTTACCGCGGATGGTAAAATCAAGCGCCAGCCGATCGGCAGCGGAAAAAAAGGCGAGGGCACCTGGAAGCTTTCGGCAGATGGCTTCTGCCGCACCTGGAAGGGCACCAGAGAAGAATGCTTCACGGTCATGTCGGCCGGCACCAACAAATGGTCGGTCATGAAGGGTTCGAGCGTTCTTGCGACGTGGAGCAAGTAGCCGGTTGCCGCGTTTGCCGTCTTCAGGCCGAGGCGAGGGCTTCTTCGTGCACCGACAGGTCGCGAATGGTCGGGCGTTCGCCGGATAGCGGATTTGCCGGGTCCCACAAATAGCTCAGCGTCTCAAAGCGCATGGCGCGGGCGTCGAGCATCACCAGACGCCCAACTAGGCCCACACCGAATCCGACAATCTCTCGGATGACCTCGAGCGCGGCCATTGACCCGATGACACCGGCAAGTGCACCGAGAATTCCGGCCTCGGCGCAGGGCGGCACAGTTCCGAGCGGCGGCGGTTCGGGAAAAAGACACCGATAAGTCGGGTTCGGCTTGCCGTCGGCCGAACGCTCATGGGCGCGGATGGTGGTGAGCGTGCCGTCGAATGGGCCGAGCGCTGCGGTCACCAGCGGCTTCTTGGCGAAATAACAGGCGTCGGAAACCAAATAGCGCGTGGCGAAATTATCCGAACCGTCGGCGATCAAATCGTAATTGCCGATGAGCGAAAACGCGTTTTCCGGGCCCAGACGGACGCCGTGTTTCTCGACGGTGACGTGAGGGTTCAGCCTGCCGATGATCGCGGCCGCGCTATCGACTTTCGGCAGCCCGAGGTCAGGCGTGGCGTGGATCACCTGCCGCTGCAGATTGGAAAGCGAGATGACATCATCGTCGACAATGCCGAGAGTCCCCACGCCTGCGGCGGCAAGATAAAGAATGAGCGGAGCACCGAGCCCGCCGGCGCCAATGACCAGGACCCGTGCGCGGCGTAGCGCGGCCTGTCCTGGTCCGCCCACTTCCGGCAGCACGATATGGCGAGCGTAACGTTCGAGTTCGTCGGCGCTGAGCATGCTGTCAACATAGGCGTGAACTGAGCGTCCGGCCACCACTAATGCCCCGATTCCGAAGTTCGTATCGTTGTGCGGCATTCTCGTTTCCGAACTTCGGAATCGAAAGGGCATTAGCAAATTATCATTCTAGTGTCGCTTTTGGTTCAGAAGGCCGCATATTGCATTCGCGGCAAGAATGATGCGGACTTCTGAACCGCGACACTGCCGCGGTGATCGCTTGATCGCCAAACTATGCACAAGCCGTGCGGGTGCCGATTGCGTCGGGGCGCGGTTAAGCTACGCTCGCCGCGTCCCGGTAGGAGCAATCATGCGAAGGGTGCTGGCGGCTTTTGTTGTCGCCGCAATTGCTGCGGCTTCGCCGGCGCTCGCCAAACGGTCCGATAGTCGAAGGCAGACGGCGGCGCCTGCCGCCCGCCCCGGCAAGGTCACGTCGCCGCGGTCGCAAAGCAAGACCAACGCTAAAAGCGACAACGAGCGCGAGGGTGCAATTCTTGCCGCATTGGAGCGCGGCTCGGCCGGGCCGCCCGCCAGTTTCCCTGACAGTATCGGCTGGCGGCTGATTGAGGATACGGCCACCGGCGCTCGGCTTGGCCTGCCGGAAAAGCTCGTGCCTCGTGTCAGCGCGTCGCGGATGGGCGGCCGCTGGTCTTCCGCGCAGGGACAGATTCAGATCGAAACCTTCCGGTTCGCCGAAGCGGCGTTACCGGCGCTGTTCGACGACGAGAAGAAAGCGGCGCGACGGCAGATCGAGGCAAGCGTCCTCAAACCCGATATGTTCGTGATGTCCGGCGTGCAGGGTCTGAAGAATTTTTTGATGCGCGCCGAAGCGCGCGGCAGTGAAGTGCGCGGCGTCACCGTCCTCTATGATCAGGCGACCGAAGGCACTATGGAGCGGATCGCGCTGGCTATGGTAAGCGCTTACAACGGATTTCCCGACCTTAGCGTGCCGCTGCCGCCGGGTCTGCGGCGCGCGGTCGAGTACGGCTCGGCTATTGTGGTCACGCGCGACGGCGCTCTCGTGACTTCGGCGCGGCTCACTGACGAGTGCCGAAGCATCTCCGTGCCGGGCGTTGGGCATGGCGAGCGGATCGCGGCGGATAGTGCCAGCGATTTGGCGCTGCTCCGTCTTTACGGCGCGCGCGATCTCGTTCCGGTCGTGCTGACCGGCGGCGGCAGCCAAGGCGGCGATCTACGTCTTGTCGGTGTCGACGATCCGCTCGTGCAAAAAGAACAAGGCGCCGTCACGAGTTCGCGGGCTCGAATCACGGGATTGGACGTCGAACCCGCGCCGGCGCTCGGTTTCGCGGGCGCCGCCGCTGTCGACATGCGCGGGATTTTCGTCGGTATGATCGATTTCAAGCCGGCGATCGTCGCCGCCAACGATGGTTCCCCACATACGACGGCGACGCTGGTGCCGGTCGAAGCGATTCGCACATTCCTGAAAGCGCACAATGTCTCGCCCGCAATCACCGCTAACTCTCCGGCGGAAGCCGAGCAATCGGTGGTGCGCATTATCTGCGTGCGGAAGTGACCGTGGCGTCGGCGAGGCGGCCTATTTATTCTCGAACTTCGGCGCGCGCTTGGCGATGAAGGCGGCCATGCCTTCTTTCTGGTCGGCGGTCGCGAACAGCGAATGAAAGACGCGGCGCTCGAACCGAATGCCTTCGGCGAGCGGCATTTCGAATGCGGCGTTCACCGCCTCCTTGGCCGCCAGCACCGATGGCAGCGACATTGACGCAATCGTTTCGGCGACCTTCAAAGCCTCCTCGACAAGGTTAGCCAGCGGCACCACGCGGGCGGCAACGCCGGACCGCTCGGCTTCGGCGGCATCCATCATCCGGCCGGTCAAAATAAGGTCCATGGCCTTGGCTTTGCCGACGGCGCGAGTGAGCCGCTGCGTGCCGGCAATGCCGGGAATGATGCCGAGCTTGATTTCCGGTTGGCCGAATTTCGCGTTGTCGGCGGCGATGATCAGATCGCATTGCAGCGCGAGTTCGCAGCCACCGCCGAGCGCGAAGCCGGCGACCGCGGCAATCACCGGCTTGCGTAGTTCGGCGGCCGGATGCCAATCGGCGGCAAAATCGCCGAGAAAGGCATCGCCGAACGTTTTGTCTGCCATTTCCTTGATGTCGGCGCCGGCGGCGAACGCCTTGTCCGAGCCGGTGATCACCACGCAGCCTATCTTGGCATTGGCATCTAAATCCTTGAGCACGGATTTCAGCTCGCGCATCAGCGCGGAGGTGAGCGCGTTCAGTGCCTGCGGTCGGTTCAGGCGGATCAGGGCGACTTTGCCGTGGGTCTCGACAATGAGATTCTCGTAGCTCATGGCATGTCCGTTTTGCTGCTCATGCAGGCGTCATTTTTGGCATACCGGGCAATAAAACGTCGAGCGCCCGTTCTGCACGATGCGTTTGACGATGCCTCGGCAGCCGGGAGTCCGGCATTTCTCACCCTCGCGGCCATAAACGCGGAAGTGGTGGTGAAACATGCCGAGCTCGCCATCGGTGCGCTTGTGATCGCGTAAGCTCGAGCCGCCATCCCTGATCGCCTCATTGAGCACCGCTTTGATGCTTTCGACCAGCCGTTCCGCGCGTTCGTTGGGCGTACCGCGGCGGTCGGCAATGGTCGATGCGAGGCGCATCGGCGATAGCCGGGCGCGATGCAGCGCCTCACAGACATAGATGTTGCCGAGCCCGGCAACGACACGCTGATCCAAGAGCGCCGCTTTGAGGCTGGTCTTTTTTCCGCGGCAGGCTTGAGCGAGCATCGCGGCGTCGAACGCGTTGCCGAGCGGTTCGGGGCCCAGTCGCGCCACCAGCGGCTCGGCATCGAGCTTGGCGCGCGCGACGAGCTTCATCGAGCCGAAACGGCGCGGGTCGTTGAAGGTGACGATACTGCCGGACGACATATGAAATACGACGTGATCGTGCGCGAGATGCCGCTTCCGCTCGTGATAATACGTTCCAAGCTTTTCGCCGGCGGCTTTTTGAAAAACGTGAAACGAGCCGGACATCCCGAGATGCATAAGGAGCACCTCGCCGGAGGACAGATCGGCCAGCAGATATTTTGCCCGCCGGCCGAGACCAGTGACGATTTGGCCGTGCAAGCGGCGCGCGAAATTCCGCGGCAGCGGCCAGCGCAGATCGCCCCGGCGGATCTCGACCTTGGAGAAACGGGCGCCCTCCATGGCCGGCGCAAGACCGCGGCGCACCGTTTCGACTTCAGGCAATTCGGGCATTTAGCTCACGGCAGACTAAAAAACACGGTCGTGGTGAGCGCTCCTTCGATGCGCCCCCTAAACCATGGCGTATCGACTTTGTAGCGGCCGGACGCTCGCCGCGCTATCGTTGATCGTTAAGGATCAGCCATGCCCGACTCCGAAGAACAACAGGCCGATTTCGGCTATCGCCGCGTACCCATTGACGAGAAGCAGGAGCTCGTTTCGGGCGTATTCCGCAGCGTCGCCGGCCGCTACGACCTGATGAATGACTTGATGTCGTTTGGGCTGCATCGCGCCTGGAAGGATGCGCTGGTGACGGCGATCAATCCGCCGAAAAATCGCCCGTTCGTGCTTCTCGATGCCGCCGGAGGCACCGGCGACGTTGCCTTGCGCGCCATATCGGTAGGTGGCGAACAGACCCGTGCGGTGGTGTGCGATATCAACGCCGACATGCTCGCGGTCGGACAAGAACGCGCCAGGCGGCATGCCGGCGGCGTCCTTACTTCGCGCGGGGGCGAGGGGCCGCGCGGAATCGAGGACCGGATTACCTTCACCGAGGCCAATGCCGAGGCGCTGCCGTTCGCCGACCGCACCTTCGACGCCGTGACCATCGCCTTCGGCATCCGCAACGTCACCCGGATCGAACTGGCGCTAAGCGAAGCTTTCCGCGTCCTGAAGATCGGCGGGCGTTTTTTGTGCCTCGAATTTTCCACGGTCGATGTTCCGGGCCTGCAGTCGCTCTATGATTTCTATTCGTTTCGCGTGATCCCTACGCTTGGCGGAATTGTCGCCGGCGACGCGGAATCCTATCGCTACCTGGTCGAATCGATTCGCCGTTTCCCGAAGCCGCAGGACTTCGCCGCCATGATGCGCGCCGCGGGCTTCGCCCGCGCGTCCCATAAGCGTCTCACGGGCGGCATTGTCGCGCTGCATTCCGGCTGGCGATTGTGATCGCCGCGCCCGCGTATCTATTGCGTATCGGCCGTGCCGGCATCGTCTTCGCCCGCGAAGGCGTATTCGGCGTGATCGATCCTGTGGCAATCCCCCCGGCGGCGCGTCCCTTTGTGCGTATCGCGCGTTTAATCGAACGGCCATCATCGGCGACAGTGGAGACGCGGCTCGCGGCGGCGCTGACGCGGCTCGGCCCAAGCTACGTCAAGCTCGGCCAGTTTTTGGCGACGCGGCCCGACGTCGTCGGCGCGACGCTCGCGCGCGATCTCGAGCGGTTGCAAGACCAGATGCCGCCCTTTCCGCAGCAGGAAGCTGAAGCGGCGGTCGAGGCCTCGTTCGGACGCCCGCTCAATACGATTTTTCAGCGCTTTGGACCCGCGGTTGCCGCCGCCTCCATCGCCCAGGTCCACAAAGCGGAAATCGCTGCGTTGGGCTCCTCGCGGCCGGTCGCCGTAAAAGTGTTACGGCCCGGAATCGAACGGCGATTCTATGCCGATCTGCACGCCTTCGACTTCGTTGCAAGGCAGGCTGAAGAAGTTTCCGCCGAGGCGCGCCGGCTGCGGCTCGTCGAAGTGGTCGACACATTGCGGCGTACCGTTGCGGTGGAGATGGACTTTCGCCTCGAGGCCGCCGCGCTTTCGGAAATGGCCGAAAACACCAAGGACGATCCGGATTTCCGCGTCCCCGCCGTGGATTGGGACCGCACTACCAAAGAAGTCCTGACGCTGGAATGGATGGAAGGGACGCCGCTCTCGGATCGCGCGCAGCTACAAGCCAAGGGGTTCGATCTGCGCCAACTCGCCCGCGCCTTGATCCAAACATTTCTCCGGCATGCGCTGCGCGACGGGTTCTTTCATGCCGACATGCATCCGGGAAATCTGTTTGTCGACGACAACGGCCGGCTGGTCGCGGTCGATTTCGGCATCATGGGCCGGCTCGGCGTCAAAGAGCGGCTGTTTCTCGCCGAAATCCTCCACGGTTTCATCACCCGCAATTATCAGCGAACCGCCGAAGTGCATTTCGAAGCAGGCTACGTGCCGCCGCATCACTCGGTGGAGAACTTTGCCCAGGCGATCCGTGCCATCGGCGAGCCGATCCATAACCGCACCGCCGAAAACATCTCGATGGCGCGGCTGTTGACGCTGTTGTTCGAAGTCACCGGCTTGTTCGACATGCGCACCCGCCCGGAATTGCTGCTGCTGCAAAAAACCATGGTGGTGGTCGAGGGTGTCGCGCGCTCGCTCGATCCCAAACTTGATATTTGGTCCACGGCGGAGCCGGTGGTGCGCGAGTGGATGACCCGGCATCTCGGCCCCGCCGGCAAGCTCGAAGGCGCCACGCTCGGGGCGGCGGAGGTCGGAAGGTTTGTCGGCAATGCGCCGGGCCTGTTGACCCGCGGCGCCCGCGTGCTCAATCAATTGGACGAAATCACCCGTGACGGGCTGGTGCTGTCGCCGCATACCGTCGCCGATATCGGCAAAAGCGAGGCGCGCCGCACGCGATGGAGCGCCGTCGCGCTGTGGGTAATCGCCGCCTTGCTGTTGTGGATCATCATTCTCCTAATGCGGTGATTGCACTGATTGCAGTGCAATCATTTATCTGCTAACATCCGGAAAGAACGCGAGGAACCGGGATGGCGAGTCTCACCGTCCGGCAACTTGACGACCGGCTCAAGCGGCTGCTGCGGTTGCGTGCGGCGCGCCACGGCCG
>Ga0302307_10000741_pt1 | contig 21373 bp, 18 predicted proteins | sample III_Palsa_E3_2_FD_200530 | JGI IMG/M metagenome (GOLD analysis project Ga0302307, IMG submission 200530) | Peat permafrost microbial communities from Stordalen Mire near Abisko, Sweden - III_Palsa_E3_2 | ecosystem: Environmental > Terrestrial > Soil > Palsa > Peat permafrost | place: Sweden... | reverse complement strand
GATCAGCGGAGTTTTGCGGAGAATGCGAAAGGCGAAACGGATGTCCTGGAGCATGCCCGAGAAAAAATCGCCGGTGTCCTTTCCCGGCGCGATGGGTTCGCGATAGAAATTCTTTTCGACGCGCTTAAGGCTGCGCGCGAGCAACTCTTCCTCCTTGAGCTCATCCAGTGCGGTGCGGGACGCCGCGTCTTCCGATTGGCCGCGCGCGAGAAGCTCCTGATAGCGATCCTCGAGATGCTGCGAAAGCTCGTCGGCGATTTCCGTCTCGCGCGCTGGAGCAAGTTTCAGCGGAGAAAGTCGGCGGAGGATTTCTGCCTGCCAATCAGGCATTTTCGACCTCCGTGATGCGGTTGATGGCTCGCACAAATGCCTGCCAACCGCGTCGCTGCGAGGCCAGCACTTTCCGCCCCTGCTGCGTGAGCCGATAATAGCGCCGGCGGCGCTGCCCGCCCTTTTCCACCCAACGGCCCTGAATCCAACCGCGCTCTTCTAGGCGATAGAGCAAAGGGTAGAGCGATGCCACATAGAAGCGCACCGCGCCTTCCGACCGTTGTTCGATGAGCTTGGAGATTTCGTAGCCGTGGCGGGGCCGGGCCTCGATCAAAGAGAGAATCAGCAACTCCGCGCTGCCTCTCTTCCATTCACGCTCTTGAGTAGCGTCTCCCATATGTGGACTCGCCACATATTAAGAGCAGGAAGATCACGAAAGTCAAGCAAAAGCTAGGCGCTATCTGAATTTTTCGTGCGGAGTGAATCCCTGATTCTAAAAGAAGTGGTCGGGGCGAAAGGATTTGAACCTTCGACCTCCTGGTCCCGAACCAGGCGCGCTAGCCAGGCTGCGCTACGCCCCGACCGTGTGCGCGCGAACCCCACCACTCTCACGCGCCAACCAAGCTAGAATAACACAGCTTCCCCACCCACAAACGCTTCCCGCGAACATCCGTCCGCGCTTCAAGTCCTCTGCAATCCAATGCGCCCGCGCCGTCTCGCACGCCCGCGCCGGCCGCCGCGGAATCTCGCTGCATCATCGGCCGGGGCGATTCACCGCGTATTGCACCACCTCGAATCCGCGATGGATCGTCTCCCGTTCGTATTTCATTCCCAATTTTTCCATCACATGAATCGAAGCGCGGTTCGCCGCCACGGCCACCGCCACGATTCTCGCAAGGCCCGCGCGCTCAAATCCATCGTGCAGCGCCGTTCGCGCTGCTTCCGTCGCCAGGCCTCGTTCCCACCACTCCTGCGCCAGCCACCAGCCGATTTCCGTCTCCGCGGTTCCCTCCAACGGCTGCAAACCGCAGAATCCGATCATCTCCTTCGTATCTTTCAGCAGAAGTTTCCACAGGCAATACCCGAGCCGGTCGCAATGGCCAATTTGTCGCGAGACAAATTCACGAATGCGTTCTTCCGGCCAGGGCTTGCCATCCGAAATATATCGCATCACCCGGGGATCCGTCGCGATGGGACGCAGCGGCAGCCAGTCATCCGGCTGCCAGGGCGCAAGTTGCAACCGAGCTGTTTCGAGCATTGGAAATACTTCGCGGCCACTAAGCCGTCTGCGGGTTTGGTTTTGGCGCCTCGGCTAGCCGGATTAATTTCGCCTCCGTGATCGCCGGAATCGCGCGAATCGTGTGCAGCACGCCAGAATCCACCATGCCGTCCAGCCGCACCAGCGCCACCGCTTCCGCGCCATGCACCGGCTGCCGCCGCCCCAACGCAAACGTGGCGATGTTCACGCCCAGATTTCCCAGCGCGGTGCCGATTTTCCCGATCACCCCGGGTACGTCACGGTTCCGCATCAGCAGCAAAGTGCCTTCCAGCGGCGCTTCCAGCTCAATTCCATCCAGCAGCAGAATCCGCGGCGAACCGTCCTGCGCCACCGTGCCTTCCACCGTCAGCGCGTGTCCGCCATTTTCCACCGCCACTTCCAGCGTGTTGGGATACCCGCGTTCGCGGCGTCGCGTGGTCTCTTCCACAATCAGCCCGCGCGCCGCAGCCGCCTGCGCGGCGTTCACCAAATTCACTTTTTCGTCCAGTACGGAATTCAGTACGCCGATCAGCACCGCGCTGCGTATCACATGCGAGCCCATCTCCGCGGGCTCTCCCGCGTAACGAATGCGGATGTGGCTGAAGCTCGCGGAAGGCGCCGCCTGCGCGACGAACGAGCCCAAACGCTCGCCAAGCTCGAGATAAGGCCGCAAGCGGCGATATTGTTCGGCGGAAAGCGCGGGCATGTTCACCGCGTTGCGGATGAGCCCCTCGGCGAGGTAGTCGCGCACCTGCTGCGCGATCAGCGTGCCGACTTCCTCCTGCGCTTCGGCCGTGGACCCGGCGATATGCGGCGTGGCAATCAGATTCGGCAAGCCAATCAACGGCGAATTTTTTGGCGGCTCCACCGCAAAGGTGTCCACCGCCGCGCCTGCCAGCTGGCCTGAGCGCAACGCTTCGGCCAGCGCGGCTTCATCGATCAATTCGCCGCGCGCGCAATTGATCAGGCGCGCTCCCCGCTTCATCTGCGCGAGTGCGGCGGCATTGATTATTTTTTCGGTTGCGGGACTCAGCGCTGTGTGCAGCGAAATCACATCCGAGCGTCGCAGCAAATCCTCGAACGGAATCAGCTCGACGTCCAACTCTCGCGCCGCCACCTGCGTCACGTAAGGATCGTAGGCCAGCACTTTCATTTCGAGCGCCCGCGCGCGCCGCGCCACCTCCGTGCCCACGCGCCCGAGTCCGATGAGCCCCAGCGTTTTGCCGCGCAATTCCATTCCCGATGACGATTTCTCCCAGCGCCCGGCCTGAATCGCGGCGTTCGATTGCGGCACGCCGCGCGCGAGCGCCAGCAAGAGCGCAAAAGTATGCTCGGCGACGCTGACGGCGTTGCCTCCCGGCGTGTTCATCACCAGCACGCCGCGGTGCGTGGCCGCGTCCATGTCCACGTTGTCCACGCCCACGCCGGCGCGGCCAATCACGCGCAATCGTTCGGCGCGATCGAGCAGTTCGGGTGTGACCCGTGTCGCGCTGCGCACGATCAACCCATCGGCGCCGGCGATCTCGCTTGCGAGCGCCGCCGCAGCCGGAAGAACGATTTCCCATCCTGTTTCGCGCAAGAGCGCGATTCCGCGCTCGCTGATCTTGTCCGCGACGATGATTTTCATCCCGTCGAGCCTAGCGGCTGGGCCGCGCTGTGTCAATTGCCCACGCGGGCGGCGCCGAACGCCGGAAAGTGGTCAGCAGACTTTGCGAGTCCAAGGCCCGCATCACCGGCGTCAATTGATTCGTTGATTGCACCTCGATTGATTCGACGGCTTGCAGCCTCGCGGAGCGCGGGTCTGCAGCACCGCCAGCAGAGTTTGCGGCATCTGCTTGGGCACTTCGAAGACGGCGACCTGGCGCACATTGTTGTCGTCGCGATAACTGATGCGGAAGAAATGCCTTTGCTGCCGTTTCTTTACCAGCCCGACGGCAATGGCCGGCACGACCCCCAAATGCCGCGCGACCTGCTCGTAGTATTCGAACGAATTGATCCTGGCGTAGGGGATCGCCCATTTGTTTCCCGCACACTCGAACAAGAGCACCGTTTCCGATGTGGTGTCCAAGCGCCCGAAAACTCCCGCCTGCAGAGCCGGCAGCGTGCCGCCCGCATACATCACTTGATCGTCCTCCACCGCGCCCACCGGCAACGACACCAGCAAGAGTAAGCAACACACCGCAAGTTTTCTCACGTCGCACCTCGCAATGCTCAATGTGCCGAGCATAGTTGAATGGCGCGCGCGCAAGAGGCTCGGTGTGACACTTTTAGAAATGTCACAGCCACGATCGCCGGCGCGAAAGCTTCGGCGCAGGACCACGGTTTTTCAGGATTTAGGGCGGGGTTGCAGGGCCATGGCCACCAGCGCGCCCATCAGCACGGGCGGCAAAAGCTGGCCGACGGTGGCCTCGGCGATGCTCAGCGAGCGCGCGAACGGAGACAGCGGGGCGATTTGGCTGCCGACTGTAGTAAGCGTCGAGAAGCTGTAATAGGTGAGCTTCGAAGTCAACTGGTCCATGTCTGCCGGGGTGGATACGAAGTGGAACGAGCCAGGGTAAAGCTGTTCCACGAGTTGAAATGCAGACGCCCAGATCATGCCGACAAGAAGGTAAACGCTCACGCCGCCCTGAATGCGGCTCCAGGTAACCGGGCCGCCGCGAAACATCACCAGCAGGACAATCCGAAGATAGACAAGCAGCGTGAGCGTCACGCAAACGCTGCCGAGTTCGTGAAGAAACGGAGTGGGACTTATCCGCCCGGCGCCCAAGACCACCGCCGTGGCTAGCACCACGGCGATCACCACACCCGTGGCGATGCGGCCCTGATCCACCGCCAGAGCGCCGGAAACCATCAACGCGACCACCACGAGATCCAGGACGATTCGTCCGTGCAGGCCGGCTTCGCGCAGCGGCGTGGCCACGAAAATCAGAACCGTCAGCGCGATGGTGACCAGCGTGAGGCCAAGGTCCCCGGACCAGAACTCTCCCATGCTCATGCGGAAAAGAAAGATTCGGGATCGTTGTGGCTCATTCGGCATGAAGCTCGCCCTCCGGAAATTACCGGCCTGCGATTGGGCGGATTATAGCATCCGTCTCGGCCCAGGCTATGGCGGGCGAGCCTCAGCCAACGCGTCAGCGTGGCGGCGAAGAATTGGACGCGCGCGGGCAAATGAAGACCACGTGGGAAATAGACGACGGAATGCCGGCGAGCTCGGCGCGCAGGGAACGTGAAGCGTATCGCGCGGCCTCCCGCGTGAGGCGCGCGATCTGGCCCGCGCTAAGCGAAAGGCCATAAACGTCGCCGCGGAGCGCGTAGGAATATTCCCGGTAGGCGAGGGCCGGGTCACCCGCCAGGCTCATCAGAATATTCCAGAACGTGCGCGCGCGAAGCAGGCGGCGCCGGCTGGCCGCATCGCGTGGTATCCGCAAGGAGTGGCGCGCGGGCGACCCGCTCGATTCAAGAATCACCTCGCTGCAAAGCTCCGCGCGGAACGCTCGCGACGGATCGGCTTCCGGATATATTTTCAGAATTTCTGCGAGCGGGGCGGAGTCCGCTTCGAATCCCGGCCACCAGTAACGGAAATTATGGAAGACGATGGTGCCGCCGGCGAGGATCTTCTGCACGCGTCCCATATCCTTGCCCGCCACGCTGACGATCATGTCCACCAGTTCCGTGGCGCGAAACGTCTGCCGCACGAGCGGACGCATGCTGATGTACTCGGCTTCCTCTTCCGTGTATTTGACCAGGATGGTTTCCGGCAGGGGCATCTTACGAAAGCCGGGTCAGGATTTTTCGGTGAGGCGTTCGCGCACGCGATCGCTCAAGACTTTGCCGTCCACCGCTTTTCCTTCCAGACGCGCGCGCGCCGCTTTGATCACCGCGCCCATCTGCTTCAGCGAGTCCGCGCCCGCTTCGGCGATGGCGGCCTCAATGGCGCGGTGAAGCTCATCGTCCGATGGCGCGGCCGGCAAATACTTCTCGATAATTTTGATTTCCTTGGCCTCTTTGTCGGCCAGGTCCATGCGGCCGCCTTTGGTGAACTGCTCCACGGACTCGCGCCGCTGCTTCACCAGCGTTTGCAGCACCTGCAGGGATTCCAGGTCGTCGAGCGGCCGGACCTTTTCGATCTCCTTGTTTTTGAGCGCACTCTTCATCATGCGCAGAACGCTCAGCCGCAGCTCGTCCTTTTCCTTCATCGCCGCGGTAAGGTCGCTCTGAATCCGTTCGATGTATCCCATTCGCTTTCCTCGCTGTGATGCCAAGAATAACACACGCGTTCCACCACGCCTCCGGGTTTGGCGAGTATGCTGTTCGAGACTTGCTGTTGTACGATCCACCTTGCTATGAGTTCAGACCCCAACAGGAGGCAGCCATGTCAAAAGTGGTTTACGTTTCCAAGTCTCGCATCGAGAGGAAGGTTGGTCCTCTTCGCATCGCCTACTTGCCCGGTGAGCCGCAGCCGGTGATTTTCAGCGTCCACGGCGCCATCGCCGAGCACTACAAAGTCGATCCCGCCAAGCTCACCGAATCCCACGCTGCCACCATCGACTACGTGATCGCCGCGACCGCCGGTTGAATGCTCGGCACCTTCGGAGGTGCGCTGGAAGCGCGCCACATCGATGCCAGCAACGGGAAGCTAGTAGGAGAAGTCACCGGCGAAGTGGAAACGGACGAAGGCGTGCTCGTCATCAGACGGATTCACTTGGCCATGCGTCTGGTCGCGCCGGAACAAGCGCTCGAAACAGTCGAGCGCGTGCACGGCCTCTACGCCATGCACTGCCCGCTCTATCGCACATTGCATAAGGCCATCGAGCTCACGTCTTCCTTCACGCTCGAAAAACCAGCGGCGTGATGCAGGAAACACGAGCGCGGCACGCGCAGTGCGGAGTCGCGTTCCAAATCCCTGCCGAGGCCCGAATGCGGCTTGCTTGGCCGTGCGTCTGATGCTAACTTGCCCCGAATTGCGCGCTTAACATGCTGCATGCAATCGCCGCGCAGCGCTAAAAACTTTGGAGGCACGAATGGCGAAGAAGCAGTGGAGTTCGACCGCACCGCCGGACGAATTCCATCCCTACATTCCGGCGACGGAAAGCATCGCCGAGTTCACCCTCCGCGCGGTCGTGCTCGGCTCGCTTTTCGGACTGCTCTTCGGCGCCGTCACTGTTTACGTAGGCCTTCGCGCCGGCCTCACCGTTTCCGCGTCCATTCCGATCGCCGTGCTTTCCATCAGCATTCTGCGCGCCTTCGGCCGCTCGACCATCCTCGAAAACAACATCGTCCAAACCACCGGCTCGGCCGGCGAATCCCTCGCCGCCGGCGTGATGTTCACAATTCCGGCCCTGATCTTCCTCGGCTTCGGCACGGAATTCACCTTCTGGCGCATCTTCCCGCTCGCGCTCCTCGGCGGCTGGCTCGGCGTACTCTTCATGATTCCGCTGCGCCGCCAGCTCATCGTCAAGGAGCACGGCAATCTCACCTTCCCCGAAGGCACCGCCTGCGCCGACGTCTTGGTCGCCGGCGAACGCGGCGGCTCATTCGCCGGACGCGTCTTCTGGGGCCTCGGCATCGGCGGCGCCTACACGTTTCTCATGAACACCATCCAGGCCTGGAACTCGCAGCCCGAGGGTCGTCCGCACTGGTTTCCCGGCGCGTCCTTCCGCGCCACCATTACTTCCGAATACCTCGGAGTGGGCTACATCATCGGCCCCAAAGTTTCCGGCATTCTGTTTGCAGGCGGCGTGATTTCCTGGCTCCTGGTGATGCCCGCCATTCAGTTTTTCGGCCAGCTAGCCGGCAACACGCCCATCTACCCCTCCACAATTCCCATTCCGCAAATGACTCCCGACGACATGTGGCGCCAATACATTCGGCCCATGGGCGCGGGCGCCGTCGCCGCGGCCGGCTTGATTACGCTCCTGCGCACGCTGCCCACCATAATTTCGGCGTTGCGCGCGGGATTAAAGGATGTTCGAGCGCAAGGAGCGGTCCAGACTGAGGGTAAGAACCGCCTCGACCGGGACGTCTCGATTCGCACAGTGCTCGTCGGCTCGCTTGTGATCGTCGTCATGATGTGGGTCATGCTCACCTTCGACCCCATTAAAGGCGCCAGCACCACCTGGTATCAAAATCTTCTCGCCGGCGTCTTCGTCGTCGTTTTCGGATTTTTGTTCGTCACCGTCGCTTCGCGCATCAGCGGCCTGCTCGGCAATTCCTCGAATCCCGTCAGCGGCATGAGCATCGCGACACTCATGGCCACCTGCGCGATCTTTTTGGTTGCCGGATGGACCGCGCCGAACTACGCCGTCCTCGCGCTCGTCATCGGAGGCGTGGTCTGCACCGCCGCGGCCATCGCCGGAGCCACTTCGCAGGATTTGAAGACTGGCTACCTCGTCGGCTCCACGCCCTTTCGGCAGCAGATGGGTCTGCTCATCGGCGTCACCGTATCCACCATCGCCATCGGCGCCACGCTCAACCTCATGAACACCGGCCTGCAGAAATATTTGCCCGTGCGCATTCCCGTGAACGTGGAAGCGCTGGCCACCGGCGTGAAAGTAGAAAGAAGTTCGATCACCTATCAGGGCAAGGACTACGTTCTGATCAACGCGCTCGGCTCCGCGCAGATTCCCGACGGCGAATACTTCTACGATCCTTCAACCAAGGAAATCGAAATTCAGTGGGTGCAGGGCATCGGCAGTGACAAAGCCCCCGCGCCCCAGGCCCGCCTGATGGCCACGGTAATAAACGGCATCCTCAACCAGCGCCTTCCGTGGCGTCTGGTTTTGATGGGCGTCGCGCTCGTTCTCGCCGTGGAAATTTTGGGAGTGCGTTCTCTCGCCTTTGCCGTTGGCGCGTATCTATCAATTGGAACCACCGCCACCATGTTCGCTGGCGGCCTGGTGCGTTGGCTGGTCGAAACGACGTCCAAGAAAACCGAGGAGGGCGAAGCCAGCCCTGGAGCGCTCTATTCGAGCGGCCTGATCGCCGCCGGGGGAGTATTCGGCCTGCTCGGCATCGTCATCAATCTTTTGCAGGACCCTGAAATCTCGTCGCATGTACCGCATTGGGTCACCACGGTATTCAGGCTGCCTTGGCGCGCCGATCTCTTCGCCTTCGGCCCGAAGATTCTGGGCTCGCTCGCCACCAGTAACCTCTTTGGCCTCTTCATGTTCATTCTGCTGGCCGCCTCGCTCTTCTATTTCGCGCGCAAGAAACTCGACAAATCGTAGCGCCGTTCCCAGCGCCTACAAATCAGCGGCGGTCCGCTCGAGCGATTTAGCCCTTCTACGCGCTTTCCCGTTGTGCGAACATTCCATATGCCCGTCGCCGCGACACTTGTCCGCTCGCTCTTGTTTATCGCTCTCTTGCTTCCTGCAGGGTTGCCATCCTCGACTCCGCCCGCCGACCGCACTCTCACCATTATCCAGGCGGACAGCCACATCGAATTTCGCGCCAGCACAACCTTTTCTAAGGTTGTCGGCGTGTTTCACGATTGGCATGGCAATCTGAAAATGCCTTCCGACAATTTTCAGGACGCCACACTCACCCTTGACATCGATGCGGATAGCGTTACCACAGGCAGTGGCATGAAGGACAAGCACGTCAAGGACAAGAATTTCTTCGACGTCAAGGACTACCCCACCATTCAATTCGTTTCGAAAAGCATCACGGCCGGCACCGATCCCGGCGATTTCACGATGGAGGGCGACCTAACTTTGCGCGGGATCACCAAGCCCGTGACTCTCAAGGTCATCTTGCTACCGGAGCTCGCCGGCCACAAAAGAATCAAGGCCGAGTTCGAGTTCAATCGCCGCGACTTCGGCATGACCCACAACGTTCCCCTCAATAAGGTTGCCGACACGATCAAGGTCGAAATCGCCCTGGCCCTCTCCTGACGCACTTCACAATCCGTCTACGGATTGACGAAATTTCTTCCTTCTGTTTCCGTGGTCTACTCGTAACGCAGCGCGACCATCGGGTCCACGTGCGTGGCGCGGCGCGCGGGGATGTAGCAAGCAGCGAGCGCGACGAGCGTCAGAAGGACGGCGACGGTGACGAACGTAAGGGGGTCCGCTGGTTCGACACCAAAAAGCAAGCTCGACATCCATTGCGTCGCGGCGAGAGATGCGACGCCGCCGATGGAAAGCCCAATGAGCGCGAGGCGGGCACCTTCGCCCAAGACCAGGCGCAGTACGTCCTTGCGCTGCGCTCCGAGCGCCATGCGCACGCCAATTTCGCGCGTGCGGCGGCTGACGGAGTAAGCGATCACGCCGTAGAGACCCACGGCGCTGAGCAGAAGCGCGAGCGCGGCGAAGCCTCCCGCGAGCCATGCGGACGCGCGATGCATGTACGCCGCCCACGATTGCTCAATAATTTCAGGCATTGTGATGGCATCGACCACGACGATCGTTGAGTCGATTGTGTGCAGCGTGGAGATGATCAGCGGCAGCACAGATGCGGCGTCCTGCGATGTGCGCACCACAACCGCGAAACCAGAGTCCGGCGATTGTGCGAAGGGCGTGTAAACGTCGGCTCGTCCTGATTCATCGAGCGAGTTCTGCTTGATGTCTGCAATTACGCCGACGATTTGAATCGGCGGCTGGGACGCTTCGAGGCTGATGTCGTGCGCGTGATAGAAGATTTGTTTGCCGATGGGATTTTCATTTGCGAAATAGCGGCGCGCCAAAGTCTGATTGATGATGGCGACGAGAGGTGCCTGCATGTTGTCGTTTTCGTTGAAATAGCGGCCCGCAAGCAAACGCGCTTTCAGAGCCGGTAAATATCCCACGCCGACTTGCACGTGGCCCACTTCGTTGTTGAAGCCGAGAGTTGGCCTGCCCACGAATCCTATCTGCGTGCCGCCGTCGCCGCCCAAAGGCAAGTTGTCCGCGATGCCGACGGCGCGAACACCCGGCAAATTCTGGAGGCGGCTTACGACTTCGCGCTCGAGTGCCAGATCTTGTTCGTTCTGCGCATATTTCGGTGATCGCGCCGCCATCCAAAGCGTGGCTAAATGGCTGGGCGTGAATCCGATGTCAACGTGGAGCAGCTTGTAGAGGCTTTTGCCGAGCAGGCCCGCGCCGGCGAGCAGCACCATTGTCGTGGCAAGTTCGAGTACAACAAGTTTTGCGCCCATCGAGCGCCAGGATGTGCCCGTGCTCGCGGTCCCTCCGGAGGCCAAACCGGCGCGCAGGCTCCCGAGCGGAAGTTGGAGCGCGGGAGTGATGGCGAAAAGGATCAGCGCGATCAGCACGAGCGCGGAGGCGAAAGCGGCGACGTGCCAATCCCAGCCCGTGCGCAGATAGGGCATGGAGTCGAGCATGTCCGCGGGAATTAATTTGAGGAGAAGACCTCGCGCAAGCATTGCAACGGAAAGTCCGAGCGCGGCGCTCAAGGCTACGACAACGAATCCCTCGATGGCAAATTGCTGCTTGAGGCGCGCGCGTCCAGCGCCGAGTATGCGGCGGACGGAGAATTCATGGCGGCGATTTTGCGAGCGAACCAGAAGGAGAGCGGCGACATTAACGTAGGCGATCAGGAGGAGCAGCGTCACCGCGCCGAGCAGCGCGAGGAGAATTGGTTTGATATCGCCAAAAATATATTGGCTGAGAGGAAGGATGGTCGCGCCTCGGTATTTGTCGGGGTCGGGATGCAGCCGCGATTCTTGTGCGGCGATTGCTTGAACGTCGGAGAGTGCATTCGGCAGGGTGACGCCGTCGTTCAAGCGCGCGACGACGTCCAGATTTTCGCAACCGCGGCTCTTGTAGCAAGCAGAAGATGAATAAGGACGAAGCGTTGTCCAAAAATCCGTGGACCCGGCGGGCGCGAATTCGAAGCTTTGCGGAAGCACGCCGATTACAGTGTAAAGTTCGCGCTTTACGCCGAAAGCGACCGTTTTCCCCAGCACGTCGGGTCCGCCTGCAAACCAGTTCTGCCATGCGGCGTAACTGAGAATAATCGTGGCAGGGACTGTCTGCAAATCTTCGCTCAGCGGAACGGAATCGAAGTCTTTTCCGAGAATGGGCGTGACGCCAAGGGTACGAAAGAAATCTGGTGTCACCACGGCTGCGGGGACCAGATGCACGCCGGTTGCGTCGGTCAGACCAAAGGGCTCCGGGCCGTGGTAAGCAGCGCTCGCGGCGAAGGAGCGATTGGCGCGCGCGACGTCCAGGTAATTGAGGTAGGAGTAGCCGCCCAGTTTTCCGCTGCCGCGCAGATTGGTTTCGCCGACAGCCACGAGTTGCGAGGAATTGTGATAGGGCAGCGGGCGGATCAGCGCGGCATCCACAAATCCGAAAATCGCCGTGTTGGCGCCGATGCCGAGGGCGAGAGTAAGGACAGCGACGGCGCTAAAGGCGGTGGCTTTCCGCAACATGCGGAAAGCATAGCGGACATCCTGCAGGAGCGACTCCATATCGCGTCACCTGTTCGCAACCAAAAACCACGCGCCGATTGTACGCGAGGAGGATGCAGGGGGCGTATCACTTTTCCCCGCGCTGTAACCATACCCGGGCTTACTTTGACTCTGCGTCGCCGAGCCTTTACACTGGAGCTTCGTGCGATCCTTTTCGTCCGGTTACGGTTATCGCTTTGACCTCGGAAGCTACTTTCCGCGCGCCATCAAGACGATTTGCATTGCCTGCGTAACCGTTTTTTTTCTGCAGGAAATTTCCGGGTTGCTTTTCCACGAGGCGGGCTACAGATTCTGGCTCGATTGGTTCGGCCTGCGGCCTTACGTGGCCGTGCATGGCCTGCGCATCTGGCAGCCCTTCACTTATATTTTCCTGCACGGCGGAATCCTGCACATTCTCTTGAATCTTCTGTACCTGGCCATGTTCGGCGCCGACCTCGAACACACTTGGGGAGCGCGGCGGTTCTACACTTATTTTTTTCTGTGCGGAATCGGCGCGGGGATCGTCGACATCATCGTGAAGCTGCTGATTGATCCGCACGGTCGCGGCACGGCGCTGATCCCGACGATCGGCGCATCAGGCGCCATCTACGGCGTGCTGCTCGCCGTGGCCATCATCATGCCGCACCGCCAAGTGTGGGTGTTTCCGTTGCCGGTGACGGTATCCATGCGCGTGTTCGTGATCGTCATGGGTGCCATTGAATTTTTCGGCACGATTGGTTCCACCGGCGATGGCGTGAGCCACGTGTGCCATCTCGGCGGGATGCTGGTGGGCTACATTTACTTGCGGCGCGGTTCCTACCTCTATAATTATCGGAATTTTTTCTCGGATTGGAAGCGCCGCCGCCTGCGCAAAAAATTCGAAGTGTACGTCCGCGACCACAACGAAAAGCCGCCGTCAAATCCTGACAACTGGGTGAATTGACCGCTCGCGTCAGCCCCCGATCCGAATAAGCCGCATCAAATTCGTCGAGCCCGTCGTGCCGATGGGCGTTCCCGCGATCACGCCGACGACGTCTCCGCGTTTCACCAGGCGTTCTTCCGTCAGGCGTTTCTCGGCGGCCTCCGCGAGTTGATCGATGTCGTGAACCCGCGCGATGGTCCGTGGCAGCACTCCCCAAAGCAAAGTCAGGCGGCGGCGCGTTTCCTGCAGCGGAGAAAATGCGACAATCGGCGCGCGAGGCCTGTATTTCGAAACCAGGCGTGCGGAAGATCCCGATTCGGTGAAGACGGCGATGGCTTTCATGTGCAGCTCTTCCGCGGCGTGGCAGATTGCTTCGGCGACGACCTCGCTGATTTGCAGATCGCCGGAACGCGCGGGGCGCAGGATCTGCGTGACGCTCGCTTCCGCTTCGCAGATTATGCGGTCCATCATCTCTACTGATTCGAGCGGGTAGCTGCCCGCCGCCGTTTCGCCCGAAAGCATCAGCGCGTCGCTGCCGTCGAAAACCGCGTTCGCCACGTCCGAAGCTTCCGCGCGCGTAGGGCGCGGATTTTTTTGCATGGAATCGAGCATCTGCGTGGCGGTGACGACGGGGACCAGCGCGTCGCGTGCCCGGGAAATGATCCGCTTCTGCACCACCGGCACTTTTTCCGGGCTCATTTCCACACCCAGGTCTCCGCGCGCCACCATCACGCTATCCGCCACGTGCAGGATTTCGTCGAGATTTTCGATGGCTTCCGGCTTCTCGAGCTTGGCCATCACCGGAGTATCTTTTCCCGCGCCCGCGATGGCCGCTTGTGCCGCCCGCACGTCGGCCGCCGTGCGCACGAAGCTGAGCGCGATATAGTTCGCGCCGATCTTGAGCGCGAACAACAGGTCCTGGCGGTCCTTGGCGGTGAGCGAGGGAATCTTCAGCCGGATGCCCGGCAGGTTGATGCCCTGGTGCTCGCCGAGCTCGCCGCCGTTTTCCACCTGGCAGACCACTTCGTGCCCGCGCGTGGAGAGCACGCGCAGCGAGATTTCGCCGTCGCTCAAAAGTATGCGGTTCCCCTTGCGGACCGATTCAGGCAAGGCGCTGAACGTCGTGCTCACGCCCTGCTCCGTGCCGGTAATTTTCTTCGTCGTGATGATGAAGCGCTGGCCGAATCGCAAGAGGACCGGGCGCCCGTGTTCAAGAAGCCCCGTGCGAATCTTGGGCCCCTGCAAATCGGCCAGGATTCCCACCGATTTTTCGTAGCGCGCGGACGCGCGGCGGACCGCCGCCACCAGGCGCGCGCGTCCTTCGGGCGTGCCGTGCGAAAAATTCAGCCGAGCCACGTCCATGCCCGCGTGCACCAGCCGGTCAATCATCTGCGGGGACGAACTTGCGGGTCCCAGCGTGCAAACGATCTTTGCCCTTCGAGGGTTCATAGGATTATTTTGCCACGGCGAAGGCGTTTACGATTCTGTAGAGAAATTCAATTCCCTGGCGGAAAGAGTCAAGAGGGATGCGCTCATCGTCGGCGTGCATGCGCATCAAATCTTCGCTGCTCAGTGGAAAGGGGAGGAGCCCATAGGCCTGCACGTTCCGCATCCGGAGCGGCGCGGAATCTGTGGCCCCGGTGGACATGTACGGGACGAGCGTCGCCCCCGGGAACGTCTGGCCCGTCGCAACCTTGATCACGCCGTAGAGGTCGGTGGTCAGCGACGTGGAGGGCGCGGCCTCCCCGCCATTCGGCTCTTCTTCGAAGCGAATCTGCGGATCGTTGACCAGTTGCTGCAGTTTTCCAATCAAGGGCGTGAGCATGTCGCCGGGAAGCAGTCGAATATTGAGCACGCCGCGCGCTTCCGAGGGCACCACGTTCTGCCTGATGCCCGCCTGCAGCATGGTGGGCGCGATGGTGTCGCGAAGCATCGAATTCCAAATGGGGCTGGCGTTCGAAAGCCAGCGCGCCGCGTGGTCCGCGCGATCCGAACTCTCCAGCGCGAGCATCCACTTCCCGGTTTCCTCGTCCTCCACGGGCGCGAGCCCTTCGAAATAATCGCGCGTCACCGAATTGAGCTCCACCGGAGTTTCGTACGTTCCGATTTTCGCGATCGCGGCGGCCAGATGCACCACGGGATTGTCCTTGCGCGGGATGGAGCCGTGGCCCGACGTTCCGGTGGCGATCACGTCCAGGTTTACAGCCACTTTCTCGCTGACCTGCACTCCGACGGATTGCACCCTTCCGTTGTTCAAAACCGTCTGGCCGCCTTCGTTCAGCGAATAGCCCGCGGCGATTTTGTCCCAGTGCTTCTCCACCGCGAATTTCATCCCCGTCGCGCCGCCGGCCTCTTCATCGCCTTCCGCCAGAAAAATGAGGTCGCGATTCAGCCGCGCGCCGGAACGTTTCAAGTAGATGAACACCGCGAGATTCGCGGCCAGCATGCCCTTGTCGTCAATCGTGCCGCGGCCGTACATGTATCCGTCTTTCTGTGCCGCCGCGAAGGGATCGACGCTCCACTTGCTCTTGTCCACGCCCACTACATCGAGGTGGGCCATCAGCAGCAAAGCCCGCGAAGGGTCCGGCACCGCCGTGGCGGAAAGGCGCGCCACCAAAAATCCGCGCCCCGGCGTGCTTTCGAAAATTTCCGAGGGGATGCCCTCCTGCTTCAGAATGTCCGCGATGTATTTGGCGGCGACGAGTTCGTTGCCCGGCGGATTACTCGTGTTGATGCGTATCAAACCCTGCAGCCAGCCGACCGCCTCGCCTTCAACTTTGAAGAGATTCGCGTTGCCCGCCTGCGACGATTGCGCCGGAGCGCCCTGCGCGTGCGTGGAGACAGCGCAAAAGAGACAAATGCAAATTGCCAGATAGAAAATTCGAACGCACACGCGCGCCATCGCTGGTCTCCTCAGGATTTCGGAATTGCTTCGCAAGTTATTCAGGCAATTCATACTATCATGGCGTCCGGAAGCGTCCGGAGCTTCACTCGCCGCGTTTTCTGGATTGCAATTGACCATCCCTACGCGGCGTGGCAGCATCCAAGAGCGGGAAGAGGGGGAACATGCATTCGAATAATTGGTTTCGCGCCATTCTTCTGGGATTTCTCATCTTTGCTCTAGGCGTACCCCCCGGCGCTTTGACCGCACGGGCCAGGCAGCAGGAAGGCCCGCAAAAGCCTCCGCCTGCGGCGCAGCAAACGGAAGCGCCCAAGCCTCCCAGCGGGCAGCAGCAGCCGGCGCAAGCGGGGCAAAGCCAGGCTCCGCAGGTCACCATCTCGGTGGAATCGAACGTGGTGAATATCGACGCCGTGGTTACGGATCAGGATGGCGGCATCGTGCAGGGACTCAAGAAGCAAAACTTTCGCATTCTGGATAATAATCAGCCGCAGCAGATTTCCAACTTCGCTCCGAGTGAAGCGCCCATCACCATCGTCATCCTCATGGAGTTCAGCAAGCTGTATTATTCGGTTTATGCCTATTACGCGAAGAGCTGGGGATACGAATTTCTGGGCCATCTGAGCGACAAGGATTATGTGGCGCTCAAGACGTTCGATCTGAAGACGCATCTTTTGGTGGATTTCACGCGGAATAAGCAGGAAGTGGCGCAGGCCGTAGCCGGTCTCTATTTTCCGGATTTCACTGAGGCGGTTTTGTTCGATGCGTTGCTCGAGACGCTCGACGAGCTGCGTGACGTAAAAGGGAAGAAGTCCATTCTCGTGCTGGCATCCGGCTTCGATACTTTCAGCAAACACACACTGGACCAGACGCTGAAGCGCGTGAAGGAAACCGACGTGCCGATTTTCTGCGTGGGTATGGCCGAGGAGGCGGCGATACGCAGCCGCCATGGCGAAGACAACATCAACTATCTGCAGGCGAAAAATGAGCTGACCACTTTCTCCAACATGACCGGCGGATACGCTTGGTTTCCGCGATTTCAGGGCGAGATGCCGGAAATCTTCAATTCCGTCACCTCGTTTCTGCGAAGTCAGTACACGCTTGGCTTCACGCCGACGATCGCGCCCGACGGGAAATACCACAAACTCAGAGTCGAGATCGTGGACGACCAGGGCAACCCCATGATGCTGGCCGACAAAAAGGGCAAGATGAAGAAAGTCACGGTGTACGCGCGGCAGGGTTACACTTCGCCGAAACCCGCGGCGGGGGACTGATCGCGGATCCGATTCGCGGTAATCGGTTTGCGTCATCGCTGGTTGCTCCGTAGCAAAACGCTCGCGACCGTCGCGACAATCAGCAAGCCTAGCAGCACGAGCGCGGCGCGAAGCGACCAGAAGGCCCAAGTGGCGGCGAAAAGAAGCGCGAGCCATAGGGCATTCATCGGGCGCGCGAAGCCCATCATCTCCGGCCTCTTCTCACCGTCGCCAGGTTCCACGATACTTTCCTCCTAAATTTCTCAGGGTGCTGATTATTTGGTTGGCACGCGCAAATCGCGGCCGGTCATTTCGCGCGGCTCGTCCAGGCCGAGAACGCCGAGCATGGTCGGAGCGATGTCGCGCAGGGAGCCGCCGGGACTCAGTTTCAATTTCCCATCGTCGGTCAGCAAAATGAAGGGAACGGGATTGGTGGTGTGATAGGTGTGCGGCCCGCCGGTGACGGGATCGATCATGGTCTCGGCGTTGCCGTGGTCGGCGGTAATGATCCAGGCGCCGCCGCGAGGGCGCAGCGCCTGAAAAATCCGGCCGAGGCAGGCGTCCACGGTTTCGCAGGCCTTGATGGTGGCTTCAAGTTTTCCGGAATGGCCGACCATGTCCGCGTTGGCAAAATTCATGATGATGGCGTCGAAGTCGCCTTTTTCGATTGCGTGCACCACGGTGTCAGCGATACCGGCAGCGGACATTTCCGGCATCAAGTCGTAGGTGGGGACTTTCGGCGAGGGAACCAGGATGCGTTCTTCGCCGGGGAAAGGTTTTTCCACGCCGCCATTGAAGAAGTAAGTGACATGCGCGTATTTTTCCGTTTCGGCGCAGCGCAGATTCTTGAATTGGAGTTCGGCGAAAACGTTGGCAAGAATATGCTCGAGCTTTTCCGGCGCGAGCAGGTAACGCAGCCAGGGCCAGGTTTTTTCGTACTGGGTCATAGCCACGAACGCGAGATTTTTCGGCCGCGCGGGATCGCTGATTTTGTCGAAGCCGGGCTCGAGGAGCGCACGCGTCATCTGGCGGGCGCGGTCGGCGCGGAAATTGAAGAAGATTACGGCGTCGTCATCGCGGATTACGGCGCGCGGCACTGCCGGCTTTCCGGGCGCGGCTTCCGTGGTGATGACCGCGGGCACCACGAATTCGTCGGTGACGCCTTTTTCGTAGCTCGCTCGGATGGCCGCCATGGGGTCCGCGAATTTCACTTCCGAATCGCCGTGAACGACGGCGCGATAGGCTTTTTCGACGCGTTCCCAGCGGTTGTCGCGGTCCATGGCGTAGTAACGTCCGCTGACGCTCGCGATGCGGCCGACGCCGAGCTCGCGCATTTTCTGTTCGAGCTGGCGAAGAAAATCTATGCCGCCTTCGGGCGGAGTGTCGCGCCCGTCCATGAAGCAGTGGACGAAAACATTCTGGACTTTATTTTCGCGCGCCATTTGCAGCAGGGCGAAGAGATGATTGATGTGCGAATGCACGCCGCCGTCGCTGAGGAGGCCCATCAAATGCAATTGCCGAGCGCGCCCGCGCTCCATGGCTTCGAGAAGCAGGGGCTGGCGCGAGAATTCGCCGCCGGCGATGAGCTGATCGATGCGCGTGCTGTCCATTTGCACGATGCGGCCGGCGCCGATATTCAGATGGCCCACTTCGCTATTGCCCATCTGCCCGTCCGGCAAGCCGACGGCCGGGCCGGAAGTGTGGATCAGCGTGTTGGGGAATTCTTTGAGGATGCGATCGTAGTTGGGCTTGCGCGCGAGGGCGATGGCGTTGCCCTTGGTTTCGGCGCGGTAGCCCCAGCCGTCCAGGACGGTGAGAACAATAGGTTTGGGCCGTTTTGTGGTCATGTTAGAGGCTGCCTTCGGAATTGAAAAGCGCGGATATATTACTATGGACGGTTGGTGCGGCGCTGCGCGGCGAGGCGGAAGCTGGGCGCAAAAGCGGGGGAGCCAGGAGTCCGAAAATTTGGCGATTAGAGCGAGGTGCGGTTGTTTGTTTTCTAGGACTTAGGAGAGTTCCTATTAATTCGGTTTGGCGTTTAGAAATGCTGTAGGTGTTGTCGGAGGGCCGCGGCGAGGGCGCTAGGGGCGGTGCCGCGGGAGGGTTCATTTAGCCCGCGTCCGTTTCTTGTAAGTACCGTATTGTGTGTACCTTATCATAACCATTACCATTATAGCATAGATGTCAAATCGGGGTTGGTGTGGACGGTTGGGCGCTAGATACGCAAAACGGCAGGCGGAAACAGGAGCTAGCGACAAGAATGCCGGGCTAAAGGCCCCGGCGCTACATTTAAACCTAAAGCAAATCCCTCTTACTGGGGGAGGCCGAGCTTGGCCATAAATTGTGCCCAGCGGGGGTCGGAGTGGAGCGAGTCCAAGGCGGGGAAGCGGATGCAGGCCATGATTTCGGAGTCTTGTTCGGCGTAGGCTTTATCGAGGTACTCGAACGCTTTATTACGATCTCCGGCGAGCGCATAAGTGAAGGCAATAGCGGTGGGAGCAGCAGTGATACCGGGATTCGCCATCAGCTTGACGTAGCCTTGAGCGTCCAGACTGAATGAGCCAGTAATCGTCGAGCCAGTAATCTTTGCAACTTTTTGCATTTCAGCGATCGCGTCAGCATAGCGGCCCGTGCTGGCATAAACTTGCGAAAAATAGTAATGCCCGGGCACGAACGACGGATCCCGTTCCAATAACTGATTGAATTGCGCGATAGCCTCGGGATAGCGGTGCGCCACCATCAAAGTGAGCCCGTAGTTTGTGTTCACGATGGGGGAGAGCGGGTCGAGCGATAGGGCCAGGCGGAACTCCTCCAGAGATTGATCGATGCGGTTTTCCGGCATCAGCAGAAGGAAGCCATAAAAGTAATGAGCCTTGGCGTCGTTCGGGTTCAGCTCGATGGCGCGGCGAAACTCCGGCTCGGACTCGCTCCACTTATATGTGGAAGCGAGAACCATGGCGAGCGAGGTGTGCGCCTCGGAAAGCGAGTCGTCTAAAACGAGCGCTTTGCGCGCCGCTTCATTGGCAAGCTTGAACGCTTGCGTCGGTTGGATGACCACTCCGTAGCCGGTTGCCACGGTGTAGCTGTCAGCGAGTCCGGCGTAGGCCAGGGCGTAGTTGGGGTCGTCGGCAATGGCCTGCTGAAACAGCGCGATGCTCTTCCTTATGCCACCCGGCGTACGGCCGTACCACTGTTGGCGTCCTTCGAGGTACAGCCTGTAGGCATCCGGATTGGCAGTCCCCGCGCGGCCCAGATTTTTCTCGGCGGCCCCGGTCAAGTGAATTTGCAACTTGCCGGAAACGTCGCGGGTGATGTCGCTCTGCACCTGCGTGACGTCGGCGAGCTTGCGCTCGTAGTGCGAGCCCCACAGCTCCGTGCCATCGGAAGTATTCACGAGGTCGGCTTGCACGCCGAGCGTGTCGCCGTGCTGCGTGACGCGGCCCATAAGCACCGCTCCCACATCGAGCGACTTGCCGATCTGCTGCGGGTCCTGGTCTTTTCCTTTGAAGCGGAAGACCGTGCTGCGGGCCATGACCTTGACGTTGGGGAGTTGCGAAAGAGTGCCGATGAGACTTTCGGTCAAGCCGTCGCTCAAGTACTCGTTGTTGGGATCGGCAGTGGCGTTGACGAAAGGCAGCACGGCGATGGAGGTGATTCTTCCGCCGGATGCTTTGCCGCGCAGGAAATAAATTCCGGCGGAAACGGCGACCAGCAACACGGCCAACACTCCGCCTATGATCCAGAATTTTCGCGAGCCGCCCGGACTCGAGGCAACGGCGGGGATGGATCCTGAACTCGCCGTGGCCGCGGCGACGCTTGCGGAAATTTCGGCATTGGTGCGGCCGGAGTCTTGTTCGCGCTTCATGCGCGCCAGGTCCGCACGGACATCGGCGGCGCTCTGGTAGCGGAGAGTACGGTCTTTTTCGAGAGTCTTGTTCAGGATGCGTTCGAGTTCCGCCGGGATTTCGGGATTCAGGCGCACGGCGGCGGTGGGCGCGCTATCCATGATGGATTTGAAAATCACGCCGGAGGTTTCACCGCGGAAGGGAAGCGTGCCTGTCGCCATTTCGTATAGAACGGCGCCGAAGGAGAACAAATCGGTGCGCGCGTCAAGCTCCTTGCCGCGAACCTGCTCGGGAGACATGTAGGCGACGGTGCCCAAAGTGCTGCCGGGGCTGGTCAAATGTTCTGAGCTCACGCCTGCGGTCATTTCACCCACAACTGTGGCGGCAGAGGAACCGCCGCCGGTGTAGGTGACCTTGGCCAGACCGAAATCGAGAATTTTGGCGTGGCCGCGCTTGGTCACAAAAATATTGGCGGGCTTGATGTCGCGATGAATGATTCCTTCGGCGTGGGCGGCGTCGAGCGCGTCGGCAATTTC
>Ga0302307_10000725_pt1 | contig 21633 bp, 19 predicted proteins | sample III_Palsa_E3_2_FD_200530 | JGI IMG/M metagenome (GOLD analysis project Ga0302307, IMG submission 200530) | Peat permafrost microbial communities from Stordalen Mire near Abisko, Sweden - III_Palsa_E3_2 | ecosystem: Environmental > Terrestrial > Soil > Palsa > Peat permafrost | place: Sweden... | reverse complement strand
GGCCTCGGGGTAGCGCTTGAGCTGGTCGAGTTCGATTCCCATGACGTAGAAATCGGTGGGATCGGGTGTGGCAGCGAGTTTTTCGCCCAGCTGCAATTCCGTGATGGAATTGGCAAAATCCTGACGCCGAAAATAGACGAGCCCCAGGCCGCTGTGAGCTTGCGAGAGGGCCAACTGTTTGGCTTTGGCGAACTGATCGTCCGTCAAATTCGCGGGCTTAGGCAATTTATCGAGGACCTCCAGAGCGTGCTTCTCGTAGTCCTCGGCCTTATTCAGCAGTCGCTCCGAATTAATATCGTTGGGATCGTACACGTGCGGGATAGTCCAACCGACGATCACAAGAACGGTGACGTCGTCCTTGTTGATGGCCAAAGCTTTGTCGGCCGCTGCGTACATCTTGTCGGGCTCCTGCTTAGCCAAATAGTTTTGCGTCAAGCGATCGTAAACCGGACTGTCGTATTTGCTTTGCGGGTATTTCTGAACGAATTGCTCGCCGAGGGCAATCTGCTTGTCGACGTCTTGAGGAGTGCTGGCGTCGGAGAAGGCTTTGAAGGCCTTTTCTTCCTCGGGATCAATCTTGGGAGGCTCGGCGGGAGGCGGCGCACCGGCGGCGGGAGCCGGGGCTTGTGCGGGCGCGGCGGGCTTGGCGGGCTGCTGTTGCTGCTGATCCTGCGCGCGGGAGGTGGACACGAAAGAAAGTCCGGCGGCGAGAAATATGGCTAAGATTCGGATTCCCGTTCGAATTGATGTGAGCGTCATAGGTCACCTTTGTTTGTTGGATACTCGCGAGCGCATGGAAAAAAGCGCAAGCGGGTTCAAGGCTTTTGGGGCGCGCTCTTTTCGCTGCGCGCCGACGGCTGATAAGCAGAGTCCACGCCGCGCTGGGCCGCAACGCGCGCACTTTCCGGCGCGCCGTCAATCCCCAAGGCGGCACGGTATTCAGCGAGCGCCTCATCGCGTTCGTCCTCGAGATCGTGAAGCCGCCCGAGGTAGACGTGCGACCACGAGAGAATCGAGGCGTCGGGACCGGAAACCGCGCCACCGGCTGCGCTCGTTGCGCCGGGAGAAACAAGCTGCTCGAACAATTCCTGGGCGCGGTCTCCATCGCCCGTGAGCAGCGAGGCAACGGCCAAACCATACACCGCGCGGGGCTGGTTTGGATACCTTGCCAGAACTTTTTCAAATGTGGCGGCGGCGGCCGGAGCATCTTTCAGAGCGATCTGGTGATCGCCTTCGGCGAGCCAGCGGTCGAGCTCGGAAGCCGGCGCGTCATCCGCCGCGGTCTCCTGTTTCGGCGCCGGCGCGCTTTGCGCGGGCGCGAAGGCGAAATTCGCCAGGCGTTTCTGTTCCGCGGGCACGTCGATTCCGGCCACTAGGTCGGGGAAATAGTACGTCATGGCGGGCTCGGCCTTCTCAAACTTTTGCAACTGGGTGATGAAAGGGCGCACGAGGATGAAGCCGGATTGATCGTTTTCCTGCAGGGCGGCTTCGAGGAGTTCGGGCTTGGGCCTGCGCAGGCGCAACTCGACGGCTTTGATCAGGCATTCGTCCGCGAAGGCGAGAAAGTCGTTTTGATACTCGACGGGAAGGCGCGGAGCGCGGGCGGCAATGTTGAGCAGAGCGCTTTTGGTTTCGACCTGCTTGCGATACCGGAGCGGGAGCGAATCGAGCATGAAATGCAGATAGGCGTGCTGGATGTCGTCCACCGGAATCTTGGGGCCGGTACCGACCACGATGGCGTAATGATCGGCGTTGTTGCGGAAGTTGGTGCGATTGCCGACGAGCGGCTCGACGTACACGGTGAAAGTGCGCGCGTATTTGGGCTTGAGGAGCTCGCGGAGATAGGCGTCCGATACGGTGACGATGCGGCGGAGAGGCGACTGGCAGCGCGCGATCGCGCTCGCGTATTCGGGTTCAATTTTGGCCCAACGGGCGTCGAGAGCAGCTTCGTGGTAGAACTTGGCGAGGATGGCCTGGAAGCCTTCGAGCGCGGCGACATCGGGAGGAAAGTGATGTAGCGCGAAAGCGTTTCGCCGGGGTCGGCCAGAGCGTGGTCGCTGTAGAACTGGCGGAGGGCTTCGGTGGCGGGGCCTTGCAGTTTGAGGAGTTCGCCGCGCAGGGCCAGCCGCGAGGGCATTTCGGCGAGCGTGCTTTCGTCGGCATCGAAACCGGCGGCATCGAGCGCGCACATGGTGGAGAACAACTGCGGGCTTGCTTCGACGCTGATGCCGCTGGACCAGGTGTTCGAAGTCGGCTGGCCGGTCTGCGTTTGGCTCTGGCCGCGCGTGCCGGGAACGATCGCGGCACCGACCGCGATCAAGATGGCGCAGCAGGCGAGCGCGGGATGTAATTGAAGAAACCTTCGAATCACGGAACCCCTAGCCAAGATTCACAAACACAAACTCTAGCGGGCGGCTTGGGCAGAGTCAAGGAAACGCCGCGGGATTGAACGGAAAAACGCGGAAGTAGGGCGAGGAATATTAGCCGCGGACGCGGACTTCGCTGAAGCTGAGCAGCACGCGGCCACCGGCGGTCGGACGGCCAAAGCTGACCTCGGGGCGGAAGCGCGAAAACATTAGAACCTGGTCAATCTGGTGCTGCACGGCAGTATCGCTCGGACCAGAGAGAATCTTGTAGGAGACGACTCCGCCCTGGGCATCGAGCGTGGCTTCGAGCAGGAGCAAACCGGAATCGGGATGCCCGGCAGTGGCGAGCGCTCCGGTGATGGGGAACGGAGCCAGGCTTTCGAGGCGCGCGGGCTGGACAAGGTTGAGCGGAAGATCGTTTGCAACCACGCCGCCCAAGGGAACTCCGACGAGAACATTCTGCACCACCAGAACGAAGGCAACCAGGGCGGTGAGAATTCCGCCGGTGGCCGGAACAGCGAACGGCTTCAGGATATTTTCGAAGACAAGCATGACGCGCAACCAGGAACGCTCGGCGCGCGTGCCTCGCGTGACGGAGCGCGCGGCCTGCACGCGAATGCGCACGGCAAGGTCGGACGGCGGCGGAGCAGGCTCCATGCTGGCCAGACGAGTGGCCAGACGATGATATTTTTCGAGCTGCTGGCGGCAATTTTCGCAGGTGTCGAGATGCGCGCGCACGATGGCGTGTTCGCGCGAAGGAATGGCGCCATCAATGTAGCCGGGCAGGCGGCGTTCAGCTTGGCGGCAGTTCATCGTCCGCTCCCCCGCCTGCGGCTTGAGGCGTAGGCCGTCGCGAGAGCCGCTGTCGGAATAGGCGGCGCGGCAACAAGGCGCGGGCGACCCGACTGGCGGGCCGCGGCGCGCTCATCGCGATGAGCAAACTCGTTTGCGGGTTCTGGTTCAGCCGCATGCAAAAGCGGATCGAGAATTTCCTTGAGGATGCGGCGGCCGCGCAGGATGCGCGATTTTACTGTTCCCACGGACACTTCAAGTACCTCGGCGACTTCTTCGTAGGAAAGGCCTTCGAGGTCTCTCAAAATGACGGCGCTGCGAAACACGTCGGGCAGTTGCGCCAGCGCGCGTCGGACGACCGCTTGCATCTCCGCAGTTTCCACTTGTTCCAGCGGAGTCGCTTCCAAATCTTTCAAATCCAGCGCCGGATTCCTGCCTTCCATATCCGCATCAATCGAGACCTGCTGGCGATGATGGCGCCAGCACCAGCGGCGGTGGTTGAGCGCCTGGCGGACGGAGATGCGATAGAGCCAGGTCTTAAGCGAGCTGCCGCAGCGGAAACCGTGAATGCCTCGAAAGGCGCGCAGGAAAACCTCCTGGGTCACGTCCGCAGCGTCGGCGGCGTCGGAAAGAATTCCGTAAACCAGGTTGTACACCCCGGCGTGATAGTAGGTGACCAGCCAGTCGAATGCCGCGTCAGACCCGGCTTGAAGCTCGGTTACGAGCTCGGCTTCGTCGCGGCCCCAGGCTAAAGGTTGTGCTAGATCGGACATGCCGTGCGCGGTGTCTCCTCTAGGGCGTCTACCGCTGTGGTGTTAGACACCAAATGGCCCTAAGTTGTTGCCAGCATAACAGAAATTGGATGCGGGGGAATGCGACTAAGGTACTAGAGCGGAGGGGCGAGAGTTATCGTTATAACTGGCATTTTTTCAGCGGATTAGAGGATGGTGGCGATTGTCGCGAACTGGTGGTGCCGGTGATCGCCGGATGTCTGGGTTCCCTCGCCGCGCGAAACTGGGCCGACCTGAAGGTCGCCGCTACGAAACCACGGCCGGACGGCTTCACTTTTCAGTGATGGAAAAGTGGTGGAGCCGGCGGGGTTCGAACCCGCGACCTCCTCGATGCCATCGAGGCGCGCTCCCAACTGCGCTACGGCCCCACGGAATGCAAATACTGTTGTAGCTTTTATAGCACCTTGCGAATGCGAGCGTCAAACAAGTCCCATAGAATGGGACGTATTCCACAATGTAATCTTGCAGAGTCGAACGAGGGCCTGGACTGCTATGACGAGGAAGATCACGCGACGCGAGATGCAAAAGGTGCTGCTGACGGCGGGGACGGGCGCGCTGGCGCTGGGGCTTTACACCTGGCGAGTGGAACCTCATTGGCTGGAGTTTACATACCCGCTCTTGCCGGTCGCCGGACTGCCGAGTGAGCTGGAAGGGCGAAAGCTCGCGCAAATCAGCGACATTCACGTGGGGCCGAGGGTGGATGATGACTACATCATCGAATCATTTCGCCGGGTGAAGGAGATGGCGCCGGACTTCGTGGTTTTCACCGGAGACTTTGTCACGTATAGGGGGCCGGCGCAGTTCGAACAGCTTCGCCGCGTTTTAGATCATTTTCCACGCGGCCGACTGGGCACCGCTGGAATTCTCGGAAATCATGATTACGGTTTCCAGTGGCGAATGGTGGAGGTGGCGGACCGGGTGACACAGATTGCGCGCGAGGCAGGCATCACCATGCTTCGGGACCAAGCCGTGACGCTCGGGGGATTGCAAATCATCGGACTCGAAGAGTTGTGGAGCCCGTGCTTCCGTCCGGCGGATATTCTGGCGCAGAAAAGCCAAGACCCCGCGACGATTGTGCTGTGCCATAACCCGGATGCGGCGGATCGTCCGATCTGGGCCGGCTACCAGGGCTGGATGCTGGCCGGGCACACGCACGGCGGGCAGTGCAAGCCGCCATTTCTGCCACCGCCTCTCGTGCCGGTGCGAAACAAGCGTTACATCGCGGGGAAGATTGAATTGTCCGGGAACCGGAACATGTACATCAGCCGGGGCGTGGGGCACTTGCTTCGCGTGCGGTTTAATGCGCGGCCGGAGATTGCGGTGTTCGAGCTTCGGCGCGCGGTGTAGCGAAGCTGCGTTTCGGGAACGATCGGCTACGTTATTCTGCGTCGTGTTTGACTCGAAGTTGCCTAGCCTCGAGGGTGGAACCAGGTGTAGCCCACGGTGAAAGTGAAGGTGCCGTTGTAGCCGGGATTATGCGGGCCGAGGCTGGCGCTCGAAAGATGGCCGAATTCGACTTCAAAAAGGAACGCGCGATTTTGTTTCACAAAGACGTGCGCGCCGAAAGCCGCTCCGGGAGTGAAGTTCACCTGGGAAGTATCCCCGGGGGGAATATTGCTGGCGCTGAAGACGATGCCGCCCTCGGCGGCGAAGTACGGTACGATTTTCTTTCCGCTGGTGAAATTCCATTTCCAGATGGCGGGTTTGAAACTGCCTCCATAGACCGCGCTTTCCGGTGGGAAGACGACGTACACGGGCATGACGTCCACGGCCCATTCGAAATTGCCGCGAAAAATGCCGGAGAGATGGTCGGAAGTGAGGACGCGGCCGACGCGGCCCCCGGCATAAAAGAATTGCGTGGTATCGGATTTGCCCAGGCCCATTCCGCCGCCGCCGAATAAACCGAGTTCCCAAGTGCCCTGGTCGAGCGCGGAACTGAAATCCTGAGCCGCTGCCGCCGAGCCGAGGAGCAACGCCAAAAGCAAGCCTGCGATAATTTTCATGTCACCCACCCGCGATGCCGCGGGGCCTGCCTTACGGACCCGAGCAAGTTTTGCAAACAAACAAAGCGATTGAATCGCTGAGACTAAAGCCAGAGCGCGCCGGGGTCAAGCGGGTTCGACGGGGAAATGGCGAGACGCAGATAGCACGGTGGATTTGGCAGGGTTCGTTCTAGAATAACAGCCCATGCCGAAAATGACATTTCTTGGAGCGGCCGGCACCGTGACCGGCTCGAAATACCTGGTGGAGGCCGGCGGGAAGCGTCTGCTGGTGGACTGCGGGCTGTTTCAGGGCGGAAAAGAGCTGGAGCAACGCAACTGGAATAAGCTCAGCGTGGATCCGGCCAGCATTGATTGGGTGCTGCTGACGCACGCGCATATCGATCACACGGGCTACATTCCGCGGCTGGTGCTCGACGGTTTCCGGGGCCCGATTTACTCGAATGCCGCGACGCGCGAATTGTGCGAGCTGCTGCTTCTGGATTCCGCGCACTTGCAGGAAGAGGACGCGGCGTTCGCCGCCAGAAAAAACTACAGCAGCCACAAGCCGCCGCTGCCTCTTTACACCGTGGCGGAGGCGCAGAGTTCTCTCGCGCGTTTCCAGGAGATTCCGCGCGCGGATGCTTTCACGATCAGCCCGCAATTTTCCGTGCGGCCGCACGATGCCGGGCACATTCTGGGATCTTCGTGGCTCGAACTGACGATTACGGAAAACGACAAGCAGACGCTGGTGGTTTTTTCGGGCGACCTGGGTCGCTACGATCAGCCCATTCTGAAGGACCCCGAATCGCCGTCGCGGGCGGACTTTCTGCTGTGCGAATCCACGTACGGCGACAGGGATCATCCGACCGGCTCGGTTCCGGACGCGCTCGCGGAGGTGATCAACCGCGTGGCAAAGCGGGGCGGCACGATCCTGATTCCCGCGTTCACCGTCGGGCGCACGCAAGCGCTGATGTACTACCTGCACGAACTCGAAAAGGGACAGCGGATTCCGGAGCTGCCGGTGTACGTCGATAGCCCGATGGCGATCAACGTGACGGACATTTACGTGCGGCACACGGAGGATCACGACGCGGATTTCACGCAGGAGGAACAAGCGGGCGACCGCGACCCATTGAACCTGAAGGAAGTTCACATGACGCGGGCGGTGGAGGACTCGAAGAAAATCAACGACGTGGTGTCGCCGTGCATCATCATTTCGGCGAGCGGCATGGCCACCGGGGGGCGAATCATGCATCACCTGGCGCGACGGCTTCCGGACTCGCGCAGCGCGGTCTTGCTGGTGGGATATGAGGCGGAAGGCACGGGTGGCCGAGCGCTCGAAGATGGCGCGCAGTATCTTCGAATTCACGGCGAGGAAGTTCCGGTGCGCGCCGAGATCGTAAAGATCGATCAGCTGTCCGCGCATGCGGGACGCAGCGAACTTCTGCGCTGGCTTTCGGGTTTTAGAGTTCCGCCGCGCCAAACTTTTTTGGTGCACGGCGAGCCGAACGCGCTCGATTCCTTTCAAGGGGCCATCGCTTCCCGCTTCCATTGGCCGGTGACCATTCCGGAGTATCTGCAATCCTTCGACCTGAGCGCCTAGTACTTCGGCGATCCGAGAGTTCGGTCGGGCTCATTTTTTCGCGAGAGAATCGCGCCGTGAATTGGCCGGAGTGGTATAATCCCGGCAATTGCAGCCGGGGTGGAGGCGCCTATGAGGCGGCTTGGCCTTGCGGTTTTGGTTTTGCTGTTCTCTCCGTTTACATCTGTGCCTGCGGATGCCCAGAGACTTCACGTTACCGTGTCCGGCAATGTTTACTTTGCGGACGAAAGCCATCCGGCCAAGGGCGTTCTCGTAAATCTGATCGATTCGGATCAGTCGCAGTTGGCAACGGAAGCCACCGACGACTCCGGCCGATTTGAGTTCCGAGGATTGAGTCCGGCATCTTACACGGTCTCCATCAATACGTCTGGTTACGAACGGTACACCACGTCGGTGGACATGAACTTCGCTTCCGACAAAGGCCTTGAAATTTATTTGAAGCCGCTATCGTCAGGGCACACGTCTGCGAAAGGCAGAGACATATCGGCGCATGAGCTTTCCATGCCGGAGAGGGCGCGCACCTTGATGGACGCGGGCAAGAAGAAGCTCTATCAGGACAAGAATGCGGCGGGCGCGCTGGAGGATTTCCAGCAGGCAGTGGCAGCGGCGGCGGGCTACTACGAGGCCTACTATCAGATGGGCATGGCTTACCTAACGTTGGGAAAACGCGCTGACGCGGAAACGCATTTTCGGAAATCGATCGAGGTGAGCAGCGATAAATATAGCGAGGCGGAAGTGGGGCTGGGGACGATGATGCTGGATCGGAACGAGTACGCGCAGGGGGAGAAAACCGTGCGCCGCGGAATTGAGCTGAACCCGGAATCCTGGCTGGGGCATTATGAACTGGGCCGCGCGCTGCTGATTCAAAACAAAATTTCCGACGCGCTTAAATGCGCGGAGCAGGCCAAATCACTCGCGCCCAGCGCGCCTATCGTGTACCGCTTGCTCTCCAACATACACTTGCGGGAAAAGGACTATTCGGCGGTGCTGGAAGACATCGACGCTTACATCAAGCTCGATCCGGACAGCGCGGCGGGAATTCGCGCGAAGCAATTGCGCGAGCAAGTGGCACAAAAGGTGGATACGGGCATCAAGACGACTTCTTCTACGTCGAAATAACTCCGCCGGCCGGCCGCTTTCGCGGATTCTTACATTGAAAAATTACCTGATGCGTATTATTGCGCGGCGACTCGCGCGAAGGCGGGAACTTCCGTGAGGCGGAAACCAAGCACGAACATGGGATGCGGAGCCACGCGGCCCCAGCGGACCAGTTCCCATTTCGCGCGCAGGAAGCGGATTTCGGGTTTGAGCGTGAGGTCGAGCACCTGGCGCGTTTCGCCGCGATAAAAACGCTGCGGCATTTTCAAGAGCGGCAGCTTGCCCCAGTCCTGTCCATCGGATGATCCCCAAACGGAAATGTCCGCGGATTCCTGCTCGATTTGATCGCTGATGAACATGGAACAGAGGAACGTGCGGGTCTGGCTCAAGGCGATATCGTGCGCGTGGCCTTCGCCGTTTGCGGTGAGCTGCGTGTCCGGCGCGATCAGATCGAATTCCATCGGCATGGGGTGGTCTCCCGAAACTTCGCGGATTCTAGCACAGCCCGACGCTTTATTTTGGGCCCGCTCCGGAAGCGCTTTTCAGTTTTTCCAGGCGTTCGGCGGCGGCTCGAAAGGTTTTTTCCGTCTTGCAAAAGGTGAAGCGCAGGTGCGCGCGGCCGTCGGCGGGATTGCGGTAGAAGCTCGAACCCGGGACGGCGGCCACGCCGATGTCTTTCACCAGATATTTTGCGAAGGCGACATCATCCGGGAAGCCGAAGGCGGAAATGTCCGTCATGATGTAATACGCGCCGCGGGGCTTGAAGCAGCGAAAACCCGCGCTCGAGAGAATCCCGAGCAGACGGTCGCGCCGGGCGAGATATTCACGCGCGAGCGTGTCGTAATAATCCTGGGGAAAGTGCAAAGCTGCTGCGCCGGCTTCCTGCAAAGGCGCCGCGGCTCCTACGGTGAGGAAATCGTGGACCTTGCGAATCGCGGAGGTTGCTTCGGGAGGGGCGATGGCCCAACCCACGCGCCAGCCGGTTACGCTGTAGGTTTTCGAGAGCGCGTTGATGGTGATGGTGCGCTCGCGCATGCCCTCGAGCGTGGCCATGGAGATGTGCCGAGCGCCGTCGTACAGCATGTGCTCGTAGATTTCGTCGGTGATGGCGAAGGCGTTCCATTTCACGCACAAGTCGCGGATCATTTCGAATTCGGCGCGCTCGAAAACTTTTCCGGTGGGGTTGTTGGGCGTGTTGAGGATGATGGCTTTCGTTTTGGGGCCGAAGGCGGCGGCGAGTTCCTGCGGATCGAAAGTCCAATCCGGGGCATGTAACTTCACGAAGCGCGGCGAGGCGCCGGAGAGAATGGCATCCGGGCCGTAGTTTTCATAGAAGGGCTCGAAGACGACCACTTCGTCACCGGGATTGATGATGGCCAGCATGGCCGACATCATGGCCTCGGTGGAGCCGCAGCAGACGGTGATTTCGCGCTCGGGATCGATGGGAAGGCCGTGACTGCGTTCGAATTTCTCGGCGATGGCGTTGCGCAGTGATTTCGCGCCCCAAGTGATGGCGTACTGATTGATGTCGGCGGCGATGGCGTCCTGCGCGGCGCGCTTTATTTCGGCAGGCGCGGGAAAATCGGGAAAGCCCTGGGAGAGATTGACGGCTTTGTGCTGCAGGGCCAGCCGCGTCATTTCGCGAATTACGGATTCGGTGAACTGGCCGGCCTTTAAGGAGAGTTCAGGGCTGGCGCTTGCGGTTCGCGGCGAGTTTGACGGGTTCATTTGGTTGAGCCTGTTTGGCACCGTAAAGCTTGCGATAAATTTCGGCGTTGCGGCTGACGATTTCGACGTAGTCGCGAGTTTCGGTAAACGGAATCGAGTCCACAAACTCGGCCATGTCGCGATAGGTCTGGCCGGTGGTCCAAAAGGCCACGCGCTCTTCCCCGGCATTGTACGCGGCCAGCGCGGATTCGACACTCCCGAAATCTTTCTTTAGGCCGGAGACATAAATGGTGCCGAGCCGGACGTTGTAGTCGGGATCGAAGAGCGAGGCGCGGGAATATTTCACCTTGGCGGTCTTGGCCAGGCGGCGCGCGGTTTTGGGCAAGAGCTGCATCAGGCCGATCGCATTCTTGTTGGACTGAGCCTCGGGGGAGAAGGCTGACTCCTGGCGGATAAGTCCAGCAGTGAGCATGGGATCGATTCCGGCGTGCGTGGACCATTGGCGAATGGAAGTTCCGAAGGGCAGCGGATAGGCTGCGGCCCAGACATCGTGAGGGACTTCGCCAAAGGGGCGCGCATCGAGTTGCGGATAAATTTGGCGCACGGTGACGATCGCAGCGCCCACGTGGCCCGCGGCCACGGCAGCTTGCGCGGCTTCGAGCAGGAGGCGAGGCTCGCCCGTCGTCGCGTATGCGGCGCGAAGTTCGAGCTCGGCGGAGGCGTCAAATGCAATGGAGCGCAGCGCGTCCGCACGCGACTGGCGCAGCGCCGCCGCGGGAGGAATGGTGTCGCCCACGGGCTGCGCAGGAACCACGCCTGGAATCGTGTCTAGCACGTCGGCCTGGGCCACCGGCCCGGGGCCGAGAGCTTGCAGGCGGGTGGCGGCAAGATTCTGAAAGTAATTTTGCGCGTAACGCTCGACGAGCTTTGAATAATAGCTGCGCGCGAGCGCGGAGTTCCCGGCTTCCTCGGCGAGGCGGCCCAGCCAATACAGCGCGTCAGGCGTGAATTGCGAGCCCGGGAATTGACGGAGATGTTGGGCGAGAAGGCCGGGCGCGTCGGGCTGGCGCTTGAGCACCTCGACCCAGGCCATGCGCCACTGCGAGGGCGCGGCGTCGGGCGAAGTGGGAAAGTTTTCCACCAGGCGCTTGTAAAAGACGGAGGCGCGTTCGCGGGCGAGTTGCACCCAATAATAATTCCCGGCGAGAAACAGGGCTTCTTCGGCCCAGCGGCTGTAGGGGGCGCGAGCGACCGCGGCTTCGACAGCCGCAGCCATATCGGGTTCCTGATCTTGTTTGCGATACCACTGCGCGAGCGCTAGCAATCGCTCGGCATCCACATCCGGATCGGCAACTTTGAGGGCCTGCATTTCGGACGGATTTGCGCCGAGCGCCACTCCGCATTCCAGAATTCTGAGCTCGGCGCGTTCGCGGTCGGCGCCGGAAAGCTGCGGCAAAAGTTGCGCGTATTCATCGCGCGCGTCGCGCCACTCCTTGTTGCCGAAGAGGACGGCGGCGTGGCCGATTCGCTGCTCGATGGGGATGGCGGGGATTTGCTGGCCCAGGCTGCTGCGGAGAAAACTCAGTTTTTCGCCTGCTTCCCTGGCTTGTTCGCTGGTGGGGAAGTTCAAATAGATTTGCTGGTAATCAGAGGCAGCCTCGAGTTTTTGCGCCGATTGTTCGCGAGCTTCCGCGCGGAGAAAAAGAAGAGCGGGGCGCTGCTCGGTGAGTGAGTATTCTTTGAGTGCGTCGAGGGCGGCGGCGGGCTGGTTGAGCGCGAGGGCCGCGACGCCGAGCGATTGCAGCGCTTGTTCGGTCATCACCGAGTCGGGGAAATCTCTGCGGAATTTTTGAAGCTGGGCGAGCGCTTCGGCATCGTGCGTGAGCGCGAGATTCGTTTCGGCGCTCCAGTACAAGGCGAAGTCGCGCAGGAGCGGATCGCTTTGGGCGCGCCCCATCCATTTGGCCGCGTCCGCGTAGTGCGCCTTACCGTAGTCGTAATAGCCGAGCGCCAGCGCCGCACGGGCGCCCAAAACGCCGGAGGATTTCTGCGTGGCGAAAGCGCTGAGTCTTGCGTAAGCCGCAGCGGGATTTTTCTGCTTGAGCGCGCGGGCCATTTGCTCCAACTGCTTTTCGGTGGCTGGAGCGGTTTTCGCCGCTGTGGATGAAGGGGTTCCCGGCCCAGCGAAGGCGGAGAGCGAGACAACGAGAGAGACCACGACAGCGAAAAGGAAGCGGCCAGCGCGTTTCATCGCGAATATCTTAGTGCCGCAGAACGGGCGAGGGATAGGGATATTCTCCAAGAACCTCGGCGTTGCCCTCACCGAGAATTTCCACGAGCCAGTGATGGAAGTAGTCCACGGGATGATCCTGAATGGCGAGGAAGCGACGATCATATTCCTTGCGGGCTTTATCGAGTTCACCGCGCATCCGATGGCAGAGGTCTTTGTGTTCGCGGCCAAGCTTCACTTCCTTGGGCCGCAGTAATTTGATGTCCTGCATGGAGACTTTGGCTGCCCGATTGGCGCGACGATGCAATTCCTGCATTTCGGGGGGCAGGCTGGCCACGTTGAATGCGGCCGTTTCCCCGAGTTCGCTCTTGGCCGGGGCGATGTGCGCTTCGGCGACGGAGGGGGTGTGCGCGGGCGTCTCCGGCTCACCCAGAGGCAAATCTTCCGGGACGACCGAGCCTTCGGGCATCACGGCGGGTTCTTCGGCCCACTCGGATTCTTCCTCGGGTTCGGCAACAGGCACCGAGGGTGGAGCGTGTTCTTCCGTTGCGGTGGCGACAGATCCTTGCACGACGGCGTGCTTGTCTGAGGCGGCTCGCTCGCCAGGATTCAACGCCACAGCTACAAAATTAGAGAGAACCGAAAGGCCGGCGGCCAAGGCGGCGGCGGAAGTCTGCGCGCGCAGCAATGCGGGCAGCGCGTTGCTCGGGCGGCTCGAAGAGCAAGCTGCGACCAGGTCGGCGTAGGCGTGGTGAAGCTCGTCGGCGGTGCGCTGGAGAGGGGCCAGATTATCGCGCAGAGCGCGCGAAACGGCCTCTTCCAGAGCATGCTCGAGCGACTTTTCTTGCGCTTTCAAAGGAGTAGTAGCCCCTTTGCGATTATGGAAACGGCGTACGGGGGTGTCAACTGACAATCCGAAAGGGCGTTCCTGAGTATGCAGCGCCTAGTACGGCGGAGGGGCGGAGGCGAATGGCGGCGCGGGATGGGCAGCCGCGACGATTTGTAAACAGTGGTAAACTATAAGTCCCAAGGGGGCGACACGGTTTCGACGGAAGCTGTCGCGGCCCGAAGGCATGCCGGGGTTCACTCGCCCGTAACTGAGTGAAACAAAACAACTGGCAACTCACAGTTGGCACTCGCAGCCTAACTTAAATTAGGCTACGCGCTTCCTCAGGCGTCACCTACGCGTTTGAGATGAGGCGTCACACAGTAGGCTGGCTGTCGCGTTTCGGTCCGTAATGCGGCGGCGAGATCATCGGACTAGTGGCATGCGCGTCTTGCCCGCTCTGAGCGCATGTAACGAAAAAATCGGAACGGGATAAGCATGTAGGCTTCGCGTTGCAAGGCTTCTCGGACGGGGGTTCGACTCCCCCCGCCTCCATTTCCATCGCTGTGTGAAAAATTGTCCCCAAGCGAGCCCGCGAGGCGAGGGGCCAAAATCACGCCAGAAGTTTCTTAAGGTTTTTTGCCTTGCGAGTTTTCGGTGGGCTTATTCTCGGGTACGACTTGTTCCTTGCCAGACTTAGCCGCAGAGTCGTTCCCAGGATTAGCTTCAAGTACAGAGTCCCGTTTCGTGGATAGATCCCTCACCTTTGCTTCGAGAGCGGCGATGCGGGCGGTCAAGGTTTCGACTTGCTTATTAATGGCGGTAGTCACGTCCGCCATCGTCGCGACCTCCACGACCCACGATTTCGGGACAGTATCGCCGCTCGCCAAAGGGACTTCGGGACTCTTGATCGGGGGCAGGGAGTTCACAAGCTCCTCCGATGTTCTACCGGGAGAAGTTTGGAGAAGTATGGTGAATTTTGGCACCTGAGTAACTCCTTATCAGTCTCGGATGGGGTTCGACTCCCCCCTCCATTCCCCGTCGCGAGAACCGGATCGGCGACGAGATTGAATTCTATCTTGCGGAATGGCTTGCGGGCCGAAAGCTGGCGAGGGCTTCGGCTTCGTCCTCAAATGTGGGAATCGTATTCAGCAGGCGCATGACCAGCAACACTTCTTTGACCCTACCTGTGGGATGGAGCAGCTTCAACATGCCACCTTCGCGCACGAGGGAGACGTAGGTGCCGGCGATGGTGGCGATGCCGGAACTATCCATCATGGTGAGGCGGGCCAAATTCAGGAGGAGTTTACGCTTGCCGCTCGAGGTCAACTTCCGCAACTGGCGGTTCATGGAGTCGGTGTTGGGGCCGATGGTGGCGCGGCCTTGAAGGTCCACGACGGTGACGTCGCCGGATTGCCGAGTTGAGATTTCGAGGGCCATGGCGGCGGAGCGCGCGACGATCCGATCGTGCCGAGATGCCCGCGCCGTACATCGTTCACGCCAAGAGGACGCGGCGGGCTGCGCGTCGGAGCCTGGAACGTTTCGCATCGAGCCGCTACTCGGTTTTCTGCGCGCTCGCGGACTGCTCGTTCATTTTCTCAAGCTTCTGCCAACTCGAATCGGGGTCGTAGGCCTTCATCGATTTGGCTGCACTTTCCGTGTGCGGGCCGAGATCCTTCTGATAGACCGCGCCGTCTTTCGAGACGATGAAGGTCATTACGCCGGAGTTGCGATATTCGGCGGGAAAGGCCACGAAGGCGAAGCCGCCGGTCATTTTTCCGCCGACGAGGTAGTCGGAAGCTCCGCCGGGAGCGTGCTTGCCCTGGCGGGTTAGGATTCGGAAATAGTAGCCGTGGAACGGCGCCGGCGGAGTGTGCAGGTTCTTCGCCGGGCCATTGGGCATGGAAGCATTGGCCACCAGCGGACCCACCGGGCTTTCGGACTTGCTGTCGGTGCTTTTCCAGTACAAGCCGTTTTGCTGCCCTTCGTCGCTCGTAAACTTCTGCGCGTACTCGTTCTTGTTTTGCGCGAAATATTCATTTTCTGCCGCCGCCAGTTCCTGGGAAACGCGAATGGCGGACATCTCATTCTGTCCCACGCGCCGGTAGAGAATCTCCTGCTTGCCCGCGGCGGTGTCGTAGTACCAGGCGCTGCCCTTCTTGACGAGAGGTATGGGGCAGGGCCAGTTTTCCGCGCCGATATAGAGCGTGGTGGTTCCGTCCGGTTCTGCGACGAACCGGTGCATTTGGTCATATCTCGTTGCGAAGTTCTTGCGGTGATCGGCGTCTTCCTTGGGGTCGCCGGAGGAAATGATTTCCTTGCCATCCGGACCGAGGATCTGGAGCATGGCCGCTTCGTCATTACTCTTGATGGCGGCCACGAAGGCGCTGCTGGCTTCTTCGGGCGAGGCAAAAGTCTTCTGATCCTTCTGCTGGGCTTTGGCCGCTCCGGGAAAGCATGCCAGCAAGATGAAAACGACTGCCGCTAGTTTCAAAGAATTGCCACCGTGAAGGTTTACGCCAGGCTTCGTTCGCCGCATATGTGAGTTCTCCATTCTGCGATTTCAGCGCTAGTAAATATGGTTAGAAAAATTGTTGGGGCGTGCAGTTGAGGGCTAGCGGTGATGCCCGCCGCCACCACCGCCGCCATGGAAACCTCCGCCGCCGAAACTGGATTGTCCGCGCGAGGAGAAGCTTCGGGTATTTCCGCCGTGGTCGTAGCCGCCGAATCCACTGGAACGCGAGCCGCTATCGCGGTCTTCGCCGAAGCCTCGAGCCTGGCGACTGTCTCCATTGAAGGCGCGCTCGCCGGAGCGGTTTTGTTCCGCGCCGCGCTCACCGATGTTTCCGCCACCGTTGGCGTTGTTTGCGCCGTGGGCGCCGTCGTTGTGCTCGATGCCGCCGCGATTCACGTTGTTGGCTACGCCGCGCTCGCCGCCGTTGCGGTAATAATTGTTGCGATTATAAAAAGTGTTGCTGTGGGAGATGTAGGCGTTGTGATTGTAAACCAGCGTGTGACCGCCCCAATTGGCTCCCCAATGGCCCCAGCCCCAGCCGTAACCGCCGTACCAGCCGATTCCGAAACCGATTCCAAAGGAGAGATAGGGGCCACCGAACCAGATGCCCGGCACGGGATACCAAAAAGGCCAGGGCGAAATGGGATAGCCATAGACGATCCAGGGATCATAGGCCGGGACGTAAACGACATCGGGACTCGCGGGCTGAATGACAATGTCAGCGCCCTGCGTTTGGACGGTTTGCTGCGGAGTGTCTTTCAGATTGCCGGCTTGCTGGGCCTTCTGACGCATTCTTTGGATGGCGTCCATCACATCGGGCTGCTGGTTGTAGTAAGCGTCGCCGAGCGAGGAAGTCCAGGAGAGGTTCTTGTCCATATTGGCGAGAACCGTGGGGAACGCGGTGATGGCCTTGACGCTCGGATCCCACATTTGCTGATCCACGGCCTTGGCCAAATCATCGCCCTTCAAATCGGGATTTGCCTGCACCCAGCGATCGGCTTCGACGATCTCGGCTGGAAAGGTGGAGGCGGCTAAAATCTGCGCAACCAGAGAATCGGGATAGAGCGCGATGGGCGCTACGAGCTGGTTGAGCTGCTCGGGAGTCTGCGTGGTATAGGCCGGCTGCGCGGGCTGCGTATTTTGCGGCGGGGCCTGCGACGACTGGTCCTGCGCAGCCATTACATTCGGGGGCAGCGTGGCGAAGAGCAAACCGATCGCCAGCAGGGATGCAAGCAGCTGCCGGGCCCATGGTGCTTTCGAATGTTGCTTCAATGCGCTCATAGCCTTGAGCCTCCTAGTGCATATGATTCGCCAAAACGATAATTGGATACAACAATTTGGAAAATCCTACTCAGGCATGGCCGCGACCCGGAATCCCGGTGCGCGCCCATCCGGCGGCTATCTTACCTCCGAAGGCACATCGATTTCATGTACTTATGATTCACGCGAGGCTACCGGGCCGCGGCATGCGGCTTGATCAAATCGTCGAGGTAATCGCCGCAGCATTTGAAGGCAGGCTAGGCGCGCAAGGTGCGCGCGGCGAATTCAGCAAGCGGCTTCGCGCCGGAGAGCCTAGTGAGGCATAATGGGGCGGCACGATGGGAGGAGATCTCGAATGGAAAACTCGAAAATATCGTCAAAGCGTGTGATTGGAATCCTGGCGGCGATCGTGGCGCTGCTCGCGGTGGAGTATCAGGCGGTGAAAGCCGGAGAGAAGCCTCCGGCGGTCGGCGGCGTGGCGCCGGATTTCACGCTGACCTCGCAGGACGGCAACGCTATAAACCTGCACGACTATCGCGGGAAATGGGTGGTGCTGTACTTCTACCCCAAGGACTTTACCAGCGGGTGCACCACGGAGGCGCATAATTTCCAGCGCGACTTGGCGCAATATCAGCAGAAGAACGCCGTGATTCTGGGAGTGAGCGTGGACACCGCTGATTCACACCAAAAGTTCTGCACCAAGGAAGGGCTGAACTTCAAGCTGCTGGCCGATACGGAGCACAAAGTGTCGGACGAGTATGGCTCGGTGATGAATCTGGGAGTGAAGAAGCTTTCCGCCCGGCACACCTTCATCATCAATCCGGACGGCGTGGTGGTGAAGGAGTATCTCGACGTGGACCCGGGAAAGCACAGCGGAGAGGTCTTGGCGGCGCTCGGCGAACTTCAACCGGGTGCGGGATCGAAGTAGGCTGAATCGAAGCGGCAGTGGGGAGGATTGCTATGGGGAAGAGCATGCTGATTGGGCTGGGCTTCGGGTTCGTTCTGCTATTGGGCTTGCCTCACATCTCCGGCGCGCAACAAAGTTCGCCGCCGAGCCCAGGTCAGACCGCACGCGCGAGTTCGCCCCAAGCGCCGGCCAGCTCGAAAGGCAACGTGGACGCTCCCGAGGATGATCCTACGCTGAACGTGACGGACGACCAAAAAAACCAAATCAAGTCCATCCGGGAAGACTCCAAGCAACAGATGGCGGCGTTGGATAAGGACACCACGCTCACCGACGAGCAGAAGCAGCGGAAGGCCAAGCAGATCAAAATCGCCACGCGCAAGCAGGTTTGGGGAGTGCTGACGCCGGAGCAACAGAAGGCCTGGGCCGAAGAAGCTCGCGACCGGCACGAAGCGAAGCATCAAACGGAAAAGCCGCAGGAGTAGCCGCGAGGCGTTCTTGAAGGTGTCCGAATTCCGAGCGAGTTTTCGCCGCAGACGTTTTTCCTCAGCGAGTGTTTCGGACCATCCGCGAAGGTGATTCACCGGCGGCAGGCCGGTGGAAAAAATCTTTCGCCCGCACGCATATTTCTCTTGCATCCGCCGGGAATTTCCGTATTCTGCGTTTTGCGAACTCGCTCCGAACGCGCGGCAGTGAGAGTGCGAGGATCGCTGATGGAGGACGCGACAAGCAATTGAGCACGATATCCCTCCCCGCCCAATTCCCTTCCCGGGCAGTTTCCACAACCAAAAGATCCACCAAGCTAACTCTCTGGCCACTCGTCGCCGCGACGTTTTTCATGGTGTCCGGCGGCACGTATGGGACCGAGGACATCATTCACGGCGCGGGATATGGGCGCGGAATTCTGCTTCTGCTGCTCACGCCGCTCATCTGGAGCCTGCCTACTGCGTATATGATCGGCGAACTTTCGAGCGCGTTGCCCTGCGAAGGCGGCTACTACGCCTGGGTGCGGCGCGGCCTGGGGAATTTCTGGGGATTTCAGGAAGCGTGGCTGTCGCTGGTGGCGAGCATTTTCGATATGGCGATTTATCCGACGCTTTTCGTGGCCTACCTCTCGAGGCTGATTCCCTGGTTCGGAGTGGGCCATCGCGGCGTGATGGTGGGGCTGGGAGTGGTCGCGGTTTGCGCGCTGATGAATATTGCGGGCATACGCGTGGTGGCGATTAGCTCGCTGTGGCTTTTCTTCCTGCTATCGTTGCCGTTTGCTTTGATCGTTCTGATTGCTCCGCTGAAGATCGGAGCGCTTTCGGGAGTCACCACCGCGCCCACGACGTCCACTGTGGGTTTGGTAGGTGGGCTGCTGATCTGCATGTGGAATTACATGGGCTGGGACAACGCCTCGACAATCGCAGCGGAGGTGAAGCGCCCGCAGAGAACGTATCCGAAAGCGATGCTAGTGGCCGTGGTGGTTGTCGCCGCGACGTACATTCTGCCCTTCGGAGCCATGTGGCTGACGGGAATTTCGTCGTCCGCATTTGAAACGGGTTCATGGGCGGACCTGGCCGGGCTGATGGGCGGCTTGGTTGGCGGGCCACTTGTGGCGCGCGGATTCCGCGTGGCGCTGGTGCTGGGCGGGATGATGAGCGCGTTTGGAATGTTCAATGCGCTGGTGATGAGCTATTCACGCCTGCCGCTGGCGATGGCACAGGACCGGATGCTCCCCGCATTCCTCGGAAAGCTGCATCCCAAAACAAAGGCGCCGTGGGTCGCGATTCTGATTTGCGCGGCGGGCTGGGCCTTGTGCCTGGGCCTGGGCTTCGAGCGGCTGGTGACGCTGGACATACTACTTTACGGCATGGCGTTGCTGCTCGAGTTCGTAGCGCTGGTGGCGCTGCGCATCAAAGAGCCGACGCTTCGAAGGCCGTTCCGCGTTCCGGGCGGGATGCCGGGCGCGGTGCTCTTGGGTGTATTCCCGGCTTCGCTGCTGATCTTCTCCATCGTGCACGGGCAATCCGAACAGATTTTGGGCATGAGCGGGCTCTCGTTTGGCACCTTGCTGATTTTGGGCGGGTTCGTTGTGTACGGAGCGGGGTACGCTGTACGCAAGGATGGTTGGGTCGCGACGACCCTCCGGCATCGCAAAGCTGCATAGTCCTTTCTCGTTTTTCTCCTCCGAATCAGAGCGACCAATAAATCATTGCCGCGGACTACTCTGGTGTCATCTAATCTCGCTGCGTCCATGAACACACCAGTGAACTCGTACGACTATATTGTGGTGGGAGCGGGGTCGGCGGGGTGCGTTCTAGCGGCGCGATTGACGGAGAACCCGCAGACGCGCGTCCTGCTGCTCGAAGCCGGCGGGCCTGACACGGCCAGGGAAATCCGCATCCCGGCGGCCTTTTCCAAACTCTACAAAAGTCCGGTTGACTGGAATTACTCGACGGAGCCCGAGCCCCACTTGCACGGACGACGGCTCTACTGGCCGCGCGGGAAGATGCTGGGCGGGTCGAGCTCGATGAACGCGATGATCTATATTCGCGGAAACGCGCTGGACTACGATTACTGGCAAAGGCTGGGAAACGAGGGCTGGGGATTCCGGGACGTCCTGCCCTATTTCAAAAAATCTGAAAACTGGGAAGGCGGGGCGTCGGAATATCACGGGCAGGGTGGGCCGCTTGGCGTGGCGAATTTGCGTTACGTCAACACGCTCACGCGCGCATTTCTGCAGGCCGCGAGCGAGCTGGGCATCCCAAGCAACGCAGACTTCAATGCGGCAAAGCAGGATGGCGCCGGACTCTATCAGGTGACGCAAAGAAACGGCCGGCGGCATAGCGCGGCCGATGCGTATCTGAGGCCGGCGCTCGGCCGCGGAAATTTGACGGTGCTTACGGGGGCGCAGGCCGCGCGCGTGGTGACCAAGAAAGGCCGTGCCGTGGGAATTGCGTATTTGCGCGAAGGCGCGATGCAGGAGGCGCGGGCCGATGGCGAAGTGATTCTGTGCGGCGGGACGATCAATTCGCCGCAGCTGCTCTTGCTCTCTGGAATTGGCCCGGCGGACGAACTTAGCCGCGCGGGAATTGAAGCGATCCACGATCTGCCCGGAGTGGGGAAAAATCTGCAGGACCACGTGATGGTGTCTACCGGCTATTTGTGCAACAAGCCGGTGAGCCTGGCGAACGCGGAATCGCTTCCGAACCTGTTGCGTTATCTGCTTTTCAAGAGCGGGCCGCTCGTTTCGAACGTCGCGGAGGCGGGAATATTTCTTCGCACGCGGAGCGGACTCGAAGTGCCGGACATGCAGCTGCTCTTCGGGCCCGCGTATTACGTGAGCCATGGGTTGCGTCCGCGCAAAGAGCATTGCTTCGGATTCGGGCCGACGCTGGTCACGCCCGAAAGCCGCGGCGAAATCACACTAAAATCCGCGGATCCGCTGGACGCGCCGGCGATTCGCGCGAATTATCTCTCCACCGATGCGGACATGCGCGTGATCGTGGAAGGAGTTCGCGTCGCGAGGCAATTGGTGCACTCCAAAGCTTTTGAGTCTTATCGCGGTGAAGAGCTGCATCCCGGCGTGAAGGCTACGACCGACAGCAAAATT
>Ga0302307_10000714_pt1 | contig 21825 bp, 8 predicted proteins | sample III_Palsa_E3_2_FD_200530 | JGI IMG/M metagenome (GOLD analysis project Ga0302307, IMG submission 200530) | Peat permafrost microbial communities from Stordalen Mire near Abisko, Sweden - III_Palsa_E3_2 | ecosystem: Environmental > Terrestrial > Soil > Palsa > Peat permafrost | place: Sweden... | reverse complement strand
GACAACATCGAGCGACCGGTGGATTTGGTTCACGGTGTCATTCAGAAACATACTCATTCCGTCGGCAGCAATGCTCGCAGTGCCTGAAATCATAAGCAGACGCCAGCTTGGAAATGTCACCTCGACAGCACGACTAAATGAACTGCGGTATTCCGTCGCAGAACACTGAAGGGGTGAGGTAACTTCTTTTATCCGTACATCCCCGTGACGTGGCCGAATGGCGAGACCGCCCGCGACTAGAGCAGAACCCGTAGGGTTGTGAGCGCCAATTCCCGTGCTGGCGGGAATCAATCGGTCGAAGACGGCCCTACTCTCAAAGAACTTTGTTCGCGCGGCATTAAATTCGCCATACCAAGCAAGCAGATCATCAAGATAGAACCAAGTTCGCACGATATGCGAGAAATCCATTCCGACTTCACCTAACGCAATCTCGATCTGCTCTAAGCAACTGGTGGTTTGGGAACCGCGCGTCTCCCCAGAATCAGTCGGCAAGATACCTGCCAACAAACAGTAATCCGCATCTTCATCCGACCAGTGGCTGCCAACTACTCGGTCTGCCAACGTCACTCGGTTAACAGGACAACCGTCGATAATGAGAGCTTGTGTACCAGAGACGTAGGTTTCTTCTTGAGGTTCGCCCTGGATCCACATCATCGGCCAATTTGCTCCTACCATCTGACCAAGTGCAGTCTCCTCCAACTCGGATTCGGCAACAACGAGTTGCGCGATCGTCTCGCCAGAATGTGGTGGAAAGCCGCTAAATATCGAAAGATCATCAGGAGCGTCGCGCCAAACGTTGATGAGCCGCCCACGGGTCTGGACACGATCGACCACAACTTCATTACGCTGTTCCGAATGTTCGAATGCCGCATTCATCCTCTACCCCCTATAAACCAACTAGAATGGCTGTTCTCCGCGCGTCCGAACTGATCTTACAAACGAGGAGGTCGACAACCGATGTCTTAGCATGAAGGTCAGCAATTTGGGTCATTACCGCTAAACAGAACAAGCATCGATCCATGTTCACATCGACTGCAGTGCTGGATCTGTCAACCACATCGTCGTAACCACCTCAAAGGTTTGAACGCATCTCTGGATCGAGACCAAAGCGCTACATCGCCAACTCTGGCGATGAATCACATGGAGGGAGGCCTCGATGATCTGGCTTGGTCTGGGACGACAGACGCGCGGTCTTCGTGGAACGCCTTTTGCTTCGAGAAAGAAGCTTGGTGCACACGAATGGCTGCTGAAAGTGGCTTATTTGACTGCGCGATCGCCAGTTCTAGAGCTTGCGCTTCCGTGGAAGAGGCACGAGAGAACAAACCTTCTTCGGCGTAGGATGCCGCCAATGTGTCGAGCACTTCGGCATTCTCTGGCTGAGCATTTGCAGCGCTTTCGGCTAGACGTGCAGCTTCGGCACCGTTGCGCAATGAGACATCAGGTGAGGTAGCTAGCAACCATGCCGTGCCGATCATTGCACTAACGCTAGTGGGCTCAATAAGCTGCGCCTTCCGCCAATGCACGAGCGCCTCCGAGTCTTTCGACAACATCTCGTAAGCCCTGCCGAGAGCTTCTTCACCTGGTTCGAAGTGAGGCCTGATAGTGATAGCTGCTTCAAGCTCCGGTAACGCCTGCTCAGCGTGGCCCTGGTCCAGCATGAATCTGCCGAGGACAAAGTGATCCTGAACTGACAGCGGGTTGATGCGAAGAGCTTCGCGGAGGTGCTGGAATGACCCCTCCACATCTCCATGGAGATAGAGTGAGACGCCCAGTCCGTTCTGGGCTTTTTGATTTCCCGGATCAAGCGCGACAGCATTCTTCCAGATCTCGAGCGCTTGGCCAGGCATTTTCTTTTCTTCCAACTGCATCGCTTCATCGATCAGCTTGTACTGCTTTACTGCTGGAACCTGAATTTCTTCGATACCGTTTCCGTCCGTGTTTACGAACTCAGGTAGATTAACGGCTCGGTTAGCAGCTGTGGAGTTATCGATCAGAATCGCTGGACTGGAGTTTCCCTGTTCGTCGATGTGGGTTAAGTACATCTGCGTATAGAACGACCGGGCTTTCGATGAAAATACTAGCCAGCGACCGTTCGGCGAGAAACTGTGCCAAGAATTCATTAGAGGCGTATTGGCAGTTAGACGTCGCGACTCGCCCCCTCCGGAAGGGACGATATAGAGTTGGCTATCCGGACGCATCAATTGCCCATTGTGGCACTGCACAAACACAATCCATCGTCCATCCGGAGAAACCTTGGGGAAATTGTTGCTCATTCCGTTATGGGAAGCGCCGGCGATGGGTTCTGGTATTCCGCCGCGCCCCTCGTTGAATGGCACGCGATAAAGGTCGTACTGAATCTGCGTTTCGTTCGGGTCATTGGCATGTAATGCCTTTGGCTGACCTTGAGGATACGGGTCCTTTGCTTCGGCTCGGGCGAAGACAATGTACTTCCCATCTGGACTCCACACTCCATCTGTTTGCACATATCGCGGATCGTCCGCCCCGGGAAGGGGCCGACGCTTGCCAGAGGAACGGTCATACCACTCGAGGATGCCTCGCGTGGGATAAAAGACCTGTAAGAATCGATAGTCCTTGAAGTTTGTGACGTAATAAGTATTCGAGATGTCGAGTGCGGACCCGGCAAATGTGCTCAAGACATACCGTCCATCTGGGGAGACCTGCGACATGAAGCCGACCCTTAATTTTCCTGCTTCGCCGTCAGTATTCCACTGCACAACATCTTTATTCTGAATGGAAATATGACGTTCGACAGGGACGACTGCGTAAAGACCTTTGTCGTTCGCCGGTCCGTCTACATCGATTCCCATCGTCTTGCCATCGCGTGAGAAGGAATGGCAGTTAGCGCATGTGGGCATATCCTTCAAAACCGTATGGCTCTCGGCCTGACGCACGTCCCTGAGACGCCAGTTGATGAGATGAATCGATGTCGGGGACAGCGGCTGTACGGTACCGTTTGCACCTTGGCTCGGCATAAGCGGCACATCTCGATAGAAGATGGGCGCGCCAACTGGATCGACCGAAGTAGAAAAGGTGATACGCGATTGTGAAGAGATTTGGTGCGCTGAATTATATCCAGTTATAGTCAGAACTGCGGGTTGGAGAGTGGAATGCTCTTGAATTTTTGCCCACGTGGCGGCGTCGGGGGACCATGTCCAGGAAGCAGCTTGCTTTGGTGTCAGCGTCGGCAACTCGTTGGTAGAGCTCACACACTCAGGATCAATGTGCCCAATCTTCATGCGTTGTCCAGGTGTTTCCACTTGAATTGGAGACACGTTATCCGCAAACACGAACTTGATTTGCCATGAGATGGCTGCGGCATCGCGCCAGATAAACATGGGAGGCGTAATCCCCGGCGGGAAAATGGACTTATCAAGAGGATAGTCAATGGACAGCGGCCAAAGAGATGCTTTTGAGTCGCCTTCCTGTGCGTAGCCGAAAACTTTGTTGCGTGGCGATGCAAGGATAGAGAAGACCACAAGAGTGATTACAAGAGTTGGGGCCGCGACAAATAGGTGCCGGCGTATGCAAAGTCGTCTTAGCGGTCGGTCGGCCATTGGTTGCACCTCTGGATCCAGGTTCGAACGATGACCCATAGAATTATGACATGGTTATGAACGGTGGCGAAGAGCTAAGAGATTTAAGTACGGAACGCGAAACTCTTTGCAAGCAGACTGATACCCGGGCGCTAGCTGCGCGCCCGGGTCCAGGAGAGGTTAGAAAGTGAACTTGAGAGCAGCTTGCCCAACGCGCGATACATTTGTCACAGAGCCTTGGCCGTTGTTGACTTGGGCGAAGGTAGAGTCCGTTGGCCACGTATCTGGGCCGCCCATGATTGGATGGTTGAAAGCATTGAAAAACTCGAAGCGCAACTGCAGCGCATAATTCTCGCGAATGGTCCAGTTTTTCATCAGCGACGCGTCGACGTTGAAGCCCGGAGGACTGTACATGAGATTGCGGTAACTGTTGCCGAAGGTGCCGTCGTGGCGAGTAACGAAGGCAGCTGGATTGAAGTATTGCTTCAGATAATGCGATCGGCCGCCCTGTCTGACTTTGAGTGGAACTCCCGGGACGCGGTCGGCGCGATCGCCGCCGCAAAACTGCAAACAGCCGCCACCGTAGCCGGGCTCGCCGTAGGCTGCCTGGCTGCTGCCCGCGCCGATACTGAACGGGGTGCCTGATTGCCAGGTAATGATGGGACTGAGCTCCCATGATCCGAGCGCCTCTCGCATGAATATATTGTGCCCGCGCAAATCGGGACTCCGGTAAATAAAGGTGGAGACCCAGCTGAAGGGAATACTGGCGCTCGAAATGCCGCGGCTCCATCTTAGGTTCGCTGGATTGTCTATACCGGCTTGAACGACGGCCAGGTTTGCGCCACTGGCTACGTCGATCCCCTTCGCCCAAGTGAAGCTGGACTGCGCCTGAAAGCCATGGGACATGCGCCGTTCGAAAAAGATTTGCAGAGAATGATAGTCGGCTGTCGCGCCGCTATCGTATTCCAGGATGCCGGTGAATTTAGAGTATGGAGCAACGGGGGGAGGAGCCAGCGACGGAATTGGGCACGAAGGCGACGTGTAGGAGGTGCAGTAGCTGTAGCCGGCAAAGTTTTTGTCCACCACGTAGTCTTGATGATAGGATTCGCTGCCCACATAGGCAATGCGCACGCTCATTACACTGGTGAATTGCTGTTCTACCGAGGCATTCCAGGACTGTGTCATGCTCCCCTTAAAGTTCCGGGCGAAGGAAGCCTGCAGGTAGACCGGCCCCTGGATTACCGAGTCAGCAGGTGGCTTGTAGCCGATGGAGGCGAATGGCGGAAACGGGCTGACGCCGTCGGTCCCGAAGGTCGAGGTGTCCCATGGGTTGTGAAAGTCCATGAAGCCGGTGATCGATTGACCGGTGTTCGGAACGCAGGCGCTAGGGACTCCGCCAGTGGAACAGATGGGCACATTCGACGGCGCGGCCGGCGAGAAGGCAGGCGCAAAAGGCGCGATATCGACGGCATGATTATAAATAGAATAGTTAGGCGGGGCGCTAAACATGCCGAACGCAGCATGGAAGACGGTGTGTGGCATACTCTGCGGCTGGAAGGCCACCCCAATTCGGGGCTCGAAGTAGTTATAGTCGCTGGGGCGAAGAGCGTCGTTCACGCCAGGATCGCCTGGGTAAACCAAGCCCAACGGCGCCAAGGGGAACCGGGTGCTCTGCTGGCCGGCTACAAAAGCCGCCCCGCGCCCTCCGACAGAAACCGGCGCGACATCGGGGGCCCAGCGCATGCCGAGCGTGAGCGTAAGAGAACGGGTCACACGGAACTCGTCGCTGACGTACGGCTGGATCTGCCATGCCTGGATGTCGGACAATTCCCCCGCCCCCTGTTCAAAGCTGCTCATGTAGCCCAACAGCCAGTCGGCTTCGCCATTGCCGGTGTAGCCGCCGCCAAAACCGATGATCGCGTCGGCCGGATAGTTGCTTGCGTTTTCTTCTGCCCTCTGGTGTTGCAGGTCGATACCCACCGTCACGGTGTGACGGCCAATAGACTTAATTAGGTTGTCGTAGATGCCCTCCGTGGAACGCACCTCGCTCGAGGGTGGGGTCCATCCGCCATTAGCGCCGCCGAAAACCGCGCCTTCCATATAGCAGGCCGGCTCGATCACGGCGATATAACGCGACCAGCACATAGGCTTGCCATTGTGGTCAAATACCTGCGCACCATTGTGGGCGCTCTGTTGGGTCCACAAAACTGTCGCAGTGTTGACTGTAGACGGATTGATCGTCCAGGTGTGCTGTGCAATTTCGTTGAAGTACCACATTTGTTCGCCGAAGGTTTCGGTCCAGTTCGTCAGGTTGAGCACGGAGAGAACATTACCCGGTACGCTACCCGAAGGTTGAATGAACTTGTCTATGTACGACCGCACTGTGAGGCGCTGACTTTTCGAGAGATCGTAGTCAATCCTTCCCGTATACTCGTCGACAATGTTTTTCAAGGCAGCCGAAGAATAAAACATCTGTCCGGCCAGGTTTTGGCCCGGGCCCGACGGAGCCATTGTCCCTGTGCCGGGGCTCGTGTGCCCCGGTAGACCATCATTGGTGACTTGCACAGCCACCGGATCGAGCGATCCAATGAGCTGGTTCGGCTTCCCGTTGGCAAACTGGAATGGCCCGTTCAACCAACCGCAGGAAAGAGTTCGGGGTCCGGTATAACCTGAACCGCAGCTGCTATTGTTCGCCTCAGCGTAATCGACCAAGCCACTGAAGTCCCCGTTCAACATCTGCACCGTGGGGGTCGTCGTCTCATTGTTTGATGCCCCTCCACCGAAATCGGCCCGGGTTCCCTGGTAGTTGAAGAAGAAGAATAACTTGTTTTTGAGTATGGGGCCTCCCACATAGCCGCCGAACTGGTTGCGAATGAGCGGGTCGAGAGTGTGGTTGCTCCAATTTGCTGCGTTAAAGTCCTGGTTACGTAGAAATTCGAATAGGCCGCCATGCCACCGGTTGGTGCCGCTTCTGGTGGCCATCGAAACGACGCCGCCGAACGAGAAGCCATAGATAGCACTGAAGTTGTTGGAAATTAGACGGAATTCCTGAGTAGCATCGGGGTTAGGTGTTGGCGAATTACCACCCAGATAATTGTCCATATTAGATACGCCGTCAAGCATGTAATAGGTGCTACCGACGCGGCCGCCGTTGGTCGATGCCGCCTCCTCATTGGGAAACGACATTCCATTTTGGCTGGAGTAAACGCCAGCCTTGTTCGCATCGATCATTCCCGGCGCCAGAAGTGCCAGGGCGGAGGGATCGCGCCCATTGAGCGGCAGCTCGCTTATCTCCGCTTGGTTGATGGTCATAGCGATTTCGGAAGTCGTCGTGTTAAGCAGCTCCGTATTCGAGGTCACGGTCACCGTCGCCTCGGCACTCCCCACCTTCAACTGGACGTTTTGTGTCGCGTTGGCATTCGCTTCAATGACGATGCCGCTCTGCAAATACTTGGCGAATCCCTGTCCAGAAATACTCAAAGAGTAATTGCCCGGGGGCACGAGCTTGAAGAAGTAAACGCCGCTACTGTCTGTAGTGACTGTCTGCGGGTAATTGGTGTCGACGTTCGTAAGGATGACGGTTACACCTGCAACAGCTGCTCCTCCAGGATCGGAGACCAATCCGGTCAAGCTTCCGTTGGTGCCCTGCGCAAAGATATACGAGGCTGAACTGAACAGTCCAAACACGGTTAGTAGCAAACAAACACACCATTTCGATGCCCTGCGTGAAGCCACGATCGCCCCCTGAAATGGGACCTCAACGTGTGGTTCATGCTGTCTGTCTTGTGAGCTCATCATCCGATTCGCAACCGCTTCCAGATTCGCCTGCGTCATTGCTTCGACCTCATAAGGGGTTTCCAAATCTTGTTTTGACAACGTTGTCAACTTGCAACTCGAAAATTTACTCGGTCGGGATCATGTCTGTCAAGCTTTTAGTTTATGTTGGACTACAACTTTGGACGGATGCCCGTCCGCTACCCAATCGAGTGTGAACTCAGCCAAATTCCATCTCGTGCGCGTCCGGCAGAACTCCGCTGCTTTCCGAATACGCTGGAGTGGCGACTGAACTTACAAGTCCGTACCGGCAGCGCGTTCTTCTGACTGCGCGAATCATTGATGCGAATTTTGGCTGGAACGCAAGTCCGGGACTCGCAGAACGAGATTTCGAACGGGTAACGTGGATTGTCCGATGTCGAGGGTTCGAACGCGCAGGCGTAAGATTCCAGTGATCAGAGCACGCCTGATTAAACTCACTGGATCGACTCAGTTCCATGCAGAGCCGAAAGATATAATAGCGAACCACAGGGAGACTGCGCTCAGGCGGCACGGAACGATATCCCTATGCACTCACAATGGACAAGGCGCCGAGACCGATGACACCGATGGGGTTGAGAATGGGGCCACTTTGCATTGCAGCGGCAATTCTGCTTCTATCAGAACCATTTGTGTTCGCGGCTTCATCTTGCGTTGCGTCTCCAGAACTACAAGCTCTCATAAGAGCCAAACCTACCGCTGACACTTATACCTCCGTGGGCGATTGGTTTGCTAGCCATAAACAGTTTCACTGCGCTGCTGATGCATTCGCATCATCATTCCGTCTACAACCAACATCAGCATCTGTTGCCTATCTGTGGGGATTGAGTCTGTCGTCCGCGGGTGAGAATGAGCAAGCTATTGCGCCACTAAAACAGGCCATACGCCTCGACGCAAACGATATTCGACCTCACCTGGCATTAGCCACCGTACTGGACCGGATGAAAATGCCCGTGGAAGCCGAAGCGGAGTGGCGCGAGGCCCTCGCAATCGATCCTCAATCGGCGGCGGCCTTGGATTCGCTATCTTGGAAGATGGTTGATGAAAAGAACTACGCTTCCGTCATTGCATTGCTCGACAAACCCGAGCTGGAGCAAACCCGGACCGCAGTGCAAAGTCTGAACCTCGGGATTGCCTATGCTGGCAGGGTGCAGCTCGACAAAGCCGCGGCTATTCTTCGCGAGGGGTTGAACAACAACGAGGACTCCTTGCCCATTGCAGATGAATTGGCGGTGGTCCTGATGTTACTTGGCCGCAACGAAGAGGCCTATTCTGTCTTTGAGCTAGCGCTGGCCAAACATCCCAACGATCAACCGACCCAGATTCTTTATCTGCATACATTGGTCAGTAGCAAGTCGAATAAGGCGTTCGATTATAGCCGGAGCCTGCTTGCACTCTACCCGAATCAGTGGGAAGTACTTTATCTCGCGGGGCTGCTCGAGTCGCGCAAAGCAGACTTCGAGCAGGCACGCGCGCACCTTGAACATTCTGTTTCGCTGAATCCTGGCTACTATCAATCACAGGAGGCGCTTGGTACGGTTTTGGTTGAATTGGGCAACCTTCCCGCCGCAAGGGTTCACCTTGAGAGGGCTATAGCGCTGGGCGACAACCAGCAGGAGGTCAACTACGAACTGGCTAAGGTTCTTCAGCGGCTTGGCGATACCGCAGGTGCGCAAGAAAGGTTACGGACCTACCAGCAATTGAGAAAAACACGAATGGATGCGGCGCAAGCAGCTGGGAAGGCAGAGATGGGTGACCAAGCGATGGCAGCTGGCAATCCGTCTCAGGCGGTGTCTTCTTATCAGGAGGCGCTTGAGACCCAACCTAACGAGCCATTGTTGTATTACAAGCTCTCTGAAGCCTTGGATAAGACGAAGGATTACGCCGGTGAGAAAGTTGCTCTTCAGAAGGCCATCCAGCTGAACCCTAATCTTGCAGAAGCCCAAAATCAGATGGGTTACCTTGCCGCTAGAACAGGCGACTTTGCGCAAGCTGAGGCCTACTTTCGCGTCGCGGTGCATGTCTCTCCGTCGTACGTCGTCGGATGGATCAACCTCGCAGCCACTTTGGCCAGTGAAGAGAAATGGCAAGACGCCAAGCAGGTCCTCAACCATGTAACGGAGATTGATCCGGGTAACCTCCAGGCGCGTCAGTTGGGGCAAGCGCTGAGAGATGCTCACCCCGACCAGTGATGTTATGAAACAGCAGTTCGGTCTGATTTCAGATTGAAGTGAACTTGAAATCGATCGGTTGCGTAGGCGGAGAGCTCCGGTGTTCAATTCACACCACTTCCTATTGCTGCCCCGCACGGCGCGCACCGCACATCTGAGTGACAGATGGAAAGATCACATCACCTATGCTTCCCCACTCACACCAGGTCAAGTAGAGAATCGTGCAAATGATTTTCACCGGCTCCATAGTGTGTATGGTCGCGATCGTCTCCGTCGCGAGATGTGAAGCAGGCAATCGAAGGCATCTCCTGCCTGACCCACCATAGTGAGCCTCGCGACCGTGATTCAATTCGACTAATTTCGCCGCACATCCGGATGCGCGCCGGCTCAGGCCCTCATCCAAGTTTGGATTGAACCCTACTTTTGTTCCCCCATGTTACGGATCGTGGTCTGTAGGACTCGCACATTCGCGGGTTGTGCGCAAAGAAACAGGATAGCTTCCGCAACATCAGTCGATTCCATCATCGTAGAAGCTCTGACGCCTTCCTCCGTCCGGCCCCTTCCCAAAGCGAATTCGGTCTTGATGCCTCCGGGACACAAAATACAGACTTTGATCCCAAAAGGCCGCAACTCGTCGTCAAGTGCTTGCGCGAATCCGACCTGCGCGAATTTAGTTGCGCTGTAGATAGCTTCGTTTCCCGTCCCACGAAGCCCCGCTACTGACGAAATGAAGACCATAGTGCCGGAGCGTTGAGCGATCAGATATGGCGCCGCTTCACGCGAAAATATGAACGAACTTCGCATGTTCGCTGCCATGAGCGCGTCATACTCACCTACTGATGTATCGATGAGCTGCTTATACGCTCCCTGCCCTGCGTTATTGATCAGGAAGTCGAGTCTCCCGAACACATGAATACACTCGGCCACGGCTGCTTTAGCCGTGGCCGGCTCCGCGGCATCACCTGGAACTGCCACAGCTTTCCCGCCCAAGCCAGAGACCTCGCGCACCAAACTTTCGAGTTTGTCTGCGCGACGTGCTGTAACTACGACACGGATGCCCTCTCGCGCGAAGGCCAGTGCCGTTGCTCGGCCGACACCTGAACTCGCGCCAGTAATAAGTGCAGTTCTGCCGGCGAGGCTCGCTCTGAGTCCAATAGGTTCTTCCATAACCCAACTCCTTCTTTGTTAAGGCTTAAGAGCCCCAAATATACTTTTCGGCTCGTGTGACTTAGGATCGAGCGGTCAGTACATTTTCAGCAAAGCGCCGAGGGCAGACAAGTGGTAACTATAGCTGGAATATCTAGTTCTTCGAGGCAGCGAAGATCAATCACGATGACGGCCATATGTGTTTTTTCAACATTTCCTGGTTGGGTGAATCCGGGTGCCTTAGGTGCGCAAACCGACTCTCAACATCGATCAGCCGTACCGTATTCTCTGCCCGTTGTACTGCCCGCTCCAAAGACATCTCCACCGGAAGATCCTGCCGCGCCGTACACTCCAACGGTTGTCAGTCTCATCAAGCAGTTGGAGCCGCATAGCCCGCCAACGCTGACCGAATTGATGAACGCATCGCGACTTTTGTCGACCCAGGGTGGAACGTACGCACATCCGGAAGGATCAAATCCGACATGCCACAACCTCGCAAACGTGAATGTGAACGTCATCACGACTCCTCGTATTATGCCGCTATGTTTCACAGATGGGCTTGGTATTAACGTTGTTTCAGGCCCAAACGTGGGTAAGACAACCGGCTTGCCATCCATGCTGATGTTGGCTTCTTCATTCGACCGTCGACTTGCCAATGCAATGGGCCAGGTCGAGGGTCGCGAAGGCCGGGATTTGATGGTAACCGGACTGCTCGGACCACAAGCTGATACGGATGTGTTCGTCAACTGGGGCCGCGGCCATCACACGCCCGGCGAAGACCCGTTTCTCAATGGGATCATCTCAGCGGCGCAAATCAACGGCATTCAAGGGCAGGGCCTGATGTCGCAGGTCAAGCATTTTGCGGTCTACTATGGCGCGGCCGGACGATTCACCGACGTACAAGACGAAGCCTTGCATGAAATTCTTCTTACGCCTTATGAACTTGCGCTTAAAGACGGGGGCGCTTCCTCCGTCATGTGCTCATACCAAAAATTCAGAGATGCATCGCCATACCTGGATAAAGACGTCGATAACCTTACACAGCCAAGTCCGTTCGCAGGTGGTTCGAGCAAGACATGGCTCCTCAATGAAGTACATTTCGCATGCGAGAATCCCCTTCTACTGACTTATGTATTGCGGAACCTATGGGGTTCAAAGGTATTTGTTGCATCCGATTATGGTGGTGTGCATAGCTCCAACGGCTTCTTGCAGGGAGATGATCATGAAGACCCAACCCAGACCTATCTGGATGGCCGCAACCCGGAGGGCACTGAAGGAGACAATGATCTGGGAATCGATCCGACCAGCAGCACTTGCGCCGACAAGACCGGTGTAAAAGTAGCATGCAATGAGGACGGAGCTATACATATTGCGGGTATACCCGGCCCTGGATGTCCTGCCACAGGCTGCGGCGTGGCCAACGCCGTCTCGAACGGAACCATTCCGGTATCGGTATTCAACCAAGCCCTCGCGAGGATCCTCTATCAAGAACAGAGATTCGGTCTGCTGGGGTGTGACAATTCCTCAGTTGCATGCAGCAATCCGGGTGGTATCGGTTCGGATCGTAGCGGCTTGGCTCCTCTTCCAAATGGCTCAGAGCTTGGAGCGCCAGAACTCGGATCAAAAAATGGCGATGCCGCAATCGCGGAGAGGGTCGCGGAAGAAGGAGCGGTACTCCTAAAGAACGACCAACAAACGCTACCAATCACAGTTGAGGATAGAAAGCGCGGAATTGCAGTTAGCGGCGCTGGTGCCGAGTACCTTATTGCCAACCCAAACAACGAAGGAGCGGTCGGCTTTTCCGATCGGGTCGCGATTAATCCGCTACAACAGCTACAGCTGTTGAGTGGTTCGCCCTCCGCATTCACGTATACCCCGGCGAATGCTCCGACAGGTCAGCCAGTTCCCTGTAACGTACTTAGCAGCCTCCCTTCTCAAAGCGATCGACCGCCGAACATCCCAGGAAAGATATGCGACGCTCGCAGCGGACTGCAGCGGTCCTCAGGTAACACCACGGACACTCTTACAAAAGATCACATTGACGAAACCGTGGACTATTCGACTGTGTCACTTGCTGGTCAATTAGCCGTGGGTAAGGTCTATCGCTGGGACGGATGGATCTATGTTCCGGTCACAGACTCCTACGTGTTCCGCATTCAGCACAGCACCGCACTTGCCGACGAGAAAATAACCTTCACGTTGGATAACAGTCGAAAGACGCTCGTTGATGCAGAATCGTTTTATCAGGGGCAATACTATGGCGATATGTCTGTCGTTGTCTCGCCGACGAATGCTGGATACGTTGAGGGTGGTCTAAGAAACCGACAGTGTCCGTTGCAAGGAGAAAAGAAAAAGAGGTCCACGCAGCCGATTGTAACGTGCACCGCCTCCCCTTCGATCGGTTGGCATAAGGTCACGCTCACTTTGGATTCTACGGGTCTGTCTTCGAATTCGAGATTGAGTTTCCGATTCGCGATTTCTCGCATCAACGGTGACATCGACGATGCTGCCGCCGCTGCCGAAGGCAAAGCAATTGCGCTAGTGTTCGTCGACGACCAGGGGCGTAACACTACTCCGGGAGCACCGGCGCTTTCTTCACTCAGTGCAACACATCTGCGGCTGATTACTGCTGTGGCCGCCAAGAATCCAAATACCGTCGTTGTGTTGAACACCGGAACTCCCTTGATCCTCAAGGAGTGGATTGACAATCCCAACATCAAGGCCGTGCTGAATATGTGGCAATCGGGCCAGGAGGGTGGAACGGCTACAGCGCGTCTCTTGCTCGGCCAGGCAAACCCCAGCGGTCATGTGACCATGACCTGGCCTAAAGAGAACTCCGACACGCTTGCAACCTATAAACAGCTCCATGGTCTTTATCCCGGCGATACAGCGGGGATCCATTCAGAACGGGTGGGAGGCGGCGGCGAAGATCCATCAATCGAAACCCAAGGCATTTACTCGGGTTACCGGTATTACGATAAACTCGGCGTGCCGGTACAGTTCCCATTCGGTTTTGGCCTTTCCTATGCGACGTTCAAATTTGCACAACTGAAGCTGGAGCCGAAGCGGGACGGTACAATCGCTGTAACATTCTCCGTAACAAACTTGGGCCGCGTGGCAGGAACGGCGGTACCACAAATCTACGTAGGAGCGGGTCCGGATATCACTGGCGTCCAACAATCCGTGCGCTCTTTGCGCGGTTTTGAGCGCGTCGACCTTGAGCCAGGAGAGACGAAGAAGGTAAGTGTAATTCTGGAAGAGCGTTCGTTCCAGTATTGGAGCGAATCGATCCAGCGATGGGTCACGAATTTCGGTACCCGAAGGGTCTACGTAGGCGATGCGGACGATCCCTCATCACTTTCTCTTTCCGCAAGAGTGAAACTCAAGAAACCGGCCGAGTGAAATGATACCCGTTCTGGAGGTCATTGTTCCGTTCGGGAGAATCCGACTTTTATATAACCTGCGCAAGGCCAGCTCTTCTCTCAGTCGCAACTTCAGATAAAGAAACTGAGCCGACGTCAAAATCAACTCCAACTGCGCATAAATCTCCTCATCGCTTGCGGTGACGCACCCGCCGCAATACGGCCGACTCCCGGGCCCTGAACGCATTGTCACTTGTGCGAAGTGGATGGAATCGGGATGCAAAACACCCATCGACCCCTCAACATATTGCATGGAAACTCGATATCGCGGATAGCGGAGTCGTCTCGTCCGAGACGTCGCCATCGATGTACGCCTAGACAAAAATGCAGTTCCAAGGTCGCTTTCATAGTGGTCCATGTTTCCTCAGCCGAAGAAGTCGACACGCTTCTGCTCACATAGCAGGTTCGAGCGCCGCGTTGTCATGTTGGTAGTACGAAGGGAGTTCCCAGATCAAGATCTCTCCGGAGAACGTGACGTATGTGCGCTGCCAAGAATACATGTAAAGAACAGCCAAACAGAAACGAAACAAAACTTGTTTTGCGAGTGGTTTACGTGGAATCAGAACATGGTCCGCTGTTGAGCTCATTGACTCGTGCGACAAGATCAGATACTTTTCGTACACGATAGACAACGTTGTCACAACTATGTGACTCGAACCGTATAACCCGATCTATGCTGGACTAGATCTTCACTTGACCGAAGGTATTTCATGTTTATCAAGAGTACACGTCGCGACTTTTTGAGCAATACGGCGATGGCTTTGGCGGTATCGAAGTTTCCTGTTGAGCTCTATCCTGAGCGCGGAACAGACCTTTCTCTGCCGGGCCGTCAAACCAACTTTGATGACGACTGGAAATTTGCAAAGGGCGACATAGAAGGCGCGCATCTGTACCGCTTTAGTGACGAGCATTGGAGCAAGGTAATCCTGCCTCACGACTGGAGCATCGAAGGGCCATTTAACAAAGACACAGTGGGAGGAGAGACCTGTGCCTATCTGCCGACAGGTATCGGATGGTATCGCAAGCAATTTACGTTGCCATCCACCGAAACCAGCCAAAAGACATTCATTCAGTTCGATGGTGTCTATCAATGCAGTGAAGTTTGGATTAACGGTCATTCCCTAGGAAAGCGTCCCAACGGCTATGTAAGTTTCGTTTACGATCTCACGCCGTATCTGCATGTGGGTCGCCGGTCGAACGTTCTTGCTATACGCGTCGATAACTCATTGCAGCCAAATTCGAGATGGTATTCCGGTTCCGGCATCTACCGACATACTTGGTTGATCACCACGGCGCCCCTCCATATCGCGCAGTGGGGAACCTGTGTCCGCACCCCTGAAGTCAGCGGCGAAAGAGCCATCGTTGAAGTCACCACTCGTGTACAAAATGATCTTTCACAAACGGCTTCATCTACGCTCCGGTCTTTCATTCAGGACAAAGACGGAAAGACGATACAAGAGGCGACAATGAATGCTGAAATTGACGCCGATAGCGATTTTGCTTTTACCCAACGGATAGAACTACCGTCACCTACGCTTTGGTCTACAGACGTGCCCTATCTCTATTCCGTTCGTCAAGTGCTTGAGCGCGACGGCCAGACGGCCGACACAACAGCGACAACTTTTGGTGTTCGCTCCATCTGCTTTGACGTCGATAAAGGATTTCTTCTCAATAACGAGCGCGTCAAGTTGAATGGCGTTTGCGTGCACGGCGACGGGGGGGCCGTGGGCGCGGCTGTTCCCGAAGCAATTTGGGAGCGGCGGCTTGCTCTGCTTAAAAAGATGGGATGCAATGCGATTCGCTGCAGCCATAATCCTCCGGCGCCGGAGTTCCTCGATCTATGCGACACCCTGGGCTTCATGGTCATGTTTGATGCCTTTGACGAATGGCGCGTGGGTAAGGCGCAAACCCCACGGTATGGATACCATATATATTTTGACGAATGGGCTCATCGTGACTTGAAGGACATGATCGTGCGCGATCGCAATCATCCTTCGATCGTTATTTGGGATGCGGGCAACGAGGTACCGGACCAGGATTCACTACGAGGTGTCGACACTCTCCGAGCGCTGAAGAATATTCTGCACACGGAAGACCCGACTCGGCCGGTCACCGTTGCTTGTGACGGGATCGCTGCCGATCCTGGCGGCACGCTGCCGGCGTTTCTTGCGGAGCTGGATGTCGTCGGATATAACTACGTGGACCGCTGGCGAGATAGACGAGAGAAGTTCTACAGCATTGACCGACATCAATTTCCCAACCGGCGGTTTATTGGCACGGAAAGCGTCTCGTTAAGAGGGGCGCGCGGTGAATACAAGATCGGGTCGGAAGCAGCCGTATATGTTGACAAGAGGACCAATGTGCTTGTCGAGGTCGAGCAGCTCCAGAAGTTCATCCAGACCTACGACTACGTGAGTGGCGATTTCATATGGACAGGAATCGACTATCTAGGCGAGGCGGTGTGGCCCGCAAAAGGCTCGTCGTGCGGTGTGCTCGATACGTGCGGCTTTCAGAAGGACAGTTATTACTTCTATCAAAGCCTATGGGCAAAAACGCCGGTGCTTCATCTTTCCCCGCATTGGAATTGGAAGGGACATGAAGGTACAGTCATTTCGGTTATCTGCTATACCAATTGCGATACCGTTGAACTCTTTGTGAATGGAAAAAGCTGGGGAATAAAGGGCTATGCGTTTCCCAGACTCGGAATGGAAAAACGGTATGGAAATTATCCGGCGCGTGCGAAAGTATTGCAATCCACGGGCGATCTTCATCTGTCCTGGGATGTTCCATATGAACCCGGTACCTTGAAAGCCCTAGGCGTCAAGGATGGAAAAGTTGTCAGTGTTGCAGAGGTTTCTACAACAGGAGAGCCGGCCCGTCTATTCTTGTCCGCAGATCGAATGACGCTAAATGCTGACCGTCGTGATGTGGCCCACGTTACGGTGGAAGTGCAGGACAGCGATGGACGTCGCGTTCCTACCTCTAATCATGCCGTAACTTTGCAGATTCATGGGGAAGGCAGGCTTCTCGGCATGGATAACGGTGATCCAGAAAGCCATGAGGATTACAAAACCCCGCAGCACAGTGCATTCAATGGCCTGTGTCTTGCACTTATCGGCACGACAGACCGCGCGAGCGATATTGAGATCGTGGCTTCCTCTCCCGGTTTAGCGCAAGCAACTCTTAGTTTGACCACCCAACGTTCAAAGTCTGCATCGACGATAGGCTAGGAGCTTCTACGCCGCTGGCTTGCGCTGCTAGTTTTCTGAGTGGCGAATGCAGACGCAGCCAGTCGCAAAATGAAGTTGTGGCCGTAATTAATTTGTTCATCCAATTTGCACGCTGCGTTAGTCAAGGAGGTTTTATGCGGACTGCCGTTCGTATCGCTTCAAGTGTTCTCGCAGTCATTCTTTCCCTGCCGGCCATGGCCGAAGATATGTTTGTCTATTTCGGCTCACACGGAAGCGGTCCGCATATCGGTTTCTCGCTGGCGCACTTTGATACGGATACTGGAAAGCTTACAAAGCCGGTGTTTCTAGAGGAAGCAAAGGCGCCGGCATACTTCATCATTCGGCCAGACGGAAAACGTCTTTACACCTGCAACTCGGTTCCGGGAACTTCCGTGAGCGCGTACGCTATCGATCCCACTACTGCGAAACTGACTTTGTTAAATCAGCAACCGAGTGGAGGCGGCGATCCGAGCTACGTGAGTTTCGATCCGAGCGGCCGCTATCTATTGGTTGCCAATTTCCTGGGGGGGAGCGCTGCGGTGTTCGCTCTTCGGCACGACGGGAGCATTGGTCCGCGGACGGCCTTCATTCAGCATGTTGGAGCCAGCTTAGATCCGCATGATCCAAGACATGCGCATGCGCACTCCATCCGCTTCGACCCCAGCCATCACTTTGCGTTATTAGCCGACATGGGGCTGGATAAGATTTTTGTCTATCGCCTGAACCCCAAGACTGGTGCGCTGACGCCAAATGATCCACCCTTCGCATCTGTTGCGCCCGGTTCAGGCCCACGGCACACAGCATTTGATCCTCGCGGCCGCTATGTCTATGCAATCAACCAAACAGCCAACAGCATTGTTCGTTTCGGCTGGGACTCAGATCGCGGTGCTCTGACGCAATTCGAGAGTGTTTCTACACTTCCAGAAGGCTTCAAGGGGGACGACATGGCAGCTGAAATTCTAATGCATCCAAACGGAAAGTTCCTCTACGCTACTAACCGTGGGGATAACAGCGTAGCCGTGTTTTCCGTGCAAATGGATACTGGGCGACTGACACCGATACAGCACATCTCATCCGGAGGCAAGACGCCACGCAATGCGGAATTCGATCCCACAGGCAAATGGCTGTTGGTTAGCAATCAAGATAGCAACAATGCGGTCGTCTTTCGAATTGATCAATCGACGGGTCAGTTGACTCAGAACGGAGATCCGGTAACGGTGCCAGCACCATTTTGCGAGCGGTTCCTCATCGCACACAAGGGACACTAGGCGGTCTAACAACTTGCATCTGCGAGGCAATTGAAATTGGCTCCCTTGTTTCACCCATCGTCGATTCATTAATCGTCCTGTCCGGTATTGAAGGGAAGGTCTTATGTGTTTTGGGTTGTCGCTTTTAGATCCTGACCGTATCTGGATTGTCGGCATGGCAAGGGCAAAGGTGAGCATACGATGAGAGTCACCTTTCAGCCAGCCGTTCTTTTCTTGATTATCTGCGTCTCACACGCTCCCGCACAGCGACGGCCTGTCGATTATGTAAATCCGCTCATCGGTACGGCTCCTATAATCGATAAGGAGTACTTGGGCAACAACCCTGCCCCGGGTGAGGAGCTATATTCCGGAACCGTGAACCCATGCGCCATGGTTCCAGACCCGACGGGGTATCTTTGCGTTGGTCCTGTAACCGGCTTCGACGGCGGATATCACGTACGCGGATCTGGGTATCGTTTTGATGACGCCACGATTATGGGTTTTACTCAAATGAATGGGGAATACAGCGATGAAAACAGGCTCTTATTCATGCCTACCGTTGGCCCGATAAGGACCAGCCCTGGAGGCCGGACGAATCCAGCTTCAGGCTACCGGTCGGCCAAAGACACGCAAAGTGAGAAGGCATCGGTCGGATACTATTCCGTAATACTCTCAAGCTATGGCATAAAAGTGGAACTCACCGCCACTGCGAACTGCGGTTTTCACCGGTACACATTTCCTCTTTCTCGGCAGGCCAACATCCTCATCGACCTGGCCAATTCACGTCCGGCGGTTTCAAATGCCTCTGTATCTGTAGTTGATAAACACACAATCGAAGGTTTTCAAACGAGCGGGACCGGCACCGTGTTTTTTCGTGCGGAGTTCAATAAGGACTTCTCGTCTTCGGGAACATGGAAGAACGGTATCTTGGCCAAAAATTCCTCCGAGGTGAGCGGAACTCCAGTTGGAGCTTACGTCACCTTCAACACTTCAGCCAGAGTGCCCATTCTTGTCAAAGTGGGCACATCCACTACAAGTCTGGCCGACGCCGCAGCCAATCTGAAGAAAGAAATACCAACGGGCCAAGGCTTCGAGGCGATCAGGAGACAATCCAGGACACTTTGGAGTCAGATCCTAGACCGTATCGTAGTTACAGGGGGTTCCGAAGGTGATCGAACAAACTTTTACACAGCTGTGTATCGCATGGCAGCGGGACCCAAGTATTCATGGTTCCCATTCTACGATGCAAATGGAATGCTCCTTGCTCGAGGCCCACAGTGGGTATCGCAACGGATTGGAAGCAAGGACCGATTTTGGGGATGGCATTGGGGCGGGGGATATTGGGGTCCTGGCAACGTCTCCAGCTTGGTGGGTTTGTACAAAATGGGATTTCACAATATTGACGTAAATTCTGCGTATCAGGACCTACGCAATCAGGCGATGAATGGCGGGGGCGCGGCGGGGGCAGCTTATCGACGTTACGGATACATACCTGCCGATTCTGGGGTGAACGATTACGTCAATCGCTCTATAGGCTTATCTCTAGATGATCGTGCTCTTTCAGAACTGGCTGAGATAATTGGCGATGAAGCTGACTCTGAGTTCTTCTTAAAGCGTTCGCAAAGCTACAAGACACTTTACGACCCAGGGTTCGGCTTCTTCGCGCCGCGTCGGGCAGACGGGTCGTGGATTCTTCCTCTAGATCCGGCGGAGCCTCACGCTGAAGATATTTATCGCGAAGGTAATGCGTGGAACTACTTATGGTTCAACACGGGGGATATGCCTGGACTGATCGAATTGCTCGGTGGCCCCCAGAAATTCGCTGCAAAGCTGGATACGTTCTTTACCGCGACCTATAACCCTAGAATGCCGCTGCGGGACTTGACGGGAGTAATAGGCTTATATTTCCACGGCAACGAGCAGTATCGGCACATCCCATATCTTTACGACTACGTTGGACAAGCTTGGAAGACGCAAGCGCTCGTTCGAAGGATTCAGAAAGAGTTGTACCGTCCGATTCCTGCCGGACTTTGTGGCATGGACGATTTTGGTGATCTAGAGGGCTGGTATGTGACCAGCGCGCTCGGTTACATCCAAGTAGATCTAGCGAGCGAGTATTACCAGATAGGAAGTCCGCTTTTCCCGAAGGTTAAGATTAAGCTGGATGGCGAACATCCTGGCACCTTCACAATTCGGGCGAACCACGTATCTGACCTAAACAAGTATATTCAGTCTGCGCGGCTGAACGGCAGGCCGCTCAACGTTTCGCGCTTTAGGCAGCTCGATATGGTTCCTGGAGGCAGTCTAGTTTTCGAGATGGGACCAACGCCTAACTTCAGTTGGGGGGCAAAAGAGTTCTAGGAACTTGTGAAATAGGCACCGTGTGTCCCCAACGTGTTCGACCGACAAACGAGCGGCGCTCCGGGGAGGGTCGCGGCTACTGGCGATCGTACACTCGGCGGCGTGGGAGAGCCGCCCAGTAGCGGCATCCCCGTCCGCCGAGTGACTGCCTCGACGAAGAAGAAGCACGCTTGGCGGCGCTTGAATCCTCTCCTATGCATATGAAACAAGAAGCCAGCCGACTACGGTGCGGGCTTCTTTTGTACCTAGTGCAGTCGATAAAAACTGGACCGAAAGGAGCGTTTTTATGGCGCGAGGGCGGAAGCTCAATCCGAGCAGGTAGAGAGCCATTTGATCCAAGTGCAGTTCAAGCCGAAGTAGATTGAACTACCGTTCAGAAGATCATCGGTCGGGGACCGCATCCCTCCGCCATCCAGTCCACTAGACAACACAGTCATGCCAATAGATGAGGATAGCGCTCGACCGTCGTACCTATCAGTTCTCCAAAAAGAGTATTCGCCCAGGCGAACCACGCCCTTGTGAACAATGACGAATCATTCCGGTTATATGATTCATGGATAAAGCCGGTACTGGCGGCACACGTCTTCACCGTCTGAATCGCCCCCATGATCTCAGCGCTCGAGTTGCTGGTGAGCGCATACATAATCTGAGACATAGGCCAAATGCTATCACGGCCGACATGCGGGCCTCCGATTCCTTCGCCCGCGCTCCCCTGAAAGAACCAAGGATTGTTTTGACTCCATACGAAGGCTCTTGTTCGCGCATAGGTTTCGGCATCGGGTGAACTATCGAGATATGGCAAGCTCAGCAAACTTGGAGCATTAGCATCATCCATAAGGACGTGACCTCCGAAGCCATCAATTTCGTAGGCCCAGATTGCA
>Ga0302307_10000708_pt1 | contig 21889 bp, 15 predicted proteins | sample III_Palsa_E3_2_FD_200530 | JGI IMG/M metagenome (GOLD analysis project Ga0302307, IMG submission 200530) | Peat permafrost microbial communities from Stordalen Mire near Abisko, Sweden - III_Palsa_E3_2 | ecosystem: Environmental > Terrestrial > Soil > Palsa > Peat permafrost | place: Sweden... | reverse complement strand
CGTCACCTCTTCCGACTCAAGCGCTCTGGTAAGGGCGCGGGCAAAGCATTCGCTCTCTTGCTGAGTTTCAGAAGCGTTCTCTAGATCACTCATCGCCCTCCCTGCACAAATCGCCTGCCTGTAGGTTCGACGTCAACAGGATGTTCCGCCGGCCAGCCGCGCTATGACCCGAGTGTCCTCCAACAGGGTAAAATGCAACCACTGCCGTAGTCGAATCGTGACCGAAGGTCATGTCTTCAGCAGCTGCCACCACCTCCGTTTCGGGGTGGCGTGTGTGGCAGATGATTGCGCAGTACGCCCCTGGAACCCCAGGCACACGGACACGTAGCGGACGGCGCGGCGGTGTCCATCTGGGGAGGTTCCGTTCGTCGTCCGAGTGGACGAGCCGAAAGACCGGCTCGACAGACCTTCCACCGGATGGAGGAGCGATGGTGTACTCGCTGTCGACGGCCCTCGCAACCCGTACCGGCGCGGTGACCGGGTCGGTGCGGGTTCCGGCTAGGGTTCGGTAGGGGAGGGGCAATGCGTTACATGCTGATCCACACGGCCGACCCGGACGTGGCCGCGCAGTGGGACGAGAACGAGAACTGGGCCGCGTTTTCGGCCTGGCTCGAGGATGTGGTCCGTTCCGGGGTCAACCTGCAGGGGGCCCGCCTGCGGCCGACGACGGATGCCACCACGATCAAGATCCGGGACGGTGAGCTCATCATCACCGACGGGCCGTACGCGGAGACCAGGGAGCAGGTGGCCGGCTACGACGTGCTCGAGTGCGCCAGCCTGGACGAGGCGGTGCGGTGGGCCAGCCGGCACCCGCACTCCTGGCTGGGGTCGGTCGAGGTGCGCGCCCTGCCGGACAGCGCCCCCGCCGTGCCGCTGCCCGAGCCGGGCCAAGGCAAGATCCGGTACCTGATGCTCGTCTGCACCGACCCGGCCGTCGCCGCCCGGGAGTTCGAGCACATCGAACCGGTGGATCCCTGGGTAGCCGAGCTGGACGGCCGGGGCGTCCGCCTGTACGGCAGCGAACTGGAGCCGCCCGGCAGCGCCCGCACGGTACGGGTGAGAGACTCCCGAGCCATCGTGACGGACGGCCCGTTCGCCGAGACGAAGGAGCAGATCGCCGGCTTCGACGTGCTCGAGTGCGCCGACCTCGACGAAGCCATCGAGGCCGCGGGCAGGCACCCGATGGCCCGCCTCGGCATCTTGGAGGTGAGACCGTTCTGGCCGTTCGGGGAGAACTAGCGGGGACGGTCGCGGCCGATGCCTTCCGCCAGGAGTGGGGCCGCATCAATGCGGCCCTGATCCACCAGACGGGTGACTGGGACCTGGCCGAGGACTGCGCCCAGGAGGCCTTTACCCAGGCGCTGCGGCGCTGGCCACGCGACGGCGTGCCGGACCGTCCGGGGGCGTGGCTGATGACGGTGGCCCGCAACGCGGCCATCGACCGGCTGCGGCGCAGCAGCACCTACCGGGCCAAGGTCCAGGAACTGGCCGTGATGGCAACCAGACAGACCGGAACGGACCCTCCTGAACCCCACGCTGACGACAGCAGCGTCCCGGACGAACGGCTCCGGCTGATCTTCACCTGCTGTCACCCCGCGCTGGCGATGGAGGCGCGGGTCGCCCTGACGCTCCGCACCCTGACCGGGCTGAGCACCGCCGAGATCGCCAGTGCCTTCCTGGTGCCGGAGGCCACGATGGCCAAGCGGCTCGTCCGGGCCAAACACAAGATCGCCAACGCGCGCATCCCCTACCGGGTACCGCCGGCCAGCGCCCTGCCGCAGCGGGTACCGGGCGTCCTGGCGGCGCTCTACCTTGTGTTCAACGAGGGATACTCGGCCAGCGCCGGGGACGACCTGATCCGGCGGGACCTGTGCGACCGGGCCGTCGCCCTGGCCCAGGTGCTGACCGAACTGCTGCCCGGAGAACCCGAAGCCAAGGGGCTGCTCGCCCTCATGGTGTTCCACCGCGCGCGGCAGGCGGCGCGGGTGAACGACCGCGGGGACCTGGTGACCCTGGAAGACCAGGACCGCACCCGCTGGGACCAGGCCCAGATAGGCCTGGCCCGCCAGTACCTCCACGAGGCCCTCGCAGCCCGGCGGCCCGGCCAGTACCAGATCCAGGCGGCCATCGCCGGCTGCCACGCCGCCGCCCCGACGGCGCAGGCCACCGACTGGCCGAGGATCGCCCGGCTCTACCAGCACCTGGCGGACATGACCGGCTCGCCGGTCGTCGAACTGAACCGCGCGGTCGCGGTGGCCATGACCGACGGCCCTGCGGCAGGGCTGACGCTGCTGCAACGCCTGGCGGCCGGCGGCGCCCTGGCCGGCTACTACCTGCTGCCCGCGACCCGGGCTGACTTCCTGCGCCGCCTTGGCCGGAACACCGAAGCCGCCAGCGCCTACGAGGAGGCAGCCCTGGCCGGCATCGGCCCCGAGCGCCGGTTCCTGACCGCACGGCTGGCAGAAGTCAGATCGCAGCACACCTGAACCAGGCCGGATGCGCAAGTGTCGGCTTCCGCGGCTGGTGACTCAGGCCGGGTGACGGTAAGGATTTCTATCTGAACTCGATGGCGGCCAGCACACCGTGGTGGTCGGTATGGGGCACTCGTATGGCGCGGGTCATGCGCACCGTGGCGGTCCGTGAGACCAGCACATGATCTAGGCGCATGACGGGCAGCATCCCCTCGTCGGTCGGCCAGGTGAATCCTGGCCAGGATCGGCGCTGGCTGGAGTCGGCGCAATCCCGGAAACCGGCCGCCAGCAGATCCCGGAACGGCCGGTGATCCCGGCTGGCATTGAAGTCCCCAGCCACCACCTGTGGCTCATCGCCCGCAGCCAGAGTCTGCCGGATCAGCGCGAGTTCGCGCCGCCATATATTTGCATGCCCGTGCATGGGAGCGATCGGATGCACGGCGGTCAACGTCACCGGCCGCCCGCCCAGCGGATCGATGCGCGCCCGCGGTGCGGCCGCAGTCAGATCCGGCACTGGCGCTAGCGGGGTCAGCGGCCAGCGTGCCCACAGTCCGGTGCCTGCCGAAGCAGGCCGGGGATCGAGATGGGAAAAAGGCAGCAGTTCCGCGAGTCCGGCCGCTGCCAGCCGGCTGACCATCCGCGGGGTCATCTCCTGAACCGCCAGCACATCCACGTGGTGCGACTGCAGAATACGAAGGAGCGCCGCCGGGTCGGCGGCACCGCCCCGGGTATTGATTGTGAACAGGCGCAGGCTCACTATTGCCGGAGCAGATCCTGATGCGCGCGAGGGTCCTGCTGCAGCTTGATAGCTAGTCCGCCTGAGCGGAGGCAGTTGCCAGATCCACAGGATCACCGCGGGGATGGCGAGGAGAACCGCCAGCCATGGTGCCGTGGCCGCGGCGATGATCACGGCGGCGGTTGCGGGCACCGTCGCCGCCGGTGCCAGGGCCGCCAGTTGCGCGATAAGAGTCGGCGAATGCCCGCCGGTCAGCCGGGCTAGCAGCGGGGGCAACGCCAAGGCCACCAAGATCAGGGCAACAACCAGCCCAGTCACGCCGTGCCTCACCCCTATCCTGCCGATGTTCGGACCGATTTGACCGAGCGCAGACACTCGCCGACCGGCCCCGGATATAACTTGAGCACCCTCCCGCCCCTCTCTAGCGTAGACGAAGGCGTAGCGGAGAATGCCCGTACTTTTACAAAATGATGCGGGCAAAACCGGGCTTGCGAAGAATCGCACGTACCTTCCGATAGGAGCGTATTTCGCGACGATGCCGGTCAGGTCGAGAGGGCCGCACCGGTTTTCCGTGCTGCTGCAAGCGTAGCGGTCTATGTTATTCTACCTCCTGTCATCCCGACGCTGCTATCAGTCCATGAAGCGCCCGAGAGGATAACCGTCCTGTGTCTGTGGCTGCGAAGTCGTGAGGGCGCGGTCGTTATCCACGGCCGACATCAGTTGGCGAAAGGCGCGGACGACCAGATAGTGACGCGTACTGCGACCCAAGCGGGACATTAGGTCAGGACCAGAGTAAGAGATGAAGATCGCATGCATCGGCGGAGGGCCAGCGGGCCTCTATTTCGCCCTTTCGATGAAACTGCGTGACCCAAGACATGACATTACGGTCCTCGAAAGGAGGAAGGCGGGATCAAGCTTCGGCTGGGGAATAACGTTCGAGCCCCGTCTGCTGCAGAAGCTTTACAGAAATGACCCCGAGTCGGCGCGAGAGATCGAGCAGGCCGCCTTCGTCTGGCACGAGCAGTTCGTCAGTATACGCGGTGAGCGAATACTGTATGACGGCGGCAGGGATATGTACAATTTTAACCGGCCGGATATGACGCGACTCCTTTCCGCCAGGGCGCAGCATCTCGGTGTACGCATCGACTATGGCCACGAGGTGCTGAGCGCATCTCAGCTGCCTGAGGCCGATCTGATCCTCGCGGCCGATGGAGCGAATAGTCGCATACGACAGGCGAATCCGAATTTCGGTACTGACATCCGGATGAGCCAGGATAAATATATTTGGCTGGGCACGGATAAGATATTTGACACCTTCACATTCCATTTTGTCCAGACCAGTGGCGGCTGGCTGTGGGCGGCTACCTACGGAGTAGGCTCGAAGTTTAGCACCTTCGTCGTGCAGACTTCGCCGGAAACCTGGACGGCTCTGGGCTTTGACACCATGCAGGCATCTGACAGCCTAGCCACCCTCGAGGAGCTCTTTAAGGATCAGCTCGAGGGCCATCGCCTGATGGGGCAGGTCGGGGAAGTTGGCAACGCTCGATGGCTGAACTTTCGGACCGTCAGCAACCAGCGCTGGCATGACGACAAGGTCGTCCTGGCCGGAGACAGCGCCCACACCACCCACTTCTCGATCGGGCAGGGCACCGCACTGGCAATCGAGGATGCCATCGCTCTCGCCGAGAATGTGCATCGCTGCGATGATCTTGGGCTTGCGCTTGAGTCATATGAGCAGCAGCGCCGGGCTGAAATACGACCCGCGCAAAGCCAGGCTCGTCTCAGCGGCCAGTGGTTTGAAAACCTTTCCCGCTACATTGCCCTCGAACCCCGCCAGTTCGCCGTGTTGTTGCATGCGCGCTGCTCTCCGCTGCTCCCGCCGCTTCCACCTCGGCTGTTCTATCAACTCCAGCGTGCTTCCCAGGAGGTCGTCATCGTACGCAAACTTCGCAAGCGTCATAGGCCAGTGGTGAAAAGAGCGTTACCGCCGGCGACGCGGCTTTTCCTGCTCGGCCAGCACCTCGGCGAGTTTCTCTCGGAGAAGCTTGAGGACAGCGGCGTGCTCGGGGAGGCCAAGGCTGAACGGCCGGTGTTTCCCACCCTGGCCACCTTTTCCCTAACCCCCGGGAAATCGTCCCGGGGCCGGACGCCGTTATGAGCGCAGCCTGACCACCCGCCGCACCCACGCGAGGACGGCCTTCAGGTCACCGTCGTCGAGGAGGTACGCGACGACGCCGAACGCGATGATCGCGCAGCCGGCCGCGGGCATTGCTAGGGCGAAGGCCTCCAGCTTGTGATGCTCGGGCACCGCCATGCTGACGGTCACGCCAACCGTGGCACCCGCCGCGCCGGCGGCCAGCCCGGCCAGCGCCGCGTGACTGACACCCTGCACGGCTGCCTCGCCGCAGATTCTCCGGGTAAGGATCACCATCGGGATCGCCATGACGGTCTGACCGATGGTGTTACCCAGGGCGAGCGCGGCGACCACTAGGCGGGACGGGACAAGCTCGGCCAGCACCACCTCGGCCACAATCACGAGCAACCAGCTTCCGGCCAGCGCAGCCGCTGCGACCTTGAGCCGCCCGATGACGAACATCACCCGCGACAGGTTCGTGATCACGGCGGTTCCCGCGATGCCGGGAGCGAACAGGGCGAAGGCCTGTATCAGCTGTGGTACCTGATCGGGCTGCCTGGCCAGGACGTGAGCAGCGGGAATGGCGATCGCCGCGATCACGGCCGTGCCGAGCCACGACATGAGCAAGACCGCTCGTGTCGATCCGGCGCTGATCCGATCGAAGGCCGGCCCTTCACGCGCGGACAGGACGGGGAACGCGCTGGTGACGATGGATATGGCCAGGACCGCGGAGATGGAGGTGAACACCTGCGAGGCGTAGTTGAACAGGACGACCGCGCCGGTCTCTCCGCGCCCGTTGGCCAGGACGATGGCCACGACGCTGGTCAGCTCGACGGCGACGAGCTCGCCGAAGCCGACGAGCGCCAGGCCGCCCGCCCGGCGGCCTACCCCGGGCGGGAACCGCAGGACGGGCCGGAACCGCAGGTGCAGCCGCCACGTCGACGGCACCGCCACCAGGACCAAAACGGCGATGCCGAGCGTGGTCCCCACCGACAGGACAAGCTCCGCCGTGATGGGCAGTCCGGCCAGCGGACGCCCCTTGTTCAACGGCACGAAGGCGAGATAGCAGGAAATGAGCAGCAGGCTGGAGATCCCCGGGCCAATGGACAGCGCGGCGAACCGGCGGTAGGACTGCAGCAGTCCATAGAGAACGACCGAGAGCCCGTACAGCAGGGCCTGGGGGGCGAACACCACCAGCATGTTGCCGGTGGTGGCCACCACGTCGGCCCGGACACAGTGCGTGTTCGGGTTGGCGGGGTCGAGCAGCGAGGCGATCGGCCCGGCCGCCACCGCGATGACCACGACGAGCGGCACCAGGATGATGACGGACCAGGTCAGCAGCGCTGAGGTGATATCGCCGACCCGCGCCTTCTCCGCCGGGTCACTGGCCGCCCGCTCGGCCGTGCGGGCCAGCACCGGGACCATCGCGCTCGTCAGCGCACCGCCGAGGACCAGCTCGTAGAGCAGGTTGGGGACCTGGTTCGCGGTGACGTACGCCGCGCCCAGGCAGCCAGCGCCGACGGTCTGCGAGAACACCAGCGTGCGGGCCAGGCCCAGCAGCCGGGACAGTATCGTCAGGCCGGCGATGACGGTGGCGCCGCGGGCGATGCCCGCACCGAGTCCCGGCGCCAGACCCGGGTCCGCCGGCCCCGCTAGGCCACTGCTGTTAGTTCCGTCGCTCTGCACGCGACTCCTGGTCCCCCTCCCGCCCCTGTTTAGGGTAGGCGAAGGGGGACGGGGAGACACGGCGATCAGCCCGGAGCGAAGGATGCACCGCGGCCAGGACATCACGGCCGCTCGGCACGGCCGCGTTTGCCAGCGTGTCGTCCCGGCAAAAGCCTTCATGTCGGGCAGAATTCAACAAGGCCCCCTCCATGTATGAGATGGAGGGGGCCTTGCGTTCGGCCTCGCCGCACCGAAGCGGCCGGTTGCCCGGCCTTCCCAGCGCTGCGCGCCGCCCGCCAGGGCCAGACACCCGTGCGATACGCCGGTTTCCCGGTCCATCTCACGTCTCCGAGGTTGCCCTCAGATGGTATCCGTTTCCAACGGTGAAAGCATTTCTACGCCATCTGCGAGTTGCCGCGCAAGGGCCTGCAGCCATTCATTTTAAGTTTCTTCTCCATCACACGAGGTCCACAGAACGGGGCCGCTTATCCGCACCTCACGGCAGTTATCCACCGGCTTCTGCACAAGAAATCAACAGGTTACGTGATGTAACTCGGCAAGCACCGTTATGTCGTAGTCCTATGTAATCGCTTCCACCACGGCGTAGATCAGCGCGGCGGCGATGCTGAAGCTGGCGCCTGCGTATTCGACCTATCGGAGAACAGCGCACGCTCGGTCGGCCTCGACAGCCGTAGATGATCGGCAGGGCGAACCTGCGGCGCCGCGATCAGGACTCCGCTTACTCTCCGTGGTGAGCGCCGTGCTTCCGGTGGGGCCAGGTCGGCCCAGTAAGCGCCGCCGGAGCCCGCCGGGCTCGGTTCCTTGCGTTCCGGAAACCCAGCAAAAGGATAAAAAACCCGATCAATTACCCGAACGGGCAGCGGTGCGTGCGCTCAGCACCCGCTCCTTGCGTCCCCGCCAATGATCTAGGTCTATCATTTGACTGAGCTACCTTGCGTATTCGAGCGGTTACGCTGTAAACTTCGTGGCGCTTCGGATGTCCCACGACGCAAAACTCAAATACGAAGGTCCGTAACTATCTGCTGATCGAATAGGCATAAGGGGATTATCATGGCTTTAGGTGAGTGGGACACGAGCATGCGGACTACAGACCTTCCCGAACCGTGGCGCTCGACATCGTTGACAGTCGTACTGCCTACGTACAATGAAGCGGTCAATCTTCCAGTGATCGTCACTGCTCTGTTCGATCTGCCGCTGACGGGCTTGCGGGTAATAGTGGTGGATGACAATTCGCCAGATGGTACTGGTAAAATAGCTGACGAGCTTGCCAGCCGGTATGGCGAAGCCCGTATGCTCGTCGTCCATAGGCCAGGTAAAAAAGGCCTCGGGCGCGCCTACGTAGACGGCATGATCCGTGCAGTTCGAGCTGGAGCCGAATTCGTGGTGCAGATGGATAGCGACCTGTCGCACAGCCCCGAGTATCTGCCTCAGATGCTTGGTACAGTCCTATCAACCGACGCCGACGTGGTTATTGGTTCGCGCTATGTGACCGGCGCGAGCTTGGCTCGGGAGTGGTCATGGCAGAGGAAGGTACTATCTGGTTGGGCCAACACTTACGTCCGCGCGCTTCTAAGGCTTGGCATCCGGGATGTCACAGCCGGCTTCAAATTCTGGCGTAGCTCAGCCTTGGAGACCGTCGATGTAGCCAGCATCTACAGCAATGGCTATAGCTTCCAAGTCGAGATGAACTACCGAGCGGTAAAAAGTGACCTGAAAATCGTAGAGCTTCCAATCCACTTCGCTGAGCGCAAAGAAGGTCAGAGCAAAATGAGCCTACAAGTCCAGCTTGAATCTGCTCTAATGCCATTCTTGTTGCGTTACCGTCGGCGGTAATCGAGGAAGGAAGTCTCCGGCGCTTGCTGTACACATCCCCGGTTTTACGATCCTTAATCGTAAAAAGAACCCGCGGCTTTCCTGGATCTGGCACATGGGTGTGGTACGGGAGCTGGAGGAAACGCGGTAGAATGAAGAACCATCTGTCATCGGTAAGGCGTTGGCGACTGGTCTGGCTTGCGGTTGCGCTGCCAGCTGTCTTGGCTGCGGTCCTGCTGGGATACGGTGGTGATAGCGAGCAGTTCGCCGCATCGGCGCGTGCCCAATCGTCGCCTCTGTTCGGCACGCTGGACACTCAGAAGAGCACTGTGAAGGCGGAGCTGCGGGCTGGGATCTCGGTCGCCATGTTCGAGCTCAACTGGGCGAGCTTTGAGCCCAAAGAAGGAGTCTTCAGCGCCTCTTACCGGGCCACCATGCGATCCTATCTCAAGACATTTCGCGCGGCCGGGATGCGTGTGACCCTGGGTCTGGGCCTGCAAGACCCTCCCTCGTGGGTCTTCTCGCTGCCGGACAGCACTTACGTGAACCAGGATGGCGACGTCTCAAGCGAGGCCGATTTCGTATTCAGCGAATCTGTTCGTCAGGCAGCAGCTTCTTACCTCACACAGGTCGCTGCCGACCTCCCTTTGTCGGACTTCTGGGCGATCCGGCTCACCTCAGGAGGGGATGCCGAGATGTTGTATCCTCCCGGCGGGACTTACTGGGCTTTCAACAAGGCCGCCCTGACTGGGGTGGGCCTTCCTCCAACGATGACACCCAACCCTTTCCCAAACTGGCTGCCAGGTCGGCTTGGTCTGTCCGCCGCCCTAATAAACTACTGGGTCAATTGGTACGTTGGGGGCCTCGATGACGTAACCAACTGGCAGATGCATGTTCTGTCTGGGCTCGGCTTTTCCGGCTACTATCAGCTGGTTACTCCAGGGTCGGGAACTCGCCCTGACGTCCTGAGTGCGGAGGAGCAGAGTGACCTGCCGGATGGGACTACAGGGGTAGGCGCGGTCTGGAATCGCTACTATGCAATGCTGCCTGACAAGACCAACGTAATGGCCTATATATCTTCCGTCGCGGACGGGTCGGGCGACGATGACTCCTGCCAGCCAGCTGACAATTCGCTGCCGCTGACATCGATAAGGATGGACTCATGGTCAGCGACCCGCTGGATCAGCCGGATTGCGGCCGCGGAAGGGTTGCTCGTCGCCGGTGAGAATGCTGGGTACAGACTGCCTGTTAGTTTGGACTCCCGCTATACTAATACGTCCTCATCCGGAATGATGGCGGACGCGATCCGGCAAGCGATCTCTTGTAAGTTCCAGGTCTTTTATTGGGCGCACGACATCAATCTCTGGAACGGCACTATCCCTTTCCCGCTTTACGCCAGTTATATCAAGGCGGGACTCACCGATGAAGCCCGACGTCATAGCACTCAACATGTAATGGGGTTGAACAATAGTAAGTCATCGCATTATCGCTCGGCTATGTTAGGCTTGCGCCGATCGTGTATTGCCTTCGCCTTCGGCGCTACACGTCTCCTTAGTTCGCGTAGGAAAGCGACTTCTTCCGTTGCTTGGTGGAAGCGGTAATAAAGCTGGGGGGAAAGGTGCGGAAGTAGCGGTGATCGGCGCAGGAAGAGAAGTGTGGCGAATTGATGTGACTCGAGATCGATATAGCGAGAGATATCTTCAAACCATCGAACGCTGTAGCGAGCTTCGTTTTGAGGCTGCAATAGAGCGGCTTGACGTTGTCTCTCATATGATTGGAGTGCGAGCTCCAGATTCCCGTGGTGCTGCAAACTTTCGGCTAGGGTAGCGGCGTCCTCGATCGCCAACTTCGTACCCGACCCGATGCTGAAGTGGGTGGTATGGGCGGAGTCTCCGGTCAGAACAATCTTGCCGTCATACCAGCGATGGTTAGTTACAGTCCGAAAGTTCAACCATCGAACGTTTGTGCCGTTACGGTTTTGCCCTATCAGCCGATGACCATCCAGGTGACGCTCGAAGAGCTTCTCAAGGAGGGACAGACTGTCCTGTAGTGGCATGGCGTCAAAGCCTAGACCCTTCCAGGTTTCGGCCGAGCATTCAACGATAAAAGTGCTCGATCGAGCGTCGGTCCCGTAGGCGTAAGCCCAGAGCCAGTCGCATCCGGTGCGGACAAAAGCGTACGTAAAGGACTCGAATACTTTGTCCGTACCTAGCCAGATATACTTATGACTGTCTAGGCGTACCTTGGTCTGGAAACTTCCAGCTTCATTCCGTATCCGGCTGTTTACGCCATCGCAAGCCACGATGAGGTCGACCTCCGGCAACTGTGCTAGGGACGCTACCTCATGATCGAACTCAATGTGCACGCCCAGGTCCTGTGCGCGGCTGGCGAGAATGTCAAGCAGATGCCGTCGATTAATGCTGTACCCGTTACCTCTAGCCTCAGTCACCTGCTTACCCTCTACGTCGACAAACTGGTTGACCCAGCGGGACGCCGCCTGTTCGATCTTCTTCGCCGACCAGGGGTCGCTGTTATAGAGCTTTCGTATGAGGTCGTCCTCGAATGTCACTCCCCAGCCATAGGTCGAGTGGACCGCACTCCGTTCGAAGACTGTGATGTCTTGTCCGGGATCGCTCAGCTTCATCAGAAGCGCGAAGTACAGGCCAGCCGGTCCGCCGCCCACGCATGCGATCCTCAAAGTGTCCCCTCCACCCAGGTTTCTACCCCCATCTTTCGCCCGCCTATCCTCGGCTTACACGTATGGCCCAACGCGGAGCCCGCGCGTGGCGTGCTACTGGCCGTACGAAGCGGACCGCCGCGCGCAATCCAACGAGAAATGCAGCTGCCATCCAAGGAAACGGGTACGGCCGCAACGCGATAAGCAGGGCCGCTGCCGCCGCTGGCTCTACCAAGCCTATCAATGCCAGGACTCCACGACCTTGTTGACGCACGAGACGGTAGCTCATCAGTGCCAACGCGGCTGCAGCACCTAGTGCGCCGCCAGCGGCCAATCCGATGATGCCGTGAACCCGCCATCCGGCTAGCAACGCCCCGACGTACCCAGCGAGGCCAACGCCTAGCCAGCGCGTACATGAGTAATCATCTGCGGCCTGGAAGAACGCTGTAATTAGGCTGATGCCGCCTGCCGCGAGACCGGTTACAGCAGTGTACTTCAACAGCACTGCAACCGCGCCGTATTGAGTCGGGAATACTGCAGGCAGGATGCGGGGTGGGATAGTCGCCATGGTGACCGCTAGGGGAAGTGCTACGGCCGCGTACATTCGCAGAGCCCGGGCGGCGATCACACCCCCACTGGCACGCCGCGTCAGCGACGGGTAGAACGCAGTCCCAACCGCGCCCGCCACATAAAGCGGAACCCGGGACAAGGTCGCGCTAGCTTGGTAGCTCGCGGCTAGAGCACGATTCCCGGGGAGCAGGGCGACTAGTACCACATCGACCGCCACAAAAAGGGAGACCACTCCCTGTGCACCGGCGATGCCGGCCGCGCGGCGCCACAAATCTCGGTTGGCGAGCGCGGCCAGCCACGGCCTTCCGGCGCCCTTTGGCGTACGTGGCCAACGCACAAGCATGGCGAGCGCGCCGATCCCAAATGCCCCTAGTGCCCCGGCGTCCCCCAGCTTGGCGACCACGACCAACAGGACTCCGGCACCATTTTTCAATACGTTCTCTGTGACGGAGAGGACCGAGAGTGAACGCATGCGCTCCTGGCCCTGCAGCCAACCGGTGGTTGTGGTACCTAGGAAAAGAAAAAAAGTACTTAGAGCTAGTGCAAGCGCTGTCGCTGAACTCGCGAACCGGGTAGCGATAGCACCCACGGCCGCGGCGGCGACGAGCCCGCTCCCTGCGCTCGCCAGTTTCGCGAAGCGGATCGCGGAAGTCCGGTTATCATCGGACCTGGAACGAACGAGGGCCTGCGCCAGCACCCAAGGTACGGACACAGTTGCGACATTCGTGGCCCACAGGATAAGGCCCTGACCGGCCGCGAACCTTGAGTAGGCGGTCACATTGAGGAGATGCGTAAGCATCAGAGCGTAACCGTAGTTGGAGAGTCCCACGGTCACCATGCCTACGGCGATCCATCTCGCGCCACGAGCGGCGCTGGACTCCTCACTTCTGACGGTGGCGTCAGGCACTATAGATCATTCGCGTCGGCCCGACACAGGAATTTAGGTCGGGGCCAGGCACTGGATGGCACCTGAAGCGCCTTGGCCATCTCAACTCACAATCGTAGCGAGCTGAACGATTCGCTGGATCGGGCTGTCCTGCTCTGTTCACATGAATCCCAAACGGCAACAGCAACGCTAGACGTTCTCCGTCGGCGTCCTGGGAGAATCGTCTTGCCCGTACCAGGGACTCTTCTGCCATGATGCGTTGCCAACCCACTTCGGTAAGTAACATTCAGCACGTTCGTCAGAGTGGGATCGCGCCCCAGCCGGGCGGTACCGGCCACTTATTTGCCTAGTCGCGAGATAGCGTTACGTTAGTGATTGGGGCGTGAAGGCAACTGCGGGTCCGGTCAAAAATCACGTCAAGCACTCTTGGCCAAAGCACGCAAATAGCTGCCTGAACCGCCATGGCTCCCCTTCCATGACTTCAGACGGACAAGCGGTACTAGCCTCGCCATCGTCTTACACAGCCAGCAATGGACAGCCACCAGACGCCGACTGCTACACACACTATCCTCGCGTAGTTGGTTAGTATCTTAGCGTAGTTGGTATCCCTTCGTAGCGCGAACAGATCATCTCAAGGAAAGACGGCGATGACGCAAAGACCCGCACGAAGTTCGATCAGGACTTCGAGACGGCGCGTTTCGGCTGGTCCGGGAGACCGGTAGGCCGATCACACGCGTCGCCTGAGACCTGGGGGTCATGAGGGCCCTTGGGAACTGAATGAAGGCGGACCGGCGCTGCCGCGGCGACGCCGCCGCCGCCCAGTATCAGCAGGTGCTCGGTCATGTTGCCCAGCCCTCAACTTGAATCACGACCCCGGCCAGTTACTCCCGAACTGCCCCGGTATGAGAACATTATATCCAGGCAACACTAGCGTTTATTATTGCCGCCGATCCTGTGCAATATTCCTTACGGTTTGCTAAGCTACCAGCTGATGACGGATCCGGGCCGCTGATAGATTAGGCGAGTAGTACTATGCGAGGAGCGGGTAGGCCAATCGCTAGGATCGCATCGTTCTGTGTGGGTCTCTCGAACGGCACGCAAGGTTGGGTATTCGACCGCTTGCTTGGGGTGTCGACAAGGGGAGGGGTCGTTACTGACAGTTCAATTTTCAATGCTGGTGGGGACAATTGTCCTTATAGCGGCTCTCAGTGGCTGTCTGTAAGGCGTGAGCTGAAGAGTCTTGCGCCTGGACCTGCCGACGTATTTGTGGACCTTGGTTCAGGAAAGGGGAAGGCCGTCCTTATTGCGGGGCGGCTGCCTTATCGTCGGGTGGTTGGCATTGAGATTGATGAGGAGCTTTCTAGATGTGCAAACCATAATATAGTTAGGGCCCGACATCGACTGCTGGCTCAGGAAATAAAGAGCGTTAACGTAAGCGTTTTGGAATGGCCCATTCCCGACGAGGTGTCTGTTGTCTTTATGTTCAATCCGTTCATCGGCCAGACATTCTATTCGACAATAGACCGCATCTTCGAATCCTACAACCGCAAGCCCCGAACCCTTCACATCGTATACGGATATCCTTGGGAACACGATTGGCTCCTCTCGACCGGTCGAGTAATTATCGATAATGTGGGGCCGAGTCACTGGCCCGCACTCCCTCGATGGTGGCAGAGAGGGGATGTCATTGTTAGTTACAAAGTAGTTTCATTTTCGGAAGGGAATAAATCTACGTCGCTGTCTCGACTATCGGTTCGGCGGAATCGTGCAATCCAGTATTGGAGCAGACCTAATAGCCATCCCTTTATTATTAGCGCACCCGACGGGAAAATATTCTACTCACGCTCGTAGTGATCTGTAAAAGAGTCGTCAGCTTTCTCGTATATCTGAGAAATGAAAGATGAGCATTAATGATTTGGGGGTTTTGATATAGGCGCTTAGATAAGCTATGGGGAATCCTGTGGGGTCTCGAGCAAGCGAAGAATCCGATCTTATGCGGGTAATAAGCGTGCTTTGCATGTCACTTGGAGCGAGTATATTTCTTCCCGCCCCCTATACTCATGGCAATCGGTACCATCTGGATCGCTCCGTGTCCATTCAGGGGTTGGGTAAGGAGCTGCCGTTCCGTCGAAGGTTCAGTTCGCCGGAAGGGGAAGCCATGGGTCGCTGGCGAGGGCGCGGGTGATGGCGCCGACAGCAGTGACTCCGTGGCTGGCGGCAGAGTCGGGATAGCTGCGAATACGGCACCATCGGGATACCGTCCTTGGGGTGTGTCAGTACCCGGAGAGCCCCGAGTGGTTGCTGTCGTGCAGTCTCGGTGCCGGTTGTGGGCGATGCCGAAGGCGACGGGCTCGTCGTAGCGCTGGCGCAGTTTCGCCAGCAGGTGCTCATCCAGGTGGAGGGTCGCCCCTGGCCAGCGCCTCCTCGACGGCCTGGTGCGCTCCCGCAGGATCCCGATCACGTCGCCTAGGACTGTTGGCTGCCGGGGCCTAGCTTGGTGACGGCGCGCCGCAGCCGCCCGGCCCACTCCACTAGCCGGAGCAGGCCCTCTTTGCCGATAACCGGCGTGCTCTCACACGTCGGTCCACGATTCATGCGCTACGACAAACCGGCTGAACTGGTCACCTCAAGCGGTCCCTGCCCAACCTGGCCAAACGCAACCTCGACCGACTAACTGCGCTGGTGAAAACCCGGCTCAAACGGATGCAGTACCAGCCCTGGCTCCTCGAGGGGTTCCTCGCCAGCACCGGTCTGGACCTCGCGGCCCGCCGGTACCCCCAAAAATTGAAGATCGTTAGTTACCGCCTGTTAAACCCGATGCTCGGCGTCTGCGATGAAGGATAGCTCCGGGCTGTATCACCGGCAAAATTTTGGCCCCTGCAGAACCTACGGCCGCCGACGGCACGCCGCCAATTCGTCTTGTTACTCCTTACCGGTGACTGACCGCAGAGTTCATCGGCCTATACATGCTGCTAGCGCTGGGATCTCCGCAAGATCCGGCTCACCCTCCAAGTGCTCAGGTGTAAGCGCTGGTTCCTCGAAAGCCTCCCGTTTCTCAAGATGACGGCTAGCGTGTCACCCCCATCCTGCGGACAGTGCGGTGCTTGCCTCGCGGACTCTTGTCAGCGTTGAGCGATATGTCGCACTTCGTGGAGGCCCGGCTGGGCATCGCCAAGCGCGGCTCCCGCCTGTGGCGTGCTCCCGGCCGCAGAAACCGCATCGTCGCGTGCAGTCCTACGGCGCATGCGACGGCCAGCCAGAGCCGCGGGAGTGGCCGCAGCGCGACTAGGACGGCGGCTGCCGCCAGCGATTCAAGCAGCGGTATGCGGGCGATGGCCCGGTGCCCGTAGCGGCGGAGCAGGAGATAGCCCATCACAGCCGCCGCGGTCATTGCGCCCAGCGCGCCGCCCGCGGCCAACCCGGTGATGCCGTCGATACGCCATCCGGCCAGCAGCCCTGCGACGAAAGCCGCCAAGCCCGCGCCGAGCCACCATTGACATGAATATTCGTCTGCGGCCTGGAAGAACGCGGTCACCATGGTAATACCGCCTACCGCCAGCCCAGTCACGGTCGTGAACTTCAGCAGCGTCGCGACTGCGCCATACTGGCTCGGGAATACCAGGGCCAGGACAGACGGAGGGGCGGTCGCCAGGACGGCTGCAACGGGAAGAGCCGCCGCCGCGTACATTCTGAGTGCCTGGGCAGCTATCAACGTCCGGTCGGCGGCGCGCCGCGCGAGCACGGGAAAGAATGCGACTCCAACTGAGCTCGCTATGTACAGCGGGATCCGGGACACAGTCGCGCTGACTTGGTAACTCGCGGCAAGGGTACGATCTCCAGGAAGTATCGCGACTAGTACCACGTCGATTGCGGCGAACACAGAAACGAGGCCTTGCGCCCCACCCATAGCGGCAGCACGACGCCAGAGGTCCCGATTGGCGAGCGCGGACCACCACATCCTCGCTGTGGCACGTGGCGTGCGCGGCCAACGCAGCAGCATGGCAAGAGCCCCGATCCCGAACGCTCCAAGGGCGCCGGTAGCGCCGAGTCCCGCCACCGTGACGAGCAGGATCCCGGTTCCGTTCTTCAGCACATTTTCCGCGATATAAAGGATCGAGAGGGAGCGTATACGTTGTAGGCCCTGCAACCAGCCGGTCGTCGTGGTGCCGAGAAATAGGACGAAGATACTCAGCGCCACAATTAATGCCGTTGCTGGACTGCCGAACCGGGTGACGATCGCACCGACGATTGCGGCCGCGACGAGCCCGATGCCCACGCTCGCCAGTTTCACAAACCGGAGGGCGGAGTTTCGTTCGTCCTCGGTCGTAGAACGGACTATAGCCTGCGCCAGTATCAGTGGCACGGACGCAGTCGCCGAGTTCAGTGCCCACAGGATCAGACTTTGGCTGGCAGCGAAAGCCGAGTATGCGGTCACATCGAGGAGGTGCGTGAGCAGCAGCGCGTAGCCATAGTTGGAAAGCCCTACGCTGACTATGGCCAGCGCCATCCATCGCGCGCCTCTGGCAGCGGTAGCCCCTTCCGCCCTGGCGTTTGTTTCAGGCATGCTGCTCACCCGCGCTGACAGGACACCGAAGATTACCTCGGTGTACGGTAATCGCCGCCCGCACGAGCGCATCATTCATCGGCCGTGGACTGATAGGCTTAGGTGCCATTGCGCGCCGGGATCCGGGTGGCCGGGAAGGGGGATACCTCGTGCTGCAGGTGACGCCTTTGGGCCTTTCCTCTGACGTGAGGACGTTCCAGCGTTCGAATGAAATCCGCAGGCATACACGATCATACCCGGTAAGCTTAAGCAAACGCACCTACCTTGGACTGAGAATGGCTGTCACCGTTAGCCGAACTCAAGAAACCCAAACAGGCCACCCCTTCTGCATGAGCATTAATAAGTGGACGGCATCGGCTATCAAGGCTGATTGGCGCATAAACGACACGCAAAAACTCCGGTTGTAGCGTGCTAATAGTCGGCCGGACCGCCATAGCCTCCCCCATAGCGTCACATCACTGGGAGGGCGGACCCGCGTCACGCATACTGATGTGCGCAAACCTCATTCAGCCACCCTGCCCGGTTAGGCTATCGTACTTTGCCTCGCGCCAAGACCTGCCCACTTCACATTCGAGCCCCCATTTTCCTGAGCGGCAGGCGGGGCGACCGCCAGGGCTCCGGCGTGTTCCAGACTTACCCAGTTTTATGCGGTATGCGGTGGCAGGGCGGTATTGCGAAGGTTGTAGGTACGGGCATGCCACGTTGATTATGGTCGGGTAGCGGGAGCGCGTTGCCGCGCTCCCGCCCCCTAAGAACCGTGCGTGCGGGTCGGTCCCCGCACACGGCTCAAGCAAGCCGCGAGGGCGTTGCGGGCTGAAGCTGTTGTTGTTCCGGTTTCCTGCGATGGCGGGCTTGCAGCCCGCGCTGGCAGGAGGCATGCACGAGGCGGGTGTGGTCATCGCCCGGCGAGCCCGGTCTCCCGTGATGGGTGAGGTAGCTGGAGGCTATCGCCCTGCGGGTGACATGCAGCCACCACCGCTCCCACTGCTCAGGAGATTGAGGTGGCTGGCCAGCGGATAGCAGGGGGTCCCCGCAGAGCGCGCACTGCCCGTCCTGCCTGGAGAGCAGGTGCAGGGTGTACTTGTCCAGCGGGGGCTTGACCTTCGTCCGCCGTTCGGCCCAGTATCCGGCCAGGGCGGGGTCATCGGGGGATGCCGCGCCCTTGACCAGCACGTGCCGTTGGATGGCCGTCCAGGAGAACTTGACCAGGTAGGCGCCACTGTCGTGGTCACCGAACACCCAGCGGTCGTTCCTGAACGTGTTGAACTTGCCGAAGTACCGGCCGACGATCCAGTGCTTCGGTTTGTTCTTGTGGCGCCATGTGGCCCATTTATAGAGCAGCTTCCACATGTAGCTGTCCAGCGAGCCGAACAGCCTGGATGACACCACGCCCCGGTAGTAGGCCGCCCAGCCCCGGATGACGGGGTTGAGCGCGGCGATGACCGCCGTCGCGTTGCCGCCGCGCAGGGTGCGCATCTCGGACGCGAGCCGTTCCCGGAGTCGCCTGATGGCCGCCTTGGATGGCTTGATCAGCAGCTTGGCGTGGTAGCGGCGGACGTTGAACCCCAGGAAATCAAAGCCCTCGCTGAGGCGGACGATCTTCGTCTTGTCCTCGTTGAAAGCCAGGCCCCTGGGCGCCAGCCATCCCGCGAGCTGCGCCTTGACGCGGGCGGCCTGCTCCTGGCTGTGGCAGAGCACGACCATGTCATCGGCGTACCTGATCGCGATCGGGGAGCCTGGCATGATCTCCCCGGCGCGAGTGCCTGAGGTCTTGTAAAGGACCCCGGCGGCCTCCTCCAGCCCGTGCAACGCGACGTTCAGAAGGCACGGTGAAATCACGCCCCCAACGCAATGGATAATCCCGGCGATGGTCACCCTCCGTATCGGGGCCGGGGTCGCGCTGCCGGGCGCCCGGGCCGCCTGGCCGGGCGGGGATGCGGTGCCGGATGGTGATCTTCTCGGGTCCGATGAGGACGTCCTTGACGAGCAGCCGCAGGACGCGCTGGCGGTCTTCGACGGTGGCGGTGGCGGCGTTGCCGTGCAGCTGGGCCAGGAAGCCTTCCAGGTCGCCGGCGAGGGTGAGGTAGGCATCCCGGTCGGCGGCCTGGGCGTCGAGAGCGTCGAGCTGGCCGCGCAGGTTCGCCTGGCGGCCGCGCAGGTGCGGCATCTTGGCGCGCAGCTCGTCGATGGTCAGGAGCTGCTCGGAGAATGCCTCGATCATGGCGGTGATCGAGGTGGCGACCTTGGCCAGCTCGAGTTCGAGGCACTTGCGCTGGCGGGTGGCCGGGTCGGCGGTGCGGGCGGCGTCGAGCCGTTTGCTGATCTCGGCGCGGATCAGGGCCGGGTCGGCGAGCAGGCCGGTGATGTGGTCCCATACGACGGTGTCGAGGTAGTCGGCGCGGACCGGCTGGTTGCCGCAGACCTTGCCGTGCTCGAACCGGTAGTTGTCGCTGCCGATGCACCGGTAGTAGAAGATCTTGTTGCCGGCGCTGGTGGTGGCGTGGCCGCGGTAGTAGCCATATCCGCAGGCCGAGCAGGCGGCCAGGCCCTGCAGCAGGGACGGGACCTTGGTGTTGCGGGCGGCGAACCGCTTGTTGTCTTCCAGTCGCTGCTGCACCCGGTCGAAGGTGTCCCGGGTCACGATGGCCGGGACCGGGATTTCCAGCCACTCCTCCCGCGGCCGGTCCACGGTTTTGACGGCCCGCGGCACCGAGCGGCCTTGCTGGCGGGCGACCCGGTTCAGTGCCGGTGTCCCGCTGGCGGCCATGGTCTTGCCGAACACCGCTGTTCCGGCGTAGGCGGGGTTGCGGAGCATGGCCCAGATCACGCTGCGGTCCCAGCGGGTCTTGCCGGTCCGGGTGGGCACGCCCATGCCGGTGAGCCAGCGGGCCAGGTCGGCGATCGAGGCGCCGTCGTCGGCGTAGCGGCGGAACATCTCCGCGACCAGCGCCGCCTGCGTCTCGAGGACCTCGTAGGCGGCACCGCACAGGTCGGTCTTGCGGACGTAGCGGTAGCCGAACGGGGCGCCGGACAGCACGTTCACCGACCCGGTGCGGGCGCGGTGGGCCTTGCCGCGCCGGTACCGCTCAGTCAGCTGGGCTTTCTCGTACTCGGCGAAGATGCCCTGGAACTGGACCAGCAGCTGGTCCTCGGGGGTGTCGCCGCGGGGGCCCTTGACGAACTCCACCCGGACCCCGGCCCGGGCGAACTCCTCCAGCAGCAGCGCCTGGTAGGCGAACTTGCGGGCGAGGCGGTCCGGGGAATACACCAGCACCACGTCCAGGCAGCCCTGGGCGGCCAGGTCCCGCAGCGCCTCCAGGGCCGGGCGGACCAGCGTCGCGCCCGAATGGCCCTCGTCTTCGAACACCGGGCCTGCCCGGCGTGCTCGCGCAACGCCGCGGTCTGCGACCCGATCGTCTCGTCCTTCTTCTGCCGGGCACTGGACACCCGGGCGTAGATCGCCGCGCTCGTCATGCTGCGGCCGTCCTTCCTGGCCAGGCCGCACGATGCGGGCCCGCCGCTGCGGCACCAATATGGCGTAGGCCACTGACAATTCCGTGGCCGCGTGACGGCCGAAGACGGACTCCGTCTCGACCGCCCGGTCGTTCACCTGCGGGGATTGTTTCTGCGGCCCCGCGCCAAGAACTCGGTCAGCGCCCGTGTCACCACGGCGGAGATCGTGGTCTCGCTCTCCCGCGCGTGCGCCCGCACCCGCCCTGCCAGCGCCGCGGGCAGCTTGACGGTGAACACCACGCTCGCCTCCGGCACCTCCGTCCGCCCCGACGCCCTGGCCTGGTCGGCATACCGGCGCGCCTGCCGCGCCGAGACCCCGAACCGGCCCGCCAGCACGCGCGCGGCCTCCGCCGCCGGCACTCCCGCCTCCAGCAGGTCAGCAGCGGCATTGACACGCTCAGCCTGCTCACCAGCACGCACCCGACGATCCCCAGCCATGCCATAACCGTACTACCCGACATGTCACAACCTGCCGGTAACACGCCGCGGCCGTTCCAGCCGCCGGTAGCTCAGCGTGACATCGAAGCAGAAGTTATCCATTGCGTTGGGGGCGTGATCACCCCGCCTTGGGGACTGCCCTGCTCGGTCGGGGCGAACCGGCCGCGGTCGATCACACCCGCTTTCAGCCACTGCTCGATCCGTCCCCGGACGGGGAAGGTGCCGAGCTGGCCGAGGAGGCAGGAATGATCAATGCGGTCGAACGCGGCGGCCAGATCGGCGTCCAGCGCCCACACGCGCTTGCAGGTCATCCCTCGTGCGGTCACGAAGACGGCCTGCATCGCGTCCTGGCAGGAGCGGCCCGGCCGGAACCCATACGACCGGGACTCGAACCGGGCCTCA
>Ga0302307_10000698_pt1 | contig 22068 bp, 21 predicted proteins | sample III_Palsa_E3_2_FD_200530 | JGI IMG/M metagenome (GOLD analysis project Ga0302307, IMG submission 200530) | Peat permafrost microbial communities from Stordalen Mire near Abisko, Sweden - III_Palsa_E3_2 | ecosystem: Environmental > Terrestrial > Soil > Palsa > Peat permafrost | place: Sweden... | reverse complement strand
TTAACTTGATAAAGTATAATATTTATCAACCAATAGAAGCTATTTTTGACAAACCCCCTCCCAATCAAAGCTATAAGCAAGCGGCAGTAATTAAGATTTGGTGATAATTTACCCGGACACTAGTGCATGAAATGGTAGAAGGATCTCATATCCAATCAAATCTATATATTCCAACCGTTGAATAATCCATAAAATCCTCCCCCCTCAACATTTTTATGTTCTTGCATTCATTCAAAAATTTAATCAAAAATATTTTTTAATCCGGATTTTCTCCTAGCGGTCAAATCTATGTATTTATATTTTTAATGAAGATTGAGAGCCCTGTAAGGATGGTTGTTCATTTGCCAACGGACTTAACTCTTCATTGGGGGCGGAAGATATTTTCTGATCTACCAGTTTTATAGCTGAATAAAGCAATAAAGTTGCGGATTTAGAATTTTCTAAGTTATCACTTGTATTTTTTTCTAAAAGCGTTTTTCTTCTTTCATTAACATCTTGCGCAGTCGACTCTGCATTCCATTGTTGGATTAAATATAAAAGTTCTATATTTTTTTCATTAATCATTGAAATAGGTTTTTTACCCTTAGCATTACAAATATTAATATTTGCTCCCAAAGAAATTAATAGCTTTATGGATTTTTTGTCACCAGACTTACAAGCATAATGTAATGCAGTGGAATTGTTAGCTTCTATTAAGGGCGTATTAATACTTAGAGGTTTACCATAAAAACTTCCAGATAATAGTTCTAAAATTTTGGCAGTATCGCCTTTATTAGCTGCAATACAAAGAGATTTAATTTCTTTTTGATGTAATTGGCCAGTTATAAACTCAATGATAGCTTCTAAATCATTTTCCATTTTTTCAAATAAAGTATAGTATTGATTTTTGATGGCAGAATTAACTTCTAACTGGACGGGCGGTAGACCATAATTCATCAATACAACATTCATAAATAAACGTGCTAAACGACCATTTCCATTATAATAAAAATGAATTGAATTTATTTTTTGTAGTAAATAGCAAGCGATGTCTATTGGATGATCTTGACTATCGATTTTAGCTTTAAAGGTTTTAGTGAGATCTGCGGCTGCAACTTCTAGAGCATTACTAGGAAGAAAAAACTTTACAACTTCTTGACTGGCATTCAGTTCTTCGCTAGAATGCAAACGGGGATCAGTTGCTCTCAACATTAGATCATCAAAACTCAAGGGCTTATCAGTGGGATGTTGCAAAAAAGGTTTACCTTCTTCTTTCTGGTAAAAATGAATAAGCCAATCCGTTAAAGATTTATGTCCTTCAATATACAATTTTTTCCAAATTTTGGCATCTTCAACGAAAGCGGGTATTAGTTCATGTGGATTCGTGTTTAAGATGTTCTGTATTTGCATATCGATTCTATCTTCAACAATTTTTAATTTTTTTATTTCTGACTCACTCCTGCCTGAAAATTTAAAAAACCATTTTACAAAATTTATACCGGCAGCCAAGTTAGCTTTCTTAAGTGTCGTAACTCCAGAAAGTTTTGCCAAATAAGGTGTCACTAAAATACCAAAAATATCAGCAGGCTCGGACAAATTATACGCATGTTCCGGATGTCTAGATTTTTTTGTGCACGATAAAATGCCAGTGTTTGTTCTAAATTGCCCAGGGGGCTCCAAAAAGGGCTTTCCGGTAGTACTGTTAACCGTATATAAAGTTTGAGATAAAATTCCATGAAATGTATTCAATAATGATATTAATTCAGAGGGTCTTGAAATCAAAGGAGTTTCTAATAGCGATTTTTCAGCGAGTGTTAAACTATTAGTATAGTCTCTTTTTTGACCCTGATTAAATGCTTCAATTCTTTTTTTATCGCCATAAAAATGAATAGGTACCTCTTCAATTGGAGGAAAATCCAATATATATTGAGGAAATTTAAGGATAGGTTTTGTTAATAAGCTCGGCATATCAGTTACTCCAAATTATTTTAAAATGCAATATTATTAGAATTATATTATATCAATAATAGAAATGATGTCAAAGCTAATATTATGCGAGCTTATACATTGTTGTAGCGTCAAGATTGACGAATTAATTAATCAAATGTTCTTAGATAATAGTTTTCCAACATCAAAGTATGCCTTGCTATTTTGAAAAATAAAGATAAATGGAGAGAAGCTGAGGATACTCAATTAGGATTACATTGTGAAGGGCTTGAGGGAAGCGATAAAGGAATATTTATTCTAATGGAATATTTTGTTTTAAAGCCAATGAAGACTTAAAAGTCACCACCCGCCTTGCCTTAATAGCTGCTGGCTCTCCTGTTTTAGGATTTCGCCCTGGTCTTTGGGATTTATCACGCAGTTCGAATTTGCCTAAGCCAGGGATTTTGACTTCTTCCCCACGCGCCAAACTATTCAAGATTTCTTCAAAAACGGTATCAATGATTTCTTTGGCTACTTTACGAGTTAGGTGCAGCTCTTCACTTAAACTGTTCGTTAAATCAATTTTAGTTAAAGTCATTATTTCCTCCATGCATTAACGTAAAGTAGCTTGATATTTAATTTCAAGAGCTTTTATAGCCGCATCAAAAATGTTTTGAGCCTCGGTATCGGCAAGCGTGCGTTCTGCATGTTGTAATACTACGCTTAGCATAACACTTTTTTTACCTTCTGGAATGCCTTTCCCCTGATAAATATCTAGTATTTCTATTGCTTTTAACCGAGGCTCTTGTAAATCTACTAATGCTGATTTTAAATGCTCAACTGGTAAGTCCCTATCTACTACCACCGCTATATCGCGACGAATAGAAGGAAATTTTGATATAACTTCATATTTTTGCTTTTTGCTATTTACAAAATCTTGCAAGCTATCGACTGCTATTTCAAATATATAAATATTACCTTCTATACCTAAATTTTTTAAAAGTCGAGGATGTAATTTACCCAAACAGCCAATGGATTGATTTCTAAAAAATATTTCACAAGATTCTGCGGGGTGCAAAAAATGTGTATTAAATGGACGAAATTCTAATTGATTGGGTATACAGGCTTCGAGTACATTTTTTAAATCAAAAAAATCGACACTGCGATTTTTTTCGCCCCACTGGGGTGGCAATAAATTACCATGCAATAGGGCGCCAAGTTTAACCGTTTGTATTACGTCAGTAGCCTCAGGATAAGCAAAACACATGCCCATTTCGAAAAGACGTGCCCGTGTTTGCTGCCGACTACTATTATATTGCAGCGTTTGTACTAAACCTGGAATAAGGCTCACTCGCATAGTACCCATTTCTGAGGAAATTGGATTTACTAATGATAAGTACGGCGTTGAAGGATGAAATAACTGTAATATTTCGGCTGAGATAAAACTATACGTAATAATTTCGGCAAATCCTTGGGCTTTAAAGGTATGTTTTATATTTTGATTTATGGCATGTATATTGGATTTTTTTTTGAAATTAAATTGTATCATGGGCGGAGTTAAAGGAATATTTTGCACGCCGTATAAACGCCCTATCTCTTCAATAACATCTATTTCCTGGGTGATATCTTGACGAAAACTTGGTATTTCTACCGTAAAGCCTTCTAGATTTTCTTGTACTTTCATCTCAAGTTTAATTAAATAATCGTTTATTGCCTGTTTTGATAAAGTAATACCCAAGATTGCATTAATGCGGTTTAGCCGTAATGATAAAGTACAAGGACTGGGTAAATAAGCTTTATCAGAGCAAATTACAACTTGCCCTACTTTGACCTTACCTATTTCTTTAAATAATGCAGTGGCACGCTCTACCGCTTTATGCGCAAGCGTTGGGTCAACGCCTCTTTCAAAACGATGGGATGATTCTGTATGTAAATGAAAATGATTTACCGCTTTTCGTACTTCAAGAGGAGAAAAATAAGCACCTTCTAAAAAAATAGCGGTAGTAGAGGGCGTCACACTGGAATGCATTCCGCCCATAATCCCTGCTAATGCCAATACCTGTTGCTTATCTGCTATCACTACATGAGTATCGTTTAAGACATAATTTTTATCATCTAATAAAGTAACTGCCTCATTGGGCTTTGCATAACGCACCACCACATCGCCCTGGAGAGTATGCAAATCATAAGCATGTAAGGGTTGCCCCATTTCTAGCATTACATAATTGGTCACATCAACTACCCAGGATATAGGCTGCACCCCAGAATGTAAAAGCCTTGTTTGCATCCATTCAGGGGTTTGGATAGACATATCAATATTTTCAATTATACACCCGGTATAATAAGGGCAAGCAGCATTGGCTCTGAGTTCTACGGTTATAGGTGTTTCTGTAGAAATTTCTGCAGTGATAGCTACTTGAGTGGATACTACATAATCATTTACTAATGCCAGTTCTCTGGCAACCCCTTGCATACTTAAAGTATCACCGCGATTGGGAGGCATTTTTACGGTTAGAATGGTATCACCATTCATTTCTTCTAGGCTTTCAAGTTCCAAGCCTAAATTAGTTAATTGTTCATAGAGTGTGGCATTAGGGATTGAACTATTTATAATGGATTGCAACCAGTTCATGCTAATTTTCATAAAAAAATATCTCTAAAATTGCGTTAAAAAGCGCAAATCGTTATCGAATAATAAGCGGATATCTGGGATGCCATAATACAGCATTGCTAAACGTTCTACCCCAAGCCCAAAAGCTAGGCCCGTATATATTTCGCTATCTATATTGCAATTTTGCAGTACTTTTGGATGTACTAGACCCCCTCCTAATACTTCTAACCATTGCTTATCGGAGCGCATGATATCTATTTCTACTGAAGGTTCAGTAAAAGGAAAATAGGAAGGTCTAAAACGTACTTTTACTTCTTCTTCAAAAAAATCTTGTAAAAAATGATGTAATAAACTTTTAAGATGCGAAAAATTAATATTTTTATCCACCATTAGTACTTCTACTTGATGAAATTGCGGGGTATGCGTTGCATCAAAATCATAACGATATACCTTACCAGGGGTTATGATGCGCAGGGGAGGTTTATTATTTTTCATAGTGCGAATCTGTACTGGCGAAGTATGAGTGCGTAACAAATAATCATTTTTAAAATAAAAAGTATCGTGCATGTTACGTGCGGGATGATGTGCTGGAATATTTAAGGCTTCAAAATTATGATAGTCATCCTCTATTTCTGGGCCTTCTATCCATTCAAAATCCAAATCCAGAAACCATTGCGTGATACGTTCAATAGTTTGGGTAACGGGATGGAGCGAACCTAAGTTCATTCCCCGAGCTGGTAAAGTCACATCGATAGTATCTTTTGTTAATTGGCTTTCAAGCTGCAAAGCTTCGAGCTGTTCTTTTTTTTGTAGTAGGGCTTCTTGTAAGGCATTTTTTGCCAGATTTAAAGCTTCCCCGGCTTTGGGCCGCTCTTCAGGGGATAATTGTCCAAGATTTTTTAGTAATCCTGTTAATTTTCCTTTTTTACCCAGGTAATCAACCCGGATTTGCTCTACCTCCTTGAGAGTTTGAAAGCTCTCAAGGAGTTGCATAGCCTCTTGTAGAATATGCGTTACAGCATCCATTTACGCCGCCAGTGCGGCTTTAGCTTTATCTGCTATTGCAGCAAAGGCTGGGGCATCAAACACGGCTAAATCGGCTAATACTTTTCTATCCATCTCAATATTTGCTTGCTTAAGACCGGCGATAAAACGGCTATAAGATAGGCCGCAGAGACGGGCAGCTGCATTAATTCGCGTAATCCATAAAGCGCGTAATTGACGCTTTTTTTGGCGTCTATCGCGATAAGCATATTGTGATGCTTTAAGAATAGCTTGTTTAGCCGTTTTATAATTCGTACGGCGGGCACTGTAATAGCCTTTCGCTTGTTCTAAAACTTTTTTATGACGTTTATGGGACGTTACCCCTCTTTTGACACGAGACATAGTTTACTACTCCTCAACTCAACATTTTAATTTAACAATGGGGCAACATTTGCACAATAGCCAAAATATCGCGCTCAGAAACATTTTGCATCGGCCGTAGCTGACGTTTACGTTTCGTACTCTTTTTAGTTAAAATGTGGTTGCGATCGGCTTGACGGTGTTTAAAACCACCATTAGCTGTTTTTTTGAAGCGCTTTGCAGCACCTCTATGGGTCTTTAATTTTGACATAATGGACTCCGCATTTAAAAATACAATTATTTTTTCTTAGGGGCTAGTATCATAATAAGTTGCTTACCTTCCAGTTTTGGAAAAAATTCAACTTTACTTAACTCAGTTAAATCTTCTTTAATACGTTCCAGTAATACTCGACCTAATTCCTGATGTGCCATTTCTCGGCCTCGGAAAAACACCGTTACTTTTACTTTACAGCCCTCTTCTAAAAAACCACGAAGGTTGCGTAGCTTGACCTCGTAGTCACCCACGTCCGTTCCTGGACGAAATTTCACTTCCTTAACTTTAACTTGTTTTTGCTTTTTCTTCTGTACTGTTCGTTGTTTACTTTCTTGAAATAAAAATTTCCCATAATCCATCACTCTTACTACAGGAGGATCTACATTAGGAGAAATTTCAACTAAATCTAATTCTGCCTCATCAGCCATTTGCCTTGCTTCACGCAATGACATGACTCCAAGTTGATTACCATCATCCCCAATTAAACGTACGCTAAGGGCTTTAATTTGACCATTTACACGATTACGTGGGGCCACTTCTTTATTGGCGCTAATAACTAACTCCTTAATGAGATGATAATAATTGGTGCTGACCCATGGAGGCTTTTACTTGTTGCATAAATGTCATGATATCCATACTACCAAGGTCCAAGCCCTCTCTAGTACGAACACTAACTTTATTTTCAGCCATTTCACGGTCACCTACCACTAATAAATACGGGACTCTTTGCATAGTATGCTCGCGAATTTTAAACCCTATTTTTTCGTTTCTCAAGTCTTTTCTAACACGCAGGCCAAATTTTTCTAGTGTAGCTACCACTACGTGCACAAAAGGCTCTTGGTTTTCTGAAATATTTAAAACCATGGCTTGAATGGGTGCCAGCCATAACGGGAGTGAGCCTGCTGTTTCTTCTAAGAGAATTCCAATAAATCGCTCTATGCTTCCTAAAATCGCTCGATGTAACATGACCGGGGTATGCCGCGTGCCATCTTTACCAATATATTCTGCATTAAGCCTTTCGGGCATCGAAAAATCTACTTGGCAGGTTCCTACTTGCCACACCCGGCCCATACAATCTTTTAAAGAAAATTCAATTTTAGGTCCGTAAAACGCGCCTTCGCCTTTGTTCACTTCATAAGGTAAGTTTTTACTATTGAAAGCGTCTATAAGTGCTTGCTCCGCTTTATCCCATAATATTTCAGCCCCTACCCGTTTTTCAGGGCGAGTGGCTAGTTTTATTAAAATTTCAGTAAAACCAAAGTCTTGATAGACTTCAAATAATAAATCTATAAACTGGGCCACTTCACTTTGAATATCTTCTTCACTACAAAAAATATGCGCGTCATCTTGTACAAATTGCCGTACGCGCATAATTCCATGCAAAGCACCCGAAGGTTCATTGCGATGACAAGAACCAAATTCAGCTAATCTAAGTGGTAAATCTCGATAGCTTTTGATACCTTGATTAAATACTTGTATATGACAAGGGCAATTCATAGGTTTTAGCGCATAATGGCTTTCTTCTACTTGCAAGGCAAACATATTTTGTCTAAAAAATTCTAAATGCCCTGATTTTTCCCACAGGCTTAAATCTACCACTTGTGGCGTACGTATTTCTTGATAGCCCCGGTTTTGTAACTTTTCGCGAATATATTTTTCTATTAATAAATAAATAGTCCAACCATGGGGATGCCAAAAAACCATCCCTGGAGATTCTTCTTGTAAATGAAATAAATCTAATTTTTTGCCAATTTTGCGATGATCGCGTTTTTCAGCTTCTTCTATGCGTTTTAAATAAGATTCTAAATCTTGTACAGAGGCCCAAGCGGTCCCATAGATGCGCTGTAACATGACATTATTAGAATCCCCCCGCCAATAGGCGCCTGCTACCTTTGTTAATTTAAAAGCTTTTATTTTACCCGTACTAGGCACATGAGGGCCACGACATAAATCAATAAAATCACCTTGACGGTAAAAAGATAAAGGTTCAGTGCCAGGGATACTACCAATAATTTCTACTTTGTAGGCTTCCCCTTTTGCTTGGAATAAAGCAATGGCAGCTTCTCTGCTAAGTATTTCTCGGGTTATCACCAAATTTTGTTTGGCAAGTTCATGCATTCTTTTTTCTATAGCACTTAAATCTTCTGAGCTAAAAGGTCTCGAAAATGCAAAATCATAATAAAAACCATCTTCAATAACAGGGCCTATAGTTACTTGCGCGCTAGGAAAAAGGCTTTGCACGGCTTGGGCTAGTAGATGGGCACAAGAGTGCCGAATCACGTCTACACCCTCAGCGGAATTCGCGGTTACAATACTTAAATCAACATTTTCTTTTAAGGTGTAAGAGGTATCGACTAGAATTTCATTATTAAGCTTACCTGCTAGTGCAGCTTTAGCAAGCCCTGATCCAATGTGTGCTGCTACTTCTTGTACAGTAATAGATTTATCAAATGATAATGATTTACCATCTGGTAGCGTGACTATTGGCATGAAACATCCTTTAAAAAAATGCTGGATTGCAGTTTATTGTTGGTAGGCGCGAGCGGGATCGAACCACCGACCACCACCATGTCAAGGTGGTGCTCTACCACTGAGCTACGCGCCTAGAAAGACAATTATTTAAGGTTTGCAAGATACCATAAGGCGAGTATCTTTCGCAAGAATTAGCCCTATACAGCCATATGACTTTAAACCTATTGCAATTACACGAACTTTCCGGCATCTTGTCTTGACTCTAACTTTCTTTGAACTTTGAAGATTTGAAGAAAAAAATAAGTATACCAGCTTAATAACTGTTGGTTAACTGGATTAAAAAATTATATTAAACTGGCTGATGCTATTTTGTTGGTAACACCTGAATATAATCGTTCAATTCCGGGAGTATTAAAAAATATAATAGATTGGGGTTCGCGTCCCTGGCCTGGGGACAAAATTCTTGGGCTCTACAATCTATAGCTTTGGCAGGAATTTCTCCTGGGAATAGGTAATATAGGAGCAGCTATGGCTCAAGCTCATTTAAGAAGCATTATGGTTATTCTTGATGCTATTGTATTGGCTCAACCAGAAATTTATTTAACGGGTAAAGAAGGCTTAATACATGAAAATGGTAAAGTCACCAATAGTGAAACAAAAAAGTATTTAATAAATTTTTTAAATCGTTTTCATGATTTAATTTCTAAATAAAAAAGTGAAATTCCCTTGGCTTACTTGACTGCAGATGGACCCAATATTGCTATCAGTTTATCAAAGTGAGTGTCTATTAAAAAGCGGTAGGATCAAGAATGTCCAGAAGTTATTGCTGGGAAAGATATCTGATCATTTAAAGAAGAGCTGCTGCTAGCCCAGCTGGATGAAGAGCTATTATCCTGGATTACTTGCTCACTTGAACTTGAGCTAGATGAAGAGCTCGAAAGAGATTTTTGAGAAGAGTGATAATTTAAAATTAAATTGCTTTCTTTATCATTTAGCCAATATTGCGTGGTTATATCTTCAAGTACCTGAGGAAAATAATGTTTTATAATGCAATTGAATGTATTAACTTTGCTATTTGCAATAGCAAGATTATTATCTAAAGTTGATTTAATGAGTTGTTTTCTTTCTTCATCAACATCAATATCGGGTATTAATTCAAGCAAATAAGGATTTTCTTTTATAGCATCAATCAAATTTTGGAAATCTTCATTATTCCACGTTTTAAAATTATAGCTGCACCCATTAAGATTTAACGAGGTAAGGCACACGGTTTTTATAGCATTACATAATGCTTTGATTTGCTTAGGTAGCCACTGCAACTGAGTTAAACGGCGGATATTGTTTTCATATTTATCACCTTCCGGGGTACCTTTATGAATATTCATTTTTTCAATGAAAGGATTTAAGAAACTTTTATCGCAGTCAAGTTCAAGTTTAGAAACCTTGAAGTTATTCAACTTAAGAAATAATTTTTCAATTGCTTTAGCATTCATTTCTCTTAAATCAAGTTCCAAGGTTAATCTATTAATATTACTGTTTTCAACAAAAGAAAAAATTTCATCTATAAAAAAATTTTCTTGGAATAATGCAAAATTTCTGGTTAAATTTAAACCTTGCAAAGTACTCTTTGATAAACTTTTAAATGTTTCTTGACACCACTCTACATTAACCGCATTTTCAGATAAATTTAAAAATTTTATTGAACTATGTTCTAAAAAAGAAGCTAACATCGCCGAATAATTAGGAGTATTAATTAAATTACTAGATAAATTTAAATTAATTAAACTTGTATTTAGTAAGTTATTTAAAACAAAATTTAAAGTAGGAGCAAATGCCGAAGACGTACTAATTGCTCTGAAATTAACAAAATTATTTGCCAAATTTAAAGTGTGAATATTCTCTTTAAGTAAATCTTTAAAAAGGGCTTCAATTTGCGCTTCTGAACAATAACCTATATAACAATGTTCAAAATCAATTTCTTCAATAAAAGAATTTTTTATAGCTTCTTTTAATTCTAAAAGTTGTTTAATGCTCCATTCCGAAAAATTTACTTGTAAAATCAATTTTTTAAAATCTTGGGCTTTTAAATTTTCTTTAATTTCGTGCAATTGAATATCTATAGCTATTTCATTTGTGTTGACGCTCAACTTGCTCTCCAAAATAATTAGATGGATTAATGGTTTTTATCATTGCAGTTATTTTACATCATTGATTATTAAATTCAAGTATTTGTTCTGGATCACCACATTTGCGACTTAGGCAGCTCTATTTTGGTCTTGTAACTTAAGATACTCCATTGGTGTTAAATTGTGAAGCGTCTGATGTGGACGATATGTATTATATTTATTCTGATAATCGTGCAAATGCTTCCTTATTGTCATCACTTCAAACACATCCTTGTATTGGCTATAAAAATCATCTCGAGTTGTCCCATTACATCTTTCAACAACGCCATTATATTTTGGAGACCTAGGCGGCAAAATAAATAGGGTTATATTTAATTCCTGACATAAAGCTTCAAATTCCTTCTTAAATTCAGAGCCCCCATCAACCTGTATAGAGCGAATTGTAAAGGGTGCGTCAAGTATTACTTTTTGCAAGAATGTAGCTGCAGTTTTGCTGGTGGCATTATGATAAACCTCACAGAACATTATTTTAGAAACAGGGCATACCGCTTTAAAATGCTTAACGCCAACACTGTTTGAATAAACACTCATATGGTCAATTTGCACCATTTCCCCTGGCTTTGAACCCTTCATGCCATATTTCACCGTGTTGCGTGTTTGTTAAATATCCTACGCCTTTTAGGCTTATCTTTATTTGCAGCAACATACGCTGTTTTAATTTTATTTTCAGCAATTAATCTGCTAATAATTCTACCCACAGTCGCTAAAGATACGGTCATAGCATAATCCCTAATAATCAACCTGTGAATTTTATTTTTGCCCCAAGTCGGCTCTTTTTTACGAAGTTGCAATACTAAATTTTCTAAACTCTTGCTCCAGCAAGCTCTCCGAAGAGTCTTCGGGCGGCAAGAGGTGGGTTCAAGGCCGGCTATACTATATTTTTTGTACTGCTGTTTCGTACGATAATAAGTGCTTCTAGATATCCCTAGGACACGTAATATAACCGCTTCAGTTGCACCAGCCGCCCTTAGATTATCAAAATCTTGTAATAACTTTAATTTTTTTTAGCTAAAGAGCTATAAACCCTGTCATCTATTTGCCAGCTGCGGTATGATTTTATCCGCAGAGATTGAATCTGCATTATAAGGCCTCCTATTTTAGATTGTAGAAACTCTAAAATAGAGGCCTTTTCTCTTAAAAGCAATCCTTAAAACAATCGCTCGCCGCTAGGCAGGTTTGCAGAATAATCTGCAAAATGCTGTACAAGGCACGCTTGCGCTTAAAGCCTTGACAGGGTAAGTGCTTATACAATTAATAGTCTCAAAGGTATCTGATCCAAGACAGTTTAGAATTAGAATTACTAACTTTTTGATGTATCTGCTCTTATTATCTTCAAGCTGATTTATTAAAAATATATTCAACTTGACCCTGAATAATTAATTATGTAAAATAATTTATTAAATACACTTACTTTAATTACAATTGAATTGGAGACGGGCATGAGTTTAAGTATCGATGAAATAAGCATTAGTATTGAATTAAAAAATATTAAAGAAAATTTAAAAAAACCAGACTGTAAAGTTCTGAAATTACAAACAAATTTCCCACAGTGGAATACCAAACAACTTTTAGAATTAAAAGAGGCTATACAAGCTTCTTCTATTGAAGAAATCGATTTTACTGATTGCAATATAGGTTCATGCTCAATAGAACAAGTCGATGTCCTTTTTCAAGATTTATTAAATGATAAAATTCATACTTTGAATCTCGCTGAAAATATATTAGGACATATGGGTTTTAAAAAACTCCTTTCATTTTTCAATGAAAAAAGCTCAATCCAATCTTTAAATTTATCTAACAATTACATTAAGGCAATATGTTTAACAGAAGCATTTGACAATAACTTAAACAACACGCTTCGATATCTAAATTTAGCACATAATCACTTAACGAATGACTTAATCTCTTTCGCTCCACATTGGCTTAACAAACAACCATTTTCGATTTTAGGAAGCAGCAATCTTAATAAATTAAAAATCACTCTTGATTTAACAAAGTTAGATATGAAATTTTTTGAAAGTTTTTTTAATGAATTAAATAAAAGTAAAATTGTAGAAATTGAATTTTGCCGTGAGAAAACGGTCTTAAGGGACTGGCAAAATCGTGTCATTAATAACCTAGTTACAGAATATAATTATGATTTAAGACGAGGGGTATTCGAGTTAACCCACCAACCGTGGAATTTAGAAAATATCATAGCATTTTGCAATGCCATAAGAAATTCTAATCTCACTTCAATAACATTCGATGACAGTAATTTTACTTTTAACAGCTGGAGTGATGAAGAATTTCAAGCTTTGATTGATGCTATACAAGCTAATCCTAATATAATTGAAATGATATCAGATAATGACATGAGAGAAGATAGAAAAATATTAATTCAATTAGTGGTTAATGATAATCTTATGAAAGCAAGTAATAAGGTTAATTTATTCGCTGAAACAATGAAAGATTATCAAATTCCAACAGTTCTCGAAGATTTAATGACTCAATATTGGTTAAATGACAAAGCCATAAATTTAACCCTCGCTTATAAAGCTGATATCAAAGCTTCTTCAAGCTCGAGTTCTAGTGAGCACGCCATTGAGGAAAATAGCAGTTTACCTAGCTCTTCTAGTAGTAATGCTTCTGTAAGTAATCAAATTGCAATGAATAATAAACGAGAATTAGGGGAAAAAGAGGAGCCAGACAACTACAAAAAAAGGGGCTTGAGTTATGACGGGAGGTAAAGAGAAGAGAATGTTCATCTAACTGTGTCAGCTAAAAATTCACATTCCGATTTTTAATCGATTTTTGAAATAAATATCGTGTTGTGAAACTATAAGCGCCCAGTTGGGTAGTGTTGCAATAAAATATTCTTTTCTTATCAATTCAAAGTTACAAGTCTAATTTAGAGTGCATTCCATATTCTGATCTTGCCGCGATTCTATAGACACACATACCTTGCATATGACTTCAAATATATTGCAATTACACACATTTTCTGGCATCTTGTCTTACTATAATATAATTTTTTAGTTTATATACTAAACTAAAACTAAAGCCGTACAGGTTTGTTCCTATTTCTATGCATTTTACATTTGACACTTTACAAAGGAAGCTATGATGGCCAATAGTTATAATTGCCTTAATGAGTTAAAGCTTAATAATAAAACGTATCAATACTTTAATTTACATGCACTTCCTGCGGAATCTGATGTAGGTCGGCTTCCTTTTTCATTAAAAATTTTATTAGAGAATTTACTGCGCTATGAAGACGGTATAAACGTTAATGCCGAAGATATCAAAAGTTTATTAAACTGGTCCCCTAGCACAATTAGTAATAAAGAAATTGCATTTACACCTAGTAGGGTGATTTTACAAGATTTTACTGGAGTACCCGCAGTAGTCGATTTGGCGGCTATGCGGGCTGCTATGCACGCTTTATCAGGCAACCCTGCAGAAATTAACCCTCTCTCCCCTGTTGAACTGGTTATCGATCACTCTGTGATGGTGGATTATTACGGCAACCAAGGCGCTTATAAAAAAAATGCAGAAAAAGAATTTGAACGTAACAAAGAGCGCTATAGCTTTTTACGATGGGGCCAAAGTGCTTTTAATAATTTTAAAGTAGTGCCTCCTGATACAGGCATAGTACATCAAGTTAATCTTGAATATTTAAGTCGTGTAGTTTTTCAATCGAATGATAATGTTTTGTATCCAGACACCTTGGTTGGCACAGATTCACATACCACTATGATAAATGGTCTAGGCGTCTTAGGGTGGGGTGTGGGTGGCATTGAGGCCGAAGCTGCAATGCTAGGACAACCTGTCACTATGCTAATACCAGAAGTAGTAGGCTTTAAATTAACCGGGAAATTACCAGAAGGTACTACCGCAACTGATTTAGTCTTAACCGTAGTTGAATTACTCCGCAAACAAAAAGTAGTTGGTAAATTTGTGGAATTTTATGGGGATGGTTTAGATGCCTTACCCCTTGCCGATAGAGCAACTATTGCCAATATGGCACCTGAATATGGGGCCACATGTGGTATTTTCCCTATAGATACTGAAACCTTAAATTTTCTACGTCTTTCAGGGCGCACTGAAGAACAAATCCAAATTGTAGAAGCGTATAGCAAAGCCCAAGGACTATTTCGCACCACCGGATGCCGTACTGCAGAATATAATGAATATTTAAGCTTAGATTTAGGCAGCATAGAGCCCTGTATCGCAGGTCCTAAAAGACCCCAAGATAGAGTCTTATTAAAAAATTGTAAAACCAGTTTCGAAAATGATGTATTAAAAGCCTTACCACAACCCGAGACGCGCGTTGCCTTACAAATTGCCAATCAAACGGTGCACTTAACCCATGGTTCAGTAGTGATTGCAGCCATTACTAGCTGCACTAACACCTCTAACCCCGATGTGATGATTGCCGCGGGATTATTAGCCAAAAAAGCTTATGATTTGGGCTTAAAAACCAAACCCTGGATAAAAACTAGTTTAGCTCCTGGCTCTCAAGTAGTGACCGATTATTTAGATAAAGCCAATCTTTCAAAATACTTAGATGCCCAAGGTTTTAACTTGGTAGGCTATGGCTGCACCACTTGTATTGGTAATTCAGGGCCTTTAGCCAGTGAAGTAAGCCAGGCAATAAAAGAAGGAACTTTGTCAGTTTGTGCAGTGCTGTCGGGTAACCGTAATTTTGAAGGTAGAATACATCCTGAAGTGCGTAACTCCTATTTAGCCTCCCCTCCCTTAGTAGTGGCATTTGCCCTAGCAGGGACCGTCCATATTGATTTCCAGCATGAACCTATAGGGCATAGTCCTCAAGGGGAGGCTATTTTCTTAAAAGATATTTGGCCTTCGCGTCACGAAATTCATGCAGTGGTACATGAATGCCTACATGCTGATTTATTTACCAAACGCTATGCAGAAGTATTCTTAGGAGACAAGCAATGGCAAGCATTAACCGCTGCTAAAAGCGAGCTCTACGATTGGGAGCCTAATTCCACCTACGTAAAACATCCGCCTTATTTTGACAAAATGACCAAAGAACCCAAAGCGATAAAAAAAATAGAAGCAGCTCGAGTTTTAGCTTTATTAGGGGACTCCGTTACTACCGATCATATTTCGCCCGCGGGAAATATTTCCAAATCAAGCCCTGCTGGACTCTACTTACAAAAATTAGGGGTTAATCCAGAAGATTTTAATTCTTACGGCGCAAGGCGCGGTAATCATGAAGTGATGGTACGAGGAACTTTTGCCAATATTCGCTTAAAAAATCTACTCTTAAATGGCGTGGAAGGCGGGATGACCCTACATCACCCCAGTCAAGAAACCATTAGTATTTTTGATGCAGCCGAGCGCTATAAGACTACGCAAACTCCTTTAATTATCATTGCTGGCAAAGAATATGGTACTGGCTCCTCAAGAGATTGGGCTGCTAAAGGCACTTTGTTACTTGGGGTACGTGCGGTTATTAGCGAAAGTTTTGAACGTATCCATCGCTCCAATTTAGTGGGAATGGGAATTTTGCCGTTAGAATTTATGTCGGGACAAACTGCAAGCACTTTACATATAACGGGCACTGAATCTTTTACGATTGATTTAAGTAATCTAAAACCTCAAGGTACTGTTACTATTGAAGTGAAAGATGCCACAGGGGCATCAAGAAATTTCGAGGCCAAAGTCCGTATTGATACTCCTAAAGAAATGGAGTATTACGAACATGGTGGTATTTTACAATATGTGTTACGACAATTATTAAAAAAATAATGAAAAATAAGGAAAATTTAGATGGAATATAAAGATTTTAGAATTGAAAAAGATAGTATGGGCGAAATGCAAATTCCAGTAAATGCTTTATATGGTGCGCAAACTCAGCGTGCCATTAATAATTTCCCTATTAGCGGCATACCCTTGCCAGCGGCTTTTATAAAAGCCTTATGTACTATTAAATCTGCAATGGCTGCGGTCAATCTTGATTTAAAATTAATGGATAAAGAAACGAGCCTTGCCATTCAGCAAGCTGCCGATTTAATAGCACAAGGTGAGCACCTGATAGAATTCCCTATTGATATTTTTCAAACAGGCTCTGGTACGAGTACTAATATGAATGCTAATGAAGTTATAGCAACCCTTGCCTCACGTCAAAGTAATTTAAAAATACATCCTAATGATCATGTAAATATGGGTCAAAGTAGTAATGATATTATCCCCACAACTATTCATGTCAGCTCCTGCGTTGCTATAACTCAACAATTATTGCCTGCTATGCGCCACTTACACGAATGTTTGTTACATAAAGCCAAAGAATGCGCCTCTATTACTAAAACAGGGCGAACTCACTTAATGGATGCCATGCCCCTGACTATGGGGCAAGAGCTTAGTGGATGGGCCCAACAAATACGGCATAATATAGAGCGTGTAGAAGCCGTACTGCCCCGTTTACAAAAACTGGCCCTTGGAGGCACTGCAGTAGGTACTGGCATAAATGCCCACCCTAAATTTGCCAAATTAGTTTGTAAATTACTGAATAAAAAAATAAAACTGGATTTCAGGCCCAGTGATAATTATTTTGAAAGTTTAAGTTGCCAAGATACTATTGCCGAACTATCTGGCCAATTAAAAGTGTTTGCCATATCTCTCTTGAAAATTGCCAACGATTTACGGTGGATGAATAGTGGACCATTGGCTGGTTTAAGTGAAATAGCGCTGAACCCTATTCAACCAGGAAGTAGCATCATGCCAGGAAAAGTAAATCCGGTGATACCAGAAGCTGTAGCTATGGTAGCTGCTCAAGTAGTTGGTAATGATGCAACCATTACGCTTGCCGCACAATCAGGTAATTTTCAGTTAAACGTTATGCTTCCAGTGATTGCTTATAATATTTTACAAAGCATTGAATTATTAGGTAATGCAGCCAGGCTACTGGCAGATAAAGCTATTACAAATTTTAGAGTGAATGAAGCTCATATTAAAGAGCAGTTAAATCGGAACCCCATTTTAGTTACTGCCTTAAATGCCGTTATCGGTTATGAAATGGGCGCCAAAATAGCTAAAAAAGCCTATGCGGAAAATAAATCAGTATTAGAAGTCGCAAAAGAACTGACGAGTATCCCTGAAGCGGAACTGCAAAGACTCCTTGATCCTGAATTACTTACCCGGGGCGGCATACAAAACCCCTAACGAGAAGCTTTGTTAATTTTTTTATCGGTTTTAACAATGAGGGATTGATTATCTTTATTAATTATCATTTCACGCATCCAACCCAAGGTTTTGAATTGCGAAGCAAGACTATTTTTAAGAATACTTTCTTCGTTATAGGGATATTCATACGATTCAAATTTGTTTGGTCCTAACCGCTCTATTTCAAAGCCAGCCCGTTTTAAAAGGGTTAACAGCCCCTGATTCCCCGTTAAATGTATTATCCCTACACAAAATAATACAGGCCCAGGTAAGTTATTGTGATGTTTAATTATATTAGGTATCCAAGCAATATTACGTTGATTAGCATCTTCATCAAAACTTATAATACGTCCTAATTGCCAATCAAAAAGATTGTCACCATTGATGTAACATTCAGCATACCCCCCTAATTTCTGAATCCGGGTGTTTTCAGCATCTATTTCTTCCGCTTCTGCTTCAATTTTAGCCTCCCCTCTTTCAAAAGAATTAATTTTTTGAAAATTATTAAATATTTCAATAAATACATTCATATTTTTTGCTTCATTTTTATAATTAGGAATTCTGTCCATATAGCCCTCTAGGCCTTCTATGAGGGTATCATTAAACCATTCAAGCATCAGCTCTTCATCCATGCTGCAATAATCTATACTTTCATCAATCTCAACATGTTGCGCATAAATTTCCATACAAGCTTGCCAATAAAAATAATAGGCAGCCCACATTTCTAACTCTTCTAAACGATAATGCCATTTAGGATTATTAGGTGCAAGTTTTTTTATAAATTCCTCACAAGTTTTTTTAGCAAAAGCTTTTACTTCCATTGGTAAATCTTCGGTCCAATTTTTGGAATCTTCCTTTCTTTTGATTGTTATTGAAAAAAACTGCTCATTATCAAGCGGATCATCGGTTTTTTCGGTTACCATGTTTTTACAGATTTTCATGACTTCCAAAACCTGAGACGGTAATGCAGACACAGGCACCATATAATGCATAGAGCCTAACAAATAGTTTTCTTTATTATTTTTCTTAATTTTAAAAAAATAGGGTACTTTGACTTTTGGGGTAACAAGATTATTCGAAGGCATTTCTTTACTCCAATTTTAATTTATAAGGTATATCTTATTTTTAGTACGCAATAGATTGCTCAATCAAATAACACAACTCGACAAACATAAATAAGAACATAATATCTATGCGAAAAATAGTGTAGCTCCTATTATTTAGCAAGCTATTTCCTTTGATTTTAACCCTTGCGCCCTTTTATGATTATACAGAATTTCGAGAGTTTGTCAACAAGTAAACTTCCCTAATCTGCAAGCAATTCCAAAAGAAACAACATCATTAAAGTAGCATATATAAATTTTATTTTTTACCGATTATTACAGTATTTTTTTCACTCTTTAGTTGAATTGTTTTTTAGTGTTAAATAAGCTTTTCTAGTACAAGGTGAAAATTTTTCAATAGCATACCTTAAGGTAGTCCTAGGCATTCTTGTGCCATATTGATCTAAAAATTTTATTAATGCATTGATATCTTTTTTGCCTGCTTCTCTTAACATCCACCCTACTGCTTTATGAATTAAGTCATGCTTATCCTGCAGTAAAATTTTTGCAATTTTAAAAGTAAATGCTAGCTTTCCTTGTTTTATAAAAAACCAAGTTGCAACTATAGCAATTCTTTTTTCCCATAGATTATCAGATTTGGCTAATTTGAATAGCAAGCTTTTATCTTGAGCAAACAAATGGGCCCCTATAATTAAGTGCGCCGAGGCATCCACCAAATTCCAATTATTAACATATTGCAAATTTTTTAAATAAAATTGATAAATTTTTTCTTTTACAATCTCATCGCCTGACTGAAATTGCTTTACTAAAATAATTAAAGCCAATAGGCGTTCTTCATTAAAGGGAGATTTTAATAATTGCTGTAGTTCTTTCAAAGATAAAGTATAATAACTTATGGCCAATTTTCGTAAAAAAGGAACACTAACGCCATAAAATTTATCATGGGCCGCATATTCGCCTGCCTTTACTTTAAAAAAAATCTTTATATTTGTAGTATTCTGACTTGATTCTTTTTTTAAAATCGATTGTATCACTTTTCTTTTTTCAAAATCTGACATTTAATTTAGCCCATATAAAAATTACAATATAAAAAAATAATCTATAAAACTTCTTACTCATCTTCTGCTTTCACTTCAATTAGCAAGTTACTTACATTACTACATGTCGATAAAGTAAAAAAGGATTTTAATTTTATAAAACTTAAACATATCCACCCTATTTATTCAACTTATGAAAAGTGAGTTTTTAAAGAAATTGGTCACGCAGTGCGTAACCAATTAGATAATAAAGTATTACAGTTTTTAAACTAATCTCTATTATATAGCCATTCTGGAAATTTATTAAAATGCGCTCCAAGGAAATTCATAATTTTACTTTGAGTACGGAAATTGAAGCTTCGAAAAAATTGGCCACGCAGTGCGTGGCCAATTGGATAATAAGAAATTACACTATTTAAGCTCTTACCTATCATGATTCACTCCAAGTAAATTCATGATGTTTACGAATTTTAATCTACCGGGTTTGAAAATGGCTAACTAGTATATCATTTAAATTTTCTTTATTGATAGCCCAATCTTTTGCCAGTTTTATTTATTTCATTTTCAATTTTTTTAAAATCAATAGGGTCATCGGGATAAACAGGTATAAAAGCGATGCATATATTTTGATATCTACAACGTGAGGCATCAACAAGCTTTTTTTCTGCCTGTGCATCAAAATACGCGGATATATGAGTCGACACTATGCCCATACCTAAACCATTTACGGCACCAATAAAAGTTCTGCTCAGCTCTGCTTGTGAAAACATTAATAAAGAGGAAGAAAATAAAGCACCACTCAATAGACCTTGTTTTGCTCGAGACCAAAGAGTGCCATTAAAGGTTTTAATATCTAAATGCCTATTAAAATTCACTAATTTAGGCGGCGGATTAACATACTCAAAACACATTTCAGTAAGTTTTTCTTTATCTTCATCATTAAATTTATAATGCAAGTATTTCATAAGGTCAATTACATTACTTTCTTTTTCATGTTGTAAAAAATTTTTAATTTCCATATCTAAAGCTATTGAAATAATACCGGTATCTAAATATTTTTTTAATTCTTGACTTAATAATGAAAAATCCAATATTCCATCCTCCAGTTAAATATGCATGTTACTAAATTTTTGCACTGTAAAAATCACTTTCTAATTATTTTGAATTTATTGTAGTTTTTTGTGGAATTTTATAATTATTGAAGTCATTCTGATAAATTTCAAAACTTTCCGCCAAAACTTCTATTTCTGGCAATAATTTTAATATCATATTATGTCTTTCTATTAATACTTGAGGGGGGATATGCCGTTTGGTTTCTGACTCCCTTTTAGCAGCTCTTGCTAACGCCACGTCAATGTTACAGGTTACTATATGGGCTTCAAACCTATATCCCATTTTTTTTAGCTATATTTACTAACCGCAAAGAATCAGGTAGAGCAAAAGTCCTAATATAGATTATATTATAGCCAGCCTTTAATGCTTCTAAAAGAATAATATGGGATAAATAACGAGCAGGCAGTTCCCATTTTTTGAATGCACTAATTGGATCAATTTTAGATTCTGCAACATATTGGGGTATTGCTTGCATTACAAGATCAGGATCATGTATTACTGCATCAGCAGGTAAGCTCCTATTGGCTTGCAGCATTTCAGCTAAAAAAGATTTTCCTGATGCAGGGCCCCCACCTATTCCGATGAAACGAGGAAAAGATTGAGTTTTCCCGCCGGCAGGCAATAAAAATTTAGTGAGGAGCGCTTATTGTAATTTTTCATCCGTGAATTTTGGCACAGTGTCTAATTCCAAACATTTTTTCAAAGCATCCAAGAATTCATTTTTCATAAAACTTCTCATAAGATTATTTTCTTTTACCCAATTATACTCATCGCAGCCTAGATTTAGGTGTAGCTACGTAATTTAACTTCATGTATACTTCGTGGTATGAAAAATTTTGAATTAACTAACGAAGAGATCCAGGAGCTTAGAGCAGCTCATAAAAGTTGT
>Ga0302307_10000686_pt1 | contig 22226 bp, 23 predicted proteins | sample III_Palsa_E3_2_FD_200530 | JGI IMG/M metagenome (GOLD analysis project Ga0302307, IMG submission 200530) | Peat permafrost microbial communities from Stordalen Mire near Abisko, Sweden - III_Palsa_E3_2 | ecosystem: Environmental > Terrestrial > Soil > Palsa > Peat permafrost | place: Sweden... | reverse complement strand
GTGCGAAAAGACGATCGCTTCGAAATCATTGCTCCTGCGCCGTTGAACCTGATCTGCTTCCGGGTTAAAGGCGACGACGGGCTGAATGAAGAATTGCTCCGCCGGCTCAACGCCTCCGGCCAGCTTTACCTTTCCCATACAAAACTTAACGGAAAATTCACTCTGCGCTTCTGCGTCGCCCAAATGCGCACCGAACTGCACCATGTGGAAAACGCCTGGGCCGCGATTTGCGCCGAAGCCACAAAGCTGATCGCCGCCCGCGATCGCCGAAGTCATTCAAACCAAGCCGCTTCGGGCCGCGAATAGCTTTCCCAGCTCTCGGACTCGATGTGGTAGACTCCGATTGTTCCGCGAAATTCTCCTGGGAGTATCCGGATGAAGGCTCGCTCAAAATTCCTGATCGGCTCGGGGATCATTGTCGTCACCCTGCTGGCTCTGGCCTACGTCGGATTCACCCAGAGCAAAACCTATTACCACACCATCACCGAGCTTTCGACGCTGCAAGGTTCCGCGCTGCACCAGCGCATGCGCGTTTCGGGGAACGTCCAGGCCGGTTCCATCGACCATCTCACCGGACGCGTCGATTTTATTTTGATCGAGCAGGGCAAGACGCTGCCGGTCAGCTACGTAGGCCACGACCCACTCCCGGATACTTTTAAAGACGGCGCGCAAGCCCTGGTCGAAGGCAAAATGATGCCGGACAATCGTTTCGTTGCCGAGCAGGTCCAGGCCAAGTGCGCTTCGAAATATGAAGCGACCCCCGATGGCGCGCCGGTTTCGGCTCCCGCGCGAAATCCGGGACAAACTTCAACTGGGACCAACGCCCGGCCCTCAGGGTACTAATATTTTGCCAGCCCGCGCAGTGCACGAACCTATGAGCCATTCGCCAGAAGGTCGCCGGGAGTCTCTGTGGACATACTAGGATCCGTTGCGCTTCTGCTCGCGTTCCTGGCGGCGGTGTACGCCTTCGTCGCCGGCATCGTCGGCATCGTTACCCGACGTCCGCTGATCACCAAGAGCGCGCGTAACGCGGGCATGGCCGTCTTCGGACTGGTCATCATCGCCGCCGCCTGCCTCGAATATTTTTTCTTCGCCAACGATTTTTCCTCCGCGTATGTTGCCGAGCACAGCAATCGCGCGCTGCCGGCCTATTACAAGTTCGCCGCGCTATGGTCCGGGCAAGAAGGCTCGCTGGTCCTGTGGACCTTCCTGCTTTCGATGTATGCCTTCCTGGTTTTATTTTTCAACCGCAAAAAACATCCGGAGTTGATGCCCTACGTCGGCGTGGTGCTGGCCGGGACCCAGACGTTTTTCCTCACCCTGAATAATTTCGTGGCCAGCCCGTTCCGCATGCTGGGAAATATGGATGCGGGCGGAGTGATGCGCCTCGCCTCGATTTCCGACGGCCACGGATTGAACCCGCTGCTGCAATATCCGGAAATGGTGATCCACCCGCCGATGCTGTACCTCGGCTACACCGGATTCACCGTGCCATTCGCGTTTGCATTGGCCGCGCTGCTCGGCCGCTATCCCGGCGAGAAATGGATTCACATCACCCGGCGCTGGACCATGATCGCCTGGTGCTTCCAAAGCGTGGGAATTTTGCTGGGCGCGCACTGGGCTTACGCAGTCCTGGGTTGGGGCGGTTATTGGGCTTGGGATCCGGTGGAAAATGCGTCGCTGCTGCCGTGGATTACCGGAACCGCTTTTCTGCATTCGGTGATGATGCAGGAAAAGCGCGGCATGATGAAAATCTGGAACGTCTGGCTGGTTTTCGTCACCTTCATGCTGTGCATCATGGGCACGCTGTTAACGCGTTCCGGTGTGGTGAGTTCGGTGCATGCCTTCGCCCAGTCCTCGATCGGCGGGTGGTTCGTCGGATTTCTGATTATCATTTTCGTGGTGTGCTGCGCGGCGTACTGGAAGAATCGCGATTATCTGCGCAGCGACAATCAACTGGACTCGCTGGTTTCGCGCGAATCGAGCTTCCTGTTCAACAATCTCGTGCTCCTGGCGGCCTGCTTCGCGGTTCTGTGGGGCACTTTGTTTCCAGTGCTTTCGGAATGGGTGCAGGGCAGTAAAATCAGCGTGGGTCCGCCATTCTTCAACAAGGTCAATATTCCCATCGCGCTGTTTTTGCTGCTGCTGACCGGTGTCGGCCCGCTCCTCGCCTGGCGCAAGACTTCGTTCGACGCGCTGCGCCGGAATTTCGCCTGGCCGCTCGTCGGTGGAGTTGTGGCGGGCGTGGTCGCGTTTATTTTTGGTTTCCGCGATGTGTATTCGCTGATTTGCATGATTCTTGGCGTATTCGTGACGCTGACGATTGCCTCGGAGTTCTTCCGTGGCGCGCGTGTGATTTCATCGCGGGACGGCTCGAATATTTTCACCGCCGTGGGCGAATTGACCATGCGCAATACGCGCCGCTACGGCGGGTACGTTGTCCATTTCGGCATGGTGCTGATTTTCATCGGCATCGCCGGGACGCCATTCAACAAAGACATTCAAAAAGAAATGTCCATCGGCGACACCCTGAATATCGGCTCGTACTCCATCCTGTGCCAGAATTTCGACGCGGTGAATAACGACAATTACGAATCGGAACGCGCCACGCTGGAAGTCTTCAAAGGCGGCAAATCGGTGATGATGTTGTACCCTGAACGCCGTTTTTTCCTGGCCAGCCAGGTCACCGAGACCATGGTCGCGGTGCAGTCTAATCCGTTTCACGATTTGTACGTGGTGTACGCCGGACGCAGCCCCGAAGGCGGCAAGCCGGTGATTCACGCCTACCTGCTGCCGCTGGTGAAGTGGATTTGGTTTGGCGGAATTGTAGTGGTCTTGGGGACCATCCTCGCGCTGCTGCCTAATCGCAAAGCGGTACTGGTTCTGCGCCCCGCCACCGAAACATCGTGGGGTGGGGCGATTTCCGCGACTGGTTCGGCCATCGGTGCGGTTGCGCGGCGAGCGGATGCGAATGACTAAGTCGACGAATTCGCGCTCGCAGAACAAAACCGCATCGCTAGTCGCGCTGGCGATGCTGGTAAGCGCGCCGCTGGTTGCGTCGCTCACCGCGCCCGTCACCTTCGCCCAGAACGCGCCGCGCGCCAAAAAACTGGCTAACGGACTGAAATGCATGTGCGGCGGCTGCGAAGATTCGGCAGGGCAGTGCAGCCATCCCGGCGGATCGTTTTCGGGTCCTTGTGAAACCGCGCGTGGGATGCAGAAAGATCTCGACGATCGTGTGGCCAAAAACGAATCGGACGACGCAATTCTAGCCGCCTACGTGACGCAATACGGCCCGACGGTGCTGGTCGAGCCGCCGAAGAAGGGTTTCGATTTGCTGGCGTGGATCATGCCGGTGCTGTTGCCCATTCTGGCGTTGGTTCTGGTCTGGTACGTGGTTCGGAACTGGCGCAAGAAAGCGCAGCTCGCACCCGCCGGCGGTCCGCACATCGACGCGGAATTTCTGGCACGGGCCCAACGCGAAGCGAAGGGCGACCTTGAGTAGCGTCGACATCGCAGTGGCCTGTGCCGCGCTCACCATCGCCACGATTTGGTTCGTCTTCCATGTGCGCCTGGACGCTTCGGATCTGGCGCCGCATCGCACCATGCTCGATCAGCTGATGGAGCGCCGCGACGCCATTTACGAAAATCTGCGCGACCTGCGCTTCGAATTTCGCGCCGGTAAATTTTCCGAGGCGGATTACGAGGAAACCAAGCAGTCGCTGGAACTGGAAGCGGCACGGGTCCTCGCCAATATGGACCGCCTGACCGGCGGCACGCCGACGCCCGCTACGATTCAAGCCTCGACCGAGAAGGTAAGACATTCATGATTTTGCATGCCGCCAAAGTCCGAATCGCGCCATCGCTCGCGCTATTGCTGATTCTTTTCGCGCTCGGCGCCGTACCGTCGGTCGCGCAAGGCGGCACCGTCGATGGCACGGTGAAGAATGGAACTACCGGAAAAGTAGAAGCGGGCGCCGACGTCATCCTCATTCAATTGCAGGGCGGCATGCAGCCGGTAGCAAAAACAAAAAGCGACGCGCAGGGCCACTATCATTTCGACCACCCGCAGCTCGGCACCGTGCCGATGCTGATTCGCGTGGTCTATCGCGGCGTGAATTATCACGAGCCGATTGCGCCGGGCAAAACCGTCGCGGATGTGGAAGTCTTCGAACCCACCACCCAACCGAGCGCGTTCAGCGTCGCCAATCACGCGCTGATTCTCCAGGCGAACGGCAGCGACCTGATGGTTGGCGAAGAATACATGATCACCAATAAAACCCAGCCGCCGGTCGCGTTCTATCGCGAAGACGGTTCCTTCAATTTTAATTTGCCGGATGGCGCGCAGTTCGGCCAGGCGTCCGCCTGGGGCGCGGCCAATATGCCGGTGGTGCAGGGCACCATCGACAAGGGCAAAGACAAGATGGCCATCGCTTTTCCGTTTCGTCCCGGCGAAAGCGGCGTGCGCCTCGCCTATAAAATGCCGTATCCCGACAATCATTTGATGCTGCGCAATATTTCGCCCTACGCCACGGAGCGCCTGATCATCGCCGCGCCGCCGACCATGAAGATCGCCGGCTCCGGCATCGCGCCGGCGGGTCAAGATCAAGGATTCAACGTGTACACCATGGACCACGTCGCTGCCAACGCGCCGGTGGACATCACCGTCTCCGGCACCGCGCCGCTCCCGCCGAATTCGGCGGACGCTCCTCCGGGCGGCGGTCCCGCTGGCGGCGGTGACAATTCGCAGAACCCCTCAGTGAATTCGCGCGCGGCAGATGGTGGCGGCGCCGGCGATGCGGCATCGGTAACCGCGACGGCGATTCCGGCGCGCCTCGACAGTTTGAAGTGGGTGCTCACCGGCGGCTTCGCCTCGATTTTTGTTTTGGGTTTTGTGTACCTGTGGATGAGGCCACAGGCGACGGGCACGCAAATTGCCGCGCACGCCATGGCCGCAGCATCTGTCGCTCCCAAGCCGGCCTCGCGACCCTCTGTCGCCACGACGAACGCTGTAGCGAATGCCGCGGACGTTCATCGCGAAGTCAGCGGCAGCATGGACGAACTGAAAGACCGCATGTTCCGGCTCGAATTGCGGCATCAGGCCGGAACCATCGCCGAAGACGAATATCAGCAAGAGCGTACGCGCCTGGAACAAACCATCCGCGGCCTGGTCCAAGGCTAGGCGCAATCGCTTGGCTGCTCCCGCAAACACCGCAGCCTCGCCGTCCGCAAGCCGTCCCTCAGGTTTAGGAATTTCCTTCCAGGGCATCGAAAAACGATTCGGCTCGCTCGCGGCCTTGCGCGGTGTCTCCCTCGAAATACAATCCGGAGAATTCGTCGCGCTGCTGGGCCACAACGGAGCAGGTAAGACCACCCTGCTGCGAATCGCCGCGCTACTGATGAAACCATCACGAGGCTCGGTTTCCTTCAATTCGGCTGCAAAGACGCGGAACAGCGTGACCCCGGGCGTCGACCGCGAATTCCAACCCAAATCCGCGATCGGCCTGGTCGGCCACAGCACGCTGCTTTACGACGAACTGACCGCTGCGGAAAATCTCAATTTATTTGCGAAGCTCTACGATTTGGGCGATGTCGAAATACGCGTAAAGACTTCGCTCGCTGACTGCGGCCTCGAATCGCGCTCCGGAAGCCTGGTGCGCAACTTCTCCCGCGGCATGCGTCAGCGTCTCGCCATCGCTCGCGCGCTGCTGCATGCGCCCACGCTCTTTCTGCTTGATGAGCCCGCGGCGGGCCTCGATCGTCAGGGCCTCGACTGGTTCAGCGCGAAGCTAACGAAATTGAAGCAAGCCGGCTGCACGATTCTAATGAGCACGCACGCGCGCAACGAATCGCTGGATCTAGCCACCCGCGCCGTGTCCCTCGCCGCCGGAAGCATTCAGCAGGACAGCGGCTCGGCCGGCGACCCACGCCCATTACTCGCCGCGCTGCGGGCCGAGGCCTAGCGCATGACCACCGTGCGCGCAGCCGGAATCCTGCTGGGCAAAGAGCTGCGCCTGGAATTTCGTTCCCGCGAACTGCTCAGCGCCACAATTATTTTCGCGCTGGTCGTAGTCGTGCTCTTCAGTTTTGCTTTCGATCCCACCGCGGCCGAATCGCGGCGCTACGGTCCCGGCCTGCTGTGGATTGCCTTTCTCTTTGCCGGCTCGCTGATGCTGAACCCGTCGTTCTCGCGGGAGCAAAACAACGAAACGCTCGACGCCCTGCGCCTGGCGCCGATTTCACCCTTCGCGATTCTGCTCGGCAAGATGCTGGCGAATTTCATTTTTATGTCGGTGGCCGAGCTGATTCTGGTCCCAGTGTTCGCCGTGCTTTACAACATTTCCCTCGCGGGCATCGTCTGGCGCCTGGCGCTGGTCCTGATGCTCGGAACGATCGGCCTCACCGTGACCGGCACCGTATTTTCCGCGGTTTCGGCGCACGCCCGCATGCGCGAGCTCCTGCTGCCGCTGCTGCTCCTGCCGATTCTTACGCCGCTGCTGATTGCTTCAGTCGAATCGACCGCTTCGCTTTTTCAGGAGCAGCCCGCGCTCGACCGCACCTGGGTCGCGTTTCTGGCTGGATTTGATATTGTGTTTCTTACAGCCTCCTGGCTGCTGAGCGACTATTTGTTGGACGAATGATTTTTGAATGAGAGTGAGGAAGCGAGAAAGATGAAGGCCCGCTGGTTTTTCACCATGGTCATCGCCGCCCTGATTTTCTTGGCGGGGTATGCGGCGCTGTTCGTCGCGCCCGACGAAAAAACCATGCACGCCGTCCAGCGCATCTTTTACTTCCACCTGCCGAGCTGGATCGCGATGTTTTCCGCGCTGTGCGTCGTTTTCTACGCCAACGTGGCGTATCTCGTCACCAAGAAACGCAAGTTCGACGCGCTGGGTGTGGCTGGAGTCGAAGTCGGCGTGATGTGCTGCACCATCGGCCTGATCACCGGCCCGCTGTGGGCCCGCCCGGTGTGGGGCATTTGGTGGACCTGGGATGCGCGCCTGACCACCACGTTCATCCTGTGGATACTTTATATTTCGTATCTTCTGTTGCGCGTCCTGCTGGAAGATCCGGAAAAGAAGGCGACGCTGTCCGCAATTTTCGGAATCTTCGCGTTTCTCGATGTGCCGCTGGTCTATCTCTCGAATCGTTTGTGGCGCACCCAGCATCCTCAGCCGGTCATCGCCGGTGGAAACGGTTCGGGACTCGATCCGCTGATGGGCAAAGTTTTGTTGCTGTGCGTGGTCGCGGTATTCTGCGTCATGGTTCTGGTTTACATCGATCGCTACCGGCTGGAACTGTTGCGTAACGAGTGTGACGAGCTAAAGTTTGAAATCGAATCGCGGAACACCCAGCCTGCGAATCTGGGTGCAACCTCAACCGGAAGGGCGGGCTCATGAAGAATTTCGAATTTCTACTAACGGCGTGGATCGTGGTCTGGGCCGTCTTTTTCGCTTATGAAATCACGGTAGCGCGACGCATCACGCAAGTGCGCGAAGAAATCGCCCGCTTGCGGCAGCAACTGAATGGAAACTAGCTCGATTTTGCGTAATCATAGAAGCGGTTGTGAGGTGAGTGATGGCTGCGCCAAGCAGAGTTGCTATCGTCATGTTTCAGTTGGGCGGCCCGGACAGCCAGGCCGCCGTCGAGCCGTTTCTTTATAATTTGTTTTGCGATCCGGACATCATTAATTTTCCCGGCGCGTTTCTGGCGCGCAAAGCCCTTGCCAAATTAATTTCGACCACGCGCTCGAAAGTGGTCGGCCAGCATTACGCTGAAATCGGCGGAGGCTCGCCGATTCGCCGGCTTACCGAGCAGCAAGCCCGCGCACTGCAGGAAACTCTCCGCCCGCATCTCAACGCGCGCACCATCGTGGCCATGCGCTACTGGCATCCCGACACCGCGGAAGCGGTATCCGCGCTGGAAAGCGAACCCTACGACGAACTGGTTCTGCTGCCGCTCTATCCGCACTATTCCTTCGCTACCACCCGCAGCAGCCTGCGCGAATGGGACCGCCAGTACAGCGCCAAGCTGAAGAACAAGCCCGGCCCGAAGCCGCCCGTAAAACTCATAGACCATTTCTACGATCATCCGGACTACGTCGCCGGAATCGTCGAGCGCATTAACAGCGTGCTTCAAGAAGTTCCGGACCCGGAAAACGTACAGCTGGTCTTCAGCGCGCACGGCCTGCCGATGACCCTGGTGGAGAAAGGCGATCCCTACCCGCAGCACATCGAGCAGACCGTGCAGCTCGTGCGCCAGCTGGGCGCCTGGCGAAATCCCTACGTGCTCTGCTATCAGAGCAAAGTGGGCCCGCAAAAATGGCTGCAACCGTCGCTGACCGGCACGATCGAATCGCTGGCAAAGTCCGGCGTGAAACGCATGTTGGTCATTCCCATCGCGTTCCTCACCGAGCACATCGAAACCCTGCACGAAATTAATATTGAAGCGCGCGAGCAGGCCGAGCATCTGGGCGTGAAGGATTTTTATCTCATGCCGGCGCTGAATGACTCGCCGCTGCTGATCCGCGCCCTCGCCGACTTGGTGCTGCGTGCGGTCGGCGTACGCAGCGGGGTCGCCTCATTGGCGATGTAATCGTTCGTCAATGTATTGAAATTCGCGGGAATGTCCCGACGTAGTAACCGAATAGAGGCCCAGTCTTCTTGATCAAACGAATTCAGCTTTTATTTTCGCTCTGCATTGCTACCCTTGTGTTCGTCGGGTGCGGCACCCAGACTGGTAAACCCTCCGCGCCACTCGCGGCGCCCACCAAGAGCATCGATCCCACGACCGCGGGCTCCATCATTGGAAAAGTGACATTGCAGGGCGCGCCGCCAATCACCAAACCGATCGACATGAGCGCCGAGCCGTTCTGCGCCAATTTAAATTCGGCGCCGGTGCTGCCGCAGCAAGTTGTTACCGGAGATGCCGGCGCGCTCGCCAACGTCATCGTGTACCTAAAGGATTTTCCTGAGGATTACATCGTAGATCCGCCGCCCGCACCGGCGGCACTCGCCCAGCGCGGCTGCATGTACGACCCGCACGTCGTCGCGTTGCGCGTCGGCCAAACCCTCGAAATCAAAAACGAAGACCAGGCCACGCACAACGTGCTGGCGATGCCCGCCCAGAATCCGAAGTGGAATCGATCTGAGACGCCGGGCGCGGCGCCCCTCGAGGAAACTTTTGCGATTCCCGAACTTGCCATCCCGCTGCGCTGCAACGTCCACCCCTGGATGAAAAGTTATGTCTTCGTTTTCAGCCATCCCTATTACGCGGTCACCGGGAATGACGGCCGGTTCGAACTGAAAAATCTGCCTCCAGGAACCTACACGATCGAAGCTTGGCAGGAAAAATACGGCGTTCAAGAATCGACAATCACGATCAGCGCGAAGCAATCAAAACCGCTAAATTTTACGTTCAACGCGGCAAGCGGAGTAGGGAATTAGCGGAATTCGAGCGGTTTCGTCGAGGTCGATTGCCACGCGCCGCCAAACCCATCCAGCAAGGTCGAACCGCGGCCACGTTGTCATCCCGAAGCGCAGCGAGGGATCTGCTTGTTACGCTCCGCCGTCACCCAGGCCTCCGGCTTAGCCACACATGAAATCCGCTCGACGCTGTGATATTTTAGATGCGCCTTCACCGTGCAGAATCGGTCGATAAGGAAATTTTCATAATGGCGGAAGCAAAAAGCTCAACTCAAGGTGTGCCGCTCAGCGTCCACCGCTTCGCCTTTTTCCTTTCCGGCTGGGTGGTTCTACTCCTAATGGCTGGCGCGCTGGTCACCAGCAACGACGCCGGCCTGGCCGTCCCGGACTGGCCCCTCTCCTATGGTTCACTCATGCCGCCGATGGTCGGCGGCATCTTCTACGAACACGGCCACCGCATGATCGCCACGGCCGTCGGCCTACTCACGATTGTCCTCGCCATCCTGCTCGCCCGCAGCGAACCGCGCCGCTGGGTGCGTAATCTGGGCTGGACCGCTCTGGGCTTGGTGATCGCGCAGGGAATTCTAGGCGGCCTGACCGTCAAATTCCTGCTGCCGCCGCCGATTTCCACCGCACACGCCACGTTGGCGCAGCTCTTTTTCATCACGATCGTCAGCATTACGCTCTTCACCAGCCCATGGTGGCAGAGCGACCTGCGCCAACTCGACGATACCGGGTCGCCGCGCCTCCGACCGCTGGCCACGGTCACCACCGCCGCGATTTTCCTCCAGCTAATCCTCGGCGCCGCGTTCCGCCACGGCGCATTCGGTATCCTGCCGCACCTGATCGGCGCGGTGGTAGTCTTCGCCCTGGTGATTTTCACCGGGCGCGCGGTCCGCAAGCGCTTTGGGACAGTCCGCGACCTGCGCAAGTGGGGCATCCTGCTGCAATCGTTCCTGGGCATCCAGATTCTGCTGGGACTCGCAGCCTACTGGGCCGTAGCCCAGGCCATCCATGCCTCCCAGCCGACCACGGTCTACGTCACTTTGACCGTGGCCCACGTCCTCGGCGGCGCCCTGACCCTCATGGCGAGCGTCGTGCTAACACTTTCCTGTTTCCGCCTGATTCGCGACGATGCTACAGTGGCGGTCGCCGCCGGCACGTCCAGTTCGCGAACCGAAGGCTTCCGGGCATGAGATTTTCGATGCACCGATCAGCCAGTATTCCGAATCGAAGCACCAAGGCCTCCGAGAATGGAAACTGAGCGCGCCGCCGCAGTAGCGGCTTACGACAAACCCTGGGCCTACGTGGTCCTGACCAAGCCCGACGTCACCTTCCTGGTGGTCATCACCACGGTGGCCGGCTTTTATTTGGGTTCAGCCGGTTCCATGGAGTGGTGGCGCCTGGCCCAAACCCTCTGCGGCACGTTGCTGGTCGCGGGGGGAACCGCCGCGCTAAATCAGTACATCGAGCGCGACATGGATTCCGTGATGCGCCGCACCGCCGCGCGCCCGCTGCCCACCGGGATTCTGCAGCCCAACGAAGTCCTGTGGTTCGGCGTGGCCACCATCATCGCCGGCACGCTGTGGCTGGCCCTCGCGATTAACGCTCTCGCGGCTTTTCTGGCGCTCGCTACGTCCGTTTCTTATCTCGCCGCCTACACGCCGTTAAAAACGCGCACGACGCTCGCCACCGCCGTCGGCGCTATCCCTGGCGCGCTTCCTCCGCTGATTGGGTGGGCCGCCGCGCACGGAAATCTTTCCGGTGGCGCCTGGGTGCTCTTCGCGATTCTTTTCGTCTGGCAATTTCCGCACTTCATGGCCATCGCCTGGATGTACCGTGAGGATTACGGCCGCGCCGGCATCCTGATGCTGCCGGTGGTCGACCCCTCCGGCGACCGCACCTACCGCCTGATCCTGATCATGTCCGCACTGTTAATTCCGGTGACCGTGCTTCCGGTGGTGGTCGGTATTAACGGCATCCCGTATTTCTTCGGCGCCTTCATCCTGGGGATTTTGATGCTGCAGGTAGCCTGCTGGGCCAATCGCGCCCGAACCAACGTCCGCGCCAAGTGGCTGATGCACGCCACCGTAGCCCACATTCCGCTGCTGCTGATCTGGATGATCCTCGATAAGATGTACCGCTAGTCCCGCGCTGTGCCGCCTTTTGTCTCGGCAGTCGCCTCAAATCATATGTCCTACCACCGCGCAGCGGCTGCGGCGCGCAATCACTCCGTCGCGCCAACTACTGCTGCTTGTACTGCACCACTGCCTGCCCATTGACGATCTGAATGTTATTGATGTCATCCGGCAATTTCAGCTTCTCCCGGTTCTCCGGTGACGACATCAGCTTGTCCACCGCTTCATTCAACGTGGACTGCGGCAGCGGCAGAGAACCCAGCTTGCCCGAGATGGGCACAAACTTCATGTAGCCGTTCTCCGACGCCAGGTGTCCGTCCAGCTCCAACGACAAATCCTTCCCGTGAAAATCGAAAATCACGTAAGCCTTCACCACGTCGCCAACCATATCGACTTTCACGTCTTTCACCGAAGACTGAATCTGGTCGATCGACGGCTGCTCGTTGCTGGAAAGCACGGCGGCGGGATCGGTTCCCGAACCGCCGGCAGGCGCTGCGGCCCCGCCTGAATAGGGAACTACAGCGGAGGGCGAGCCTGACGCCGAACCAGCGAGAGCCGCGGGCCCACCTTCGAGCTGCAAACTCTGCGCGAGATAAGAATTCAACTCGGTGCGATCGAGCGCCACTTCGCTCGGCTGTCCCGCGGCCTTGGCATGGTCCGCCGCTTCGAATTTTTTCTCGGCGCTCGCCGCCGCATCCGGGCTGGTCGGGATTTGCGGCGCAGGAGACGTCCGCAGCACCAAAATAATCACCACAATCAAACCGACGAAGCTCGACCAACTCAAAATCTGGTAAAGCGTTTTGAGCAGCTTGGTATCCGCCACAAGGCACCTCTAGCAATTCAACGTTGAGCAGGAAGTTCGTCAGGGCACGGCTTCAGCCGTGCCGCTAAACGCGATCCCGAGCCGGCTTTAGCCGCTGAGGGGAGGTCATATCGCCTTCGAACCAAAGCCGCTATTTGCAAGTTTAACAAGCGAGGTAGACAGCCGCCGCGGAGGCAAAGAAAATGACGCGTAGTCGCCATTGGACCAACGTACAGGGTGAAATGAGGATGGCTTAAAATCGGGGAAACGCTATTTCTTGCTGAACTTCTTGGCGTAATACAAAACCGCCGCGACTGTCTTCATATCGCGAATCTTGCCGCTGCGGATCCAGCGCTCGACTTCCTGCAGCGTGCAAATGCGCTGTGTGATTTTTTCGTCTTCTTCGGGGTCCGCCTGGCCGGTCGCCAGTCCCTGCGCCAGATAAATCACCATGTTTTCAGAAATAAACCCCGGACTTGGGTACAAATCGAGCAGCTTGATCATGCGCTTGGCAGTGTAACCCGTCTCTTCGCGCAATTCGCGATGCGCGCCTTGCAGGAAATTCTCGCCTTCGTCCTTGCGTCCCGCCACCAGCTCCCACAAATATTGCTTCGCCGCATGGCGATACTGCCGGATCAGCAGAATCCGGCCATCCGGAAACACCGGCAATACCACCACCGACCCGGGATGCACGACCACGTTGCGCGTGACCTTCAACCCGCCCGGCTCAATTACCGAGTCGCGCCGTATCGTAAAAATATTGCTCTCGAAAATATTCTTGCTGGAGACGACCCGCGCTGAACGTTTCTTTGTAGGCACTCAGTTTCCTCTGCTAGCAGAATGGAGCAAAGATTCTACCCCACACCCGCCATCGCGCAAGACGGCCGCGGCCGTGCACACAACCCGTTGCCGCGCCCTCCCTCGCCGCATATACTCGTTCCAGGCGACCTGCGTGTCCATGAACACTGTCATCGTTGACGACGAACGGCCGGCGCGCGACGAACTCGCGTTCCTGCTCAAAGGCTTTCCCGAGGTGAACGTCATCGCCCAGGGCAAGAACGGCCTCGAAGCCCTCACCCTGATCAAAGAGCACAACCCGGACCTGGTCTTCCTCGACGTCCAAATGCCCGGCCTCGACGGCTTCGGCGTGATCAAAAAGCTTTTCGAACGCAAACAGCGCCTGCCGCAGATCGTTTTTGCCACCGCCTTCGACAATTACGCCATCCAGGCCTTCGACGTTAACGCCGTCGACTACGTCCTCAAGCCCTTCGACAAAGCGCGCATCGCCAAAGCCATCCAGCGCGCCAAAAAAATGATCGAAGCGCAGACCTCGCCGGTCGAGCGCCTGGAAATCCTGATGGGCCAGCTGGCCCTGCCGCAACCGGCCCCCCCAAAATCGGGGCAAGCTGCGAAGCTGCTCGTGAAGTCGCAGCAGCGGATGTTTTTGGTCGACGCCGCCGACCTGATCTACGCCTCCATCCAGGACGGCACCATCACCATCTTTACCAAGGATTTTGAGGGCGTCTCGAACTACCGCACCATCGAAGAGCTGGCCGCCGCCGTCGACTCCGATAAATTCTGGCGCGCGCACCGTTCTTACCTCGTGAACATCAACCACATCAAGGAAGTGGTGCCTTGGTTCAAATCGAGTTACATGCTGAAGATGAACGACAAACGCGCCAGCGAAATTCCGGTGTCGCGCGCGCAGACCAAGCGGTTACGGGAACTTTTGAAGCTCTAAGGCGAATGGGACGTAGCGGGACTGGGTGTAAGGTTGTCGACGTCCAGGCCGAGTTTTGCTTCCGAGGAGACCCATGTACCGAAATCTTCGCCGAGTTTCGTTTGCGGTAATTTGCCTCGCGGCCCTTGCGCTCGCGGTATACGCGCGGCAGGCGAGCGCTCAGGCCCAGACCAAATCCGCGAAAGCCCCGGTGACGTTCGCCCCTTCGATCTGGGGCACCGTCACCGACAATCACGGCGCGCCTCTCGGCGGCGCCAAAGTCACCCTGCTCAACGAAAAAACCAAAGAATCCACCGGCGGCTCGACCGATGGCACCGGCCAATATCACTTCGAAAACCTGCTCCCCGGCAAGTACACGGTGAGCTTCGACGCCAGCGGCTTCATCTCCAAACAGCACCAGGTAAACCTCAAGCCCGGCACCAAGAAAATCGAAGTCAACGAACGCCTGAAACCCCCGCCAGAACCCGAACCGAAAGCCAGTTAGCCATTTCTGATGTCCGTCTATCCGTCGAAAATAAGTATCCAAGTCGATAACAGCATCGGCTCCAAAACGGCTTGGTTTCGGATTACAATCCCCGCGGAGGACTTCATGCCCCTGCGCGGACTGGCCCTTTGTATTTTGAGTTTCTTTTGTCTTGTCCCTGCGAATACAAAAGATGTCCCGGTGCAGGTTCTGGTGTGGCCGTCTACGGGAGCGCCCGTAGTCCGATTCAGCTTCGGAAAATTCAGGGAAGTCGGGGTCGCGGACAAGCACCACAATTATGAGACGGAGGTCACCGCCGAAAATCTCTGGACCAAAAGGATTTCCTCCGCGGAGTTCACGCTATACCTGTACGACAAAAACAAAATTCGTATCGCTGACGCGGCCCTGAGCATTTCGGACGTAAGCCCGGGCAGTGAGGTTAAGTTTCAGACCTACATCAACGCCTCCGGCCCAATTGTTTCGCTCGAGCTCATTCCGAAAGCGCTGCCCGCGGAGTTGCAGGCGTATCTCAATCTGCCGCCAAAGTTGATCTCGATCACGGTGAACTCTGTGCCGCAGGGTGCAGACTTTAGAGTCGACGGCACCGCATCGGGAATGACCCCTAAAATAATCCAAATTCCTGCAGGCAAGCATGTGCTGACCTTCAGCAAGGATGGATTCAGTTCCGGCACGTTTCCGCTGGAGATGGCGCCAGACGCAGTTTCGGGCGGTAGCATCAGCTACGAACTCGGAAATTCCACCCACGATACCGTCGAACTTCGCGACGGCTCAGTTCTGAGCGGCGAAGTGGAATCCGTGTCGGCCACGGAAGTGATCGTTAGCGTGGGTGGAGCGATTCAACACCTCAACCGCAACAGCGTGAAGCGCATTGTGCTGATCCAGCGCGAAGCGCCTTCCAGTTAGAAAGGTCGTTCCGCGCTTTTCACATTGCACAAGCGGTGTGCTAGCATCGTCGTTGCAAATTTCCACATGGATTTCTCACTTAGCAGCGACCAAATCCTGATCCGCGACACCGTCCGCCAGTTCATGGAGACGGAAATGCGGCCGATCCTGCGCGAATACGAACGCGACGAGAAATTTCCCGCCGAGGAAATCCGCCGGCTCGGGGAACTCGGCTGCTGCGGCATGCTGGTCCCCGACGAATGGGGCGGCGCCGGAACCGATACGGTCAGCTACTCGCTGATGCTGGAAGAAGTCGCGCGCGTCGACGCCTCCACCGCGGTCGCACTCAGCGTCACCAATTCCGTCGTCTGCGTGCCGCTCCTGCGAGCCGGCACCGACGCCCAAAAGAAAAAATATCTGACCCGTCTGGCCAAAGGCGAAATCCTCGGCGCATTTTGCCTCACCGAACCGCAAGCCGGCTCCGACGCGGCCGGAATTCAAACCCGCGCCACGCGCGACGGCGACCACTATTTGCTCAACGGCACCAAAGCCTGGGTCACCAACGGCGGCGTTTCCGGCGTCTACCTGATTTTTGCCAAGACCGATCCGAACGCCGGCTCGCGCGGCGTCTCCGCCTTTCTGGTGCAGCCCGATTTTCCCGGATTCCGCATCAGCCGCTACGAAGACAAAATGGGTCTGCGCCTTTCGCGCTCCGCCGAAATTTCGCTGCAGGATTGCCGCGTGCCGATGGAAAACCGCCTGGGCGAAGAAGGGCAGGGGTTGCGCATCGCTTTCGAATCGCTCGATGGCGGTCGCGTCGGCATCGCTTCGCAGTCGGTAGGCTTGGCGCAGGGCGCGCTGGAAGCCGCGACCAAATACGCCAAGCAGCGCAAGACTTTCGGCCAGCCCATCGCGGGCTATCAAGCCATTCAGTGGATGCTCGCCGAAATGCAAACCGAAATCGAAGCGGCCCGCGCGCTGACCCATTACGCCGCGTGGATGCGCGATTCCGGCGCGCCGGCAGCGAAAACCGGTGCTCAGGGGTCCAAAGCCAAATTGTACGCGAGCGAAATGGCCAACCGCGTAGCCTACAAAGCCGTGCAGATTCACGGCAGCAGCGGCTACTCGCGCGAGACCGACGTCGAGCGCTATTACCGCGACGCCCGCGTCTTGACCATTTACGAGGGCACCAGCGAAATTCAGCGCACGGTCATCGCCCGCGATTTGCTGCGAGCGTAAAGATTCACGATAGGGGAGAGCACTTTTAGCGTGACCACCAAGAAACGCGTCTTGAGCGGCATGCGGCCCACCGGCCGCCTTCATTTGGGCCATTATTTCGGCGCGCTCTCCAATTGGGTCAAGCTGCAAAACGAATACGACTGTTTTTATTTCGTCGCCGACTGGCACGCGCTCACCACGCATTACGAAGACACCAGCTCCATCGCCGAAAATACGCTGCAAGTCGCGATCGACTGGCTCTCCGTCGGCCTCGACCCCAAAAAATCCACACTGTTCATCCAGTCCAGCGTTCTCCAGCACGCCGAACTGCACGTGCTGCTCTCGATGATCACCCCGCTCAGTTGGCTCGAACGCGTCCCCACCTACAAAGAGCAAATCGAAAATCTCAAAGGCCGCGACCTCGGCACCTACGGTTTTCTAGGCTATCCGCTGCTTCAATCCGCAGATATCGTTTTGTACGGAGCACCAAATCAAGACTTGCTCGTGCCAGTGGGCGAGGACCAAGCCCCGCACGTCGAACTGACCCGCGAAGTCGTCCGTAAATTCAATACGAACTTCGGACTTTCAGTCGCCGGGAGCTTAAAAGATAAGGATCGCCACTCAGCCGTATCGGGAATCGCAGGCGTACTACGGACAGACGAGCTGAATCTACAGTTATCCGAATATCCGATTTCGATGGAGCGTTGGGCGCGGTGGAAGGCAGCCTTGGGGCACCGAATTATGGAGATTGGATTCGATAACGCGGGCCATCTTATTTGGGAAACGAACTTGGGATTAAGGCCCGACGACATACAGCTTCTTAGCGTTCTCCAGGAACCCGCATACATTGCGACTGAAACTCCGCGCCTCCCCGGTCTCGACGGTCGCCGCATGGCCAAATCCTACGGCAACGCCATCTGGCTCAGCGATCCTCCTGACGAAATCCGCGCCAAGACCCGCAACATGATGACCGACCCGCAGCGCGTCCGCCGCACCGACCCCGGGCGCCCGGAAATCTGCCCAGTATTTGCCTGGCACAAGTTGTTCTCGCCGCCCGAAACCGTCGCGCGCATCGACACCGAATGCCGCTCCGCCGCCATCGGCTGCGTCGACTGCAAGAAACAAATGGCCGATAACCTGATCCGCTGGATCGAACCCATCCAGGCCAAACGCAAAGAATTTGAAGCCAAACCGCAGCAGGTATGGGATATTCTCGATGACGGCTCGCGGAAGGCGCGCGAAGTGGCCGAGACCACGATGAAGCGCGTGCGCAACGCCATTTTCCAGTCGGACGAAGCTCGCGGAGGAGCCACACCTGAAAAATAGCGCGACCAGTTCGCATTCTAATTTCCGCAATCACGCCGAATGCGCCCTCTGCGCCTCGGTGGGGGCATAGCCGCCGATGGCCTCACCCTATCGCATCAATCTCCCCGCTTACGAGGGTCCGCTCGACCTGCTGCTCGATTTGATCCGCAAGCAGGAAATGGACATTCACAACATCCCCATCGCCAAAATCACCGAGCAATATCTCGACTACCTGCACCAGATCGAAAAATTCGATATCGACGTTTCCGCCGACTTCATCTACATGGCCGCGACGCTGATTCACATCAAATCGAAAATGCTGCTGCCGGTCGACCCGCTGCTCGCCGGGGAAGAGGCCCAGGACCCGCGCGATGACTTGGTGCATCGCCTGCTCGAGCACGAAAAATTCAAGAACGCGGCGCAGTTGCTCTATCAGAAGCAGCAGGTCGAAGATCACGTCTGGTCGCACCCGGACAAATCGCTCTACGGCACCGACGAAACCCAGGGCGAACTGGTCGTCTCGCTGGTCGACTTGGTCAAAACTTTTCAGCAGGTGCTCGAACGCAAGAAAGAAGTTCCCAAATTCGAGCTGCGCCACGATTCCGTTTCCATCGCGCAAATGATGGACCGCCTGCGTCTGCGCCTGATCTCCACCGACGAGACCGTCTCGCTGATCGAATTTTTCGAGAAGTGCGAATCCAAGAACGCCATGATCGTCGCGCTGCTGGCCGTGCTGGAAATGGTGCGCATGCAAGCAGTCGAACTCGTGCAGTCCAAGTTGTTCGACGACATTCGCCTGCGCAAACACAAAATGTTCGAAGCCGTCTTTGCCGGCCCCGATGCCATGGCCAAAATTGAGGAGCAATATCTGTGACCCACGCGAAGAGCGAGAAAGTGACCCACGCCGAAAACGATAACGTGACAATGTCGCTCGAGGAAACGCCGCTGAACCAAGAAGTCGTGACCCCGGCCGACGAAACTACAGCAGAACTGGCGGCGAAGGACCGCGAAATTCAAGCGGCGCTCGAAGCCATCATCTACGCCGCTGACGAGCCCGCCACCATCCATCAGATCGCCAAAGCCCTCGGCCTGGAAAAGCCGCGGGCCCGCCAAGCGCTGGAACAGCTGACCGCGACCTATCAATCCGACGAGCGCGGCATCGAAGTCCGCAAAGTCGCCGGCGGCTGGAAGTTTTACACCAAGGCCCAGCATCACGACGTAGTGCGCAAATTCATCAAGAGCCTGCAGCCGCCGCTGCGCCTGACCATGCCGGCGCTCGAAACGCTCGCGGTCATCGCCTACAAGCAGCCAGTCACCGTCCCGGAGATTAACGAAATCCGCGGCGTGCATGTCGGCGGCGTCATCAAGACGCTGCTCGAAAAGAAACTGATCACCACCGCCGGCCGCAAAGAAGTCATCGGCCGCCCCATTCTGTATCGCACCTCGAAGCAATTCATGATGCGTTTCGGCCTCTCCGACCTGGACGAGTTGCCGAGCCTGAAAGAATTCGAAGCACTAGCCCAGGCCGCACTGGGTTCTGACGAAGGCATCGCCGACGTGCAACCAGAAGACGGCCAGGGCGGCGATGCGCAGTCCGGAGAAATGTCATCCGCTGTAGTAACCGACGAGGAAGCCCTGACCGAACTCGAAGGCAACGCCGCGATGGAAGGCGAAATGGCCGACGCCACTCTCGACGTCAGCGCCGACGCCTCCGGCGAAACCATGAAAGACACCATCGAGGACGTTTCCGGCGAACAGGAAGCCGCGTCCGAAATGGCCGCAACCGACGAACCGAAAAATTCCCGCGCCGCATCCGCCACAGCCGGCAGCGCAAAAAACGAAGCCTCCTAATCGCACGCGCATCGAGCCGCCTTTGCGGGTGCCCCACTCTTCGTTGCCCCTGCGAAGGTGTCCTCCGTGTCTTTTAAGGTTAGCCTCCAACGAAACGATCCGCTTCTCCTAGCCTCACAGCACTTCACCCACCCGCAGTTGGCCGTCATCCAGAGGAGCGCCTTTTGCGACGAAGGATCTCTCTTCGATTTCAAGCAATCGCCCAGCCGCCCGCCAATCCAACTACCCATTCGCGCCAAACCCCAATTTCCGTTAAGCTGTATGGGACTAATACACGCTAGGAAGATATTCAGACCTATGCTCGAACGACTGCAAAAAATCATCGCGCGCGCTGGAATCGCCTCGCGCCGCCACGCCGAAGAATTGATCGCCTCCGGAATGGTCACCGTGAACGGAGCCACCGTCACCGAACTCGGCTCCAAGGCCGACGAAACCAAAGATCACATCAAGGTGCAGGGCAAGCTGCTGCAGCCCGAAACCGAGCGCGCCTACCTGATCCTGAACAAGCCGCCCGAAGTCGTCTCCACCATGGTCGATCCCGAAGGCCGCCGCTGCCTGCGCGATCTGCTGCATGGAGTTTCGCTGCGCGTTTTTCCGGTGGGCCGCCTGGAATACCACTCGATGGGCCTGGTGTTCCTGACCAACGACGGCGAACTCGCCAACCAGATGCTCAAGGCGCATTACTTGCCGCAGACCTACAACCTGAAACTGAAAACTCTGCTGACTTTCGACGAAGTGGAAACGCTCTCGCGCCAGACAGGCGCGCACATCATTCGCATCAAGGGCAAGGAATCTCCCTGGTACGAAGTGACGCTGTCCGAAGCACGGCGCGACGAACTGCGCAACAAGCTTTTCCAGACCGGCCACCCGGTGGAAAAAATCAAGCGCATCAAAATCGGAAATATCGCCATGGAATCGCTGGCGCCCGGCGCGTTCCGCCCGTTGTCGGACGCGGAAGTCGCGACGCTGCGCAAAATGGTCGATCCTAAAAATGCCGCGCAGGCTGTCGCCGCCTCCACCGGCCCCATTCAAGAAAAACTCGGCGAGAAAGCGGTGAATCAATCGCCCGCGCAATTCACCACCGAACGCCGCCCATTCATCAAGAAGCGCCCGTACCAACCTAAGCCGAAACCCGGCGAGCACCGCCCGGCGCAGCCGCCGATGCCCGAACCGGACGGCAATCGTTTGTCCGCCGTGCCGCTTCCACCGCGCCAGGCAAACACCAGTTTCGCCGCGGGCCGTCCCGCGAATCAGTTCCGTCCAAATCAACGGCCATTCGGCAAGCCGAACATGGATCGCCCGCAGCACGGCCACAAACAATTTTCTACCGGCCCGCATTCTGGAGCGCCGCGCCCAGGGTTCGGATCGAAGCCGCAAGGTCCAGGACGCCCGCCATTTCGTTCGAACGATCGCCCAGGCGGCCGGCCCAATAACGATCGCCCGAATTTTCGCTCGAACGGCCCACAAGGGAATCGCCCGTACTCGAAGCCGTATTCGAATTCTCCCGGCGGCGGGAGCAAACCACCATATCGTCCGAATGACAGCGACACGTACGCCAAAGGCAAACCCGGCGGCATCAATCACGGACGCCGCGAATTTATGGGCATCAAAGCCGGCACGCCGCAATCAGCGTCGCCCGACGCGCCGCCGAAACCGCCGCGATCGTTTCCTTCGCGCACCGAAGGCAGCGCAAAATGGGGACCGAACGAGCGCGTTTTCCACAAGCCCAGTCCGGAAGAATTTGAGCGCGAAGCGAAGAGCGATTTCCCCTCAGTCCCATCCCGGCCAAATCGGCCGTGGCAGAAAAAATCGGGCCCGCCGTCTGGCGGATTCGACCGCCCGAAGCCGAGTTTCAAACCGCGGAGCTCAAACCCAGCGGGTGCAGAGGCCGGCGCGGAACATCGCGGACGCCCGGATCGCCCGTTCCGGGATCAGCGGCCGTCGGCTGCGGGACGCTCCGATTTTGGTTCGAAGCCAGCACGACCGCAGGGCCCGCGGCCCAGCGCGCCGTTTCGCGGCAAAAAATCTTCGGAGCCTGGAGCCTTCGGCCGCGTCAACAAAACGTCAGGTTCGAAACCATTCGGCAAGTCCGGCAAAAGTTTTGGCTCCGGAAAACCCGGAGCAGGGAAGCCGCGGCCCGGCGGAAAGCGTCCGCCTGCGGGCGCCAAGCGGGGCTCTTTCAAACCCAAGGGCCGGAAATAGTTTCTAGTTTTCCGCGTGGCAGTTGCTACGAAACTTTCAATTTGTGAGATTCAAAAACAGGCGACCCTGTGGATCCAACTTCCGATCTTCCCGCGGCTGAGGTAATCGAAGAAATTCTGAAAACAACGAAAACGATTGCCGTTGTCGGCCTCTCATCCAATAAATTCCGGCCAAGCTT